>ENA-OQJX01000202-OQJX01000202.1-human-gut-metagenome-genome-assembly--contig:-NODE-202-length-38695-cov-5.365069_pt1 | contig 38695 bp, 33 predicted proteins | sample MGYA00242615_ERZ504782 | MGnify/ENA primary metagenome ERZ504782 (study PRJEB26092, sample SAMD00036354) | human gut metagenome | host: Homo sapiens | study: EMG produced TPA metagenomics assembly of... | reverse complement strand
ACACCGATAGCACCATAGTTCACGGCATCGTCAGCTTCCGGATTGAAGAAAGGAGGTTGTAGGATGGCGGCAGGGAAACAAATCTCGTTCTTGTCGGATTGTAATAAGCATTTACCGTCTGCGGACTCATTCCCCAACGAGCCTTATCGACCGGTTTGTCTACATCCGCCAACATATAATTGACTTCAAAGATATTGGAACGGCGTACGTTCGCCCAATAAGAATCATTCTTGATCTCCAGACCGCTGTAGTCGCGCCAAGTGTCGGGATAGCCGATCTTGACGATAAAAGCAGCCAATTTCTCCTGCGCCTTCGCCTTTGTAGCATCGCTCATCCATTCCAGGCCGGAGATACGGTCACCTAACGCTTTCTGCAAGTCACCGACCATCTTCAACATCTTTTCTTTAGAAGAAGCCGGAAAATATTTAGCCACATACATCTGGCCGACAGCTTCCGACAAAGCACTGTTCACCGTAGACAAAGCACGTTTCCAACGCGGTTGCTGTTCCTGACGACCGGACATCGTCTTCCCATAGAAATCGAAATCAGCAGCAACAAACGGATCGCTCAGGTAAGGAGCGGCAGAGCTAAGCAAATTGAATGTCAGGTAATATTTCTGCTCATCCAAAGTCGTATTCTTCATCAAGGCCGACAGACCTTCATAGAACGAAAGCTGTTTTGCATCCAGATATTTGATATCCATCATCCCCATGCTTTCGAAATAGACATCCCAATTCAAAGGATCGTTCTTAGCCTTGAATTCTTCGATAGACATCTTATTATAGTTCTTTTGGGAATCGCGCAGTTCTTCACGGCTAAAAGAAACTTCAGCAATACCTCTTTCGATCTTCATGATCGCATCAACGGCAGCATCGGCCTGTTCAGGAGAGCTTCCGATCAGGGTAAACAGACGGGTAATGTAGTTCTTATAGGCTTCGCGCATTTTCTGGCTACTTTCGTCTTCCAGCAGGTAATAATCGCGATCCCCCATACCCAGCCCAGCCTGGTACAACTGTACGATATTCATGGAACTGTTCTTTTCGTCAGCTCCGACATACAAGGCGAAGAAAGGAGCCATCCCCTCTTTATGCAAGGTTGCCACCATCTTGGTCAGTTCGTCCTTCGTACCTAACTTGTTGATTTCAGCGAGCTGATCCTTGATCGGGGCATAACCGTCTTCATTCAGTTTCACACTATCCATCCCCATTGCGAACAACAGACCGATCTTTTGCCCGACGCTCCCCTCCTGCCCGGGTATCTCACTGAGACCTTCGATAAGCGTACGGATCTGTTCCTGATTGTTATCCCTAAGCTGGTCGAAAGTACCGAAACGGGCATATTCCGGTTTCAGCGGATTATTCTTCATCCAGCCACCACAAGCATACTGATAGAAATCGGTTCCCGGTGCCACGGCGGTGTCCAGGTTTGCCAGATTGATAGCGTCATTCTTCGCTGCCTCCTTCACAGGAGTCGTACTGCATCCCACCATTGCGGCCATTCCGGCGGCAACAAGCGGTATCACCATTAACTTTTTCATTTTGTTCAACGTTTAATCATTCATTATGTCCGGCAAAGGTACGCAAATTGAATTATTATAATGACAGAAAAAACGGCAATTTCATTACAAATGAAAATGTTAATTTATATTACCCGCCAGTGTAATTTCAAAAACATGGGGTAGTAATCCGATTTACATGGGGTAGAAGTGACATTTTGATAAAAGAAAGAATCTGTTTACGGTACTCCGGCTTGTTTTTTATGTGTACTTTTACCCCCAAATATTTATAAACTAATTTTATATCATGAAGTACCTACAAAATACAGCTATCTGGCTGACAGCCCTGCTCCTTTTCGCCTTTTCCGGCTGTAACCAAAAGCCGGCAGGAGAACACACATTTGCGATCGGCAACAAAACATTCCTATTAGACGGAAAGCCTTTTGTGATCAAAGCCGCAGAGATCCATTACACCCGTATTCCGGCCGAATATTGGGAACACCGTATCCAACTTTGCAAAGCACTTGGCATGAATACGATCTGCATCTATGCATTCTGGAATATCCACGAACAAAAACCCGGCGAATTCGATTTCAGCGGCCAGAATGATATTGCCGCTTTCTGCCGTCTGGCTCAAAAATACGATATGTATATCATGCTACGCCCCGGTCCATACGTCTGCTCCGAATGGGAAATGGGAGGACTGCTTGGTGGTTGCTGAAAAAAGACGATATCAAACTACGGACCAACGATCCTTATTTTCTGGAACGGACCAAACTGTTCATGAATGAAATCGGGAAACAACTTGCCGACCTCCAGATCACCAAAGGAGGCAATATTATTATGGTACAGGTCGAAAACGAATACGGTTCCTATGCAACCGATAAAGAATACATCGCCAACATCCGAGACATCGTGAAAGGAGCCGGATTTACAGACGTTCCTCTGTTCCAATGCGATTGGAGTTCCAATTTCCAAAACAACGCCCTCGACGACTTGGTATGGACCATCAATTTCGGTACGGGAGCCAATATCGACGAACAATTCAAGAAACTGAAAGAAGTACGCCCCAACACCCCGCTCATGTGTAGTGAGTTCTGGAGCGGCTGGTTCGACCATTGGGGGCGCAAGCACGAAACACGCGATGCGGAAACAATGGTATCCGGTCTTAAGGACATGCTTGACAGGGGCATCTCATTCTCCCTTTACATGACGCATGGAGGAACGACTTTCGGCCATTGGGGAGGGGCCAACAGCCCTGCCTATTCGGCCATGTGCAGTTCTTACGATTATGACGCACCTATCAGCGAGGCAGGATGGACGACACCCAAATATTTCAAATTACGTGAACTCCTCGCAGACTATATGGACGAAGGGAAAACACAGTCAGAGGTACCGGCAGCAAAACCGATCATCGAAATACCCGAATTCGAGATAAAGGAGGTCGCTCCTTTATTCGGTAACCTGCCGGAGCCGAAGACTTCTGAAAACATCCAACCGATGGAACAGTTCGATCAAGGCTGGGGAACGATCCTGTACCGTACCACTCTGCCTGCCGTTACCTCCGGCACAACCCTTCTGATTACGGAGGTGCATGATTGGGCACAGGTCTATGCAAACGGAAAACTCCTGGGACGCCTGGACCGCCGCCGCGGTGAGAACTCCCTCAAACTGCCGGCTTTAGCAGCCGGGACACAGTTGGACATCCTGATAGAGGCTATGGGGCGTGTCAACTTCGACAAAGCGATCCACGACCGCAAAGGGATCACCGAGAAAGTGGAATTGCTGAACGAAAGCTCCACTCAGGAATTGAAGAACTGGCAAGTGTATAGTTTTCCGGTGGATTATCCATTCGTGAAAGAAAAAAAGTATGCCCCAGGCAAGAAATTAGACGGACCCGCTTATTACCGTGCGACATTCAATCTGGAAGAAGCGGGCGATGTATTCCTCGATATGCAGACCTGGGGAAAAGGGATGGTTTGGGTAAACGGGAAAGCGATAGGCCGCTTCTGGGAAATCGGGCCGCAACAAACGCTCTTTATGCCGGGTTGCTGGTTGAAAAAAGGCGAAAATGAAATTATCGTCCTCGACTTGTTAGGTCCAGAGAAAGCAACGATCAAAGGTCTGGATAAACCGATTCTGGATATGCTGCGTGCCGAAGCACCGATGACACACCGCAAAGCGGGTGAAAACCTGAACCTCAAAAACGAAAAGCCGGTGGCCTCAGGCACATTGAAACCCGGCAATGGCTGGCAAGAAGTCAAATTCGATGCCCCTGTAAAAGCCCGTTTCTTCTGCTTCGAAGCACTAAGCTCCCAAAATGGCAATGACAACGCCGCCTTTGCCGAATTCTACCTGTTGGGCGAAAACGGGAAACCGCTCTCCCGCCAACATTGGCAGATCGCATATGCCGACAGTGAAGAGACACGGGGTGGAAACTTCACCGCCGATAAAATATTCGACCTGCAGGAATCGACTTATTGGAGTACGGCCCGCGGTGACAAATACCCACATCAAGTCGTGATCGACCTACGCGAAGAGGTGGTTGTTTCCGGCTTCCAGTATCTGCCCCGGGCAGAAGAAGGATATCCGGGCATGGTCAAAGAATATAAGGCATATACAAAAATGAGCCCGTTCAAGTTTTAATCCACAGACATGAAAAACATATTCATAAGTTTGATGGTAGCCGTTTCGCTTCCCCTGTTTGTCCAGGCGGAAGCGACGGAAAACGGGCACGCCGTAATTGATCCGACCCTACGTTACCAGAAACTCGAAGGCTGGGGGAGTTCCCTTTGCTGGTGGGCTGCCCAGGTCGGAAACTGGGACGAGAAGAAAGTGGACGAGATCGTCGACCTGATCACGTCTCCCGACAAACTCAATATGAACATCTTCCGTTACAATATCGGAGGAGGTGATGATCCGGCACATGCAGACGGCCATATGGTCAAAGGAAAAGGGAAACGGGCAGAAATGGAAGGATTCAAAGATTCCCCCACCGCCCCCTACAACTGGGAGGCAGATAAAGGACAGCGTACGATCCTCCTGAAAATCAAAAAAAAGCGACCCGATGCTGTTTTCGAAGCATTCTCGAACTCCGCTCCCTACTGGATGACCTATAGCGGTTGTGCCGCCGGAAATGAGGACCCGCTGAAGGATAACCTGAAACCGGAATATTACGAGATGTTCTGCGACTACCTGTTAGATGTCTGCAAACACTATAAAACAACCTACCAGATCGATTTCAAGACATTGGAACCCTTCAACGAGTCTTTTTCCGATTACTGGTATGCGGAAGGAAGCCAAGAAGGTTGCCACTTCGAACCGGAAAGCCAGATGAAAATCATCCGGATGCTATATCCCAAGTTGAAAGCCACAGGCCTCAACACCCTACTATCGGCTTCCGACGAAACCAATTTACGGCATTTCCTGACCGTCCAGAAAGCTTATCAGACAGCCGGTGACATCTGGGATAAATTGGGGCAACTTAACACCCACACCTATTCAGGCACGAATACTGAACGGGAAGAAGTACGAAGGCTCATCCGACAATCCGGCAAACCTTTCTGGCAATCAGAAACAGGTCCCAGCAAAGGACAAGGACTGGAAAGCAACCTCCTGCTCGCCCAGAAGCTATTCGACGACATGCGGATCATGCGCCCGCAAGCCTGGCTCGACTGGCAACTGATGGAAGAGGGCAACAACGAATGGTGTGTACTGCGAGGCAATTTCAAAACACAGGAATACAAGGTAATCAAAAACCTATATGTCCGCATGCAAATCACCCGCTTCTTCAAACAAGGCTACACCTTTATCGAGACGGGAAATGCCGGGACACTTGCCGCCCTCTCCCCCACGGGTAAAGAACTGGTCATCGCCGTTCTGAACACGACTGAAACAGATAGTCCTTTAGTTATTGACTTGGACAAGTTCGCAGGCAAAATAGCCTCCGTCAGTAATTGGCGCACAAGCGAAACGGAAGACTGCCAGTCTTTCCAGGCAGTCAAAGTCAAAGGAAAGAAGCTGGATTATACCCGCCCGGCCAAGTCGCTGACAACATTCGTAATCAACCTGAAATAAGCCGTTTCCATTATAAACGGCTGCTTTCACCCAAACATTCAAATAAAACATAGTAAACGAAAATAACATGAAAACAGTATTAGTAAGTTTAATGGCAGCCGCCGCACTGCCCCTCTTCGCCCAGAAAGACGCGAGCATCCGTATCTATCCTGAGCAAGGGAACCAACAGATCAGCAAACACATCTACGGCCAGTTCGCCGAACATCTCGGAACCTGTATCTATGGAGGGCTTTGGGTCGGCCCCGAATCCGAAATTCCCAATACCAGGGGCTACCGAAACGACGTGCTGAACGCCTTGAAAGAGCTGAAAATCCCCAACCTCCGCTGGCCGGGAGGTTGCTTTGCCGATGAATACCACTGGATGGACGGGATCGGTCCGAAGGAAAACCGTCCCAAGATGGTGAACAATAACTGGGGAGGTACGATCGAAGACAACAGTTTCGGTACGCACGAATTCCTGAACCTCTGCGAGCTGTTAGGCTGCGAACCTTATATCAGCGCCAATGTCGGCAGCGGAACCGTTGAAGAGATGGCCAAGTGGGTTGAATATATGACATCGGAAGGCGACAGCCCGATGGCCCGCCTACGCCGACAGAACGGACGCGACAAGGCGTGGAAAGTCAAATTCATTGGCGTCGGAAACGAAAGCTGGGGATGTGGCGGAAGCATGCGCCCCGAATATTACGCCGATCTATACCGTCGCTACTCCACCTACTGCCGCAATTATGATGGGAACCGGCTTTTCAAGATTGCCAGCGGTGCCAGTGACTACGACTACAACTGGACGGAAACGCTGATGAAAAACGTAGGTGGCCGCATGGACGGTATCTCCTTGCACTATTACACGGTGACGGGATGGAGCGGCAGTAAAGGATCGGCTACGGATTTCAACAAAGACGATTACTACTGGACAATGGGCAAATGCCTCGAAATTGAAGATGTCGTCAGGAAACATATCCAGATCATGGACAAATACGACCCGCAGAAAAAAATCGCCCTGATGGTGGACGAATGGGGAACCTGGTGGGACGAAGAACCGGGAACGATAAATGGGCACCTGTACCAACAGAACACCATGCGCGATGCTTTCGTGGCAGCCCTTACCCTGAACGTGTTCCATAAATATACCGATCGTGTCAAAATGACCAACATCGCCCAGATCGTCAACGTGCTCCAGTCTATGATCCTGACAAACGGCCCGAAAATGTTGCTCACGCCGACCTACTATGTTTTCCAGATGTACAACGTGCACCAAGACGCCACTTTCCTGCCGATGGACTTAATCTGCGACAAAGCCAAGGTGCGCGGAGGCCGAGAAGTGCCGATGGTAAGTGCTTCCGCTTCCAAAGACAAGAACGGACGTATCCACATTTCTTTGGCCAATGTAGATGTCGACAACGCCCAAAATATCACCCTCGACCTGCAAGGAGAGAAGATCAAGCGTGTAAACGGCCGCATCCTGTCCTCCGCTTCCATCAACGATCACAACACCTTCGAGAAACCGGATGTCGTAAAACCGGTAGCCTTCGACGGTGCGAAAATCGAAAGAGGACAGCTCAAGATCAACCTGCCGGCCAAGTCAATTGTCGTACTGGAAGTGGAATAATTGTCAATTGACAATTGACAATTGACAATTAATTTCTACTTTTGTCCGAAGAAAACAAAAACACTATATAAACTTAAAGATTATGAAACCTACATTATTCTTATTGGCTGCCGGAATGGGAAGCCGCTATGGAGGCTTGAAGCAATTGGACGGACTGGGTCCTAACGGTGAAACAATTATGGATTATTCTATCTATGATGCTATCCACGCCGGTTTCGGTAAACTTGTTTTCGTGATCCGCAAAGATTTCGAACAGGATTTTCGCGACAAAATCATCTCCAAATATGAAGGTCACATCCCATGCGAACTGGTATTCCAGGCATTGGACAACCTGCCCGAAGGATTCACCTGCCCGGCAGAACGTACAAAACCATGGGGAACAAACCATGCAGTCATGATGGGGGCTGATGTCATCAAAGAACCGTTTGCTGTTATCAACTGCGACGACTTCTACGGCCGCGACTCTTTCCAGGTAATGGGTAAATTCCTTTCCGCCCTGCCGGAAGGTTCCAAAAATGTGTACTCAATGGTAGGTTTCCGTGTAGGCAACACATTGAGTGAGAGTGGTACGGTATCACGCGGTATCTGTAGCACAGATGAAAACCATCTGTTAACATCCGTTGTCGAACGTACCAAGATCCAGCGTATCGATGGCGAAGTCAAGTACATCGACGACAACGGCGAATGGACAGCTACTCCCGACACGACCCCGGTAAGCATGAATTTCTGGGGCTTCACTCCTGACTACTTTGCTTACAGCCAGGAATTCTTCAAAACTTTTTTGAGCGATCCGAAGAACATGGAAAACCTGAAGAGCGAATTTTTCATTCCGCTGATGGTAGATAAATTGATCAGTGACAAGACTGCTACGGTCGAAGTATTAGATACCGCCAGCAAATGGTTCGGTGTCACCTACCCGGAAGACCGCCAGGAAGTGGTAGATAAGATCCAAGCATTGTCAATGCAGGCGAATATCCGAACAAATTGTTCTAAGTACCGGCAAGACAAAACACAGAAGGTTCCCGTATGATAAAATCATTATTGCAAGGGAACCCTTTTTCATTGTATTTTCTTAGAAACTATACTGCACCGCCAGGTTCATCCGGTTGGCATGACGTGTATCACCGTTGAAATCCGTACGCCAGCCACGTAGATATTCGGCACCAACTTGCAGGTCGGAAGTGATGTTCCAGAAAAGCGTGGCATTCAAATACTGACCGTAGCGGTACTGCTCAGAAGGAGTGGTAGGATAACCATCATGACTATATAGGCGTGACTGTCCGTACGTACTGGTAATAAACACTTTCGGAGAGAAATTATACTGCATACCTGCAAACCATCCCATCATCGGAAGCACCTGCATCTTCCCTTCCTTTTCTGGATTCGGGACGACATCGACATTCAACAAACTCATATCGTTCAAGAACTGTCCGATACCTTTGCCATAAACACCCTGTCCATAGACCTGCAAACAGTTCATCACGTTGAAAGTAGCAGAAGCCAACACACCCCATCCGATCTCCGACTCCGTCTTGTGGGCAGTCAAATTGTCGTAACTCATACTACGAATGATAGCCGCTGCGCGAAAATGGCTTTTAGGGGTCCAGCCATACTGCATGTAAATCGGGAAGTTCGGCATCCGCTGTTTGGCGATACTGACATGTTCGTTCGTCAGGCCGTCCACAATCGGCATTTCCACACCAATACCGGCTTTCAGCCCCTTGGCAAGTGCATATTCGTAGCGGATTTGCGTAGCATGGTAGATCGACATTCCGTTAGGGCCGGCAAAATCGATTGTTGCAGGCACATTGCCTAAATCCATGAACGAACCATAATCGTAACCCGCCGTAAAGCCTCGTGCCGATACATAAGCATTCCTCAACTCGAATATCTTGCCGCTACCTCCCGGAAGTTCCCGGCAGTATACACCACGAAATCGCCCAACAGATCCGTATGTCCGACCAGTTTCAGAAAGATGGTACTGGTAGTTGCATCCATCTGGAATTGATTCCGCACGTATGACTGTCCCTTTCCGGGAATCAAAGCCGGATAAAAGTCTATATTATCGGAAATACCGCCGAAATCATATTCGGCAGCCAGTTTCACATACCCTCCAATACCGAGTGCAAATTTACCTTTCCGATCCGTCAGTAGGAAGCGGGGCGCTTTCGGTTCGTGAAAACGGGGACTCTGTGACTCATTCATGATCCGGATAATCTCGTTACCTGCCTTATCAATGGTGACAAACATGACTGAGTTAGGTTCGTTATCCTCAACCACAACTTTCTGAGCGTGGGAATGGGCAGAAACTAGTCCCATTCCGAGCAGTAGAACTGCGCTTTTCAACAATGTTTTCATAAATGTGCTTTGTTTAGATGAATTACCAATTTGAACAGATATCAGCGGAAAAGGTTGTGTTAAAGGGTTCATTTAACGAGTGATTGATAATATCCATCACGTTCCATCCATATCACGGAGAGCTATCCAACGTTTTTCAGGGAAACATTTTTCTCATCAGGATGCCCCCCAATAAGAAAGAGGCTGTCCGCACACCGAAAAAAACGGTCTTTTGCGGAACAGCCTCATGTTACAGGCTTTCGAGGTCCTCTATCATCACAAAAACAAAACATTTCATTATTAACAACTGCCATATTCTCGCGAACGGACAGTTGTATAAAAAACAGATGGTCAATGAATGCGTTCAAATCGACCCGTTTTTCTCAGAAAGTAATGCTATATAATATGAACTCATCATGATCAAGATGATGTAGCAGAATATAAAAAAGCGTGAGACTGCCACAATACTATACACACGAAGGCGTTTCCCAATGCCCAGTACATAGATAATAAACAACAGTCCAAGCCGTTATGCTATACACTCCTGATATATACAATTGACGTGAGCATTTTGTTACCATTACTCCGATATACTTAAAAAACGGGAAACTTTTCGTGCCGGAATAATACCTCAAAAATGCTTTACTCAAAAACGAATTATTGAAGACTTACCGCTGCAAGCCAATATCTTGATAATTTCACAAAGATAAAGATAATTCGGGGTGTATAAAATTTATACACATTTCTTTAAAATAATATTTTTTTCAGTATGTCCTTTATCAATCTTTTTTGCCGTCTGCTAAAGCAGATGATATGAAAGGCTGCAAAATATATAGTGTTCAAAAAGGAGAGATTGGATACATTTTCTTAAAAGATATATCGAACTCAGGCTAAATATCACTATTTTTGTTGCCATAATACAAAAATAAGATGAAGATGAAAAAGCTGTTTGCTATATGTTTAGTGGCCCTATCGGCTCTGATATCCGTCCATTTGCAAGCGCAAGAGGTTGAAACACTGGTACTGATCGATACCGATATGGGAAAGATCAAAGTGAAGCTCTTCAATGACACCCCCCAACATCGTGACAACTTTATCAAGAACGTGAAGGAGCACCTCTATGACGGATTGTTGTTTCACCGCGTCATCAAGCAGTTTATGGTACAGGCTGGCGACATCAATTCAAAAGACGCGCCACTGGAACAACATTTGGGAGACGGTGACCTAGACTATACGATCCCGGCAGAGATCGTGTACCCGAAATATTTCCATAAACGCGGTATGTTCGCAGCTGCCCGTACAGGCGATGAAGAGAACCCCGAACGCGCCTCGTCAGCCACCCAATTTTATATCGTAACCGGTAAGTTCTTTACGGAAATGGAGCTCGACAAGATGGAGGAGGAACAAGGCATCACCTTCACTCCCGAACAGCGGCAAGCCTATATGTTGGAAGGCGGTACGCCTCATCTGGACGGTAAATACACGATCTTCGGCGAAGTCGTAAGCGGTATGAAAGCTGTCGACAAGATTCAGTTCACCGAGACAAATGCAGACGACCGTCCCGTCAAGAACATCAAGATCAAGTCAATGAAAATAGTCAACAAATAAACAACAAAGAATGGAAACGAACGAAACATTAGTGGTGATGGACACCACGCTTGGAAAGATAAAATTCAAATTATACAACGATACTCCGCAGCACCGCGACAATTTCATCAAGTTGGCGAAAGCCGGACAATACGACGGCCTGCTGTTCCATCGCGTCATCAAAGACTTTATGGTGCAAGGTGGCGACGTCACTTCTAAAGACGCCCCGATGAACAAGCAATTAGGAGCCGGAGACTTGGGTTATACTGTTCCAGCGGAATTCAATTACCCTAAATATTTCCATAAAAAGGGAGCCTTGTGTGCTGCCCGTACCGGAGATGAAGTGAATCCGGAAAAAGCATCGTCAGCCTCGCAATTCTATATTGTCACAGGCAAAAAATATTCGGAAGCCGAACTCGGCCAAATGGAAAAGCAACTGGAAGGACGACTGAAACAAGCTATCTTCAACCGCCTCCAGACGGAAAACAAACCTAAAATCATGGAGCTCTATCGTAGTGGCAACAAAGAAGAACTCGCCGTGCTCCGCGACACCCTGATCGGAAAGACCGAACTGGAGGCCGAAAAACGGAAAGACGAGACGAAGATGCCGGCTGAACTACGCGAGACCTACAAGACGATCGGCGGCGTGCCCTTCCTCGACAATCAGTATACCGTATACGGCGAAGTGGTGGAAGGTCTGGACGTGGTAGATGCGATCCAGCAAGTAAAGACAAATAAACAAGACCGCCCGACGGAAAATGTAGTAATCAAGTCGGTAGAGGTTTTGGAATGATGCAACTTTCAGTTTACAAGGAACATTACAAAGAAACGATACGCCTGGGTGTCCCGATCATGTTGGGACAGCTGGGCATTATTGTTGTCGCTTTGCCGATAACATCATGGTCGGACACCACAGTACGGCTGAACTGGCTGCCGCGTCGTTTGTCAACAACTTCTTCAACCTTGTGTTCATTGCAGGGATGGGGTTCTCTTACGGGCTTACCCCCATCATCGGAGGCTATTTCGCGCGGAAAGAGTATACCAAGGCGGGCGAGACACTGAAAAACAGCCTTTGCATCAACTTCGCCGTGGGGCTGCTGCTCAGCCTCTGCATGTTGGCACTACTTCTGAACATCCACATCCTGAAGCAACCGGAAGAGTTGATGCCCTATATCGTGCCTTACTACATATTGCAACTTTTCTCGGTCATCTTTGCCATGCTGTTTAATTCGTTCAAGCAGTTTAGCGACGGCACGACAGATACGCTCACCCCCATGTGCGTCATGTTAGGGGCCAACGTAATCAACATTATCGGGAACTACCTGCTGATATACGGTAACTTCGGATGTCCCGAACTGGGGCTTACCGGTGCCGGCATATCGACGCTTTTCAGCCGCATCCTGACATTCGGGATGTTCTGCTTCCTCTTTGCCAAGCACTCCCGTTACAAGCCCTACCTGGAAGGATTCAAGAAAGGGACCTCAACAAGATCAGCTGGCAATTAGTGCGTCTCGGCCTGCCGGTCGGTTTCCAGATGGGAGTCGAGACAGGCTCATTCAGCCTGAGCGTCATCATGATGGGCTGGCTGGGAAGCGTGGCACTCGCCGCCCACCAAGTATTAGGCGTGATCACCACGCTCGGTTTCATGGTCTATTACGGCATAGCAGCAGCCGTCGCCATACGCGTAAGCGCCTACAAGGGATGGAACGATTGGCCGGCCATACGCCACGCCTCTTTTGCTGGCCTTCACCTGATCATGGGAACCGCCATTATCGTCGTACTGCTTATCTTGGCGTTCCGCGACAATATGGGCTACATCATCACCCCGGAAAAAGAGGTGGTCGAGCTGGTTGCCCTGCTTGCCTGGTCAGTGATCCTTTACCAGTTCGGCGACGGGCTGCAAATCCTTTTCGCCAATGCCCTGCGTGGCATCTCGGATGTCAAATACATGGCCTACATGGCTTTTTTCTGCCACTTCGGGCTGGCGCTTCCCATCGGTTACCTGTGCGGATTCACCTTCGGATGGGGGGCCATCGGCATCTGGTGCGGCTTCCCGATCAGCCTGACTACGCTCGGGGTGTTACTTTGGAAACGTTTCAATCGATTGACAATAAAAAAATAGTGTATGACTAAAGACATAACAGCAGAACACGTATTAAACGACCTGCGCTACCTGACGCTGTTGGCACGCAGCTTTCCGACGGTGGCAGACGCCAGTACGGAAATCATCAACCTGGAAGCCATCCTGAACCTACCGAAAGGGACGGAACATTTCCTATCCGACATCCACGGCGAGCACCAGGCTTTTAACCATGTGCTGAAGAACGCCTCCGGTGCGATCAAGCGCAAGGTAAACGAGATATTCAGCAACACATTGCGCGATTTAGAAAAAAAAGAACTCTGCACGCTGATCTACTATCCGGAACAAAAACTGGAACTGATCCGGCAACGCGAAAAGGACCTGGACGACTGGTACCTAATCACCCTAAATCAGCTGGTACGCGTATGCCGGAACGTTTCTTCCAAATATACACGCTCAAAGGTTCGCAAGGCATTGCCAAAAGAATTTTCTTACATCATCCAGGAACTGCTCCACGAATCGAGCGACGAGCCGAACAAGTCCGCCTATGTGGACCAGATCATCAACACGATCATCTCGACAGGTCGCGCAAACGACTTCATCATCGCCATGTGTAACCTGATCCAACGCCTCACAATCGATCTATTGCACATCATCGGCGACATCTACGATCGCGGGCCAGGCGCCCATATCATCATGGATACGCTTTGCAACTACCATAATTTCGATATCCAATGGGGTAATCACGACATTCTCTGGATGGGGCCGCCGCAGGCAACGCAGGAAGCATCGCCAACGTGATCCGCATGTGCATGCGCTACGGCAACCTGGCAACCCTAGAAGACGGCTATGGCATCAACCTCCTGCCCTTAGCGACATTCGCGATGGAAGTCTATGGCGACGATCCCTGCGAACTGTTCATCCCGCGCACAAACGCGTCGGATACGACTTTCGATGAAAAGACTACTCAACTGATCGCCCGCATGCACAAGGCGATCACGGTCATACAGTTCAAGGTGGAAGGCGAAATCATCCGCCGTCGTCCGGAATTCCGGATGGACGACCGCCTGCTACTCCACCACATCGACCTCCGACGTGGAATAATCCGCATCGAAGGAAAGGAATACGAGCTGAAAGACAAAAACTGGCCAACCCTCAACGCCAAAGATCCCTATGCTCTCTCCATCGAAGAAGAAGAACTGATGCGACGCATCAAACACTCGTTCGAGTGCAGTGAAAAGCTGAAAAAGCACATGCGCTGCCTGTTCACGCACGGCAGTATGTACCAGGTCTGCAACTCCAACCTGCTCTTCCACGCCTCCGTCCCGATGAACCCGGACGGTACGCTCAAGTCAGTCCGGATCAAAGGTACGGAATATAAAGGAAAAGCCCTGTTAGACAAAGTAGACCAGTTGGTACGCACCGCCTATTTCGACGCCGACGACAGTCCGGAGAAGGACTTTGCGATGGATTATATCTGGTACCTCTGGGAAGGCAAGGACTCTCCCCTCTTCGACAAAAGCCGGATGGCGACTTTCGAACGTTGCTTCATCGACGACAAATCGGTACAGAAGGAAGAAAAAGGTGCTTACTATTCCCTCCGGGAAGAAGAGCCGGTCTGCGACATGCTATTGGACGAGTTCGGCGTTACCGGCCAACACCGCCACATCATCAACGGACATGTTCCCGTCCGCTCTATCAAAGGAGAGAACCCTATCAAGGCGAATGGCAAACTGCTTGTCATCGACGGCGGCTTCTCCAAAGCCTACCACCCAGAAACAGGTATAGCCGGTTATACCTTGGTCTACCATTCGCGCGGCTTCCAGCTTGTGCAGCACGAGCCGTTCCTGTCGACCGACCAGGCCATCAAGGAGGGCAAGGACATCCGCTCGACCACCATCGTCGTCGAACTGAACTCTCACCGCCAAATGGTCAAGGACACAGATAAGGGAGCGGACCTGCAACAGCAGATCCACGATCTGGAAAAACTCCTTTATGCGTTCCGCAATGGGTTTATCAAAGAAAAAGAGCGTTATAAATAAGAACACTTGTTATGAACAGCGAGAAACTGAAAGGTCACATCCTGATATTGATAACCAATATCCTGTTTGCCGTCAACATGCCGATATCCAAATATCTGCTGCCGACGCACGTTCCCCCCGAAGGTCTTACGATCATGCGCATGGCTTTCGCCTGCGTGATGTTCTGGATCGTGTCTCTTTTCACGGTAAAAGAGAAAGTGCCGTTGAAAGACTTAGGGATGCTTTTTGTCTGTGCTCTTTGCGGAGTAGGGATCAACCAAGGGTTATTTATCGTCGGGCTGAACCGCTCTTCTCCTGTCGACGCCTCCATCATCGCCACCGCCGTACCAATCTTCGTCCTGCTGTTGGCCGCCGTCATCCTGAAGGAACCGATCACCCGAAAGAAATCGTTCGGGGTCTTCATGGGAGTCAGTGGGGGTCTGTTGTTGGTCTTCAGTTCCACGCATACCGCCGACAGTATCAGTAGCCTCGACGGTGACGTGATGATGATTGTCAGCGGGTTAATGTACGCCATCTACCTGGTTCTGTCGAAGCCGCTCTCCTTGCGCTATTCATCAGTCACGATGATGAAATGGATGTTTCTATTTACGACGCTGACGCTGGTTCCCTTCACCTTCCGGCATGTGCTCGACGCTCCTGCTTTCCACCGGGAAGTTTGGGATTTCAAGGAGCTGAGTGCGATCTTCTATGTCCTCTTCGGAGCGACGTTCCTCCCCTACCTGCTCATCCCGATGTCTTTGAAGCGAATCCGCCCGACAACGGTCAGCATGTACAACTATGTGCAGCCGATCGTTGCCTCGTTCATCGCCGTCATGGTCGGCCAAGACACCTTTTCCTGGCAGAAATTCCTGTCGGCAATCCTGGTCTTTATAGGTGTTTACCTCGTGACACAGAGCAAAAGCAGGGAAGACATAGACCGAGAACAGAAATCCGGGGCATTAAACCAATAGGGAACCGTGAGATAAAACTTCGAAAACAACTATCATACTATCATAATTTCAAATACATCTATTGAATATCAAAATGCGTAAGGAATGATAGTACAAAATTCAACTATCATGTTACTATCATTTGCTATCATGGTTTGTCTATTTCCTTTGGATTGATCCGAAATCTATGGACAAATTAAACAAAAAGTAAGTAGGACTTTTTACCAAGTCCCTCGCTCAAACTCGATTCTGCCCCCAGTCTGCACGGTCTTGACACCCGGATGTCACAGGCATCGACACCTGGGTGTCAAAGGAAATAGATAGGTAGTTACCTGAAAATAAGTTATATGCTTTCAAGTAGAATGTGCTTGTTTTATGATAGTGTGATAGTGAGAAAAGCAACCGTCATACGATCAATCATTCAATATGCCCATTGATTTCCAACGGACTGACAACATGTTATGATAGTATGATAGTTGTTTTTACTAAAAAATATTTTTTCTTTAATTCAGGAGCAGCACTCCACCACCAAAATCCAACAGACAAAAGAACCTGAATGAATTTTGAAAATTGAAAATAATATATTTCTCCGCCGGATAGCCGATAAATAGCGGAATACATTCATTGTTCTAATCCATCTCCACTCAAAGGGAATAAGCTTTACAGGTTCAAACGCTCTCAAAAAGAAGGTATGTCAAAATTCACAATCCCGTCATTCCAGATCGAGTTCGCCATGACAAAACGGAATTATGACATACCGGCTTTTATTTATTAATCTTCTATTTTACTTATTTTCGTACAAAAAAGTTTCTTAAATTTCTATTAAACTCATAACTGAAGATCTTCCAAAAGGTAAAATAGGATTCATTTCTCCTCCCGATTGATTCAATGGAGCCGTACAAACTAAATAAAAACCATTGGAACTACCATTCCATCCCCAATTCATATTACAATAATACGTTTTTACATATTGTCCTGTAGGATGTAATAAAACATTATATTTATATCCCGTTATCAGCCAAGCATGACCACCTTCATCACAAACGCCAGTCATCAAAATCGGTCTATCCTGTCTCATTTCAGCATCAATTCCTAATACTCCAAACGGACCTTCGCTAACAGTATAACCATAATTCCTCAAAGTTGCAACCATGCTATTTACAGCAGTAGAACTTCCATCACAATCATACCATGTAGACATATCTTGTCCTAAATTATACATTAATGTTGAAATCTCATTTTTTTAACCTTCCGAATCATTGATTGAAACAGTTGGTGTTGACAATAACAAATCCCAATTATACGAAGCGGGAAATCTATAAAATGAAATCAATTGAGCTATAGCTACTGGGCCACAACCTGCAGGAGCTCTTCCTCCATATGAAGCATCAAGTGTGGAACATGTATAAGGTGTTTTATTATTATAAGGGCTATTTTGTCCCCACTCCACAATTAAATTACAAACATGCATATAAGAATCCTTGGTTGGGTCTTCTGCTTTTGTTTGGCATACATCTTTCGAGTTCTTTAAACATCCTTCCAAGCGTTTAGATACATACTCTGGTATAGTTCTGAAGTAATATTTTAATGCCAAATTAGAAAGTGTATCGTCTAAAGATCCATATTCAGAATAGGCTAATACATCAGGTATTCTCTTATCACCAACTACCAAAGCAAATCCTTTTTCTCCCCCTTTTTGCATCAATAATTCATAAACAGTTATTTCATCTTCTATTTCTTTTACTTCATCTTCTGATTTAGTCATCAGCCCTGTCGTATTTGCTTCATACACATGCTTTTTATAGCCGATAAACTCTAAATTCCCACTATTTTTGGTTTGTGACTTGCCATTAGCAAAATCTTGTACCAATTTTTGAGCTTCTCCCAAAGACAATTTATTGGGGGAGACTGTTATTTTCCCTTCTTCATTTACCCAATCATTATTACATGAACAGAGAACAATAAGAACAAGTAAACTACTAAAACAAAGAATTCTTCATAATATTTTATTTATATAATTAATATTTACACCATTCAAATCTTCAATATCAAAATTATCCCAAAGCCACAACATGAAGTAAAATCCCCCAAAAACTCTATTACAAAAATTTTCAGGGGAAATATTTAGCTCAAATCATTACGGTTCATAAACTCCATCAAACGGATTCTGGTCACCAGCAGGCCAAATTTCATCGACTAAAGATTTGTTATTCTTCATTTCGGCTCCCGGTAGCTGGAAGATGAAACGCCATGATTTGGCGGGTAATGTGATCAAGCCACCCCAATCCAAATGATTGCCGGTTCGTTCCAACCCTTTTTGTGTACGAAGTATATCAAATAAAGAAAAACCTTCTCCATAGAGTTCTTTTCTTCTTTCTTTCAAGATAGCTTCGATAAGATCATCGCCGCTCGCTTCCGTACGATTGGCATTACGCAAGTCCTGGAGCTGCCACAACAACGCTTTCGCTTCCGCATCTTTTCCCTGGTGTGCACAAGCTTCTGCCGCATTCAGCAACATTTCGTCGGAACGCATGACAACCATCGATCCACGACAGTCCTCATTATCCCTGAACTTATGAGAGATCCAAAATTCTTTTTTCGTTTGACCAGAACCTGTAGACCAATTTTCAAACTGTTTGAAACGAATATCATCTTCGTCAAATAAATCCACAAACTGATCAGAGAGGATAAAGCCTGCAAAAGTCCAACATTTACGATCACCGTTGTACCACATGGCAAAAGGAGAATAGTCACCCATATTTTGCTCTTCCGTCTGCTTGATACCCCAAATCCATGACTTGGTCAAATGATCATTAAATCCGTTTACATATTCTTCCGCCGTTGTTAAAGGATAAACCGCCAGCACTTTTTTAGCATATTCTTCCGATTTCGGCCAGTTATTCATGACTTGATAAACCTGGGACAAAACACCTTGTACAACCGTTTGGTCAAACACGTTCGGATAGCTGGAACTGCGGACAAATCCGTCCAACATCGGCTCGGCAGCTGTCAGGTCGGACAGGATTTGCTGATAGGTTTCTTCCAACGTTCCGCGTGGTTTACCTTGTGTTCCATCTACGGTCGGTTCCGTATAAATAGGTATACCCGGCATCTCTTTTGCAATGGCATAAGTCTGCTGATACAAGCGTGCTAAATCGAAATAAGCCCATCCGCGCAAAGCCAAAGCCTGCCCCTTGATATATTGCTTATCAATATCTTCACCTTCAGAATCATCGACATAGGCAATTACGGAATTCAGGTTATTGATCAACCGGTAATGGAAAGTCCACAATTGGTCGGTTCTGAAAATATTAGCTTGTGTTTCTCCCCAGTAATTATAAACAAAACCGTACCAGCCACCTCCATTACTCATCACATCTTCTCCACACATATCCGAAATCATTTGGATAGAAGGTATACCGTAGTCGTCGCCCCGGTCAGCACCTCCGCTGTTATACGCACGCATTTGAAAATAACAACCGTTCAAAGCGGACTGTGCACCGGAAGTCGTTTGAAAGACATCCGTATCGTCGACTGAAGTTGATGGCTTCGTATCCAAAAAATCACTACAGGAAACCAAACTTCCCGCCATGAGACCTGTAGTCAAAACCGACATTATATAGTTCTTTGATTTCATATTCTTCATCATTTATTAATTAGACTTCTTACTACAAATTAAGCTGCAAACCGAATGAAACAGACTTTGTCACCGGGAATCTGTTGGCAGTTGTACCGGATATGCTTTGTTCCGGATCCGTACCGCGACGAGCTGCACTACCAATCGTTACTAAATTATCACCCTGCACAAACAAGCGTAATGAATTAACCTGGAACTTCTTCGTGAAGTTTTTAGGCAATGTATAACCCAATGTCACGTTTCTCAACCTCGCAAAAGAGTTGTTGAAAATAAATTTGGAAGTATAGGAACTCATATAATTCGCATAAGCATAATAGTTCGTCAGACGGGGAAATTCAGCATTCGGATTTTCCGGAGTCCAGGAATCCAACATATCCGGGTGCATACTATAACCTCTCCGGTAATACATGGATTGTGCATAGTCGCTGTCATACAGCTTGCCGCCGATGCTGTAATAAATCATGAAAGAAAGGTCAATGCCTTTGTATGAAAAACTATTGGTAAAGCCTCCGAACAGTTTAGGAATGGCATCACCTAAATATTTCTGCTGGCTATCGCTCGTCACCTCATTATAGTTTTCTGTCTTTACCCGTTCCTTCACGACTTTCTCGCCTTTGTCGTTTGTTTCGTAAATCGTTTTCCAATACTGGTCGTTTCCGGTTTCTGGATTTACGCCAGCATATTCGATTCCCCAGAAATTATAACGGGATTCACCTTCACGCCATTTGAAGACACCGGCATTGACTTCGGCCTGGGGCAATTTGGTTATACGGTTCTTATAAGACGTTCCGTTCAAATCGATGGTCCATTTAAAATCTTTATTGGATATAGCTGCATAATTCAAAGAGAATTCAACTCCCTGGTTCTTAACGTCGCCGATATTTCGGTCAATACCGCTCATACCTGTAGACGGAGCCATCGGCAACGTAAACAACAGATCTTTCGACTTGCGGCTGAACCATTCGACACTACCGCTCAGTTTATTGAGCACGGCAAAATCCAACCCGACATTGAACTGCAAATTCGTCTCCCATTTCAATTCCTTGTTTGACAAACGACTCACCATAACACCCGGATCCCGGTAGTTATTCATACCTGTTGCATACAAGCCCTGATAAGCATAATAAGTACCCAGATTATCATTACCTACTGCACCGTAGCTGGCTTTCAGCTTCAAATTATCCAACCAAGAACTGTAAGGCTTCATAAATTCTTCATTGGAAATTCTCCATGAACCGCCCAAAGACCAGAACTTGCCCCAACGATTATCGGGATGGAAACGGGAAGAACCGTCCGTACGGAAACTACCGGAAACATAGTAACGATCCTTATAATCATATTCGACACGGCTCAACCAACTTAGCAATCTGTATTTATCTGTATAAGAATTCATGCTGCTCATAACAGCCGCCGAACCGATCTCCGTTACTCCAGGGAAAGGGAACCCCTGCTTTTCAGCAGATAACAATTTATATTCCAAAGCATAGGCTTCCTGTCCCAATAAAACGGATAAAGAATGATCGCCAAAAGATTTCTCGTAAGTCAACAAGTTATTCAATGTATATGAAAGGTTCCGGTCGCTTTCCTTATAGGCGGAACCTTTATAACCGGAAGCATAACCATATTCACTGTTTACATAGCCGTCGTAATTATACTGGTAAAAATCCACACTGAAATTGGTACGCCATTTCAATCCCGGAATGAAAGTAATTTCGAAATAGGTACGATTGGAAACATCGTCATGTGTCCAGGGTGCGTTATTATAGGTATCATCGGCCAACGGATTAGTGCCGCTCCATGATGTACGGTTATTTCCGTAATCGAAGATACGATTGCCGTTCTTGTCCAATCTGTAGGCATTAGTAGCACCGTCCCATTCATAAATAGGATACAAAGTCGGCATTGTACGCAAAAGCCAGACAGTCTGATCGCCGGCAGAACCTTCACGCACGCTATGGGACAAACTGATGTTGGTTCCGACCTTCAACCATTTGTTTACGTTATAGTTCAAGTTCGCACGCGTAGAATAGCGTTCGAAACGCTGGATAGAAAATACGCCTTTATCATTCAGGTAACCGGCTGATATAAAATAGTCAGCTTTTTTATTCTTACCGCTGAAGTCTATCGTATATTCCTGACGCAAACGGGATTTCAACAAGGCCTCCCTCCAATCTCCCCAATAGTTCAATTTGGCATTCGGATCCATCTTCCCGTCAGTTCCAACCGGCATATCGACGTTGTATGGATTATATCCAAACTCACCCATTAAATAATTGGATGCATAGTAACGAGAGTCTTCTTCTGAAAAGCGTCCATCATCTTTATAACCATTATATAAAGCACGCCAAGTTAATTGCGAAAGCTGGTCCGGTGACAGTTGATCCGGTAATCCCACCGCCAATGAAGAGAACCCCCACGTCGAACGGAAATTGATCTGCCCTTTCTCACTTGAACCCTTACGCGTTGTGATCATCACAACCCCATTAGCAGCACGAGAACCGTACAAAGCAGTAGCCGAAGCATCTTTCAGAATAGTCATGGACTCGATATCGTTCGGGTTGATAGCATTCAGGTAACCGTCATAGCTGTTCCATCGACCACATAAAGCGGAGAACTGGATGCGTTCATGGAACCGATACCACGGATCATGATCGTTGCATCTTCGCCCGGTTCACCAGAATTGTTCAACACCTGCACACCGCTACTCTGCCCCTGCAAAGCCTGGGTTACATTGGAGGCTTTGATTTTTTCCAGCGATTCTTTCTTGACTACACTGGCCGATCCTGTAAAGGTCGATTTCTTTCCTGTACCGTAGGCAACCACCATCACCTCGTCGATCGCTACCATGTCCGGCTCCATTTCGATCTTCATGCTACGGCCGGTAATGGAAACTTCTTTCGTCTTATACCCCAAGTAAGAGAGATGCAGTGTTTTCGTACGGGGAGAAACGGTCATCGAAAATTCTCCTTTTTCGTTGGTGGTTACGCCATTCATCGTCTGCTTGTCTACGACAGCCACTCCAATCATCGGCAAGCCGTCTTCGGTAGAAATTACGATACCAGACACTGTCTTTTCCTGTGCTAACAGCAAATGCCCCCATAAGGACATTACAAAAAGAATCCAAAAGAACCTCTTCATAATCAATAGATTTAAATAATACATTCAAGTAGAGCTACATTGACCCATAAAAACGTTTCCTTTTAATTAAGGTATGGAAAGCATTAATGATCCCCAATTAAAGGACGTAGTTCTAACAGGACATTGTATTCGACACACTAATAGACGCAAATATATTAATTTTATAATCAATCAAACTAAAATAATATATTTTTAATCGAAAAGGCTAAAAAATATTCAGATTGTAAAACCACAAAACTGTCGGAGCCGCTGTTTCCGGACTTTTTTTCTACCGAGTCTATACCTTTTCAGGACAACCGCACCAAATTCAGAAGCAACAATTTCTTATTTCTATGGAGAAAAAACTTTTTCGTTCCGAATAATTCTTTCTTAAATACCTACTAATTCTGTAATTGGCACCAGTGATTTTGTAATCAGTGGTTGTGATTATATAATTGCTGACACTGATTATATAATCGGCGCCACTGATTAAAGAATTAGTAGGCACTTCGATATTTTTTATGCCTTTGTAGATAAGTTCTCTTGTGGGGAAACCGACTGAAACATCGTCTCGCCAAGTCCTGTTAGAACTACGTCCTTCTTTTTGGCGTGATATTGAACTTTTTTCTATCAAATTTCAACTTTCAGCTAAAAAAATGCTTGCATTTGAAAAATAATGCGTAATATTGCCGACGTAAATATAAACACAAGGAAAATCGCAAATGACATTAACAGGTTTCACATATCATACCTGGGCACTGACAATGACCCCTTGGGGGTTTAGCATATACAAATAAACAAGTGCGGAGACCACGTCCCGCTTTGTTGCAATTCTCACATTGCACTTGCGTTTCTTTTTTTCAAATCAATCAATAATTAGTAAATAACTGACATTCTCAAATCGGCATGCAGTCTTGTTTTTAAACTGCCGATTGTCGATCGCCGATTGTCAACTAAATAAATACATATCGATGAAAGTATTGAAATTCGGCGGAACATCCGTAGGTTCCGTGGATAGCATTCTGAGTGTAAAGAAGATAGTAGAGGCCATTGAAGAGCCTGTAATCGTCGTAGTATCCGCCTTAGGAGGGATCACGGACAAACTGCTGAAGACAGCCTCGATGGCAACAAACGGAGATGTAGCCTACGAAAGAGAGTTTTCCGAAATCGTAACCCGCCATCTCGATGTCATACAAGGTGTTATCCCCGACAAAACAAAGCGGATCGAAGTGCAGAAGCAAGTGATGGCTTTGCTCGACGAACTGGGTAATATTTACAAAGGTGTGTACCTCATCAACGACCTGTCGGCCAAAACTTCCGACACGATCGTCAGCTACGGAGAACGCATTTCCTCGCTGATCGTTTCGAACGTGATAAACGAGGCCAAACTGTTCGACTCGCGCAAATTCATCAAGACGGTCAAGCAGTTCAACAAGCATATCGTCGATTTCGAATTGACAAACAAACTGATTGAAGAGGCATTCAACCCGCTGCCCAAAGTCTCGCTGGTTCCCGGTTTCATCTCTTCCAGCAAAGAAGGAGAAGTGACCAACCTCGGGCGAGGCGGATCCGACTACACCGCCTCCATTCTGGCGACGGCTTTAGGTGCACGCCGGCTGGAGATCTGGACGGATGTGGACGGCTTCATGACAGCCGATCCGCGTGTGATCAGTTCGGCCTACGTCATCGACCGGTTAACCTTTACGGAAGCGATGGAATTATGTAACTTCGGCGCGAAAGTGATTTATCCTCCTACGATCTATCCGGTTTATCACAAAAACATACCGATCCGCATCTTGAACACCTTCAACCCGACTGCAAGGGGAACTTATATTTCCAAAGAACGGGTGCAGGATGACAGCAAAGCTATCATCAAAGGGATCTCGTCCATCAACGACACCTGCCTGATCACGGTTCAAGGTTGGGCATGGTAGGTGTTATCGGTGTCAACTACCGTATTTTCAAAACATTGGCAAAGAACGGTATCAGTGTGTTCATGGTCTCGCAGGCCAGTTCGGAAAACAATACGACATTTGCCGTCCGGAATGCAGACGCAGACCTGGCAGTCAAAGTCCTGGACGAAGAGTTCGCACTTGAACGCGCCCAGGGCGACATGAGCGACACGGTAGCGGAAAAAGACCTGGCAACCGTCGCTATCGTAGGCGAAAACATGAAACGCACTCCGGGTATCGCCGGTAAGTTGTTCGGGACACTGGGTAGCGCAGGTATCAGCGTGATCGCCTGTGCACAGGGGGCTTCCGAAACAAACATTTCCTTCGTCATCAAGTTGAAATACCTGCGCAAGGCATTGAACTCGATCCATGATTCCTTTTTTCTTTCCCAATACAAGGTGCTGAACCTCTTCATCGCCGGAATCGGTACGGTCGGAGGCAACCTGTTGGAACAAATTCGCATCCAGCAGCCGAAACTGATGCAGCAGAACGGGCTGAAACTGAATGTCGTCGGCATAGCCAACAGCAAGCATGCCATCTTCTGTCGCGAAGGGCTGAACCTGGAAACCTGTATTGATGAACTGAAAAAAAACGGGCAGGAAAGTTCGCCCGAACATCTGAAAGAAGAGATCCTGAAGATGAATATTTTTAACTCAGTGTTCGTGGATTGCACGGCTAATCAGGCGGTATCCGACCTTTACGAAGAATTACTGAACAACAACGTCTCAGTCGTTGCCGCGAACAAGATCGCCGCTTCTTCTTCATACGAGAACTATATCAAACTGAAAGAGACGGCCCGTCACCGAGGTATCAAGTTCCTCTTCGAAACGAACGTCGGAGCTGGGCTACCGATCATCAATACGATGAACGATCTGATCAACAGCGGCGACCATATCCTAAAACTGGAAGCTGTCCTTTCCGGCACACTCAACTATATCTTCAATACGTTAAGTGCGGACATTCCCTTCAGCAAAGCAATCATGATGGCGAAAGAAGAAGGATATTCTGAACCAGACCCTCGTATCGACCTAAGCGGAAAGGACGTGATACGCAAATTAGTGATCCTGGCACGCGAAGCCGGTTATAAGGTGGAGCAGGAAGATGTGAAACGCAACCTTTTCATTCCCGAAAGTTATTTCGAAGGTTCGCTGGATGATTTCTGGCGCAACATACAAGGCCTGGATGCCCGGTTCGAAGAAAAGCGTCAACAACTGGAAGCGGAAGACAAGCGCTTCCGTTTTGTTGCCAAAATGGAAAACGGTATCTGCGAAGTCGGTTTGCAGGAAGTCGATGCCCACCACCCGTTCTACGAACTGGAAGGCAGTAACAACATCATCATGATCTCTACTGAACGATACCACGAGTATCCGATGATCATCAAAGGCTATGGAGCCGGTGCCGATGTCACGGCAGCCGGAGTCTTCGCCGACATCATATCGATTGCGAATATCCGTTAAACAATTGATAATTGAAAATTTACAATTATTAGAAGATAATTATGAAAAGCATCATCATCCTGGGAGACGGTATGGCCGACGAGCCGATAGAGGCTTTGGGCGGCAAGACACCAATGCAATATGCGGATACTCCCTATATGGACAAACTGGCCGAAATAGGCGTTACCGGACGCATGAAGACCGTTGCCGACGGTTTCCATCCGGGAAGCGAAGTAGCAAACATGGCAGTACTGGGCTACGACCTCCCGACCGTCTACGAAGGACGGGGCGTGCTGGAAGCGGCCAGTATCGGATATGACCTGAAACCGGGTGAAATGGCCATGCGATGCAACCTGATCTGCGTGGAGGGCGATATCCTGAAGAACCATTCATCCGGCCATATCACCACGGAGGAAGCAGACGAGCTGATCCGCTTCCTGAATGAGCAGTTAGGGTCTGACCGCGTACATTTCCATACCGGTGTGTCTTACCGCCATCTGTTAGTAGTAAAAGGAGGCAACAAACGCCTGGATTGCACTCCCCCGCACGATGTGCCTCTCCATCCTTTCCTCCCCCTGATGATCAAACCGGAAATTCCCGAAGCACAGGAAACGGCCGATCTGCTGAATGACCTGATCCTGAAATCGCAGGAGATACTGAAAGATCACCCCGTCAACCTCCGGCGCATTGCTGCCGGCAAAGACCCGGCAAACAGCATATGGCCCTGGTCGCCAGGATATCGTCCGGCTATGCAGACCATGCAGGAAATGTATGGCTTCAAGCAAGGTTCCGTCATCTCGGCCGTCGATCTGATACGGGGCATAGGCGTTTATGCCGGCCTGAAAGTAATCGATGTGGAAGGGGCTACCGGACTTTACGATACAAACTACGAAGGGAAGGCGCGTGCCGCCCTGGAAGCACTGAAAACAAACGACTTCGTCTATCTTCATGTTGAAGCCAGCGACGAAGCCGGACACGAAGGAGATATCGATCTGAAAATCCGGACTATCGAGAATTTGGACAAACGGGCCATCGGCATCATCTTCGAAGAGTTGCAGAAATGGGATGAACCGGTAGCGATTGCCGTCCTGCCCGACCATCCGACTCCTTGTGCCATCCGCACGCATACAAACACTCCCGTCCCTTTCCTGATCTATAAGCCGGGACAGGCCCCTGACAGTGTGACACGTTTCGACGAGTTCTCTGTACTGAAAGGGAAATATGGCATTTTAGAAAAAAACAAATTTATAAAAGAATTATTATGAAATATTACAGCACGAACAAACAAGCTCCGCTTGCCTCACTGGAAGAAGCCGTCGTAAAAGGTCTTGCCGGTGACAAAGGTTTATATATGCCGGAACACATCCGGCCTTTGGACAAGGATACGATCTCCGATCTTAAAAACAAATCGTTCCATGAAATCGCCTGTACAGTAGCACGGGCTTTCTTCGGAGAAGATATAGAACCGGAAACGCTCGATGCAATCGTCCGGGACACACTGTCGTTCGAAACACCGGTCGTCCTTGTACGCGATAATATCTACAGCCTTGAACTTTTCCACGGCCCGACTTTAGCTTTCAAGGATGTAGGGGGGCGTTTCATGGCTCGTCTGTTAGGTTATTTCATCAAAAAAGAAGGATTGAAGCAGGTAAACGTATTAGTGGCCACTTCCGGTGATACGGGGAGTGCCGTTGCAAACGGCTTTCTCGGCGTACCAGGCATTCACGTGTATGTACTCTATCCGAAAGGGAAAGTGAGTCCGATCCAGGAATGCCAGTTCACTACGCTTGGACAAAACATCACAGCTCTGGAAGTAGACGGAACCTTCGACGACTGCCAGGCATTAGTCAAGTCTGCCTTTATGGACGAAGAGTTGAACCGCCACATGAAGTTGACATCCGCCAACTCCATCAATGTAGCACGTTTCCTGCCGCAATCTTTCTACTACTTCAATGCGTATGCACAATTGGACAAGATGGGTAAAGCGGACGAACTCGTTGTATCTGTTCCCAGCGGAAACTTCGGCAATATCACAGCCGGATTGTTCGCACACCGGATGGGACTGCCGATCAAGCGCTTCGTGGCTGCCAACAACCGCAACGATGTATTCCTGGAATATCTGCGTACAGGTGTCTACACACCGCGTCCTTCCGTACCGACCATCGCCAATGCTATGGATGTCGGCAATCCGAGTAATTTCGCACGTATCCTGGACTTGTACGGGAAGAATGGCAATCCGTACGCGGAAATCATCCAACTGATCAGCGGTTACCGTTTCACGGATGAAGAGATCGGGGCTACCATGAAGCAGGTTTACGACGAAACAAGTTATATACTGGACCCGCACGGCGCTTGCGGTTATCAGGCGTTGATCGAAAACGGGCTGGCTCCGGACGAAACAGGTTTGTTCCTTGAAACCGCCCACCCTGCAAAGTTCAAAGGGACGGTAGACCAAATACTGGATGCCGACATCGAAATCCCCGCCAAACTGAAAGCCTTTATGCAAGGAGAAAAGCAAAGCGTCGGGATGAGAAAGGATTTCGAGACATTCAAAAGCTACCTATTGGCACAATAAACAGCCTGCACAAAAATAAATATCCCGCCATTCAGGGCCTAAACTAATTCGAAACCCAGAATGACGGGATTTTGCACGCACATACTCGACATCGGGATAGTCCCTCAATTTTTTCCGTACAGGCAAGACATCATTCAATAGCCCACTCCTTCATCTCATACATATCCAGATATTCCTCCACTCGGGTCCACCTCCGTATAGATAGAGAGCGGCAACATTTCAAACGGAGCCAAGGCTTCGTTCAACCGTTCACCAAAGACGCGGACAGTGCGGGTATAATAGACCCATATCCTCTCTTCGCCTCCGGTATAAACGCCAGTCAGGATCGATAGCTTATCCTTTTCCATCGCCTTACGCAGAACTTCCTGCACCTCCTCCATCTTTTCGGCAAGTGCTTCGGAAGGCATTCCTTTGTCGTCACCTTTATATTTCCAGGTGATTTCCACCCGTTCCTTGAACTTGCCCGACTGAATAAATTCGGTCAATTCATCACGACCGGAAACGGTGACCAGTTGTCCGGATTCATTCTCTGAAAGAGCGGTAAACCACTCGTTGCTTAATCTCATATCAATATCAATTATTCTACAAAAATAGGGATTATTTTCCTACCAATACTTTATTTTTGCGGCAAGAATACAAGATTAAAAGGATATGATCAGACAAGTAGAACTCCAGGATGCGAAGGCAATCACGAATATTTACAACGAATATGTATTGCAGAGTGTAGCAACTTTCGACACAGAACCGGTATTGGAAGAGGAAATGCGTACCCGGATTGCGGAAATATCCTCTCGTTTTCCTTATTTCGTCTACGAGGAGAACCAGGAAATCACCGGCTATTGTTATGCCCATACGTGGAAAGAACGTTCCGCTTACCGCTATACGCTGGAAACGACTGTTTATTTGTCTCCCGGACACACCGGAAAAGGAATCGGGATGCTCCTGATGAAAAAATTGATCGGAGCATGTCGCGAAAATGGTTACCGAGCCCTGATCGCCTGCATCACGGAAGGAAACGAAGCCAGTAACATCTTGCATGAAAAACTTGGATTCAAACAGGTTTCCCACTTCAAAAAGGTCGGCTTAAAGTTCGATCGCTGGCTGGATGTCGCAGACTACGAACTTTTGCTGACCCCGACCTGCGACTGAAAGAATCGCTAAAGATCACATGCCTTACATCAATTCCTTCTCCTTCTTGGAAAGAGTACGATAAACGATATCATAAGATTGCCGCACAAGTTCCTTGACCATATTGTCGGGAACATCCTGATTAAAGTGAACACTCATCCAATGCCGCTTATTCATATGCCATCCCGGCTTTATCCCCTGATAAGTTTCTTGCAGTTCAAGGTTCCTCTCCGGCTCGCATTTCAAACAACAGAAATCGAACACCTCTATGTTGACAAAACAAAACCATTTGCTCCCGACATAGAAGCAAAGCACATCCCTGCTGTATTGGTCTGCCACATCCAGGAAAGGCATCTTCTCCTGCACTCCTTTAAAAGACAAACAATACTCTCTAAATTCTTCTACATTCATCGCTTTTTCTTTTAAATTCCGTATGATAGCTGAAACCTATTACGTTCCTACTCAGACACAAAAATAACAAAATAAAAAATGAAATGATTATATTTGCAAATCTTACTTAAAGACATTAGTATGATACGGAAATTAGCAAAAGAGGAGTACAACAATGCCGCAGATTTATCCTATAAAGTCTGTATGGAATGTGGTATCAGCGACTTTACCCAAGAAGGTATCGAAACCTTCAAAAGTTTCATCTACGACACATCATTAATGAATGAACTTGATCTATATGGGGCTTTTGATAACAATCTATTGATAGGAGTCATCGGTCTCAATAGAAAAAGACAACACATATCACTCTTTTTCATCCTACCGAAATATCACCGGAAAGGAATAGGGAAATCGCTTTTCAATCATATGATGAATGATTGTGACTTCACAAAAATAACGGTCAACTCCTCAACATATGGAGAAGCATTTTACAAACACATGGGATTCAAAAAGATCAAAGAAGGATCGTTTAATCAGGGAATTATGAGTATTCCGATGATAAAAGAATGTATGAAAACAAATTTTACAACCAGGACAGCCGAGCTGTCTGATGCCTCTGAACTCAGAGATTTATTCCGAGAGACAGTCCTCACAATCAACAAGCGTGATTATTCACAGGCGGAAGTGGAAGATTGGGCATCTTGCGGAAACGATCTTTCCCGTATAAAAGAAATGATCCGGACACATTATTTTATTGTGGCAACTAACCGGCAGGCACAAATTGTCGGTTTTTCATCCATTACGACACAGGGATATTTACATTCCATGTTTGTCCATAAGGATTTCCAAGGCAAAGGCATTGCCACAATGCTTCTAAATGAGATAGAACAGCATGCAACCGCAACTGGGATCAAGCGAATCACATCAGAAGTTAGTTTAACAGCCCGTCCATTCTTTGAAAAAAGAGGTTATATAGTAGAGAAAGAGCAAAAGCGCAAAGCCAATCAACTATCTCTCACTAATTTCTGGATGGCGAAGGAATAGGATCATTCTTCCTCTTTTTCCAAAGCTGGTAACTGTTAAAAATATTTTGGTGTCTATAGAAATAGGTTTAGTTCGTTTTAGATATATAAACAAAAGAACGGACTAAACTTATAGGACTTGATACGTATAAGAAGGCCAATATTGTTTAATATAATCTACTTTACTATTTTCCGTAACAATGTAATCTATTTCAGCCAAAGAAGCAACATGATAATTTCTTGCAGTATTCAGTTTCTCACCTGTTGCAAGTATGACCCGTTTACCTCCTTGCTTAAGCATACAACGCTTAATGACAGCTTCCTCTCTATCTGATGTAGTCAATCCCTTTTGAGGATGAATGTCACTTACACCTACAATGACCCAATCTGGATAGATGGATTGTACCATCTGAAATACCGATACTCCTATCGTTGTTTGGGAAGAAGAAAACACCGTTCCTCCTAAAAGTACCAAATCTACTTTAGGATAGCTGGATACCTCGCTGGCTATAGGCAAACAGTTGGTATATACCGTAAAATTTTTGTCTTTTGGTAACTGACGCATTACCTCAAGGTTTGATGTACCTCCGTCTATCAATATTACATCACCTTCCTTAAATAAAGGAACTAACTTTGCAGCCATTTCTTGTTTAATGGAAGTGGATGTATTCAACCTTTCTAAAAATTTTATGGATATATCAGACTTGGCAACAGCCCCGCCATGTACTTTGGTAAGCAAGCCTAAATTTTCTAATTCTACAAGGTCTCGCCTTAACGTATCGTCAGATACCTTTAGTTCCTCACTCAAGGCTGTAACATAAATTCGGCTATCTCTGTTTATCCGGTCTATAATGTACCGATGTCTTTCTTCTTTCAGCATAATTCCGCATAATTAATATTGTGTATTTCCGCAAATATACATACATTCGAACAGAAAGCCAGCGTATCATAGCTGATTTAAAATACAACTATGCAGATTTATGCGCAATTCAGATTGATTATAAATGATATTAAAAAATAAGTATCAAAAACCGCATAGACATTAAATCTTGTGTTACACTGTTTTTTAAAGAAGGCATAGTTAAATAATACTAATTTATAAATTCATTGTAGTATGAAAACAGAGTATCAAAAATGTATGGACGGTGATTTCTTCACCGCCGACCCGGAAATGTTACAGATAACGTATCGTTGCAAGCGACTTCTCCGAAGTCTTAATAACACAGATATGGAAAACACAAGCGAACGTAAAAAAATTATGAATGAATTATTGGGTTCAATAGGTGATAATGTACATATCGATATTGATTTCCACTGTGAATACGGCATTAATATACATTGTGGTAGTGATGTCATAATCAATATGAACTGTACATTTGTAGATAACAACTGCATTAACATTGGCAACAACGTGCTCATCGCATCAGATGTTAAAATTTATACCGCCACACACACGACCGATGTTGCCGGACGTACTAACACTCCCGAAAACAAGAAAATCTCCGGTTGTTTCTGCCGCACTTATTCAAAACCAATCACAATAGAAGATAATGTTTGGATTGGCGGCGGTGCAATTTTATTGCCAGGTGTCACTATTGGCAAAAATAGCGTGATTGGTGCTGGCAGTATAGTTACTCGCTCAATTCCCGAAAATTGCGTAGCAGTGGGTAATCCTTGCCGAATAATAAAACACCTTGATAATATATGAAAAGGCTGTTTAAAAACTTCACTTATAAAGAGCAGGTTACGCTTCTTTATAAGTGGAGTTTTACCAATGATTTCCAATCTAATTGCAACATTGAAGATTGGAAACACTATTAAACGTGGTATAGATTTATCTCATTCTTTCTTTTCTTCCACAACTGGTAACTGTTAAAAACATTTTGCCACAGGACGTATGATCCAGGGCCGACTGAAGAAAGCGGGTCCAGATAGGTATAGGCCATCCAGATGGCAAGTACGGTGTTTTTCTGTCCAAGGGCTTGTCCAGCACTGATACGGTCGGAATAACGGGTTCCGATCTGTTTACCCAAATAAAACTGGATGGCGCAGGTTACTAATCCGGCCAAGGCTATCAACAGCTCCACTCCTACCGGAGCATTGCTTTCGGCAAGAGACTTCACAGTCTGTGCCGTCACGATGGCAAGCGCAACACCCCAAAGATAGAAAGCAAGATCGCGGAACCCCAACAGGTAATGATGCAGCTTCGGAAGGAAATAGCGGAACAACATCGCCAGAAAAAACGGACATAACAACAAAGGGAACACTTTGCTCAATATCTTCAGGAAAGCAACCATAAAAGTTATATCAGCATGAGGTTCTACCAACGGAAACATCAACGGGACGACTGCCGCCGCCAAAATGTTCGACAGCAATGTATAAGTCGTCAGGCTGGACGCACTCCCTCCCAACTTACCGGTGATAACAGCCGCGGCCGTAGCCGTCGGGCAGATCAGGCAAACCATCGCACCCTCGAAAACCTCCTTGTAGGCACCATCCATCTTCACGAATATCAATAACACAGCTACCAATGAAGCCGAAGCAAACTGGAACAACAGCAACCATCCATGCCAGGGAGAAGGCATCAACTCGTGTGGTTGCACTTTGCAGAAAGTCAGCAATAATTGTGCAAAGATCAGGGCAGGAGTCAGATAAGAGATAAAAGAACTCATAAATGGTTTTGTCGGCTCCAGAAAAGCGAAGTTGGCAAAGATAAAATAACCTAATGCACCGGCGAGCATCGCAACAGGCAATGTCCAGTTTTTCAGAAAATTCAACATAGAAACAGCATGTTTTTTATTCGGGATGCAAACTTACAAAACATCTCCCACTTCCCGCACTATAATCACAATAAAATCCAAAGCACAACAAAACCCGTAGGTTACGGGTCATAATGCATAGCTTTACACCCTCTAACCCTATGGGTTTTCCTATCTATCTCGCCTTACTTGCGAAACGGCGCTTTTACGACTTGGGCTTTCAAGTTGCGCCCCCGGACTTTGATACAGATTTCCGTCCCGGCTTTTGCGAATTCCGGTTTCACATATCCCATACCGATACCCTTCTTCAATACTGGCGACATGGTTCCGGATGTTACCACACCAATGATATTGTCTTCGGCATCGGCAATCTCATAGCCGTGACGAGGAATACCTTTGTCAACCAGCTCGAAGGCACACAGCTTGCGGGTAACGCCTTCTTTCTTCTGGCGTTCCAGTTCGGCACGATTGGTGAAATTCTTGCCTTCGGCGAACTTGGTGATCCAACCCAGGCCAGCTTCGATCGGCGAGGTCGTATCGTCGAGGTCGTTACCGTACAGGCAGAAGCCCATTTCCAGACGCAGCGTGTCGCGTGCGCCCAAGCCGATCGGCTTGATTCCTTCAGGCTTGCCGGCTTCGAAGATGGCATTCCAGATCGTCATGGCATCGTCCAGGTAGAAATAAAGTTCGAAACCACCGGCTCCAGTATATCCCGTATTGGAAATGATGACGTTCTTGCAACCTGCAAATTCGCCCGTAACAAACGCATAGTAAGATGGAAGACAGGTCGACCGGCGTCAGGCGTTGTAAAACCTCAACAGCTTTCGGTCCCTGGATAGCCAACTGGGCGGTACGGTCGGAAGAGTTCTCCAGTTCCGCCCCCACCGTATTATGGCTTACACACCAGTCCCAATCTTTGGCGATGTTGCCCGCGTTGACAACCAAAAGATATTTTTCCGGCTCATAATGATAGACCAGCAGGTCGTCCACAATGCCGCCCTTGTCATTCGGGAAGCAAGTATATTGAGCTTTGCCGATCGGCAACACGGAAGCATCGTTCGAGGTGATACCCTGGATGAATGCCAGCGCGTTCGGACCTTTTACCCAGAACTCGCCCATGTGGGAGACATCGAACACACCTACACCGTTCACAACGGTCATGTGTTCGTCGATTATACCGGTGTATTCGATCGGCATGTTGAAACCTGCAAATTCATGCATTTTGGCACCGAGTGCGATGTGCACGTCGGTAAACGGAGTTGTTTTCATGATTTATGATTTGTGATTTATGATGTATAATTACCTTTGACTAACAATTCTGCTATTTTAATGATCGTCTCCATACTCTTTTCAAGCGACTTGACCGGGAGAAATTCATAACGTCCGTGGAAATTCAACCCGCCTGCGAAGATATTCGGGCAAGGCAGCCCCATGAAAGAAAGACGCGCACCGTCCGTTCCTCCGCGGATCGGTTTCACAAGAGGCTTGACACCGGCTTCCTTCATTGCATCGAACGCCAGATCCACAATAAACTTCTTCGGTTCGACCACTTCACGCATATTGTAATACTGGTCGCGCATTTCAAGCGTCGTGCTGCCCGGATGCATCTCGTTCATTCGTTTCACCAGCTCATGCAGCAACTCTTTCTTTTGCTCGAAAGCGGTGCGCACATGGTCACGTATGATATAAGAAAGGGAAGCCTCCTCAACCGTTCCGCCCATGCCGGTCAGATGGAAAAAGCCTTCATAACCGGTCGTATGTTCGGGACGCTGTGCAACAGGCAGCCAAGAGGCGAACTCTACCGCCAGCAACGATGCGTTCAGCATCTTATCCTTGGCATATCCCGGATGTACGTTCAGCCCTTTGAAAACAACTTTGGCTCCGGCAGCATTGAAGTTCTCGTATTCCAGCTCGCCGATCTGTCCGCCGTCGATCGTATAGGCCCATTCACAACCAAACTTTTCGACATCGAAATAGTCGGCTCCGGCTCCGATCTCTTCATCGGGCGTAAACCCGATACGGATCTTGCCGTGTTCGATTTCCGGATGATCCTTCAAGTATTTCATGGAGGCGATGATAGCAGCCACGCCTCCCTTATCATCCGCTCCTAACAGAGTCTTGCCGTTGGTCACGATGATATCCTGCTCTTTATAATCGTTCAGTTCGGGAAACATAAGCGGCGAAAGCACCACGTTTTCTTCGGCGCACAACACGATATCTCCCCCTTTATAATTCACGATACGCGGCTCGACATCCTTGCCTGACATATCAGGACTGGTATCCAAATGGGCGATAAATCCGATCGTCGGAACCTCCTTCGCCGTATTGGCGGGCAAAGTAGCCATCAGGTAGCTCTTGTCATCGAGAGTGATATCTTCCAATCCTATCTCTTCCAACTCTTTTACCAATGCTTCGGCAAACACACGTTGTCCCGGCGTACTGGGAGTCACACCCGTAGTTTCACTCGACTCGGTATCGAACGTCACATACTTCAAAAATCTATCTGTTACAGTCATAAGCTTATCATTAATGTTACAAGCCATAAAAGTAATCAAAGTGTCACTAACAACAAAAAAATCATGCGCATTTCTGCACATGATTTTCCTTATTCCATCCGATCATATCTCTTTAAAAACAGCTGCTTCCGTCGAAACAATGTGTACAAACTTTACATTTCGGTAAGCCGATTGCCTCGATGAGTGTTTCCAGCGTATTGAACTTTAACGAGCTCAGGCCGAAACGTTCGGCAATGATCTGCACCATCTTTTGATATTCCGGCGAGTCGGTCGTCGCATATTTTTCCAGGTTCTTGTTCTCGTCTCCTTCCAGCTCCTTGATGATCCGGCGGGTGATCAGTTCGAGCGGACTCTTCGACGAAGTAAAGCCGAGGAACGGGCAGCCATAGATAAGAGGCGGGCAGGCAATACGCATATGCACCTCTTTTGCTCCGTAATCATACAGGATATTCACATTGTCGCGAAGCTGCGTACCGCGTACGATCGAGTCATCACAAAACAGAATCCGCTTACCCTCCAGCATAGCCCGGTTAGGGATCAGTTTCATTTTCGCGACAAGCGAACGCAACTCTTGATTAGCCGGAGTGAAACTACGCGGCCAGGTCGGTGTGTATTTGGCTATCGCCCGATGGTAAGGAGCCCCTTTACCTTCGGCATACCCCAAAGCCATCCCTACGCCCGAATCGGGGATACCGCAAACACAATCCACTTCACTCTCGTCCTTCTTCCCCATCTTGTAGCCACTTTGGAAACGGACCTCCTCGACATTCCTGCCTTCGTAACAAGAAACCGGGAAACCGTAATACACCCAAAGGAAAGAGCAGACTTGCATCTGTTCGTTCGGTTGGCGCATCTGCTCGATGCTGTCGGCACGCAAGCGAAGGATTTCGCCCGGCCCGACAAATCGGTCTATTTCATAATCCAAGTTAGGCAAACTGCTCGATTCGCTGGTAGCGGCATAGGCTCCGTCTTTTTTACCTATAATAATAGGTGTACGTCCCCACTTGTCACGGGCCACGATGATACCGTCTTCCGTCAGCAACAGCATGGAACAGGAACCTTTGATCCGGTCGTAGACATTTTCAATACCTTCGACAAAATTCTTTCCCTGCGTAATCAGCAACGCTACCAGTTCGGTCTGGTTCGTCTTGCCCGAACTCAGTTCGGAGAAGTGCATATTCGCTTTCAGCAAATCCTGTTCCAATTCCTCGATGTTATTTATCTTGGCAACCGTCACGATGGCGAACTTACCGAGATGGGAGTTGATGACAATCGGCTGCGCATCCGTATCGCTGATGATACCGATTCCGGCATTTCCCACAAACTTGTCGAGAGCAGGCTCGAACTTTGTACGAAAATAAGAACTTTCCAGATTGTGAATCGAACGGGTAAAACCAGCTTCCTTATCGTATGTAGCCATACCGCCGCGCCGGGTCCCCAAATGAGAATTATAGTCGGTGCCATAGAATAAATCAGTTGAACAGGCCGACTTAGAAATAGTTCCGAAAAAACCACCCATTGTAAATAGTGTTTTTGATTTTTGAATTTGGTTGCAAAGGTACAAGATTATTTACAAAATGTCACTACTACCCCATCAAAATCGAATTTATACCCCATGTATTTAGAATTAGTAGCAAGGGTAATATTTTTTAACAAAGCTATTTCACATCAATGTCCTGTTTTCACTACCAAAACGACAAATAGAACTTTCCAACAAATTACATGCTCAAATATTTTGCATACATTTTTTAACACACCTAAAAACAAAAGGTTTCCAACCACTTACAAACAAATAAGGTCTGCCCCCGCAAAAAACACTTGTATTGTAAAAAATAATATCTACTTTTGCACCCGGGTAAGTCCTACACGGCATGCTCCCTCGGAATCCCCCAGGGCTTGACCGCAGCAAGGGTACTTGGTTGTAGCGGCGCGATGTAGTAAGCTTACCCACCTGCCTCTTTAGCTCAGTTGGCCAGAGCACGTGATTTGTAATCTCGGGTCGTTGGTTCG
>ENA-OQJX01000201-OQJX01000201.1-human-gut-metagenome-genome-assembly--contig:-NODE-201-length-39483-cov-2.121252_pt1 | contig 39483 bp, 36 predicted proteins | sample MGYA00242615_ERZ504782 | MGnify/ENA primary metagenome ERZ504782 (study PRJEB26092, sample SAMD00036354) | human gut metagenome | host: Homo sapiens | study: EMG produced TPA metagenomics assembly of... | reverse complement strand
GGCGCAGGCAGGCGGTCGGACACCATGCGTATGGTTCATATAGTCGGGCAGTTTGCTGGCGTTCTCCAATATGGGCGGATATGTGGGGTAAGTACCGAGTAAGATTGCGAGCGTCGTGATGTATTGGTTGATGCCTGCCTCCAGTTGTGGGATGGAGGCTTTGGTACTGTAATATACGGATTTGGCTTGTGAAACGTCCAGTTTGGACACCAGTCCGGTTTTGTAGCGTACTTCGGTAATGTTAAGTACGGCTGCCTGGGTATGGCAATTGTGGGTCACTACACTTAGCTCTTGCTGCAGTTCGCGGAGTCCGATGTAGGCAGAAGCTATCTGGGCACAGAGGGATACCATGACAGAGGTATATTCCTCCTTGCTTGCCATGAAGGTTTCCCGCTGTGCCTTTACCCGTTGGCGGATACTTCCGAATACGTCCAGCTCCCAACTGGCGTTGAGCGAGGCGCTGTATGCACCGGTAATGGATTGCGGAAGTGCGTTGACATTGCCGCTGCTTTGCTGCCGTGCCCATCCTCCGTCCAATGAGATGGAAGGGAAAAAGCTGCCGCGTTCTATCCGCAGATTGGATTTAGCATATCCATACGGTCCATGGCAGAAAGTACGGAATAGTTTTGAGTGGAGGCTACCGTAATCAATGAATCCAGCATCGGGTCATCGAAGGCTTTCCACCACTTGTCGTCAATGGGTGGTATCTGTCCGCTGAACAGATTGTCATCTCCGGGAATGGCATGGGAGGCGTCCTTTCCCCAGCCTTGTGGGAGTGGTTTCTCAAGATAGCGGTTAGCTTTCTGTGCCATAGCCGCAGGACATAGGCATAATATGAGCAACGCAGTGCTCCAAACTTTTATATTCATAAATAAAGGTTTAGGTGGTTATCTTTTTATGGGATTGATAACAACCTAAACCTTTATTTGTTTATGAGTATTTACTCGGTATACCCGAGTATCTTAGAAGGCATACCCGAAACCCACATTCAAGTAGATGGGATACATGGCAAAGGTAATTGTATTGAAATCTTTCTTGAAAATATCATTCAATCCCCATGTAAGGTCGGCAAATACACTCAGATGTTTGAAGGCACGCCAGTCTACACCAGCTTGCACGCCCCAGGCAAACTTGCGCAAATCATCCGAAAAGTCGTAAGTGGCAATGGCACCGTCGGAGAAGTTGACTTTCTTTCCGGTAGGATTACCTTCACGCAGATAACCTTCATATACATATCCGGAGAATTCCTCATCCATCAGGTAGGATACATATGCACCTGCTTTGGCTCGCAATCGTGAGTTGATTTTATATGCTCCAAGTACGGGGACAGTAATGTAGGCATTGCGTACTTTGGTTTTTACTCCTCCCGTCCAGTTACCTTTCAAGCGGTTACCGTCATTTCCTATGATTTCCATGCCATAGTTCTTTACTGTCGCTTTGGTAATCATATTTTTGGTTTCCAGTCTTACCCCGGTTATTACTCCCCATTTTTTAGTTTTTCCTAACCACTTGATGGCATTTCCTTCCAGCATAAGAGCTAAAGTAGGATTGTAGGCATCGATACTCCGTATTTCTACGGGCAATGGAAGCGGGGAAGTACCACCGATGCTGACACCGGCCCTTATCTCATATTCCCATCCGTGCAGGGCAGCGTTTATAAGCGTACGATTCTGATTCTCTTGAGCGTATAGGGCGGTTTGCATGTAAACTGCCAATGCGATAAATGCTACTATTTTCTTTATCATGTTGTATTCCAATTCTACAGGGTTCTTATTCGAAAATCAGTTCCACATCATCCACTAAAAGGGTACTTCCGGGCGCACCCTCGAAAGTTGCACCGTTCTTGCTGGATGCAAAAATGATACTTAGTTTATATTTTCCTTTTGCCAGTTTGGTTTCATCTATTTCTTTTCCATATCTCTGATAGTCAAAAGGAATGTCGAAAGCTTCCCAATCATCGGTTTCGTGGGGATTGGATATTAGAGCTAAAGCTACCATACTGGGATGTTCATAGTTCTGGTTTGGCAGATTTCCATCCAATATTACTTCCGTAACTTCTCCTGCTTCGTTGTAACTTTCGCCTTCATAAAAGATTGCATAGATGTTCATCACATCTTTACGGTCGGTGTATCCACCGTTTCATAAAACGTTCACCGGCTTTGTACTTGTACCAACCTTTAGACGTGAGGCTTATAACAGAAAGGAGTGCCGAAATGTGTGGCTTTCAATGGGCTGGTGAGAGCATTCGTCATATCAAACTCACCGATAAACAAATTTCCAGCAGCTATCGGCATACCTACCATTGCTCCCAGAGAGCCGGTAAGCCGAGTTTCTAATTTGGCACACTTTCCGTTTTTACCATTGTCATGTTGTGACGTAGGGTAATTTTCAGTAGCTGATGAACTGGCTGCCCAGTTGAATCCTTCATTTCCACTGGCCCATGTCAGTTCCAATCCGTCTTGTTCTTCATAGAACTCCTGATATTTGTATTTGGGGTTAATTCCATTGATAAGTCGTATGTCTTCAAAATGGAATTCATTTGGGATGTCTGATACCGATTGTTCGCGTACACCGATGGAATATACTCGCTGCCAAGCCTTGTTCTCGGAAGTTACGGTATACTTTACCCTTTTTCCGTCAGAGAAATCGTGTTCACTACCACTTTTCGGACTAATGGTAGCGCCCGGCGTCAACTCAAACAGGGGGGATAGTTTGTTTAAAGGAGTGCCCTCTTTTACTTTTACTAATATGGGGTAGGCCTGCAGATTATCATTGTAAGACGGATTTAAATTGAAACGAGCGCTTGCCAGTACATCTTCTTCAAAAGAGATGCCTGTTATATCAGCTTCAGCATTGGATGCTTCATCTTTTATGCACGATGCCATCAATATTCCGAAAAGTGAATAGAGTATGAATAATTTGTTTAGTCTCATGCTTTTTAATTTAATTCTATTAATTTTTCAAGCAACAAAACTACTTCTTTTTTCTCTAATAGCAGGTTTTTATGAGCTTATTTAACAAAAAAACGGCAATAGGTGCTTTACTATTGCCGTTTTATATATAGAAAATGTTCTATTTTTAATTATCTGAGCCGATATGTACGATTTTTCTTTTGGCTCTTACTGGCTTTTCCTTTACAACTTCCACTTTCTGTTCGGGAGTTATACCTGCTAATTCCGGGTCAATCATGATACGGCCACAATATTCGCAAACGATAATTTTCTTGCGTGAGCGGATGTCCAATTGTCTCTGGGGCGGAATCTTGTTGAAGCAACCACCGCAAGCATCACGCTGTACGTATACAATACCCAGTCCATTGCGTGAATTCTTACGGATACGTTTGAAGGACTGAAGCAGACGGGTTCAATCTTTGTTTCCAGTTCTTTGGCTTTGTCTCTCAGCTTCTCTTCCTCTTGTTTGGTCTCGGAGATGATTTCGTCCAGTTCGCTCTTCTTTACGTCGAGGTCTTTTTGTCTTTCTTCCAGAGCAGCAGTGCTTTCTGCTACTTCTTGAGATTTTTCTTCCTCTTGTGCGGCAAATTCCTTGATACGCTTTTCGCAGAGTTCGATTTCCAATGTCTGGAATTCGATTTCCTTGCTTAAGAAGTCATATTCGCGGTTGTTGCGTACGTTGTCCTGCTGGTCTTTATATTTAGCTACAGAAGCCTTTGCGGTTTCAATTTCAACTTTCTTTCCTGCAATGGAGGATTTCAACTCGGCAACTTCTGCTTGATTCTGTCTATACGGGTACTCAGACCGGCTATTTCGTCTTCCAAGTCCTGTACTTCCAGTGGAAGTTCACCTCTCAACGTCTTGATTTCATCGATTTTGGACAGCATTGTCTGCAATTGGAACAAAGCTTTCAACTTCTGTTCTACGGTTAATTCCTGAGGATCTTTTTTTGCTTCTTTAGCCATTTTACTTACATGTATTTTATGGGGTTTGTATTCACTTTGGTCATCTGAACCTCAAAATGAGGAAACAAATCCCGGATTATTGTATAAAATATTTCTTTCGTATATTGCTCACTTTCATAATGCCCTATTTCAGCCAATAATATATCGGTATCATGTCCGAAATAGTCATGGTATTTTATCTCGCCGGTGATAAAGACATCTGCACGGTTGCGGATGGCAAGCGGCATTAGGAAAGCGCCGGCGCCGCCACATAATGCAACAGTCTGTATTTCCCGCCCGAGGAGTTTGTTATGTCTGAGACACCCTACTTCGAAGGTTTTCTTTATCCGTTTCAGGAATTCAAGTTCTGTCTCCGGTACTTCCAATTCGCCAATGACACCGGCTCCGGCTTGTGGCCATGAGTTTTGCAAGGGATAAATATCATAGACCGGTTCTTCATATGGATGTGCCGCAAGCAGTGCTTGACAGTTGCCGCTTTTTTGTAGGCGGGTATGATTGTCTCAATACGTACTTCACGTTCGGTATGCAGCTCCCCTATCGCTCCACAGTATGGGGTGGCACCTTCCCGGGCTCGGAATGTCCCCTCGCCTTCCATGTTATAACTGCACAAATCATAGTTGCCGATATTGCCGCATCCAGCGTCGAACAAGGCTTTCCTCACGTCTTCCGCTTGGGCGGTCGGTACAAATGTGGTCAGCTTTACCAGCGCATTTTCCTTGGCTTCCAGGATACGGACATTCTTCAAACCGATTTTCTCGGCAATCTTGAAGTTCACTCCTCCCGGTGCATTATCCAGGTTAGTGTGCGCAGCATAAACAACGATGTCATTCTTGATGGCTTTCAAGATACAACGTTCCACATAATCCCTGCCCGTGATGGATTTATACCCTTTGAAAATGAGAGGGTGATGTGATATAACCACATTATATCCCAATGCAATGGCTTCATCCAGTACGGCTTCAGTAACGTCAAGACACAACAAAGCCCCTGTTGCTTCCGCATCTGTCAATCCGATTTGCAGGCCGGCATTATCAAATCCGTCTTGCAATGGCAGAGGCGCGAACCGTTCAAGGGCGCTTACTAATTCCTTAATTTTCATTGTGAACAGAAAATTTGGTTGCAAATATAGTAAAAAGCAATGGATTGAGAATGTTTTTTATTCTTTTTATAAAATATCAGTAACAAATTTGAGTAATAGACGGTTTTCTTCCAACAAAAACTCTTATCGAAAAATGTTTTATCACGAAAAAGACTATCTTTGCGAGCGATTATTATAAAACTAAATCTATGAAAACTAAAAAACTATTCGGAATTTTATCGCTCTTGATTATAATTGGTGTGACCTCTTGTAACAGTGATACTCCACAAGACAATGTAGAAAACATTAAAATGAAGGTCTCTTCCGAGATTGGCACTTACCAGCCTTGGGGAAGTGATCATTTCATTGATTGTATGTTGGTAAAGGAGGAAGGTAAAAATGAATATGAAGCGTTGGACTTTTTAGGAATTGCCGGGTTTGATTATAGCAAGGGGTATGAATACACCTTATTGGTGAAAAAAACAACTTTGCTCAACCTCCCGCCGATGCCAGTAATATTGCATACGAACTGGTCGAGGTGTTATCAAAAGTCGGAGTAGAATATGAATATACAATAGAGGTTGATGGACCCAATCCTTTTATTCTTTCTCCTGATGGAGGAAAATATGAGATTCCTTTTGCATGCAAAAGAAAAAAATATGTAGCAGGCGAGTTTACTGAAGAAGAATATGCTCCTTTAAAAGGATTGAGATATAATATGGGGACCAATTATGGAACCTATACAAGCATTATAAAAGATGGTGATACAGTTGGATTATATAAGTTTGTAATCGAGGGTATTGAGCCTTATAATATGGAAGGAACTCCCTGGTGGTATTATGGTATTTATCCTGCTGATGCAGATTTTTCTCTGAAACAGAGCCGACCTATCTACAAACAATTGTTTGAACAACCGCAAACGGAAGGTGAAGAACATTTTATATATCCGATAATATATGCTTCATCGGGTACGTTTGATTAGTTGGACACATTAATCTCCTTTATTATGAAAACATTACTTGTTTTGTTTCTTTTCCTTTTATCGTTATTGTCTTGTCAGGATACGAACCGTTCCGGTAAAGATGTATCTGAGGATATGGAGGAGCCGGTAGATACTACTCCCAAGGCTACGGCTATCTTTTGGGTAGACAAGGATAAAGATTATCAGGCTAAGAAAAAAGACGGTCCTCTTTCTCTACGCACCGTCAAGGCAAGGTAGAGATTGATTCGCTGGGAAAAGTTAATCTGCTGGCATATACCAAGCCGCAAAGTCAACGCATCAAAAGTTACCTGCAGTATAGGCTTGAAGAATTCCGTGTAAAGAAAGTGATGTTGGACAGCGGCTTTGTGAAACCGGGCGTACAATATGTGCAGCTACGCTATCTCCCCGGAAAACTGGATGCCCACCGCCGTTGAAGTTATTTATGCTCCTTTTTTCCCTTCTTCTCTACCATCACCGGCAGTAGCTTGCCGTAGGCATCGAACGACTTGCGGGAAGCCAGAGAGATTGTAATCATCAGTGACAGCATGGAGGCGGTAAAGGTGATGACCATAATCATCATCTGATATTTGATGGCCACATTCGGCTGCTGCCACCCAATATCTGGCCAATCATGGTTCCCGGAAAAGCAACCAGCCCCATCACGGATATATTGGCAATCAGCGGACTGAAGGATTTGATGATGGCTTGGCGGATGAAAGGTGCCTGTGCTTCCGCTTTTGTAGCACCATTGCCGAGAAGATACCGGTAAAGCTGTTGTTCCCGTTTCAGTCCACTATAATAGGTGTTGAGGCTATGACGTTACTGGATAGCATGTTGCCCATCAGTATGCCGAAAATAGGGATGAAATACCGGGCGCTGAATACGTTTTCCACTCTCAGTACTATTCCGATAAAGTACAAGCCTACACATACTACACTGCATAAGAAACCTGCGGATATGGGCAGGAGCAGAATCTTCCTCTTCAATTGTGTTCGTGCCAATGCCGTCTGCGATGCTACAAATATCATGACAATTACCCATAGAAAGTTTATCCACGGGTTATCCCATAAAAAGAGGTAGTTCAAGTATATGCCGATGAAGAACAACTGGACAATCATGCGTGCCGTACCTATCACAGTAGCGCGCAACAGTCCGGTCTTGAACTTCCAGATGTAAAACAGCGGTATTAATAATAGCAATAATCCGATGCCCAGGCTGAGGTATGATATATCTATGGTTCCCAATAGTGTGTATGTTATTTCATGATTATATGTCGGTCACATCCGTTGGCGAATCTTTTGTCATGGGATACGGTCAGTATGGCACTTCCATTTTCTGTCTGCCTGCGGAAGAAAGAGAGTACTTTTTCCGCGGAACCGGAGTCGAGAGCGGAAGTCGGTTCATCGACAATGGTCAGTGGTTTGCCAATCATTGAGGCTACGGCTATCATCATCCGTTGGCGTTGGCCCCCGGATATTTCGTTCACCCGTTTGTAATATAACTCTTGTTCCAGACCCAAATCCTCGAAACATGCAAATAAACGGGTTTCAGAAAAGGGTGTGCCCCGGTTTGCCTTCAGACCGAAGGGCAACTGTACCATGTCCTTTACCCACTCCAGCGGCAATGCCAGTTCTTGTGGAATCCATGCAGTCTGCTTACGGACAACATCGACATTTCCTTTATCCAGCAGAATGCCGTTCAAGACGATGCGTCCTTCCCTTAATGGGATAAACCGAGTATGGCATTCAGCAGCGATGTCTTGCCGCATCCCGAAGGGCCGGAGATACTGGCTATCTCTCCCCTTTCCAGTTGCAGGTTGAAACCCGAGAAAAGTATATCGTTGCCGTAGGCGATACTGGCATTTTCTATTTGCAGCATGGTGTTCCTTTAATCTTTCTGTATCGCAAAGATAGTGCAAAAAATATTTGTGCTATCTTTGACGCACTAATTAATTCAGGAAAGAAAGACTATGATACAGAATGAACGGGATTGCCGCCATGAGCATGTGCTTGACGTGGCAAGGCAAATGCTGACTGCTGCGCGCACGGCGCCGAAAGGAAAAGGTATTGATGTGATTGAAGCTGCGCTGGTTACGGGTGAAGACATTAAGAAGCTGTCTGAAAGATGGTCGCTATGGTTGAAGAGCACGGTATGAAGTTCTTTCTCCGTGATGCGGACAACATTTTGCAGGCTGAATGTGTAATTATAATAGGTACGCGCGAGCAGACGCAAAGTTTGAATTGCGGACACTGCGGTTTTCCCACTTGTGCCGGTCGTCCGGAGGGAGTACCTTGTGCTTTGAATACGGTGGATGTAGGGATAGCTGTAGGTTCGGCTTGTGCCATGGCTGCCGATTTGAGGGTGGATACCCGTGTCATGTTTTCTGCCGGACTTGCCGCTCAGCGTTTGGATTGGCTGAAAGGATGCAAGACTGTCTTTGCCATTCCGGTGAGTGCATCCTCCAAGAATCCATTCTTCGACCGGAAACCGAAGGAAGATAAGTGATAATTGACGAGTAGAGGTTTACAATCATAGAGTAGAGGTTTAGAAGTCTGAAGTAGAGGTTTGGCAATTCTAAACCTAAGGTTTATTCTCCCTCTCTCTGCTAACTTAAAAAGTAACGAATTAGAAAAGATAAATAATATGGGATATTTTGTAGGACTGCCGCTGGGTGGTACCGCAGAGAAGGACTGTCAGGTGCGTTTTGGCAAGAATATGACTTTTCAGGTAGAGACACGTGCTCCCCACTTGCCTGCCGAATGGGCTTTGCAAAGCGGCATACAGCTTACATGGCCCCATGCGGGTACAGACTGGACCTATATGTTGGACGAAGTGCAGGAATGTTTTGTAGCCATTGCCCACGAAATAGCCGCCCGGGAGACATTGCTGATTGTAACCCCAGAACCGGATGAGGTGAAGAAACAGATTCTCGGCAGGGTGAATATGGAAAATGTCCGTTTCCTGAAGTGTGAGACGAATGATACTTGGGCACGCGACCATGGAGCCATCACCCTACTGGATGCTGACGGTGTATCTCTGCTCGACTTTAAGTTCAACGGGTGGGGATTGAAGTTTGCATCCGATAAGGATAATTTGATTACGCGTCGTGCGGTGGAGTCGGAAGTGATGAAAGGAAAGTATGTAAATCGCTTGGGGTTTGTCCTTGAAGGCGGTTCCATCGAAAGTGACGGCATGGGTACGTTGCTCACCACCTCCGAATGCCTGCTTTCGCCTAACCGGAACGGACAGATGAACCGGGTGGAAATTGAGGAATATCTTCGTTCCGTTTTTCACCTGCAACGTGTTCTTTGGCTGGACACGGTTATTTGGCAGGTGACGATACGGACAGTCATATAGACACGCTGGCCCGTTTCTGCCCTGCCGACACGATAGCCTATGTACAATGCAAGGATGCGGATGATGAGCATTACGAAGAACTGCATCGCATGGAGGAGCAACTGAAGACTTTCCGTACGTTGAAGGGGGAACCTTACCGTTTGCTGGCTTTGCCCATGGCCGATAAGATAGAAGAGGAAGGGGAACGGCTTCCTGCCACTTACGCTAATTTCTTGATTCTGAATGATGCAGTGCTTTACCCCACCTATCGCCAGCCGGAGAATGATGCCCGCGCGGGGGAAGTGTTGCGGGAGGCTTTTCCCGGTTATGAAATTATCGGGATAGATTGCCGTGCTTTGATTAAGCAACACGGCTCTTTGCATTGTGTTACCATGCAATATCCCGTAGGGGTGTTGAAGTAATGTCGATTATACATAGTAAAACAATAAACCATAGAATAAGATGACAAGAAAAATAAAAGTAGGTATTATCCAGCAGGCCAATACCAAGGACCTCAGGACTAATTTAATGAATTTGGCCAAAAGTATAGAGGCATGTGCGGCGCATGGGGCTCAATTGGTTGTTTTGCAGGAGCTGCATAACTCTCTGTATTTCTGTCAGACGGAAAACACGCAGTTGTTCGACTTGGCAGAACCGATTCCCGGTCCTTCTACGGGATTCTATTCAGAGTTGGCTGCTGCCAACGATATTGTGCTGGTCACTTCTCTGTTCGAGAAACGCGCTCCCGGATTGTATCATAACACAGCGGTTGTTTTTGAACGTGACGGCAGCATTGCCGGGAAATACCGGAAGATGCATATTCCTGATGACCCCGCCTATTATGAGAAATTCTATTTTACTCCCGGTGATATAGGCTTCGAACCTATTCAGACATCTTTGGGCAAATTGGGAGTTTTGGTGTGCTGGGACCAATGGTATCCGGAAGCAGCACGTCTGATGGCGCTGAAGGGAGCTGAAATACTGATATATCCTACGGCTATCGGTTGGGAAAGCAGTGATACGGATGATGAAAAGGCGCGTCAGCTCAATGCTTGGATTATCTCCCAGCGTGGACATGCTGTGGCCAACGGCTTGCCGGTTGTTTCAGTGAACCGTGTGGGACATGAGCCGGATCCTTCCATGCAGACCAATGGTATCTTGTTTTGGGGAAATAGTTTTGTGGCCGGACCGCAAGGCGAGTTCCTGGCCCAAGCAGGAAACGAACGGCCGGAAAATATCGTTGTAGAGGTGGACTTGGAACGTTCGGAAAATGTACGCCGTTGGTGGCCTTTCCTGCGCGACCGCAGAATTGATGCCTATGCAGGATTGACAAAACGATTTCTTGACTGATAACGACGGGGATCTCTGGGGGAGAACTAACGGAATGTCACCCGTTTGTTCATCAGGAAATTGACACTTCCGTAGATGAATAATCCCAGGAACTGGGCAAGGTATTCGTTGCAGTCCAGTCCCTCCACCAGCCCTATGAGGAAAAGGAATTGCGCTCCGTAAGCCATTCCGAAAGCTATAGAAAAGAGCAGCACTTGTCGCCAAGTGTTGCTCTTTTTTTCTGTAGGGAATATCCAATACTTGCACCAGATGAAGTTGTGTATCTGTGCAAGTATATATGCGGTTACATTGGAGAGCATATAGTTGATGTCCAGTTCGTCCATCATTACCCAAACGGTAACAGCCATAATCAAGGCATTCAGCGTGCCGATTACCGCAAAACGAAAAATGCGTGCAGACTCTTTCACTCTCCTACTCTGTATCTGCTTTTACTCTTTCACTTCAACAGTCAGATTCAGTTCGTCCAGCTGCTTCTGGTCAATAGCCGAAGGTGCATCCAGCATTACATCGCGTCCACTGTTGTTTTTGGGGAATGCAATGCAGTCGCGGATACTGTCGAGACCTGCGAAGATGCTGACCCAACGGTCCAGACCGTATGCCAGACCACCGTGAGGAGGTGCACCGTATTTGAAGGCATTCATCAGGAAGCCGAACTGCTCCTGAGCCTTCTCGGGAGTGAATCCGAGAATCTCGAACATTTTGGCCTGCAACTGTGCATCGTGGATACGGATGGAACCTCCACCCACTTCAATACCGTTGCACACCATGTCGTATGCATCTGCACGGACAGCTGCCGGGTCTGTATCCAGCAAAGGAATATCTTCGTCTTTCGGATGGGTGAACGGGTGGTGCATAGCCATCAGGCGGCCTTCTTCATCGCTCCACTCAAACATCGGGAAGTCAACCACCCAAAGGCAGACGAACTTGTTCTTGTCGCGCAATCCCAGTTGGTTACCCATTTCAAGGCGCAACTCGTTCAGTTGCTTGCGGGTCTTCATGGCGTCGTCACCGCTCAGAATCAGAATCAGGTCACCCGGCTTGGCGTTGAAAGCAGCTTCATTTCCTGCAATACTTCCTGCGCATAGAACTTGTCGACACTTGATTTTACGTTGCCGTCTGCCTCTACGCGCGCGTATACCATACCTTTGGCACCGATTTGCGGTCTTTTCACGAATTCGGTCAGTGCATCCAGCTGTTTGCGTGTATAGTGTGCGGCGCCTTCTGCGCAGATACCGCCGATGTAGGCGGCATTGTCGAATACCGGGAATCCGTGTCCCTTCATGATGTCCATCAGTTCCACGAACTTCATGCCGAAACGGAGGTCGGGCTTGTCGCTGCCGTAATACTTCATGGCATCTGCCCATGGCATGCGCATGAACGGCTCGTTCATCTCTACGCCACGGATTTCCTTGAACAGATATTTGGCCATGCCTTCGAAGAGGTTGATGACGTCATCCTGCTCCACAAAAGACATTTCGCAGTCAATCTGTGTGAATTCCGGCTGGCGGTCAGCACGCAGGTCTTCGTCACGGAAGCATTTGGCTATCTGGAAGTAACGGTCGAAACCGGAAACCATCAACAACTGTTTCAGTGTCTGCGGGCTTTGAGGCAAGGCATAGAATTGTCCCGGGTTCATGCGTGAAGGAACGACGAAATCGCGTGCACCTTCGGGTGTGGAGCCTACCAGAATCGGAGTTTCCACTTCGATGAATCCCTGGCTGTCCAGGTATTTGCGTACTTCAATTGTCATTTTATGGCGAAGCTCCAGATTGCTGCGTACATTGGCACGGCGCAGGTCTAGATAACGGTACTTCATGCGGATATCGTCGCCACCGTCCGTATTTTCCTCGATGGTGAAGGGAGGGGTCAGCGATGAGTTCAGAACATCCAGTTCCGATACAATGATTTCAATGTCTCCCGTCGGGATATGCTGGTTTTTGCTGAAACGTTCGTTGACGGTACCCTTAACCTGGATTACGAATTCACGGCCCAAGCGGTTGGCACGCTCGCAAAGTTCGGCATTCACCTCTTCGTTGAACACTAATTGGGTAATTCCGTAACGGTCGCGGAGATCAATGAATGTCATGCCTCCCATCTTACGGCTGCGCTGTACCCAACCAGCCAGCGTTACTTGCTTGTTAACATCGGAGATACGGAGTTCTCCGCAGGTGTGTGATCTATACATCTTTTTATTTACTGTTTGACGATTTACTTATTTACTATTTTGAACATGCAAAAATACATAAAACATATTATATGGCGCATCAAAAGGGGAAAGTTATTTTCAGAAACTCCTTTAGTACCTTTTTTACAACATTACATTTTTGTCAGTTTCTTGAATTGCCTTTTGCCTTTATCCAGTATCATCTTGTTTTTATGGGCGATGTCTTCCACAAAAGCATCATTAATTTGTTTCAGTCCGTTGATATAGTCTTGTGCCCGCTGCAAGACATTCGAAGTGTCTTTTTCCGCATCCCGGGGAACAATGACCTGCAGTCCTTTCTTCATAATCTTTACATCTACATTCTCTCCCATCATCATCGGGTCGCCGTCAAAGTGGACTACCCCCGGTTTAGAACGGTGAATACGGAGTGTCTGGCAACGGAACGTCTTAATCCGGCTGTTCTGGTCAATGGTCTTGTTGAAGAGCTGGAAAGAGAGCGACGGTACATCGAGCACAGTGAACGGCTCGAGTATGGTGACGTCCAGCAGTCCGTCGTTCAAGGTGGCTTGTGGGGCAATATACGCATTGTTTCCATATTGCGATGCGTTTCCGCAGGCTATCAGGAACGCCTTGTATCGCAGGGTGCTGCCGTCCATTTCCAGTTCATAGGTTTCCGGACGGTACTTCAGGCTTTCGAGCAGAGTCTTTTCCAGATAAGTGAGTGGTCCTCTCCTTCCCGCCTTGGAGAATTGCAGGCTTACAAATGCGTCGAATCCCACGCCGCAGGTGCAGAAGAAAGGCACATCGTTGATTTTTCCGTAGTCAATGATGTCTATCAGTCCGTCATTGATGATGTCGATGGCCTTTTTCGGCTCCATCGGAATCTGCAGATGGCGGGCAAGTCCGTTGCCGGAACCGCAGGGAATGATGCCCAAAGCGGTTTTTGTATGTACCAGTGAGCGGGCTATCTCATTGATGGTGCCGTCTCCTCCTATGGCGATGACGGCATGTGCATCTTCTTGTGCCTTCTGTGCCGCTATCTCTACGGCATGGCCTGCCCGTTCGGTATAAATCACTTCTTGTGCATACCTTTCCTTATCCAGTTTTTCATCGAGCCACTTCAGTATCTGCTCCTTACTCTGAGTGCCGGATATGGGGTTTATGATGAATGCTATTTTCTTCTTGTTTTCGTTCATGCAAGGGTTGTTGCTATGCAGGTTTTCCAACTGGCAAAAGTAATATAAATATCTGAAAAATTAACCACATAATTCTTTTTAAAATAAGTATAAGTAGTTTTTTTAATGTAAATAGAACATATACCGACATATTTTGCTATCTTTGCCCCCTGTTTTTTAAGACTTGTATTTAATAGAATTAAATATTCATTATATAAAAGATATTTCATGGGTTTACTACAAGACAAATTTGCGAAATACGACCTGCCGCAGCAGTTTATGGCAAAAGGCGTATATCCTTATTTCCGCACAATTAACAGCCATCAGGATACAGAGGTAATGATGGATGGTAAAAAGGTTCTGATGTTCGGCTCTAATGCATATATGGGACTGACATATGACAAGCGTATCATTGATGCCTCGATAGCTGCCACAGAAAAATATGGCACCGGTTGTGCAGGTTCCCGCTTTCTGAACGGAACACTCGATATACATGTTGAACTGGAGAAGGAATTGGCTGAATTCGTAGGAAAAGATGAAGCACTCTGTTTTTCTACCGGATTTACTGTAAACGAAGGTATTATTCCTGCCGTTGTAGGCCGTGGGGATTATATTATTTGTGATGACCGTGACCACGCTTCCATTGTAGATGGCCGCCGTCTTGCATTTGCCACTCAGTTGAAGTACAAGCATAACGATATGGAGGCTTTGGAAAAAGAACTCCAGAAATGCGAACCGGATGCTGTAAAGCTGATTGTTGTGGATGGAGTATTTTCTATGGAAGGTGACTTGGCCAATCTGCCCGAAATTGTCCGCCTGAAGAAGAAATACAATGCCAGCATTTACGTGGACGAAGCTCACGGCTTGGGTGTATTCGGAAAACAAGGCCGTGGTGTGTGCGACCATTTCGGTGTTACCGAAGATGTAGACCTGATTATGGGTACATTCAGCAAGTCATTGGCTTCCATCGGTGGTTTTGTTGCTGGAGACAAGGCGGTAATCAATTGGCTGCGCCACAATGCCCGTTCCTATATATTCCAGGCAAGTAGCACACCTGCTGCTACGGCTGCAGCCCGCGAGGCGCTTCACATCATCAAGTCCGAACCTGAACGCATCCAACGTCTGTGGGACATCACTAACTATGCCTTGAAGAAGTTCCGCGATGCAGGCTTCGAAATCGGTGAGACAGAATCTCCTATCATCCCTCTCTATGTGCGTGATACAGAGAAGACATTTATAGTAACGAAGCTGGCTTTTGACGAAGGTATCTTCATCAACCCCGTTATTCCACCTGCATGTGCTCCACAAGATACACTGGTGCGTGTAGCGTTGATGGCTACCCATACGGTCGAACAAGTGGATTATGCTGTAGAAAAATTGACTAAATGTTTCAAGGAATTGGGTATCATCAAGTAAACTTGATTTAAACAGATATTCGGAAAACCGTTTAATAATGATTAGGCGGTTTTTTTTATAGACAAAGCGAAGTAGGATTAAAATTAAATCGTAAAGTACATGAAAAAGAACTTCTTCATCATTACTGCTGTAGTATGCGGAATGAGTTGTACCACCACTGCCTATGCGCAGTTCAAAATCGGTGGAAAGAAAATCAATGTGACCAAAGTTGTCCAAGCCGGTACAGATGCCGTCAAGGCCATTTCATTGTCCGATGCTGACATTGCAGCGATGAGCAAGGAATATATGGAATGGATGGATACGCACAATCCGCTGACAAAGTCCGATACGGATTACGGCAAGCGTCTGGAGAAGCTGACCGGAAACATCAAGGAAGTGGACGGCTTGAAGGTGAACTTCGGTGTTTATGAAGTAATAGATGTGAATGCCTTTGCGTGCGGTGATGGTAGTGTACGCATCTGTGCCGGACTGATGGACATCATGACGGATGATGAAGTGATGGCAGTTGTCGGCCACGAGATAGGTCACGTCATCCATACGGATTCCAAAGATGCGATGAAGAATGCTTACCTTCGTTCGGCTGTGAAGAATGCTGCCGGTGCGGCAAGTTCTACGGTATCCAAATTGAGTGATTCTGAACTGGGTGCCATGGCCGAGGCATTGGCAGGTGCTCAATACTCCCAGAAGCAGGAGACGGAAGCGGATGATTACGGCTTTGAATTCTGCATCAAGAATAATCTCGATCCGTATGCCATGTACAATGCTTTGAACAAATTGCTTGAACTTTCAGCGGAAGCACCGAAGGAATCCAAGTTCCAGAAGATGTTCTCTTCTCATCCGGATACAGCCAAGCGCGTGGCACGTGCCAAGGAGAAAGCGGATGAATATATGAAGGATAAGAAATAACTATCCGCTGCTTACTATGATGAAGTGGGATCAGAGGTTTCTCTGAATCCCACTTTTTTTGTGCCGAGACTATGATATGGGCTTCTGAGGGAGCTAATGGGATAATTCGTTAGTTCACAGTGCTGAACACTTTGTTTTAGCTATAGAAAACAAAGTGTTTTCTTATAGGAAACAAACTGTTCTTTTAAGGGAAACGAAGTGTTCTCTTTAATGAAACACACTGTTCGGTTAAGGGAAACACTTTGTTCTGTTTGGTAAAACTTCTTTTATTTACTTATTTGCTTTTAAATTAGAATAATTTTAGTATGTTTGCCACATTATTTATGAAAAACATGACTTTTGTATGAAAAAACAAGACTTCCTCTTTATTTTTGTTCTGGTGATAATATTCCTGCCATTCTTTGTGAGTGAATCCATCTACGATTGGTATAAGTCTTTCAACGCTGCACATGGCATGGTGATGAGTTTCATTAAATTTGGAATTCTTGCTACACTGGGTGAGATGCTGGGACTTCGTATCAGTGCCGGAGTCTATAACCGAAAAGGATTTGGCGTACTGCCGCGTGCCGTAGTGTGGGGACTGCTGGGAATGGGTATCAATGCGGCCATGATAATCTTCTCCAAAGGTGTGCCGCAATTTATGGAATATATGGGAATGGCAAATGCCGTCGCCATTATAAACGGAGAATTCTGCCTGGACAAATTATGGATAGCCCTCACCATTTCAGTTGCTATGAATACCATTTTCGCTCCGGTATTCATGACATTCCATAAGATTACGGATACGCATATCCTGGATTGTGGCGGTTCGCCTCGCAGCCTCCTCACTCCTATCCCGATGACCCGCATCATTACGCATCTGAATTGGGATGCACAATGGAATTTTGTCTTCAAGAAAACAATTCCTTTCTTCTGGTATCCGGCACACACCATCACATTCCTCCTGCCGGGAGAAATGCGGGTGCTGTTTGCAGCGATATTGGGTGTGGTGCTCGGGGTATTGCTGGCTATTGCGGCTCGGATGAAATAATCCGGCTATATATTCTCGAATGATTTCAAGCAAGTCTTGCGGATAAGGTATAAAGAACTTCTCTATCATTTTCGGATACTGAGGTACAAAGGGTTTGGGTATCATTGTGACAAGGGTATCCAATTCTGCCTTCCGTTGCTCTTCAGTCTCTGAGACGGCGTAGCGGATAGTCCACCAGAACAAGAAAGTCTGGTTAAGATACCCTTTGGGGGTGATGACTTGCAGTTGCTTGTAGCGCTCGGACTGTAACATGATTTTAATTCTTTTCTCCTGTTCTTTCTCACTGATGGAACATAGAATGTCATACCATTCATCAAACTCCTGACGCAAGCAGGCGACAAATGCCCATTCGGCAATTCTATATTTGGCAAATTCTGGAATCTTCTTTAGAAGTACGAAGATATGTCCTATATTCAATTCGCCTTTATATAAACCTTTGACTTTTGTATAGTCTTCAATGGAAGTGATTGTGTGTAAAAGGGAGTAATATATTTCCGGACTCATCGGCACATGGTGTTCATCAATGAATTTCAGAGTATTCTGAAGCACCAGTTTTTTGTTTGTTCTGTTGTTGGCCATGCGGCTGATGACATTGTTCCAGTAGATTTGTGTGCGTGCAATGGAAATATGTAAATCATCTTCCATCTCTTTTATACGGCTTTCGGCTTCTTCGAAGGTCATGCCGCGTTCCCGCATTTGATAGCATATGTCCTTCATAATTGGATAATGTTCGACAAATAGGTAGGGTTTAGGAATGACGGCTCCTACCTTTTTCAACATACAATATGAATCGTAATTGATAAAAACCTTTTTACTGATTGCTTGCTCTTGCAGCCGTTGGGCGTTTTCCTTATCATTCTGACGGAGCAATGCCTTCATGCAACAGAAGATAATTCCTCCATCATATACGCCCACGTCCAGCAGACAATACACATATTCCAGAATAGTGCTTTCTTTAATTTTCCACCCTTCCGATGTATAAATGGGAAAAGGCTGCGGAACGTTGTCTTGTGCTCTTCCGGCATAGTATCGCTGGATAAGCATTTGCTTCAATATATCCTTTGGCGCATCCAGGCTTTTCATTATTTCCTCATTTATAATCAGTTGTATTTCTTCCGGAGGAAGTGAACCTTGGGTGTGGTTGGTCAGGTGATAGAGTAAATGTTTATGTGTATAACTGTTCTGTTGTACGGTGTATTTTTCGGACATCCGCTTTATCATGTCCACTTTTTGTTCATAATAGGGATATATGAACCGGTTATTGATAATGATATTCAAGATATTGGCATCAGGATGATTGAGCAGTGACTTGTCCAGCCGGTTCTCGAAGAAATCCCTTGCGACTCCTCCTTCTTCCGGAGTCTTTACCTTATTGAACATTTCGGAGACAACGTAGGGCGAATGATTCAAAATCTGTTGTTCTTCCGGAGTAATACAATCGGGAGTTTCTCCGAACAGTGCCTGATACGCCTCTTCATAATTTGATATTTTCAGAATGAATTGTACGATTGTTCTTATATTTCGAGATTCATCGCCGTTTTGGGGACGATGTCTCTTCATATGTGCCTTGATTTCCTTTAGGGTCATGCGTTGGTATAGGATACCTTGTGTGTGCTGGCTCGGGTAATCCAGTAAAGACTGGTCTGCTTCCAGTAAATGGTATTTATGGAACAGTTCCTCGCATTCCTTAATCCCGCTATAAGTGGAGGTCGTATCCAATAAGTCGTTCAGGTAGATTTCACCCACTTTCAGTTTGGTCTTGTTTTCTTCTTCTTGCTGCTCCAACCTTTCCATAAAAGTGTTGAAGATTCCTTTGGCTTGCTCAAAATTTTTAGCCTTTTGGAGCATAAAGTTCAATGAGTAGCCATCACAGTTATTCCCCATACGGTTCCATAAATCATAGGCATAAGAGGACGGTATGTTTTCGAGTGCTCCATTCAACACTTCGGTCTTGTTCAGGAACATACTGGTATCCTCTTTTTTGTCGACAGACAGTTCTGTCAGTTCGTTGAAGAATGCAACCAGCTTTTCCGGCTGGCTGAATCTTTTGAAAACTTCCAGCCAGGTGTAGGGAGCAATAAAGTTGAAGAAAAAGACTGCATCGTCGTGGGGAACTACCCCTTTATCATTCTTCTGCAAGAAGTTCTTGATGTCGTGTATGTCAGCCAGAGTCTGTGCTTTATGCATAAGCTGCCTGGCGAAATTACGTATTCTTTTCTCTTTCAGTTCTGTCAGATAAGTCTCATTGTTGCTTTCCTGCCCATGGGCGCTCTCTGCAGAATCGGAGAAGAAATCATCTATGTCGTCATCATCGGCACTTGGGGAAGCTTCGTATATAAAGGAAGCGTTGAGGTATATTTCTTTGGCTTCGTCCATGTCGAGGAACCGTACCAATTCTGTCTGAAATTCAATATACGAGTTTTCTATATACTTGTCTTGCATTTGCCCTTGTTCATTGAGCAAATCCTTGTGTACAATGTCCTTATCTTGTTGTGTCTGCAGTCTGGGTAAGAGCCACCGCAGCACATTCAGTTCTCTCCTATTATATTTTTTTGTTAATTTCCAAATATGGATGGCCTCTGCATTGGTAGGAGCAAAATTGGCTATATTGCAATATAGGCGTCCACCCAATCAATGGAAACGCCTTCCGGGTTTGTTCCCAGTTCCTTACTTGTATATAGCGTTTGTTCGTTTTTATAAATGCGGCTTACAACATCATTGATGATATACTGTTGGAGTTCGGGGGCATTTACCGAACAGTTTTTCACCCGATGCAGGATCTTGGTTGTATTTTTGAAAAAGTTCGGTCTGTCTTTGTAGTAGATATAGCGGAATATGCCTTTATGGCTTTCTTTTCAGTTGCCAGTAGGTCATCGGACGGTTCACTGCTATAGTACTGGAAAACCTGGGTTACTATGATGTCTTCAACTTCAAATGTGTCCTTTTCAATGTCCTGATAATAAATCAAATCATCTACTTTGCCTGCCAATTCACAGATGGTGCTTCTGTCGGCCTTTTCGTAACTGTTCTCATAGGTGAATTTGAGGAAATCGAGCAATAGGTCTATTTTATTGCGGCTTCTCTTTTTCCACATCCACAAACATTTTATGGCGTGGCAGAGTTGTCGAAGCATGGATTTCTGCAGGTTGCTTAAATTGCTGTTCTGGAACTGGTTGTTATATCTGGTCTTGATTCTGTCTATGTCGAAAAACAAGGAACCGATAGTCATGCCGGCTTCGGGTCGGAGTTTAAGATAGCCGTATGTCCTGAGCTCGCGGGCATATTCATTTATTTTTTTGAAGGATAAAGGTTTGATGCCCACTTCGACTATGGCCGGAGGAACCATTTCATTGAAAGTAAGCATGGATTTCACTTCCTTGAAGCTATAGCTTGTAGTGGCAATAACCTTGAAGTCCGGATTGCCGATGTGAAGGATTTCCGATAACTTGCGAAGTAATTCTCTGTCAATGGGTATCGGCTTTTCATTCTCTTCTTTCCAAAACAACAGCTGCAAATCGTCCAGTAGAAGAATCTTTTGCCATGCTGGAATTGGGATACAGAAAGCCGTTCTAACTGTTCTTTGGTCGTATCGGCATTCAAAATGACCACAGAATATTCCTGAGGGAGCTTTTTCAGCATTCGGCAAACGGCAATAGTCTTTCCCGAAGTGGATTGACCGGTGACGATGATTGTCTTGTTTGTACTGTCAAACTCCTCTTTAAGTTTGTTGTCTACTTCCGGACGGATAAAATAGTAGTCCAGGTTGCCTCTGCGACGGTTGGCTTGGCTGTTGGGAATAATTTTATCATACTCTATCTTATGGCAAGAGATTGCGCAAAAGGGATTATTGAGAAAACTTTCACGATCCTTGACCAACGCGTCCCTTAGCTGCTCCAGCGTATTGCACTGCTTCTCATACCGCTCGATAACGGTATCGTCGTCCAGGTGCTTTTGCATGTATTCCGCATAGAAGTCTTTCCATAAAGTAGTGTTTGTCCAGTCTTCTTGGGTGTATTCCAATGTCGGATTCTGATAGAAATAGATATGTTTGTTGGATGCATTTTCGATGGCAACATTAAACTCTCCGATGGTCTTGGAGCGTATCCAGTTTCCGGCGAAGAAGATGATGACGTCACATTGCCTTATCTCTGAATTTATGATTTCCTGCGTATCGCCTTTAGCTATATCGTTGTCTCCATTTTTTTCGTGCCGGTGCACTACAATATTGAGTTCGCTGTTGTTTCTTTCCGTCAGGACTTTTTCCATTAAATCCCTTTCTTTCTGAAAACTCAGCGAAGAGGCTATAAATACATGGTATGTTTTCATAATATAGTGTTGGTTACTTTCCATGTGTTGTTGTTTATGACTAACGGAATGCCGGCTGTGATACATCTGTCATACGCTTTTGAGCTTTCCTTCAATTCATCATACGGACGTATATCGGGATGCACAAAGCGTTTCTTTTTGAAGATGTCTCCCATTTCCTTGCTGCCATAGATTAACTCTTCTTCTTCGGCGGTGGGTTTACGGAAGCCAAGCAGCAGTTTCTCCATGTTCCAACGGTTATGTTCGACTTCGGCAAGCAATGATATCTGGTCGTTGTCCAGTTTCACGTAACCATCCGTAATGCCTATGGAGCGTAGCTTGGGACCAATGGAATATGCACTGTACAAGTTGGACACTGAAGGGATACGGACAGTTTGTTCCATGAGTCTTTCAGCTCATTGTCAGGTGGGCATGATTGAGGCACATTTCCATATTTATTCTTGAAATCGTATATATAATTGATGATTTGTCCCTCCCTCCGGCTTTTTTTGTCCAGGTCGTAACAGTTGTCCAGCATTCCAAAAGGAAAAACATGGGAATATTTATGAATCGCTTCATCTTTCTTTCTACTGTTAAGCATATTGAGCAGTGCACTGGAGGTTTCCTGACGGACAAAAACTGGGATATTTTCATCATATACATCGTCCGGCAGATATAATCCCATTGCCATGCTTTGAGGAGGATAATTGAGGCAGACGGCAATCGTCAATACTTGGCCTGAGTCATGTACCATTCTTTAATTAGGTTCTGGATGGCAGGAGTTTCCGCACGGCCTTTGATAAATTCGAATTCCACATCCAGAAAGTCTGCATCTTTTCCTTTAAAACGGGTGGGAAGGACAAATCTCTCGTGCCTTTCGTCCTTGCTCATGTCGTAATAATGGGTAGACGATATCTCAAAATAATGGCGGTATCGTCCACAAAAGAAATTCATTTCCCGGTCGGCATTTTCATCAATGAAGGTAATGACACTTTTTATGTTCTTGTCCCGGCAGAAGTTTGGGAAATGCAACAGATGGGCAGCTTCCACTCCTATTGCCACTCCCATACGGCTCATACCGATGATAACAAGATGAACATGTTTTTCGCTTTCATAGGTTATTGCCTCACGGTCGAGAGGAGGATATTCAATACAGTTCTCCCCTTTTCCATATCGCCGGCTTACCAATATCTTTTGGGCCCAGCCCTCGTAGAAGTTAAAGGGATGGAATTCTATATATTTTCTCCATTCGGCAGACAAATCGGTCAGTTGGAAAGCGGCAAAAGTAGTCTGATATTCGAAAAGGACGGTGAATGGTATGAGGGAACATTTATTGCATCGTTTATGAATGTCAACTATCTTTTTCAGGCAGTCTATGTTCAGTGAGTCATGGTCATGTTCGTCTCTCTCTCCGATAAGGAATACTTCGCGCGCTTTGGTAGTATAGAGTTTTTCCAACTCCTCGATAGAGTCGCGCCGGGCACGCAGCACCACAATTCTTTTTTCGTTTTTGGCATCCAGTTCCGTATGGATTTTGCTACGGATTTCTTGTGCCGGTTGGGTACTCTGAATCAGAATATGGCAATTTCCATAATGTGTGTCATCGCAAATCTGCTGGATAAGAGTGGGGACCATGTTGTCAAAACCGATAATGACGATGTGGTTTTGCAAAGGGTAAACGATATCGCCTTCACGATATCGCTCAACTCTGCGTTCCAGCATATTGGAGATTACGGATATCAATAATCCGCAGAACAAAATTAATCCCAGCACTACGACCAATAGAGAGAACCAACGCAGATAAGGTGGTACTTCCACAATATTCCCCGGATCGATGAACAGACAAATCAACTGAAGCAAACGCCCCATAGGTACGTCTTTATCAATACCGGTCCATTCTTCAAGAGACGGCTCAGGAAAGATAAATGCAAAACTTACCAGATATATCAATAAGAAAACAGTTACTATGACTCCGAAAAGCCAAGCAAGCTGCCTCCATCCTTTTCCGGAAAAAGAGCGGTCAAAATGAAGGGCAAAAAGTCTTGTTAAAAGATTCATATTTGTTTTGTCATTAGACAGTTTCCTTTTTTTCAGTTTCTTGTTTCAATTCTTTTCTGATATTCTCTTTCAGTTTATTGATTTCTTTCTCATCGTTATTGATAATCTCCCGTTTTTCTTTTTCTGGTACAAGGATGCAAGAATGTTTCTTTCTTGTTCCAGATTCAATGAGAATACATCTATTAATCTCTTGATACATAGAAAAAAACAGATGCATACGCTAAGGGAAATGATGGCATGGAGTGTCATCAGGTAGGTCATTCCACGCGATGGAAAGAATTGAATAAGGTTTTGGAATGTAGTGCATGTCACAATCAATGCTGCAACCAGAAAGAGAATGATAAAGGCAGGAATCACGAATTTCCACCAGTGCCGGATAGGATAATACTTGTTCTCACTCGTCCTCATAGTACTATAATAGATATTGGATTATTATTTCTTCTGTATGTCGAATCCCAGTTTCATAATCAGTTTCAGTGTCTGTATGGCTGTTTGCCGGTCGTATTCTCGTTCTGAGTCCGGTAACTCTTCGTATGGTACAAGTCCGGGATGTGTCTTTAATTCATCATTGCGTGTCTCTCCGTATTTCCATCCTTCTTTCACTCTTCCCAAAGCCCATACTTCATGCACATTGCGTGCCATGGCTTCTGTGAGTTCTGTCAAATTATCCGGTAAAGTGATATTTTCTGTGTTCAAAGGGGACGGTGTGTATGTTTTCATTTTCTGTTATTTAAAATGTGGAAGTAAAAAGTTTATTGGTAGCAATATTAGGCATTTCGGACGACAGAAACAAAAAAAAGGAAAGCTATTTCCAAAAAAACATGCAGATTACAATGGAAAAAACATTGCAACCTGCATATAAATCGGGAGAAGCGGGAATTATAAGTTAGCTTCCGTCACTACCTGCCCGTCAAACAGATTGATGATGCGTCCGGCAAATCCGGCATCATGTTGTGAGTGTGTCACCATGACAATCGTAGTGCCTTCCTTATTCAGTTCATTCAGTAGTTCCATTACCTCTTTTCCGTTCTTTGAATCGAGGTTACCGGTAGGCTCATCGGCAAGTATCAGTTTAGGGTTTGATACGACTGCACGGGCGATTGCCACGCGTTGCTGTTGTCCGCCAGACAGTTGTTGCGGGAAGTGCTTGCTGCGGTGCATGATTGCCATACGCTCCATAGCGGTTTCCACCCGGCGCTTGCGTTCGGTGGCAGGAATGCCCATGTAGAGTAGCGGCAGTTCGATGTTCTCGTATACATTCAGCTCATCAATCAGGTTGAAGCTTTGGAATACGAAACCGATAACTCCTTTCCGCAAGCTGGTTCGTTGGGCTTCTGTATATTTGGATACTTCAGTCCCGTTCAAATAATATTCTCCGGACGTCGGATTGTCCAACAGACCGAGGATATTCAGTAAAGTGGATTTTCCGCAGCCTGAAGGTCCCATGATAGCGACAAACTCCCTTTCTTTCACTTCAATGTTTACGTCGTTCAAAGCCAGAGTCTGTACTTCCTCGGTCTTGAAAATCTTCTGTAAGTTTACTGTCTTAATCATAATGCTTTGTTTTTATGGGTTATAAATATATCATTTCTTACTCGGATTTGATGCAGTCAATCGGATTTGTTTTGTTCAGCAAATAACTTTGCAGACACACTGTGACGGCAGATATTATCCAGACAATACATAGTGGCAATAGAAAGTCCATAACGGTGAAGGGGGCTTTATAGGCAAACTGTTCATGCCAATGGTGCATGAGCCAATAAACAATGGGGACAGCTAGAATATATGCAAGCAGAATTTGCAGGCAGAATGGTTTATTCAGCAACAGCACGATTTGTCGGGATGTTGCTCCATGAATCTTGCGAATGCTGATTTCGCGGATACGCTGGCGAGTGGCATACCATGAAATGCCGAATAAGCGAAGCAGGTCAATATCAAGCCAATCAGAGAATAGGCGATAAGGAGTTTGGAGAGAGACAAGACTTTACCATTGCGTTTCATAAAGTCTTGGTGCATGTCTGTGTATTGAAATATCTCCCCTTCATTCATCTTTTCCCATATTTGGGCTATTTGATGTAGTGTTTCTTGTTTATTGCTTTCAATCAGCTTAATCTGCAGATAGTTGGCACCCGACATTCTCTCTGTAGGTGGAAGGTAAAGTATGACCGGGGTAATTTCATTTTCCAATGAACTGAACGGGAAGTCCTCTAATACACCGCCGATGATGTATAAAGAATCGGCAGACTGGTCAAATTCTTTCAAAGGTTTTCCAATGGCATTTATTCCTGCTGGAATCAGCATCCTGACATAGCTTTCGTTGACCAGTGCAGGATAGGCATATTGTTTTTGCAGTTGTTCGGGAGCGTTGCCGGACAAGAGTTTGAACCCCATCGTTTTTACCAGATTGGCATCACTATACAGCATTAATAGGTAGGAACTTTTTTCCGTACCGTCGGCTTGTTTGATGGATAGCTCACGTATCCATGAATTCAATATGGAGCCTTGTGACAGGGCGATGGACTCTATTCCTTGTACATGTTTCTCCAGTTCTTCTTTAAGTATTGTAGCCGGTGCGGCATTGAAATCTCCTATTTCAATCCGATTTTCGTAACAGTAGGCCCGTTCCTTGATGAGATTGATTTGTTCATTGGCAACGAGAGTAGCGAATATCAGCCTATAGAAATGGAAAACTGAAGAATGACCAGCAAAGCTATGAAACGTTGTTTCTTTTTACCTCCGTAAAGTGTCTTGTATTCGCTGAATGAGAGTTGTGAAAGTCTATGGCTGATATACCAGGCAGGGACAATGGACATAACTAGTACAAAGAGCACTAACAAGGGTAGCATCTGTAGGCTGAAAAAGAAATGTACGTTTAAATGGGATGCAAATAATCCATTGAAAAAAGACAGACAGTCGTTGATGATGAGTAAAGATAATCCGAATGCCAGCAGCACAGTGAGGAATGCATCACCAAATAGTTGGATGCGGATATCCTTCAGGCTGCTTCCCATCAGTTTCTCCACATGTATCATTTTGAGCTGTTGCAATACACGGCTCAGGCTCATGTTGGTATAGTTGCAGCAGGCTATGATAAGTACCAACAAGGCGGCAGCAAGGCTGATATACAATAATTGCACATTACTTTGATTGATATACGGCAGAGGTTGTTGTGTATCGTAGTCCGGTGTAGTAAAGTAGATGTCGGACAGAGGGTCGACGTAATATTGTGTCTTTTCCGGAATCAAAGTGGGAACTTTGTCGTGGTTGATTTTTTCGGTAAACTGTTGGGCATCGGTATTTGGAATTAGTTTCAGAAATGTCATTCCACCCCAAAAGTCTTTGTTATTCCCGGTAATCATGTCGAATTGGAGCAATGATTGTGACCGTGACTTTAATATGGCTGCCACTTCATAACTTTGGGTATCAGTCATGGTTTTTATTTCCAGCAATTCTCCTAATGGATTTTTATCTCCAAACAGTTTATGTGCAAAAGCTTCACTGAGCGCTACTTTGCCCGGTTGTTCCAATACTTGCTTTAAACTACCGGTAATGGGATGATAGTGGAAGAAATGTTGCAAAGTAGTATCGGCAGATATAAAGGTTATATCGTGGTAAATCTCCCCTCCATATTTACAATATTGTGGAACCAGAGAATTGATACGCAGGTAGTCTTCCACTTCTGCATATTTTTCTTTCAGCATAGGGGGAATATTGGCATCAGCATAGGCCACCTTGCTTCCGTCCTGCATTGGATTATCCTGACGCAGACAGAAAATACGGTTCTTGTCCCGATTGCCACTCTCTATATTATAATCATGTACAAAATAGGTGAACAGCAAGTTTGTACATGCTAACCCTATAGCCAGACTGACTATAGAAATGAAGAAGAAAACTTTGTTTCTCCACCAACGCGGGTAATTATTTTAGGTATTGCAAGTATGGTCATAATTGGGGGATAAATATAATATATTCTTTTATTCGTTTTTAATGACTTCTGCCGGATTTGTCCTTGCTATTTTCAGAATACGGAAAATAATAGTCAGAGTAGTAATGACAGCTACGATTATGAAGATTGAAATCCAAAATAGCGGGCCGTCATTAAAGAATACGATATACATGTTTTTCCATAACTGCAGTATGGCATAACATAAAGGAAATGCTATCGCTGCCGAGAGTACAAGCTGATAAATATACGTACGGGCAAACAATATGATAATCTGTTTCAATCCCGCACCATTTACTTTACGGATTGCCACTTCCTTTTGTCTGCGTTCCGTATCCAGTGTGATTGCCGAATAGACGCCTAATAAAGTGATTATAAGGCTGACAAATGAGAAGAATAAGATTATTCCTTTCATGTTGTTCTCGATGGCTTGTGCTTGGTGAATGTCTTCCAGCAAGGTCGAAATGTGTAATTGCATACTCGGTGGAAGATTCTCTTCCAGTATTTTCTTAACGAAAGTCTTTGCTTCTTCTGCTTTTCCGGGTACACACTTCAAATAGCAATGACCTACATAATATTTGAAATCACAAGGCAGAAAGACGAAGCCCTGGCTCTGATTGTAAGTGTCGGCTACAAAATCGGAGCAAATGCCGCATACCGTGTAGCTGTCTTGGTAATTGTACAAGGTGGTTCCCAGTAAATCCTTCTTCATACGTTCTGCCAATTTACGGTCTGCTACCATGTCACTATTTGTCTTCAGGGCATGCCCGGAGAGAATAGGGATATTCATAAACTCGAAAAAGTTATTAGGAACATTCATTATATTGACTTCAAGGCTACATTCCCGGTTATCTTTTTCTGTCTGCATGCTTGTTCCCGAAATACCTTTCAGATAATTAATATCTGTCAGCATTTTATCTTTTATATCCGGATGCTGACTGATGCGCTCTATGAGAGCAAGCTTTTCGTCATTTTTTAGAAAACGGTAATCCATAGGAATACTGATGATTTCGGACTTTTCTTTTTCTGTCAGTGTGTTGAACAGTGTGGAACCGGTCTTGTTAGCCTGCAAATATAAAGCGACTGTAAAGACTATGAATAACCAACAGATGAAAAATTGGATACTCAAAAGACAATTTCGTATCTTCTGTTTGTGGCGTTTGGATTTGTTCTTGTAGATACTTGACTGGATGGAGGCATGTTTCATCCTCCATACGGTAAACAAGCAGAGTAATAAGCATAGTAAAATAATGCCTGCCATATATTCTATTGTCTGTATCAATAATAGGTCTCGTTCAATGACTAATGTGAAATCAAATAAAGAGAATGAAAGGTAGGGGTTAAATATTTCTATCAGACAGAAAGTCAATAAGAAGGCTATGAACGAAATGATAATGGCTTGGGTAAAAAGTAACCAGAATAGTTTGTTGCCATTACTTCCATTCACTTTACGAATGCCGAACTCGTGCGAACGGTTCAGATAACTCCCCGTCAAAAAATGAAAAAAGTTGAGTAGACCAGTCAGTAGAATCAAAAGGCCGACAATGAATGTGATTCCGGCAAAGTAAGGGGCAACGGATTTCTCCCGAAAAAGTTTTCCGAAATTCGAGGCTGATACGGTATTTTTCTCATTGAATATTGTGTGCTTCAAGTCCATTGCACGGAAACTTGCTTCGAGTTGCGCGGATGTTTTGCCCGGACGAAGAAGAGCAAAAGTAAGTCCACCGGTCATACTGTCTCGTCCTTTGAATTGCAAAAGTCCTTCGCTATCGTTCAAGATTAACATATCAATCTTTTGGAGAAAGCTAAGGCTGGTATTCAATGGAATGTCTTCTATTATCGCTTGTATGGTATAGATGGTACCTCCTGTTCGTGGTGTGGTATCAGGTGAAGAGAAAAGCCGTTGTGCTAAGGTCATTCGCTTTCCTATCGGATTCTCTCCGAGACCAAATATTTTGTGTGCCAGAGAGCGTGTCAGTATCACAGCATTGGGAGTTTGCGATGCTACAGCCATGAACCTTGTAATACTTCCGGGGTGAACACGCTATGGTAGGTTGTATCTACTTCCATAGCATATAAATCTTCGTAAGGCAGTTCTTCCTTGTCGATAGTTTCCACATTGTAGCTACGTGGGCGGGGATAGGCAACAAAAGTAAATGCTTCTACTTCTTGGAATTGCAATTGGCGCAGACTTTCAAACAACGTAGCGGGAGTTCCGGAATAAGGTTCTTCTGCTGGAGTGTATAGGTTTATGTCTGCAATGCGTTCCCAGTGGGTAAAGCACTTGTCGGTAGAATTTATATAGCGGCTGCAATATAGGCAGATACTGAAACAAAGTATGCCTACCGACAGTCCGATGATAGAGATGATATTCTGTGCCTTGTACTTTAATAGGTTTCTGAATGCTGTTTTAATATAATGTCTTATCATAATAGTATCATTATTGTATTATTCGCTTTTGATTACTTCTGCCGGATTCTGTCGTGCTGCCTGCCATACTCTCCACCCGATACAAAGTAAGATAATAATAGCTATGCCTACAAAGATGGTAGTATAAATCCATAGATTAATGCTTGTACGCCTTACATAGCTCTCTAACCAATGGTTCATCAATACATAACCTATTGGGAATGCTATAGTAGAAGCAAATATTAATAATAACATGTATTCTTTGATAAACATTGTCATGATATTTTTAGTTGTAGCTCCATTTACTTTGCGCACGGCAATCTCTTTACGTCGTTGTTCACAACTTAGCGTAATCAATGAAAAGATGCCGAATATGGTAATCAGAATACATACCATTGATACGAAAGATATTAATTTCATCAATACTTTTTCTGATTTTAGATATTCTTCGTAGCCTTCTTCTACATTCACGAATTTATATCTTGTAGTGGGATAGGATTGACTGAACAAATTCTCTACCTCATTCTTTAATTCTTTCCATTTGCCTTCATGGAACTTTACTAATATATCCCCTCTTCCACCCCAAAATTTATGAGAGAAGCCATGATTCCCAATCAGCATCATTGGATTTACGGGTATGGTAGGAGCCGTTATATGAAAATCCCTTACGATGCCAACAATCGTTTTGACATTTCCTTCATTCAAATAAAGTTTTTTTCCGATGGGATCGGTCATACCTAAAAACTTCACAGCTGTTTCATTTAATATTACCTTATCCGTTTCTTCTTCTTTCATTGCTTCTCCTTCTATAAGGTCAAGATTGTAAAAATCTATAATTTCTTTTCCTTCGATTATACTTTGTATCTCAAATCCTTCTGCTCCTTCAATTCTACCGTCCCAATCTTTGATTTGCAAACTTAAACCGACGGTGCGTGGAAAGAGTCCGTGGTGTCCTTTCAATACTTCGGAGGTACAAGGTATTTGAGCTATTTTTTCTGCAATTTCGTCATAATTCTCATGAGGATAAATAAGGGGAAAAGCTGCAATATTATGGCGTTCCCATCCCAAATCAGTATGGGTGAGGTGATATATCTGTTTCAGCAGAATACTCATACAAAAAAGGAAGAGTATGCTGATAAATATCTGGAATAGGATACTACATCGATAAATAAAGAAGCGTTTATCTTTTCTTTGTTTTACTGTACGACGCAGTGCAAAGGGAAGTAACAGAATGAGTGACAATAATAAAAGTCCGATGAAATAGAGCAGCGATTCATAATAGATGTTTCCCGTAATGCCGGACATTTCTCTGAATATTGGTAAAGTAATCTCTACTAATGCCATGCCTATTATTCCTGCAAGTAAAATCATAGTGCCGTATTCAATCCATGAAAAGTGCAAGAATGCCTCTGATTGAAGACCCACACATCCGTCTTAATTCCAATTCTTTATTACGGATGTTGAGTCGGGTTATAAACAAAGACAGATAGTTGAAGAGTGAACATGAAATGACCAGCCCACCTATGATAAGAAAAAAATATCAGATATAGGAATTTGATAGATTTCTTTTCATTTATTTCGGAATAATGGTATTGAGTAAGGGGCATTAGTCCGACACCTTCAAATAGTTTATTAGGGTCTCGTGAATCTCCCTTATATTCGCTGGCATTAAGCTTTCTTTGGAAATTTTCGGCTGAGATACCTTTTTTTGAGTTTTGCACAAATTTGAAAGCTTGCATAGCCCAATAATCTTGCCATTGGTGGAAATAGGCACCTCGTCCCCAACAGCCGAAAGCGAGATTGCTATGTTGCAATCCTTCCAATATAGCTTCAATGGTTACAGTGTTGTCAGCAACAGTCAGCTCCTTACCCAACACGTCAACACTTCCAAAAAGCTTCATTGCCATGTCCTTTGTTAAAGCTATCTGTGAATCATTATGCAGAAAGTCCATATTTCCGGCTAAAAGAGTAATTCCGAACATTTTCATAAAACATGAATCTGCCAATAGCATTGATGTGTTAATAGTGGGACTACCTTCAAGTTTTAGTTCAGTATCATCCCATATCATATACGCACAAGCATCTTCCACTTCGGGAAAGTTTTTCTTCAAGATATTCGATGTTGGATAGGGCATTCTGGTTGAATAACCTGTATCATTGAGCAAATCTTTTTTGTAAAGCAGGTAAAAGCGGTCGGCTCCATCAAACTGACAGTCATAGGTCATTTCGTAATGTATCCATAGATTGGCAAGTGCGAAGCAGGCAAAGCCTATTGCCAGTCCAACAATGGAAATGATACTTTGAGTCTTGTATTTCAGCAGGTTTCTAATTGCTACTTTCAGATAATGTATAATCATGTTTTCTCTTTTTATTTGTCTTCAATAGTCTTTCGTTATAATCTTAATTCAAATATTATGCCAAATAGTTAAGTGCTTTATAATTAGATTGTTAAATCTTGTAATGCCATACTGTATCTGTGCGATATAGCACATGTGTTGTGCGAAAATACACGCTTTTATTCACTCTTTATTACTTCTGCCGGATTCTGCCGTGCAGCCTTTTTTACTTGATAAACCAATGTTAATATGGAAATTAATGATATGATGATTGCTGCAACAATGAACAACCAACTGCTGATGTTGGCTTTGTAGGCAAAATCTTTCAGATAAATGGTTATTCCCCAATAAGATATAGAATGGCAATCAAAAATGACATTGCTAATATGATAATGTATTTTTTGAGTAATAACAATAAAATTTCCTTATGTGTAGCGCCATGTACTTTTCGTATAGCTATTTCCCGGTATCTTTGCTGTATGTCAAATAAGGACAATCCAAACAAAGCTATTGAGGATATTAGAATGGCCATAAAGGCGAAAAAGGAATAGGTAATAGTTATTTGCTTGTCTGACTTATAGAGATTCTCAACTTCCTGTTTTGCAAAAGTATAATTGAAGGCTCCATCAGCATTGTCGTTGTGTAGGTTTTCCAGGAAGGCAACGGCATCTTTTTGATGTCCTGGAGCAATTTTAGCTTGCAAAGGAATTTGTGAAAGATATGTTTCACCGTATATAAAAGCTATAGGAAGAACCGGTTGGGATAAATGTCCGCAATAAAAATCTTCGACGATACCTATAATCTGATAAGGGCTCAAATCCCTACGCGGCCATAAAGGTTGTTGGGGTTCCAGCCGGGCATTGATTGCGCTTTCGAGTCCGAAGAGTTGCATGGCTTTTTGATTGAGAATCAGTTTTGCTTCACCTTCATGGTCGATGTCGGCATCCCATAAACGTCCCTGGGATAAACGGAAGCCATGAAATCTTATTTCTTCTTCTGTTATGGGAATGCAATACAATTGTTTGAAATTGGCTTCTCCGAGCTTACGGAAAAGTACCGGAGATTCGGTGAAATATTCATAAGGGGATAAAGAGTAATTCCATGCCGTGAATAAAGGAGAGGCATTCATTGCAGTGGATATATTTTCTTTGGAGGCTTTGCGCAAGGAAGTCTGTTTCAGATATTCTGCTTCAGTGGTAGGCTGTTTGCGTTCATAGCGTTCAAAATGGACTTTAACGATAGAGTCTGTGTCATAGCCTAAATCTATGTGAGTCATTTCATACAGTTGTTTGGCGAAGAACATGGAAACAACTATTAGAATGAATGCCACGATATACTGAATACTCAGATAGAGGTTTCTTACAACAGACGATTTTTCACCACTGCCTATTTTTCGTAATGAATGGATAGGCGTGTTGTATTTGAATTTAAAAAACGGATAGATTGAAGCTGTCAATGGCTGTAAAATCAGGATAGCTATGGTTATTCCTATGTCAAATATACCATTAGGCTGTTGAATGACATCAAAATATTTATTTAAGGGAAAGGCGGAAATCTCGACAAGGAACCAGGCTATAAATAATGATACAAGTGTCAGACATAAATTCTCGATATATAGTTGGGAGAATAGCTGTGCTGAATTGTTTCCAAAAACCTTCTTTAGTCCGAATTCTTTGCTTCGTTTCAATAATACAACCGTATAAAGACTCATAAAATTGAAGATGCCTACAATTAAAATTAGTACAGCAACAAGTGCCAATAGATGTAGCTGTGGTAAATTCCCCCTTTGCAGCATGTCCTGCCAAACATCAATGGCTGGATGAAAATACACTTCACGCATGGGAAGCAGTTGATACCTGAATTCAACATCCGCAGCACGTGGAGATTGCCGGAACGCTGCATGCCGTGCATTTATCTTCGTAAAGGAAGCCCCTTTATGAATTAATGCCATTTTCATCGGGAAACGGAACTCCCAATCCTTCTGCAATGTTTCAGGAACAAGCAAGTCGAAATGAAGCGAGCGTTTCCCTCTGTCTTTGCCGATAACTCCGGTCACCGTAAGAGGGTCACCGGTAGAGTATTCAATGGTTTTGCCGATAGGATTTATGTTCCCGAATAGTTTCTCACTCAGCTCTTCTGTGATAAAGGCGGTTTGTGGAGACGCCGCCCATGATTCGGCTTTTCCATATTTCATGGGAAAATCAGTCACTATTAGAAACAAGCTGTCTGCTACAATCGTTTCTACATCAATATGTTTTTCTTCCTTTATGATATAGTCTTTATTGAACCATACGAAAGTGGACATCGCTTCTATGTCTGCATCTTCGAGGGGACCTCCGATAACTGCCGTTTTATTGTTGTCATCTTTGTATTCCTGCACCATGATGCCTATCCGGTCTTTGTTGGGACTATAACAATCTACATCATTTTCCTGCTTCACATAGCGGGAGATTATGATGACACATGCCAGACTTAAAGCCAATCCTAATATATTGATGGCTGTATATATCTTGAAACGATATAATGTCCTTATAGATAACTGCACCAACTTCATATCTTAATTTTATTTTATTCCGCTTTGATTACTTCTGCCGGATTTATCTTCGCAGCCTTGTGTATTTGCCAAAATAATGTTCCCAGTGAGATGAAAACCACTATCAGTAACGATATAACATATATTCCTATACCTACGGATGCCTTCACTGCGAAATCTTGTGTATATAGGTATATGATATAGTAAGTCAGAGGAGCGGCTATAATAAATGCCACGGCTAATACAAGAATATATTTGCGGAACAATAATTGGTAGAGATCACACATCCCGGCTCCATTGATCTTGCGAATACCTATTTCCCGATAACGCTGACGAATGTCAAAAAGTGAAATGCCAAATAGCCCTAAACAGGATATCAAGACAGCTATCAGTGCGAAACAAGAATAGATAACCGCTATCTGCCGGTCTTTTTGATATAGTTTATGCCATTCATCTTCCAATAAAGTATATTCGAAGTCTGTACAACCATAGATACGCAGCTCTGTGTCGCGCAAATAGTCAAGTACATCTTTAAGCCGTCCGGGGGTATAGGCTATCTGGCACATATCGTCACTGCGCTGTTTGCATACATTGTAGATAATGGGGCGATGTCCTGCACTCAAGTGGCGGTCATAGTAATCCTCAGCAACGGCAACAATGGGATGCAGAGGAGCATTGGGATTTAACCGGCGTTCGTTCTCTTCCTGTACCAAAGCTTCAGACAGATTGTCGTAGTGCAAAGCTTTCATAGCTGCTCGGTTGGCTACCAAAACCTCTCCTCTGTTTCCTTCTCCTTCAAAACAGGGAATACTACCTTCTATTATTTTGATACCGTACAACTTAAAAAAGTTGGGGGTAGCATACCAAAACTTCATCTCTACTTTTTCCTCTCTATTGTTATAGTAGGTTACTTTAAAACCTTCGGAAAGTATATGTCGTTTTCCATTTCAAAATGTTCTATAAAAGGACACTGTGCAAGTGCCTCCCATAGTTCATGTCTGCGTTGCCACATAGCTTCTCTGGCTTCCTGCCATTTTTCGCGTGGCATCGCTGATTCCGATTCATACCCTAACTTGGCTATCAGTACATTTTCTATGCGAAATCCTGGTTGCGTGTGTAATAAGAGCGAAAGCTGCTTGTTGAAATAAAGGGAAAGACTGATGAGCAGGAATGTGAAGATGTATTGTATAAAAAGAAAAAGAATGCGTGTGTGTACAGTACGTTTGCTTTGGGTGGCATCACGAATTGAGCTGACGGGTGATGCATAATTGTATTTTACAAACGGATAGATAGAGGTCAATATGGGTGATATTACCCAAATCCCGCAGAAAGCCAAAAGTCGAAAGATGTATAAGTGAAAGGATATTCCAACAAACGGCTGACAGGGATTATCGTTATCTCTATCAGTAACCAAGCCAGTAATAAAGCACAACCAACTAAAAGTCCGTTTTCTGTTAATATCTGCAGGAAAAGTGTCGTTCCTTTTATACCGAACATTTTTTTAAGCCCGTACTCTTTTCCCCTCCGTTGTGTGCCTATCAAATAAAGATTGATGAAGTTTATAATGCCGGTAAGCAATAACAATAAGCATACACAAGATAAAATGTAAATATGAGAACGTTTTCCATAAGTGAGCATGGCAGGGCAACCGGCATCTTGCACGTAAGCTGGTTCCCAATAAATATCTGCTATAGGTATGAACGAAAATGTATATTGTCGTGCATCTATATTTTTCCAATTCGGATTTACCCAACGTGCTTGTTTCCCAAGTTCGTTCATTTTCTTGATGCTTGTACCCGGCGTGAAACGAACAAATTCAATAGGCATACGTTCCCAAAATGAGGAAAGCGTATTTGATACCACAATGTCAAATTGTATCATTGTCTTGCAAGTCGGTTCGGCTATAATGCCACTTACGGTAATATCTTTCCCATTTGAATAATGTAACACTTTACCTATAGGATTGTCATGGCCAAAAATACGACGTGCACATACTTCCGTCAGTAGTGCAGATTCAGGAGATTTTATAGGAGTTCCTTGCACTATGCGGTAAGGAAAAAGCTGAAAATAACAACTGTCTGCTACGAGTGTCCGCACTGTGTAACGGGATGCTTCGTCGCTCACAAAATCCTGTTCCATCAGAATTAAAGAAGTGCGTTTCTCTATGTAACGGTGGTCAATGTATATACTGTCTTTATTCGTGTTTTCTATTGTTGCCATTCCTCTATTGCCATCCATGTCCTGAATGACTCCATAGACATGTTCCCGGTCTATGCAATGTGTATCTACCGTCAGTTCTCTATGTATATATCGCATCAGCATGATGCAGCAGGCAAGGCTGAAGGCGAGCCCCAGCAAGTTTATAACCGTGTATGATTTTGAGCGTATCAGGAAACGCCAAGCGTATTTCAGTGTTTTCATTATATGTCAAATTTATAATTTTTATGTCTTTTATTCGTTTTTCATAATGCTTGCCGGATTGATGTTGGCAGCCTTGCTGATTTGCCTAATAATAGTCAACAAGGAGATGGCAGTTGTTATGGCTACTGCTACGGCAAACAAGTCGAATGTCAAAGGGGCTTTGTGGGCAAAATCCTGCAAATAGAGGGTAATGGCAATCCATGACAAGGGTATGGATAGCAAAGTGGCGACTCCCATGACCGAGAGATACTTTTTAATGAGTAAGGGGTAAATATCCTTTGCTTGCGCACCGTTCACTTTGCGTAAACCTATCTCACGGTAACGTTGCCGAATATCGAACAAGGATATTGACAATAATCCCAATGAAGAGATGAAAATGGCTATTCCGGCAAAGAGCGTATAAATGTTCACCACTTGACGGTCTTCACGATACATCTTTTGGAGTTCATCTTCTATCAGCGTATATTCAAAGTCGGTTCTTCCCGTAGATTCTTCGTATAAGTGGCGCAGGAAATCAATGACTTTGGCTTTATTCTCGTGCTTATACGAGGCTGTAACAGTATAAATTCCGCCTATGCTTGCATCGTGATAATAGATGACAACCGGTTGGATGGATTGTGAAAGGTGCCGAACATTGAAATCCTTTATGACCCCTACTATCTCGCAAGGTGGATTGTAGAAATCCGGTAAGCTGCTTGAGGCGTAGTGTGGTTCTTCAGGTTGCAGCTTGTCTTTGGTGATGTCTTTTATTCCATAGACTCTTTTAGCGGTTTCGTTGATAATTACCTTGAAACTGTTTTTGGTGAACGCTTCATCTATGGAGTCGTTCCATAGGCGCCCCTCTACAAGTTGAAAATCGTATATTGCCATGGAGTGGGTCGTTAAATGTGCAGATAATGCCGGATGGAAACCGTTCTCGGCTCTGTTGAGCGCAAAACTGTCAAAACGGAAGTCGGTGAACAGCAAGTCGTTTCCTCTGCTCCAATGCTCAAACAGAGTGCTTTCACTCATTCGTTTATTGACCAAAGCATTACTTATATATTGTCTTTTTCCTTCATCCAATCCCTCCTCTTTAGTTGTTTTATATAAGCCCAATTTATCGACATACATCCGGCAAGTTATCACATCGTGCGAGCGGAAACCGAGGTCGGCGCAGAGCATATACTCCAACTGCCGTACAAAGAATAGAGAAACGGTTATTATAAAGATGGTTACGACATATTGAAAACACAGTAATATCATGCGTGACCGTGTGGAAAAGCGTGAAGATGCCAGCTCGCGTATGGAGTTGACGGGTCTGCTACATGTGTATTTCAAGAACGGATAAACAGTAGTCAGCAATGGCAATCCTAAAAGTACGATGGCAGAGACCTTCCGGTCAAAGCCGGAGTCTGTTGTGGTAGGTATATAAAGTTCATGGAAAAAGAAAAACCTGGTTATTTCTATTAAAGCCCAGCAAAGGAGTAATGCCAGTCCCGTCAATAAGATGTTCTCGGCATATATTTGCAGGAAAATGTCTGTCCTGCCTGCACCGAACACCTTTTTTACCCCAAACTCTCTTGACCGCTTGGACATGATGACAGTGTAGATGTTGATGAAGTTCAGCAGCCCTATGATGCCTACCAGGAAGGCTACTACCATCAATACCCGGACATAGCTTTGGTTGCCATATTGATAGTTCTTGTTTTCTTTTCCGTGGTCTTTATCGTAATATAAATCTTTCAAAGGCAGATACTGATAGCGTACCGTCTCATAAGTGCTCCATTTGCTGCGGGGGTGTTCTTTTGAATACTTTTTATTCAGCAGTGCGATGTCTGCATCCGATGCCATCAGCATGGCGTATATAGGGTCGAAAAAAAAGGAATTCATCCAATTCATTCGACATAAATATATCTGGCGTCCACGATGTCTTGGTATCGGGGTCATCCACCACTCCTACAATAGTGAATTTATTCCCTTTGTGTTTTTGAAAGTAGCGCCTATGGCATTCTTTCCTCCCAGCTTCTTCATCCAAAAAGAACGGGTGATGACAACATCCCTCGGGCGGACTATTCTTCCGCTTCCGGCAATCACCCTATATGGAAAGATTTTGAAGAAGGTGCTGTCTACAGAAAAAGCGTTCGCT
>ENA-OQJX01000200-OQJX01000200.1-human-gut-metagenome-genome-assembly--contig:-NODE-200-length-39893-cov-3.940678_pt1 | contig 39893 bp, 56 predicted proteins | sample MGYA00242615_ERZ504782 | MGnify/ENA primary metagenome ERZ504782 (study PRJEB26092, sample SAMD00036354) | human gut metagenome | host: Homo sapiens | study: EMG produced TPA metagenomics assembly of... | reverse complement strand
CAAAAAAATAAAAAAGTACTTGAAAAACGAGAATAAGTTCGTTATACTAAAAGAGCTGTGGCATGATAGCGTTGAAGCGTGAGGTTGCCGCTTAGTGAAGAAATCACATAGCGGGTTTTCCGTGGAGCGAATGTCAAGTTAGGAAACTGGCGACAAGTCACTGTACGAATCACAACTGATTACTGCTTACCGATAATGGGTAAAGGTATGAAACAACGTGTGAGTTTCTCACGACACACACGGGAGAGTGTACAGTCACCGCTTGTACGTACTGATGTGAAAAGTACGAAAAGGAGGCGACTTTTTTATGGCAAGTCAAGTAATGAGAATCACATTGAAAGCATATGATCACCAGCTGTTGATGCATCTGCAAAAAAAATCATCGAAACTGTAAAGAAAAACGGAGCACAGGTAAGCGGACCGGTACCACTTCCAACTAAGAAGGAAGTTGTTACAATCTTAAGAGCGGTTCACAAATACAAAGATTCCAGAGAGCAGTTCGAGCAGAGAACTCATAAGAGACTGATTGATATCACTACACCAACACAGAAAACTGTGGACGCGCTTTCCAGACTGGAAATGCCAGCAGGTGTTTACATCGATATCAAAATGAAAAACAAATAAGAAAGTCCACAAAATGCGGGCAGCAAAATGAGACAGTAACAATCCTATAATTTAGGATGAGCGCGAAAGCGTTCCGCTGTAAATCACAGGAGGTAATTATAATGAAGAAAGCTATTTTGGCTACAAAAGTCGGAATGACTCAGATCTTCAATGAAGAGACAGGAGTCCTGATTCCGGTAACTGTATTGCAGGCTGGACCATGTGTAGTAACACAGGTTAAAACAGTTGAGAATGACGGTTACAAAGCAGTTCAGGTCGGATTTGTTGACAAGAAAGAAAAGATTGTCACAAAAGACAAGAGCGGTAAAAAAGAGATTGCACACAGAAATGGTGTGACAAAAGCAGAAAAAGGACACTTTGACAAAGCAGGTGTTTCCGGAAAGAGATATGTAAAAGAATTCAGATTTGAAAATGCTGAAGAATATACATTGGCTCAGGAAATCAAAGCTGATATCTTCGCAGCAGGAGATAAGGTAGATGCAACAGCAATCTCCAAAGGTAAAGGTTTCCAGGGAGCAATCAAGCGTCACAATCAGAGCAGAGGACCTATGACACACGGTTCTAAGTTCCATCGTCACGCTGGTTCTAACGGTGCGGCATCCGATCCGAGTAAAGTATTCAAAGGTAAAAAGATGCCAGGTCAGATGGGTGGAAAGAAGATTACAGTTCAGAACCTGGAAGTAGTAAGAGTAGATGCAGAGAACAACCTGCTGTTAGTAAAAGGTTCCGTTCCAGGACCTAAGAAATCTCTTATCACAATCAAAGAAACTGTAAAGGCTAACTAGTCTGACGGACAGAAAGGAGGAACACACAGATGGCAAACGTATCTGTTTATAATATCGAAGGTAAAGAAGTTGGTACAATCGATTTAAGCGATGCAGTGTTTGGTGTTGAAGTAAATGAACACCTTGTACACATGGCAGTAGTAAGCCAGCTTGCAAACAAACGTCAGGGAACACAGAAAGCGAAAACTCGTTCTGAAGTTTCCGGAGGCGGAAGAAAACCATGGAGACAGAAAGGGACAGGTCATGCAAGACAGGGTTCTACAAGATCTCCACAGTGGACAGGCGGTGGAGTTGTATTCGCTCCAACACCAAGAGATTACTCCATGAAACTCAACAAAAAAGAAAAAAGAGCAGCTCTGAAATCTGCACTTTCTTCAAGAGTAGCTGAGAACAAATTCATCGTGATCGACGAGATGAACTTTGGAGAAATCAAAACAAAGAATTTCCAGAACATGCTGAACAGCCTGAACGTAAACAAAGCTTTAGTTGTACTGGAAGATGGAAATGTAAACGCTGAACTTTCTGCAAGAAACATCGCAGATGTAAAAACAGCAAGAACAAATACAATCAACGTATTTGATATCCTGAAATACAACACAGTAATCGCTACAAAAGCAGCTGTTGCAAATATCGAGGAGGTGTACGCATAATGGCAAACATTCAGTATTATGATGTAATCCTTAAACCGGTAATCACTGAGAAGAGCATGGAAATGATGGCTGATAAGAAATACACTTTCCAGGTACACACAGATGCTACAAAATCTCAGATCAAAGAAGCTGTTGAAAAAATGTTCGCAGGAACAAAAGTAAAAAGCGTCAACACAATGAACCTTGATGGTAAAACAAAAAGACGTGGAATGACATTCGGAAAAACAGCTAAGACAAAGAAAGCAATTGTACAGTTAACAGAAGAGAGCGCAGATATCGAAATCTTTGAAGGGCTGTAAGATTTGACATTAAACGGTGCAAATCCGTGAAACAAATAATTAGGAAAAATGAAAGGAGAGACAGTAATGGGAATTAAAGTATACAACCCATATACACCTTCCAGAAGACAGATGACAGGATCTGATTTCTCTGAGATCACAAAAACAACTCCTGAGAAATCCTTACTGGAATCTAAAAATAGAAAAGCTGGTCGTAACAACCAGGGTAAAATCACTGTAAGACACCGCGGAGGCGGAGCTAAAAAGAAATATAGAATTATCGACTTCAAGAGAAGAAAAGACGGAATTCCGGCAACTGTAATCGGAATCGAATACGATCCGAACAGAACAGCTAACATCGCACTGATCTGCTACGCAGACGGAGAGAAAGCTTACATCCTTGCACCAGAAGGATTAAAAGACGGAATGACAGTTATGAACGGAGCAGAAGCAGAGGTAAGAGTAGGAAACTGCCTGCCACTTTCTGAAATCCCAGTTGGTACACAGATCCACAACATCGAGTTATATCCTGGAAAAGGCGGACAGATGGTTCGTTCAGCAGGAAACAGCGCTCAGTTGATGGCGAAAGAAGGAAAATACGCAACACTTAGACTTCCATCCGGTGAGATGAGAATGGTTCCAATCATTTGTAGAGCATCTATCGGTGTCGTAGGAAACGGAGATCACAGCCTGATCAACGTTGGTAAAGCAGGACGTAAGCGTCACATGGGTATCAGACCTACTGTCCGCGGTTCTGTTATGAACCCGAACGACCATCCGCACGGTGGTGGTGAAGGTAAGACTGGTATCGGTCGTCCAGGTCCATGTACTCCATGGGGTAAACCGGCACTTGGTCTTAAGACACGTAAGAAAAATAAAGCTTCTAACAAGATGATCGTAAGAAGAAGAGACGGTAAAGCAATCAAATAATTTAGTTTACAAGGAGGTTAGAACCTATGGCTCGCTCACTTAAAAAAGGACCATTTGCAGATGCCAGCTTACTGAAAAAAGTAGATGCTATGAACGCTGCAGGTGATAAATCAGTTATTAAGACATGGTCACGTCGTTCTACAATCTTCCCGTCATTTGTTGGACACACAATCGCTGTTCACGACGGAAGAAAACATGTACCGGTGTATGTGACAGAAGATATGGTTGGACACAAACTCGGAGAGTTCGTTGCAACAAGAACATACAGAGGACACGGGAAAGACGAGAAGAAGTCAAAAGTCAGATAATATAGATTAGATTATTCGGAAGGAGGGTTCATCCATGGCAAAAGGACATAGATCCCAAATCAAGAGAGAAAGAAACGAGCAGAAAGACACAAGACCATCAGCTAAGATTTCTTACGCTAGAGTCTCTGTTCAGAAAGCATGCTACGTTTTGGATGCCATCAGAGGTAAGGATGTACAGACAGCACTTGGTATTTTAGCTTATAATCCAAGATATGCTTCAAGCGTAATAGAGAAATTATTGAAATCAGCAATCGCAAATGCTGAGAACAACAACGGTATGAACGTTGAGAACCTTTATATCGAAGAGTGTTATGCAAACAAAGGACCAACAATGAAGAGAATCAGACCGAGAGCACAGGGTAGAGCTTACAGAATCGAAAAGAGAATGAGCCATATCACAATCGTGCTGAATGAAAGATAAGGAGGACACTCATGGGACAGAAAGTTAATCCACATGGTTTAAGAGTCGGCGTTATCAAAGAATGGGATTCTAGATGGTACGCAGAAAAAGACTTTGCAGATAACCTGGTAGAAGATAACAAGATCAGAACATTTCTGAAAAAGAAATTATACAGTGCAGGTGTTTCCAAGATCGAGATCGAAAGAGCATCTGACCGTGTGAAAATCATCATCTACACAGCAAAACCTGGTGTAGTAATCGGTAAGGGTGGTTCTGAGATTGAGAAAGTGAAAGCAGAACTTGCTAAATTCACAAACAAAAAATTAATCGTAGACATCAAAGAAGTAAAAAGACCAGATAAAGATGCTCAGTTAGTAGCTGAAAACATCGCACAGCAGCTGGAAAACCGTATTTCATTCAGACGTGCTATGAAATCCTGCATGTCAAGAACAATGAAATCAGGAGCACTTGGTGTGAAGACATCTGTTTCCGGACGTCTCGGCGGAGCTGATATGGCTCGTACAGAGTTCTACAGCGAAGGAACAATTCCGCTTCAGACACTGAGAGCAGACATTGATTATGGATTCGCAGAAGCTGACACAACTTACGGAAAAGTCGGTGTAAAGGTTTGGATTTACAAAGGCGAAGTTCTTCCGACTAGAGCAGATAAGGAAGGGAGCGATAAATAATGTTAATGCCAAAAAGAGTGAAACGTCGTAAACAGTTCCGTGGTACCATGAAAGGTAAAGCTTTAAGAGGTAACACGATTTCATATGGTGAGTATGGTATTGTCGCAACAGAGCCGTGCTGGATTCGTTCTAACCAGATCGAGGCAGCCCGTATTGCTATGACACGTTACATCAAACGTGGTGGTAAAGTTTGGATCAAAATTTTCCCAGACAAACCTGTAACAGCAAAACCAGCAGAAACTCGAATGGGTAGTGGAAAAGGAACATTAGAGTACTGGGCAGCAGTAGTAAAACCAGGTCGTGTAATGTTCGAAATTGCAGGAGTACCAGAGGAAACAGCTAGAGAGGCACTTCGTCTTGCAATGCATAAATTACCTTGCAAATGCAAAATCGTTTCTCGCGCAGACTTAGAAGGCGGTGATAACAGTGAAAATTAATACATTTGTAAACGAATTAAGAGCAAAATCTGTAGAAGAATTAAATGAAGAATTAGTAGCTGCTAAAAAGGAACTCTTCAATCTGAGATTCCAGAATGCAACTAACCAGTTAGATAACACAAGCAGAATTAAAGAAGTTAGAAAGAACATCGCAAGAATTCAGACGATGATCACAGAAGCTTCTAAAGCTGAATAGGAGGTCGTACTGTGGAAGAAAGAAATTTAAGAAAAGTTCGTACAGGCAAGGTTGTCAGCGATAAAATGGACAAAACAATCGTTGTCGCAGTTGAAGACCACGTTAAACACCCTCTTTATAAGAAAATCGTAAAAAGAACTTATAAATTGAAAGCTCATGATGAAAACAATGAGTGTAACGTTGGGGATACAGTAAGAGTTATGGAAACAAGACCACTGTCTAAAGACAAAAGATGGAGACTTGTTGAGATCGTAGAAAAAGCGAAATAATTGATTCGCACTTTGAAGATTCGTTCAAAGAATGGAAAATAAAGGAGGATTACCTGCATGATACAACAGGAAAGTAGACTTAAAGTAGCAGACAACACAGGTGCTAAAGAATTACTTTGTATCCGTGTGCTTGGCGGTTCTACAAGAAGATATGCCCACATCGGAGATGTTATCGTTGCGTCTGTTAAAGATGCAACACCAGGCGGCGTTGTTAAAAAAGGTGACGTTGTTAAGGCTGTAGTTGTCCGTACTGTAAACAGTACTCGTCGTAAAGATGGTTCCTATATCAGATTCGATGAAAATGCTGCTGTAATTATAAAAGACGATATGAACCCACGTGGAACACGTATTTTTGGACCAGTAGCCAGAGAGCTCAGAGACAAACGCTTCATGAAGATTGTTTCTTTAGCTCCGGAAGTACTGTAGGAGGTGCCTAGAATGTCAGCTATGAAGATTAAAAAAGGCGATATGGTTAAAGTTATCGCTGGTAAAGATAAAAACAAAGAAGGCAAAGTTCTTGCTGTAAATAACAAAGACGGAAAAGTTCTGGTTGAGGGAATCAACATGCTCACAAAGCATACGAAACCAAGCGCAGCGAATCAGAATGGTGGTATCGTTCATCAGGAAGGCTACATTGATGCTTCTAACGTAATGCTTCTGCATGACGGAAAAGCTACAAGAGTAGGATTCAAAATGGATGGAGACAAAAAGGTTCGTTTTGCAAAATCAACAGGTAAAGTAATTGATTAATTTGGGAAAGGAGGACCAGAACTTTGAGTAGACTGAAAGAACAGTATCAGAATGAGATCGTTGATGCAATGATCAAAAAATTTGGATATAAAAACATTATGGAAGTGCCGAAACTGGACAAAGTTGTAATCAACATGGGTGTTGGTGAGGCAAAAGAAAACGCGAAAGTATTAGAGTCAGCAGTAGCTGATCTTGAGAAAATCGCAGGTCAGAAAGCAGTTCTTACAAGAGCTAAGAACTCAGTGGCTAACTTCAAAATCAGAGAAGGTATGCCGATCGGATGTAAAGTTACTTTAAGAGGAGAAAGAATGTATGAGTTCGTTGATCGTCTGATCAACCTTGCTCTTCCTCGTGTACGTGACTTCAGAGGTGTAAATCCGAACGCATTTGACGGAAGAGGTAACTACGCTCTCGGAATTAAAGAGCAGCTGATTTTCCCAGAAATCGAATACGACAAAGTGGATAAGGTCAGAGGTATGGATGTAATTTTCGTTACAACTGCTAAGACTGACGAGGAAGCTCGTGAATTATTGACACAGTTCAATATGCCATTCACAAAGTAAAGGAGGGAAATTCATGGCTAAAACATCAATGAAAATCAAACAGCAGCGCAAACAGAAATTCTCTACAAGAGAATACAGCCGTTGCAGAATCTGTGGACGTCCACATGCATATTTGAGAAAATATGGTATCTGCCGTGTTTGCTTCCGTGAACTGGCATACAAAGGACAGATCCCAGGCGTAAGAAAAGCAAGCTGGTAAGTCCGGAACAAAGGAAACTACCCGTATAAACATATAGGAGGTCATATAAATGAACATGAGCGATCCAATTGCAGATATGCTTACAAGAATCCGTAATGCAAATACTGCGAAACATGATACAGTAGATGTACCTGCATCCAAAATGAAAAAAGCAATCGCTGAGATTCTTTTCAATGAAGGATACATCGCAAAATATGATATCGTAGAAGATGGACACTTTGAAACAATCCATATTACACTGAAATATGGTGCAGACAAGAACGAAAAAGTTATCTCTGGTCTGAAGAGAATCTCCAAACCAGGTCTGCGTGTGTATGCTGGAACAGAGGATATCCCGAGAGTACTCGGAGGACTCGGAACAGCAATCCTTTCTACAAACAAAGGTGTTATCACAGATAAAGAAGCCAGAAAACTTGGCGTAGGTGGAGAAGTACTCTGCTTCGTTTGGTAGGCACTGAACACCGAGATATTCTGTGTAAAACATAGATAATTGTAACTGAAAACAGAGGAGCCAAAGCAGCTCCTCCGAAAATCTAAGTTAAGGAGGAAACAGGTATGTCACGTATCGGAAGACTGCCAGTTGCAATTCCAGCAGGAGTAACTGTGGAAGTTGCAGCAAACAATGTAGTGACTGTAACAGGTCCAAAAGGAACTCTTGTAAAAGAGCTTCCAGTTGAAATGGAAATCAAAGTTGAAGGTGAAGAAGTTGTTGTAACAAGACCAAGCGATCTGAAGAAAATGAAATCTCTTCACGGTCTTACAAGAACACTGATCAACAACATGGTTGTTGGTGTAACAAACGGATACGAAAAAGTTCTGGAAGTTAATGGTGTTGGTTACAGAGCATCCAAATCCGGAAACAAACTGACATTGAACTTAGGATACTCTCATCCAGTTGAAATGATCGATCCGGAAGGTGTTGAGACTGTACTGGAAGGTCAGAACAAAATCACAGTAAAAGGTATCGACAAAGAAAAAGTTGGCCAGTTTGCAGCTGAAATCAGAGATAAGAGAAGACCGGAACCATACAAAGGTAAAGGTATTAAATATGCTGATGAAGTTATCAGACGCAAAGTTGGTAAGACTGGTAAGAAATAATTAAGGAGAGTGTGAAAATGGTTAGTAAGAAATCAAGAAGCGAAGTTCGTAGAAAAAAACACATGAAATTACGTAACCGTTTCAGCGGTACTGCTGAAAGACCACGTTTGGCTGTGTTTAGAAGTAATAATCATATGTATGCTCAGATTATCGATGATACAGTTGGAAACACTCTGGTTGCAGCGTCTACACTTGAAAAAGATGTAAAAGCAGAATTAGAAAAACCAACAACGTTGAAGCAGCAGCATACTTAGGAAAAGTAATTGCTGAAAAAGCAAAAGCAAAAGGAATCACTGATGTTGTATTCGACAGAGGCGGATTCATCTATCAGGGAAAAGTTAAAGCATTAGCAGATGCAGCTAGAGAAGCTGGACTGAATTTCTAAGGAAGGGAGAACACAGATGAGACAGGAACGCATTGATGCTAGTAATTTAGAATTAACAGAAAAAGTGGTATCAATCAAACGTGTTACCAAAGTTGTTAAAGGTGGTCGTAACTTCAGATTCACAGCTTTAGTAGTTGTTGGCGATGGAAAAGGCCATGTTGGTGCAGGTTTAGGAAAGGCTACTGAAATTCCAGAAGCTATCCGTAAAGGAAAAGAAGATGCAGCTAAAAATCTGATTAAAGTTGCATTAGATGAAAACGAGAGCATTACACATGATGTGATCGGAAAATTCGGCAGCGCTTCCGTACTGCTGAAAAAAGCTCCGGAAGGTACTGGAGTTATCGCCGGTGGTCCGGCTCGTGCGGTTATCGAGATGGCAGGTATCAAGAACATCCGTACAAAATCTCTGGGATCTAACAACAAACAGAATGTCGTACTTGCAACAATCGCAGGTCTGAAAGACGTTAAGACTCCGGAAGAAGTAGCAAAACTTCGCGGCAAATCAGTAGAAGAGATCGTAGGCTAGGAGGTAAATGAAAATGGCAAATTTAAAAGTTACATTAGTAAAGTCTACAATCGGTGCCGTACCAAAGCATAAAAGAACTGTTGAGGCACTTGGATTAAAGAAAGTGAACAAAACAGTCGTATTACCAGATAATGCAGCTACCAGAGGTATGGTACAGCAGGTTAGACATTTAGTAAAAGTTGAAGAAGAAGCTTAATTTCAGACGATAAGGAGGTAATATCATGGACTTATCTAACTTAAGACCGGCAGACGGTTCTAAGCACAGCGATAATTTCAGAAGAGGCCGTGGACACGGTTCTGGAAATGGTAAGACAGCTGGTAAAGGTCACAAAGGTCAGAAGGCTCGTTCCGGAGCAACAAGACCAGGCTTTGAAGGTGGTCAGATGCCTTTATACAGAAGAATACCAAAGAGAGGATTCAAATGCAGAAACTCTAAAGAAATCGTTGGTATCAATGTAAGTGCATTAGAAAGATTTGAAGATGGCGCAACAGTTTCCGTTGAAACTCTGATCGAAAGCGGTATCGTAACAAATCCTAGAGATGGTGTTAAAATTCTTGGAAACGGAGAGTTAACTAAGAAACTCACTGTTCAGGCAAATGCATTCAGTGCAGGCGCTGTTGAAAAGATTGAGGCCCTTGGTGGAAAAGCAGAGGTGATCTAATGCTCAAGACTGTGCGAAAAGCATTTCAAATAGAAGACATTAGAAAACGGCTTTTCTATACATTTTTAATGCTGATCGTTGTAAGATTTGGTTCTCAGCTCCCGACTCCGGGAGTTGACCCGACTTACATTCAGAATTTACTGGCGAGCCAGAATAACGGTGCATACAGCTTTTTTGATGCATTTACCGGTGGTTCGTTCACAAGGATGTCAGTCTTCGCACTGAGCATCACACCATACATTACATCTTCCATCATTATGCAGCTTTTGACAATTGCAATTCCGAAGCTTGAGGAAATGCAGAAGGAAGGTGCTGAGGGAAGAAAGAAAATTGCGGCAATTACGCGTTATGTGACAGTTGCTCTCGCACTGATCGAATCCATTGCAATGTCTATCGGTTTTGGTCGTCAGGGACTTCTGGAAGAATTTAACTTTGTAAATGTTGCGATTGTTGTGTGTACATTGACAGCCGGTTCTGCATTCTTGATGTGGATCGGTGAGCGTATCACAGAAAAAGGTGTGGGAAATGGTATTTCTATCGTACTGTTGATAAATATTCTTTCCCGTGTACCGAATGATTTTGTGACGCTTTATACACAGTTTATTAAAGGAAAAACTCTGGCAAAGGGTGCTATGGCAGCAATCATTATTCTTGCAATTCTGTTGGCAGTTGTGTTATTTGTTATCATTCTGCAGGATGGTGAGAGAAGGATTGCAGTACAGTATTCCCAGAAAGTACAGGGAAGAAGGACATATGGTGGCAAGGCTACACATATTCCGTTAAAAGTAAATACTTCAGGTGTTATTCCGGTTATCTTTGCATCTTCACTGATGCAGTTCCCGATTGTAATTGCCCAGTTCTTAGGCAAGGGTGACGGAAACGGATGGGGAAGTCAGATTCTTCGGACAATGAATTCCAATAACTGGTGTGATCCTGATAATTTAGTATATTCAATAGGACTGATCATTTACATTGCGCTGACAATCTTTTTTGCATATTTCTATACATCGATTACATTTAATCCACTGGAAATTGCAAACAACATGAAAAAGAGCGGAGGCTTTATTCCGGGAATTCGTCCTGGAAAACCAACAGTCGAATATCTGCAGACAATTTTGAATCGTATCGTATTCATTGGTGCATGCGGACTTGTGATTGTTCAGGTAGTTCCGTTCTTCTTTAACGGTGTATTTGGTGCGAATGTTTCTTTTGGAGGAACTTCACTGATCATTATCGTAGGTGTTGTACTTGAGACGATCAAGAAGATCGAGTCGCAGATGCTTGTCCGCAACTACTCAGGTTTCCTGAGCAGCAAGGCTCATCAAAGTAAAAGGGTTCTTGGATATGAAATGAGACAATTTAGCTCGTTGTATGCTGTCCCTTTTTGGGACGGAATACGGCGGGTTAAAGTGCTATATGGAGGGATACTGTTATGAAGATTATTATGTTGGGTGCTCCTGGAGCAGGAAAAGGAACACAGGCTAAGAAAATTGCAGAGAAATATGATATTCCTCATATTTCTACAGGTGATATTTTCAGAGCCAATATTAAAAACGGAACAGAGCTTGGACAGAAAGCAAAAACATATATGGATCAGGGACTTCTTGTACCGGATGAACTGGTAGTTGACCTCGTGGTAGACCGGGTAAATCAGGAAGACTGTTCCAAAGGATATGTGCTGGATGGTTTCCCTAGAACAATCCCACAGGCTGAAGCGCTTGATAAAGCTCTGGCTGCAATGGGACAGAAGATGGATTATGCCATCAATGTAGAAGTTCCGGATGAAAATATTGTAAACAGAATGTCCGGACGCAGAGCATGTGTAGACTGCGGAGCAACATACCATATTGTATATGCACCGACAGAGAAAGAGGATGTCTGTGATAAATGTGGTGGAAGTCTGATCTTAAGAGATGATGACAAACCGGAAACAGTACTGAAACGTCTTGGAGTATATCACGAGCAGACACAGCCGCTGATCGACTATTATACAAAAGCAGGAATCTTAAAAGAAGTAGATGGAACGATCGATATCAATGATGTGTTTGCAGCAATCGTTCAGATTCTGGGAGAGTAATTCATGCAGCTGGAACCGGGAATGCTTGCGCGTTCGAAAGCAGGGCATGATAAGAATTGTATATATGTTATAATTTGTGTCAAAGATGAATATGTATATCTGGCAGACGGACAGCTTCGTCCGGTCTGCCGGGCAAAGAAGAAAAACCTGAGGCATGTGCAGCCGATCAAAAAGGTTTGCAGTACCTCGGTGACCGATGATGAAACAATCAGAAATGTAATAAGAAAGTATTCCAAATCTATTGGATGAGAAGTGGAAGCGTCAAGAGCGCAGGAGGATTTAGTATGTCAAAAGCTGACGTAATCGAAATTGAAGGAGTCGTAGTTGAAAAACTGCCAAACGCAATGTTTAAAGTAGAGCTGGAGAATGGTCATATTGTGCTGGCTCATATCAGTGGAAAACTGCGTATGAATTTTATTAAGATTTTACCAGGTGACAAGGTGACATTGGAGATGTCTCCATACGATCTGAGCAAAGGAAGAATTGTTTGGAGAGATAAGTAAAAAAGTATTGACTTTATTAGATATAGGGTGCTATAATATCAAGTGGCTGTTTTTGGGTAGGTGTGTCCAAAAGCAGTTGGAAACGTAAGGGTTTTAGCAAAGGATGGAAGGAGGATTTGACATGAAGGTTAGATCATCAGTAAAACCAATTTGTGAAAAATGCAAAATCATTAAAAGAAAAGGAAGCATCAGAGTAATCTGTGAGAATCCTAAGCACAAACAGCGTCAGGGATAATTGCTGGTTTGTGAAATGAATTAGGCGGCTGACAGCACGACACACCAGGAAGTGTGTAGAGCTGTTTAATATACAGTAAGGATACACCACTGCTACGCATTTGGCAGATTGCCTCACAGGAAGGCTGGTGGTCTTGGCACATACACGAGAACTTGGATACAGGTTCTTTCTTCTGCATTCGGCAGGAATGTATGTGTGTATATTGCTTCTAATACCCGACGGTCATTTGCGTAAAAGGATTTACGTGTCGGGAAAGGGTGCATCATATTTGCACCTGGTGTGATTCGGCAAAGTCTGACACACCCAGTTAAAGACAATATTAAATTTAGATTCAAAATGGAGGAAAGACACATGGCTCGTATTGCAGGTGTAGACTTACCAAGAGACAAACGTGTAGAAATCGGACTTACTTATATTTACGGAATCGGAAGAACATCCGCTATCCGTATCCTTGCAGATGCAGGAGTAGATCCGGATACACGTGTTAGAGATTTGACACAGGACGACGTTAAGAAAATCAGTGAAGTGATTGATGAGACTCAGGTTGTAGAAGGTGATCTCAGAAGAGAAATCCAGTTAAACATCAAGAGACTTAAAGAAATCGGATGCTACCGTGGAATCCGTCACAGAAAAGGACTTCCGGTACGTGGTCAGAAAACAAAGACTAATGCAAGAACATGCAAAGGTCCTAAGAGAACTGTAGCAAACAAGAAAAAATAATATAAAGTAATATCCCCGTCAAGTGGGAATACAAGAATTCAAGAAAGTAGGTTAGTTTAAATGGCTAAGAAAGTTACAAAAAAAGTGACAAAGAAACGTGTCAAGAAAAACGTTGAACGAGGACAAGCACATATCCAGTCATCTTTTAATAATACAATCGTAACATTAACAGATACACAGGGAAATGCACTTTCATGGGCAAGTGCAGGCGGTCTGGGATTTAGAGGTTCAAGAAAATCTACTCCATATGCAGCTCAGATGGCAGCTGAAACAGCAGCAAAGGCAGCATTAGTACATGGTCTGAAAACAGTTGATGTTTTCGTAAAGGGTCCAGGATCAGGAAGAGAAGCTGCAATCCGTGCATTACAGGCTTGCGGTATTGATGTAGTAAGTATCAAAGACGTAACACCGGTACCACACAACGGATGCCGCCCACCAAAACGCAGAAGAGTCTAATTTCGGACTTGGCGGCAGTTTTTTGCTGCAGGTGAGCTAACAGAGAATTTGAGCAATGAGCATAGCGGATTACTGCAGTTCCGCTGATTTTTAAGGAGGATAAACATGGCAGTTAATAGAGTTCCAGTTCTTAAAAGATGCCGTTCATTAGGTATGGACCCAATCTATTTAGGAATCAACAAAAAATCTAACAGACAGTTAAAAAGAGCTAATAGAAAAATGAGCGAGTACGGTCTCCAGTTACGTGAGAAACAGAAAGCAAAATTCATCTATGGTGTATTAGAGAAACCTTTCAGAAACTACTATGCAAAAGCAAAACAGATGGAAGGTATGACAGGTGAAAACCTGATGGTTCTTCTGGAATCCAGACTGGACAATGTAATGTTCCGTATGGGATTCGCAAGAACAAGAAAAGAAGCTAGACAGATCGTTGACCACAAACACGTTTTAGTAAACGGAAAACAGGTAAACATTCCATCTTACCTTGTAAAAGCTGGTGACGTGATTGAAATCAAAGAAAAACACAAAGACTGCCAGAGATACAAAGATATTCTGGAAGTAACAGGTGGAAACATGATTCCTGACTGGCTGGAAGTTGATGCTGAGAACCTGAAAGGTACAGTAAAAGAGCTTCCTTCAAGAGAAGCAATCGATGTTCCTGTAGATGAGATGTTAATCGTCGAGTTATATTCTAAATAATCTCTCAGTGAGTAGCAGAAGTTTTAGAATCCGGAGATTTAACATTGTACCCCCTCAACATATATTAACCCATAAGGAGGGTCTGTGTAGTGTTTGATTTTAATAAGCCGAATATTGAAATTACAGAAATTTCAGAAGATAAAAAATATGGAAAATTTGTAGTGGAACCTCTGGAGAGAGGATACGGAATCACATTGGGTAACTCCCTGAGAAGAATCATGCTTTCTTCGCTTCCGGGAGCAGCCATCAGTTCTGTAAAGATTGACGGAGTTCTGCACGAATTCAGTTCCATCCCAGGTGTAAAAGAAGATGTAACAGAGATTATCATGAACTTAAAGTCCCTGGCAATCAAAAATACATCAGAATCAGACGAAGTAAAGACTGCATATATCGAGTTTGAAGGAGAAGGTATTGTAACAGGTGCTGATATCCAGACAGATTCTGATATTGAGATTATGAATCCGGAGCAGGTTATCGCTACATTGAGCGGCGGTAAAGACAGCAAATTGTATATGGAACTTACCATTACAAAAGGCAGAGGATACGTAAGCGCAGACAAGAACAAGAGTGAGGATATGCCGATTGGTGTGATTCCGATCGATTCAATCTATACACCGGTTGAACGTGTCAATATGACCGTTCAGAATACTCGTGTCGGACAGGTTACAGATTATGACAAACTGACATTAGACGTATGGACAAAGGGAACACTGCTTCCGGATGAGGCAGTCAGCCTTGCAGCAAAAGTTCTTAGTGAACATCTGAAATTATTCATTGACCTTTCTGAAGTTGCTCAGTCAGCTGAAGTCATGATTGAAAAAGAGGATGACGAGAAAGAGAAAGTTCTGGAGATGAGCATTGACGAATTAGAGCTTTCTGTACGTTCATACAACTGTCTGAAGAGAGCCGGCATCAACACAGTAGAAGAACTTACAAACAAGACACCGGAAGACATGATGAAGGTGCGTAACCTTGGACGTAAGTCTCTGGAAGAAGTGCTGGCAAAATTAAAAGAATTAAACCTTGAGTTAAATCAGGGAGAGGAATAAAGAAAATTATCCCGTCAGTAAGCCCGAAGAGCGTGGCGGGAGCATTTGATTTATAAGCCCGAAGATGCAAAACCAAATGTTTATTTAATGGAGGACCATAAAAATGGCAAAATATAGAAAACTCGGCAGAACATCCAGCCAGAGAAAAGCTTTGATCAGAAACCAGGTAACAGCATTACTGAACAATGGTAAAATTGTTACTACAGAAGCAAAAGCAAAAGAGATCCGTAAAGAAGTTGAAAAACTGATCGCTTTAGCTGTAAAAGAAAAAGATAACTTCGAAGAAGTAACTGTAAAAGCTAAAGTTGCTAAAAAAGACGACAAAGGCAGAAGAGTGAAAGAAGTTGTTGACGGTAAAAAAGTAACTGTTTACGAAGAAGTTGAAAAGACAATCAAAAAAGATATGCCAAGCAGACTTCACGCAAGAAGACAGATGCTGAAAGTTCTTTACACAGCAACAGAAGCTCCAAAGAACAACATCAAGAGAAATATGAAAAAAGTTGATTTAGTGGATAAATTATTCACAGAAATCGCTCCAAAATATGCAGACCGCAACGGTGGTTACACAAGAATCGTTAAGATTGGCCAGCGTAAAGGTGATGCAGCTATGGAAGTACTGATCGAGTTAGTTTAATCAGTAATCAAAATAGCAAAAGAGAAGCACTTGAAGATCAGAGATGGTTTTCGAGTGCTTTTTTGATTCATCTAAAATTAAAAAAAATTTAATGATTTTTGCAACACATTTGTAATCTTTTTCGTCTAATATATAGGTGATACTGTATTACGGTATTATTACATAAGAGAATGTAAAAGGGGAACATTTAGGATGGGAAAAGCGAAAAAAATAAAGGCAGTAAAAAGAAGAAAGACGGGAAAAGACGGGAAAGTAAAGGCTTTGTGGATCACAGGAGGGGTTCTTGCAGTGATCTGTTTGATCTATGTTGCAATCTCTGTGTATTTCATGAGTCACTTTTTCGTGAATACGAAAATTAACGGTAAAAACTTTTCGGGGAAGACAGCAAGTGATGTAGAAAAGTATCTCCAGACAAATATAAAAGATTATAAGCTTACAATTTTGGAAAATAAAGGAAGACAGGATGTGATCAGCGGAAGCGAGATTGGACTGGAATACAGAGCGGGGACAGAAGCAGAAAAATTGTTGAAGGATCAGAATGGATTCGCCTGCCGAAAGCTTTCTTTATGGAGAATTCCAGAAAGGTTTCAGTCAATGTGTCATATAATGAGGAATCGTTGAATCAGCGGATCTCACAGCTTTCATGTCTGCAGACAGAGCAGACACCGGCAGAGAATGCAAAGCCGGAATTTGATGGAAACCAGTATGTCATCAAACCGGAAGTGTATGGAAATGCCGTGGATAAAGAACGTCTTACAGAGCAGGTAAAAGTTCATATCACAGAGTTTCAGCCACAGTTGGATATGGTGGAAACCAAGTGCTATGCGAAACCGAAATATACAGAGGATTCCAAGGAAGTACAGGAAGCCTGTGATGCAATGAATAAATATGTAAATGCAAGTATCACATATCCGATGAATGAACCAGTCGTAGTAGATAAAGCGCTGATCTCACAGTGGCTGCAGGTAGACGGAGAAATGAAGGTTTCTCTCAATACAGAGGCGATGAAGCAGTGGTTTACTGCCTTTGGAGATAAGTATGATACACAGGGAACAACCAGAACCTTTACAACGCCGGCCGGAAAGAGCGCAACTGTGACGGGCGGGACTTATGGATGGTCGATTGATGAGGATACAGAGCTTGTGAATCTGCAGAACAGCATTTTAAACGGGGAAGTAGTCACAAGGGAGCCTGCATATTATGCGGGCGGTACTGCCGCAGCACATTCCGGGCAGGACTGGGGAAATACGTATGCAGAAGTGGATATGAGTGCACAGCATATGTGGTATATTCAGAATGGACAGGTGGTGCTGGAGACGGATGTTGTGACAGGAGAGCCGATTCCGTCCAAGATTACACCGGAAGGAGTGTATTCCCTGATGTGGAAGCAGCCAAATTCTGTTCTGGTCGGAGATATTAATCCAGATACCGGAGAACCGGCATACAGAACAAAGGTAAAATACTGGATGCAGGTGACGTCAAGCGGAGTCGGTTTTCATGATGCGATCTGGCAGACTGCATTTGGCGGGACATTGTATCAGATTCCGGGAACAGGGTCTCATGCTGTATCAATATGCCGTTAGATCAGGCGGGGGCGCTCTTCAATATGATCGAACCAGGGACACCGGTAATCTTCCATTGGTGATAAAAAATTAATTTTTTGTGCAAATGTACCAATTGACGTTAAAAAGATAACGTTAAATATTTGTCAAAAGCTATATTGACAATTATTTAACAAGAAAGTATACTAATACCTGTAATTAAGAAACCAAGTCAATTACAGGAGGATTATTGAAATGGCGAAGAAAAAAGAAGAGATGGGAGTACCTGCAATCGTAGACAGCGTAGAAACACTGGAAGCGAAGATGAAAGCAATGCGCGAAGCTCAGAAAGAATTTGCAAAATTCTCTCAGGAGCAGGTTGATAAGATTTTCTATGAAGCAGCAATGGCAGCTAACAAGATGCGTATCCCGCTTGCTAAAATGGCAGTAGAAGAGACACAGAGAGGTGTCCTTGAAGATAAAATCATTAAAAATCATTATGCAGCAGAGTATATCTACAATGCATATAAAGATACAAAAACTTGTGGAGTGATCGAAGAAGACACTGCATACGGAATCAAGAAAGTAGCTGAGCCGATCGGACTTGTTGCAGCAGTTATTCCGACAACAAACCCGACATCTACAGCAATCTTTAAAACATTGATCTGTTTAAAGACAAGAAATGCAATCATCATCAGCCACATCCAAGTGCAAAAGCATGTACGATCGAGGCTGCAAAAGTAGTTCTTGAAGCAGCAGTAAAAGCCGGAGCACCGGAAGGAATTATCGGATGGATCGATGTACCGTCTCTGGAACTGACAAACCAGGTTATGAGAGATTCTGATATCATCCTGGCTACAGGTGGTCCTGGAATGGTGAAGGCTGCTTACTCTTCAGGAAAACCGGCACTTGGTGTAGGACCTGGAAATACACCTGTTATCATTGATGATACAGCAGATATCAAGATGGCAGTAAACTCTATCATCCATTCTAAAACATTTGACAATGGTATGATCTGTGCTTCTGAGCAGTCAGTTACTGTTCTGGACAGCATTTATGAAGAAGTGAAGAAAGAATTCCAGTATCGTGGATGCTACTTCCTGAAAAAAGGCGCTGAGCTTGATAAGGTTCGTAAGACAATTATCATCAATGGTGCATTAAACAGCAAGATTCCTGGAAAATCTGCATATGAGATTGCAAAAATGGCAGGTGTAGATGTTCCTGAGAATACAAAAATCCTGATCGGTGAAGTAGAGTCTGTAGATATTTCAGAAGAATTTGCTCACGAAAAATTATCTCCTGTACTTGCTATGTATAAAGCAAAAACATTTGACGAAGCACTTGCAAAAGCAGAACAGCTTGTAGCAGACGGTGGATATGGACATACATCTGCTCTGTACGTTCATCCGGCACAGAAAGAAAAGATTGAAAAACACTATGCAGCAATGAAGACATGCCGTGTTCTGATCAACACTCCTGCAGCTCAGGGTGGTATCGGAGATCTTTACAACTTCAAACTGGCTCCATCTCTTACACTGGGATGTGGTTCATGGGGCGGAAACTCCGTATCAGAAAACGTTGGAGTAAAACACCTGATTAACGTGAAGACAGTTGCAGAGAGGAGAGAGAACATGCTCTGGTTCAGAACACCTGAAAAAGTATACTTCAAGAAAGGCAGCATGCCGGTTGCACTGGATGAACTTGGAACAATCATGCACAAGAAAAAAGCATTCATCGTAACAGACTCATTCCTGTACAAAAACGGATATGTAAAAGGAATCGAAGAGAAACTGGATGCTATGGGAATCCAGCACACATGCTTCTATGAAGTAGCTCCGGACCCGACACTGCAGTGTGCACAGAAAGGTGCAGACATGATGCGTTCTTTCGAGCCTGATACAATTATTGCTCTTGGTGGTGGATCTGCAATGGACGCTGCTAAGATTATGTGGGTAATGTACGAATATCCGGATGCAAACTTTGAAGATATGGCTATGGACTTCATGGATATCCGTAAGAGAGTATACACATTCCCTGAGATGGGTAAAAAAGCATACTTCGTAGCAATCCCGACATCTTCAGGAACAGGTTCTGAGGTAACACCATTTGCGATCATTACAGACGCAGAGACAGGTGTAAAATGGCCGCTGGCTGATTACCAGTTACTTCCGAACATGGCAATCGTTGATGTTGACAACATGATGACACAGCCAAAAGGACTGACAAGTGCATCAGGTATCGACGTTATGACACATGCGATCGAAGCATTTGTATCTATCATGGCTACAGACTACACAGATGGTCTTGCTATGAAAGCAGTGAAGATGGTATTTGAAAACCTTCCATCAGCATATGAGAACGGAGCAAATGATCCAAAAGCCCGTGAAGAGATGGCAAACGCTTCTTGTATGGCTGGTATGGCATTCGCAAATGCATTCCTTGGATTGAACCACTCTATGGCTCATAAACTGGGAGCATTCCACCATCTGCCACACGGTGTTGCAAACGCAGTACTTCTGACAGAAGTTATGAGATACAATGCATCTGAGGTTCCAACTAAGATGGGAACATTCTCTCAGTATCAGTATCCACATGCACTTGCAAGATACGCTGAGTTAGGACGTTTTGCAGGATGCACAGGAAAAGATGACAAAGAAGTATTTGAGAACTTCCTTGCAAAACTGGAAGTATTAAAAGAACAGATCGGAATCAAGAAATCCATCAAAGAGTATGGTATCGATGAGAAATACTTCCTTGACACACTGGATGACATGGTAGAGCAGGCATTCAATGACCAGTGTACAGGAGCAAACCCAAGATACCCACTGATGAAAGAGATCAAAGAACTTTACCTGAAATGCTACTATGGAAAATAATTTCCGGTAAGGAAAATAAGAGAGAAGGACATTCCAAACGCCAGAAATGACGGGAGGAGTGTCCTCTTTTTGTGAAAATATAAAAGAAGAAAATCGTTAAAAAAAGTTAAGAAATTAACAATTATATTCAGTAAAAAAATATCGTGAAAAATTGCACAAAGTTAACTTTAGGGGCTTACATTTCAAAAAAGCAGGAGCTATAATAAGGTCAGTAAAAGAAAAACAGATACCACACCGGAAGGATTTACCGGGCGGGATAGAATGTATGACAGGAGGCAATTTTTATGAAACTGGAAGAAAAAAACTTAATCGTAAAACGTTCTTACAAAGAAGTGTACAAATGTGAAGAAGGAATTGTAAAAGTATTTGCAAAAGAGCATCCGAAGTCAGACGTACTGAATGAGCTTTAAATACTGCCCGTGTTGAAGAAGCAGGACTGGATATCCCGAGTGTAAAAGAAGTGACACAGATCGATGGAAAATGGGCTCTGGTGATCGAGTACAAAGATGGTAAGACAATGGAAGAGATGATGAAGGTCGATCCTACAAATCTGGAAAAATATATGAATGATTTTGTGGATCTGCAGCTGAGTGTTACAAGTAAAAAGGCACCTCTTTTAAACAAGATGAAAGATAAATTTGCCCGGCAGATCAATGGATTAAAAGTCCTGGATGCGACGACAAGATATGAACTGATGACACGACTGGAAAGTATGCCGAAGCATGACAAGATCTGTCACGGAGATTTTAATCCGAGCAACGTGATCGTTGGAAAGAACGGTAAGATGACTGTGATTGACTGGCTCATGTGACACAGGGAAATGCAAGTGCAGATGCAGCTATGACCTATCTTTTGTTTGCACTGGAAAGTCAGGAAAAAGCAGATCTGTACCTGAAGATTTTCTGTAAGAAGAGTGATACAGCAATGCAGTATGTACAGCAGTGGCTTCCGATCGTCGCAGCAGCACAGCTTTCCAAGGAAAATGCGCTTTGAGAAAGATTTCCTGATGAGATGGATTGATGTTATGGATTACCAATAGAAAAGAGGCTGAAGATCGGTATTAACAAACCGATTTTCAGCCTACTTTTTATGTACATATAAATTTCTACCAGCTCTGTAAGAAAAGGTTCCCGCCGACATTGACTCCCGGACGATCGGTACCACCTGCATACAGGAAGAAGTAGCAGTCAATGACAGAAGAAAGTCTTGCTCCGTTGACTGCGTCCTGGGCAACCTGAAGTGCCAGGCTGGACGGACCGGAATTCAGAACAGAATCAAGTCTTCCGCTCCAGACCGGTTCAAACTGTCCGGTTGCATAGATGACACCGTGAATTGAATTCGGGAAAAGCGGACTTTCCACACGATTCATGATCACGGTCGCTACAGCCAGCATGGAATTATAATCATGTATGGCCTCGCAGTCCAATAAAGCGGCAAAGGTAGTGAGCTCATCATGGGTTGCATCAGAGCCTCCTCCCTGAATGATATCTCCGCCGGAATCCGGTGTAGTCGGAGGTGTCGGAGTCACTGTTGAGTTACCGTCACCGGATGAAGGTTTGTCCGATTTCTGCTGCTGTTGCTGCTGAAGTTCCTGCTGTCTTTTTGCTTCCAGTTCTGCAGCTTCCTGTGCTCTAAGTGCTGCAAGCTGTGCCTGAAATGTAGCCAGATCAGTAGAAGTAGCAGCGGCTTTCGCTTCGAGATCAGACTGCTTCTTATCCAGACTTGTCTGGAGTGAGACCAGAGAATCCTGCTGTGCCTGAAGAGTCTTTTCCTCTTCTGCGATTTGATTTTTCGTCTCCTGCAGTTCAGTGAGCATCTTGCGGTCATAGTCGCTGATGTTCTGGATAAAATCTGCTTTGTTCAGAAAGTCAGTCATATCCTCTGCAGAAAAGAGCATTTCCAGAAGTGATGCGCTTCCGGTCTCGTACATATACTTAATACGTGTCTTCATGTCATTATACTGTTGAGCTTCTTTTGCCTGTGCGTCGGCTAAGGAATCTTTTGTCCTTTGAATCTCGCCATTCGTAATCTCAACCTGCATCTCAGTCGTAGATATCTGATCGCTGATGGCGACAAGTTCCTGATTGATACCGGCCAGCTGGCTGCCAGATCAGAAGTTTTGCTTTCGAGGCTTTGGGTGCTTTCCTCTGCGGAAACAGGGAGAACAGAAAAAGCCATTGCGAGGGAGCAAATAAGTGCAGCACCTGTTTGCAGCCTGCGTTTTAAGCCTGATTTCATAACTTTAATTCCTTTCTATAAAAAAGTCTGTTTCGCTATTATACTATAAATTGCGAAATAACGCAAATTTTGATAAAATAAGTTACAAAACTTTAAGAAAGAGGTTACTGTGAGCAGTAACAGAAAGATGAGGAGTAGGCTTCATGAAAAAGATAAAAATGATAGGACTGGATTTGGACGGGACTTTGCTCAATTCAAAAAAAGAGGTAACTGATCATACAAAGAGTGTACTGGAGGAGGCCATCGCGCAGGGGATCATTGTGCTGGTAGCGACCGGGCGGCCGCTTACCGGTATTCCAGGACAGGTAAGAGCGATACAGGGAATGCAGTATGCGCTGACGACCAATGGGGCGAGAATCTACGATTTGATCCATGAAAAAACGATTCTTTCGCATCCGGTTCCTTATGAAAAAGGAAAGAAAGCGTTGGAAATCACAGAAAAGTATGATACATTACAAGAGGCGTACTTTGACCGGGAGGTATATGCGCAGGAAAATCAGCTACAGGAAATTTGGCGTTATCACAAGAATCCGCATATGTGGGAGTATGTAAGGTCTACCAGACTGTAGTTCCGTCTATTGTAAAATGGTATGGCGAAGCAGAGCGCGATGCAGACAAACTGCAGCTTATGTTTGCGGATATGCAGGATATAGAGCGTGCCAGAAAAGAGCTGGAAGAGATTCCGGGGCTGGTATTGACGGGATCGCTTGGAAATAACATTGAGATTAATGCTCAGGGAATCGATAAGGGAATTGGAATGATTGAGCTTGGGCACAGACTTGGAATTGACAGAGATGAGATTATGGCATGCGGAGACGGGGACAATGATCTTGAAATGTTAAAGGCCGTGGGATTTGGAGTTGCCATGGGCAATGCAGAGGAAAGTGTAAAAGCGGTAGCAGATTATGTGACGGATACGAATGAGGAAGAAGGCGTGGCAAAAGCAGTCGAAAAGTTTGCTTTGAGATAGGAGGAGAGATATGTTAGAAGCATTAAAAGTAATCATACTGGGGATTGTGGAAGGAATTACAGAATGGCTCCCGATCAGCAGTACAGGACATTTGATCCTGGTAGAAGAATTTGTGAAGCTGAATTTCAGCCAGTCGTATCTGGATATGTTTAACGTGGTGATCCAGCTTGGTGCGATCATGCAGTTGTTGTGATTTATTTTCACCGGCTGAATCCGTTTTCACCGAAAAAGACAGAAAAGCAGAAAAAAATGACGCTGCAGCTCTGGGTGAAAGTAGTGATCGCTTCCATACCGGCAGGAGTGGTAGGAATCCTGTTTAATGATTTTATTGAAGAAAAATTTAATAATTCTTATGTAGTTGCTACGATGCTGATCGTAGTCGGTGTTCTGTTTATTGTGATCGAGAACAGACACAAAGGAAGGAAACCTCAGATCACCAAGATTTCCCAGATGGGAGTTCCGGTCCTGATCTGGATCGGAGTATTCCAGATGCTTGCTATGATTCCGGGAACTTCCCGTTCAGGAGCAACGATCATCGGAGCACTGGCACTGGGCGTGTCAAGAACTGCAGCAGCGGATTTTACATTCTTTCTGGCGATTCCGGCAATGGCAGGTGCCAGCCTTGTAAAACTTCGTCACTTTGGATTTGACTTTACAGGGACTGAGCTTGGGCTTCTTCTGCTTGGATGTGTTGTTTCATTTGTTGTGTCCATTCTGGCGATCAAGTTTTTATTAAAATACATTCAGAATCATGATTTTAAGGCATTTGGATATTATCGTATCGTACTTGGAATTATTGTGTTCCTGTATTTCGGGATTTATGCACTGCTTGCATAAAAATGAATTATATACAAAAAATATACGTATAAAAATGATAATTTATGCATAATTAGTCTTGCAATTTCGTGAAAACATGGTATCATATATGTATAAAATGAATGATTATACAGACTATGTGTATTTTGTTTTGGGAGGAATGAAAGATGAAAATGAAAAAGTTGACAGGAATCGTTCTGGCAGCGGCATGTATGGTTTCGCTTGCAGGATGTGGTTCTTCAGAGAAAAAAGAAGTGAATGTTGAGAAACCGGAAGATCTTAAGACACTGACGATCGGTGTTCAGCAGGGAACGACAGGAGATATCTTAAGCTCCGATCAGGTAGAGAAAGACTCTCAGATGAAGCGTTATCCGAAAGGATCAACTGCAATACAGGCGCTGAAAAACGGAAAGATCGACTGTGTTGTAATCGATTCTGAGCCGGCAGCAAAATTTGGAGAAAAGAATCAGGATCTGAAGATTATCGACGGCGTTTTTGAAACAGAAGAATATGCAATGTGTGTGAAAAAGGAAACACGGAATTGCTGGATGAGATGAACAAAGCGCTTGAAGAACTGAAAGAAGACGGTACAGTTGATAAGATCATCGGAAACTATATTGGAGATGACACCGGAAAATATCAGTATGAATCTCCGGCAGATGTGGATCACTCCAAGGGAACACTTGTTATGGCTACGAATGCAGAATTTGAACCATACGAGTATCATGAAGGTGACGGAATTGTAGGAATCGATGTGGATCTTTCCAGAGCGATCTGTGATAAAATGGGATATGATCTGGAGATTCTGGATATGGAATTTGATTCTATTCTTCCATCCATTGCAGCAGGAAAGGCAGATTTCGGTGCAGCCGGCATGACAGTGGATGCAGAGCGTCAGAAAAATGCAGATTTCACAGACACATATGCAAATGCAAGCCAGGTAGTGATCGTAAGAAAATAATCACAGAATGGTAATGAGATACAATAACAGGGGTGCGGGACAAAAATCAGGCAGCCCTGTTTTGAACTGTTAAAGAAACATACAAGAGAGGTAAAAACATGAGCTTTTCAGAAAAGTTATATCAGAACTTTATTGAAGATGACCGGTGGCTTTTGCTGGTAAACGGTCTGAAAGTTACGATCCTTGTAACATTGTTTGCACTTTTAGTAGGTGTGATCATTGGTTTTACTGTGGCGATCATTCGTTCTCTGCATGATAAGACCGGAAAATTCAAAATTTTAAATGCAATCTGTAAAGTGTATCTGACCATTATCAGGGGAACACCGAGCATGATCCAGGTATTGTTCATGTATCTCGTTGTGTTCGGGGCTTCTTCCCTGAATTCCATCGTTATCGGAGGGCTGGCATTTGGTATCAACTCCGGAGCCTATGTAGCTGAGATCGTGCGGTCCGGTATTATGGCGATTCCGGAAGGACAGACAGAGGCTGGAAGAAGTCTTGGGCTCAGCTATGGACAGACGATGCGTCTGATCATTATGCCGCAGGCATTTAAAAATGTACTCCCGGCGTTGGTCAATGAGATGATCGTGCTGATCAAAGAGACTGCGATCATCGGATATATTGGAGAACAGGATCTGACAAAGGCGGCAATGGTAATTCAGAGCCGTACATTTGAGGCATTTATTCCATTAATCACAGCGGCAGTGATCTATCTGGCACTGGTGATGCTGCTTACATTCTTTATGAACAAACTGGAAAGGAGACTGCGCACAAATGAACGATAAGAACGAAGTATTGATCCAGGTTCAGGATCTGAAAAAGGCATTTGGAAAGTTGGAAGTACTGCGTGGGATTTCTACAGAGATCAAAAAAGGAGAGGTCGTTGTTGTGATCGGACCGTCTGGATCAGGAAAATCTACATTTTTGCGGTCTCTGAATCTGTTGGAGGTTCCAACAGGAGGAACTGTTTTATTTGAAGGGACGGATATTACAGACCCAAAGACAGATATTGATGTTCATCGTCAGAAGATCGGAATGGTGTTCCAGCATTTCCATCTGTTTCCACATAAGACGATCCTGGAAAATATCATGCTTGCACCTGTGACATTGAAAAAGATGTCGAAAGAAGAGGCAGAGAAAAAAGCAAAAGAACTGCTGCAGAGGGTTGGACTTGCAGACAAGGCAGATGCATATCCGGATCAGCTTTCCGGTGGACAGAAACAGCGTATTGCGATCGTGCGGTCTCTGGCAATGAATCCGGATGTGATGTTGTTCGATGAGCCGACTTCTGCGCTGGATCCGGAGATGGTAGGAGAAGTTCTGGAGCTGATGAAACAGCTTGCAAGAGACGGAATGACTATGGTTGTGGTAACACACGAAATGGGATTTGCAAAAGAAGTTGCCACAAGAGTTGTGTTTGTGGATGAAGGGCAGATCAAAGAAGAAGGAAATCCGAAGGAGTTCTTTGAGCATCCGAAGGATCCGAGACTGAAAGAATTTTTGTCAAAAATTTTATAGAAGAGTGAAAACGAGAACGTATCTCGACTATCGCCTCCTTTTGTGATATAATACAACATCAATGTAATCACAAGAGGAGGCGTTTTCATGAGCTCAAAAGAGTCTGAAAAAGTAAAAAAACATATCTGTCTTGGCATCCTCGCTCATGTAGACGCAGGAAAGACGACACTGTCGGAAAGTATGCTCTATATAAGCGGAAGTATCCGGAAAATGGGACGGGTGGATCATAAGGACGCATTTCTGGATACCTATGATCTGGAACGTTCCAGAGGAATCACTATTTTTTCAAAACAGGCAGTGCTTTCCTGGAAGGATATGGGGATAACTCTGCTGGATACACCGGGGCATGTGGATTTCTCTGCGGAGATGGAGCGGACACTGCAGGTTCTGGATTATGCAGTGCTTGTGATCAGTGGTGCAGACGGAGTACAGGGACATACAGAGACACTGTGGAGACTTCTTGGACAGTACAAGATCCCGGTGTTTCTTTTTGTGAATAAGATGGACCAGGCGGGAACAGACAGAGAACGCGTTCTGGCAGAATTGAAAAAGCGATTTGGAGATCACTGTATTGATTTTGAAAAAGTGTTTGGAAGTGAAAGCAGTGAAGAGGCAGCAGAGCAGCTAGCCATGTGTGATGAAGGGCTGCTGGAGCAGTATCTGGAGAACGGAGAACTTCCGAGAGAGCAGGTAGCAGATTTGATCAGTCAGAGACGGGTATTTCCGTGTTATTTTGGCTCAGCACTGCACGCAGAAGGTGTGGAAGAACTGTTGGATGCGCTTGAGAGTTTGACCGAGGAGAGACAGTATCCCGCAAAATTTGGTGCGAAAGTATACAAGATTGGACGGGATGAGCAGGGGAACAGACTGACATATTTAAAAGTGACAGGAGGAAGTATAAAGGTCAGGGAGATCATCACGGATACGGAGGAGAAGATCAATCAGATCCGCCGCTATTCCGGTGCAAAATATGAGATGCTTTCAGAGGTACATGCAGGGGAAGTCTGTGCAGTTACCGGGCTTTCTGATACGTATCCGGGACAGGGGCTGGGAGCAGAGTCGGAGTCTGATATGCCGATTTTAGAACCGGTCCTGAATTATCGGATTGAATTGCCGCCGGATTGTGATATACACAAGATGCTTCTCAATCTAAAAGAGCTGGAAGAGGAAGAGCCCGAGCTTCATATTGTATGGGAAGAGCGGCTTGGTGAGATCCATGCGCAGCTGATGGGAGAAGTGCAGATCGAAATTCTGAAAAGCATTATCTGGGATCGGTTTAAAGTACGTGTGGAATTTGGAACAGGGAAAGTGGTCTATAAAGAGACGATTGAGGATCCTGTCGAAGGGGTCGGACACTTTGAACCTCTGCGTCATTATGCGGAGGTACATCTTTTACTGGAGCCGGGAGAGCGTGGGAGCGGTTTGCAGTTTTTTACAGACTGCAGTGAAGATATTCTCACCCGCAACTGGCAGCGTCTGATTCTTACTCATCTGGAAGAAAAAGAGCATAAAGGGGTACTGACCGGATCGGCGGTCACAGATATGAAGATTACACTGGTATCCGGTCGTGCTCATCAGAAACATACAGAAGGCGGAGATTTCAGACAGGCGACCTATCGTGCAGTGCGTCAGGGGCTTAGAAAAGCAAAGAGTGTCCTTCTGGAGCCGTATTATGAGTTCGAGATGGAGCTCCTTCCAGAGCACGTGGGACGGGCTATGATGGATATCCAGAAAAGAAGCGGGACATTTGAGCCGCCTGTCGCAGACGGGGAAATCTCCATTTTAAAAGGGTGTGCCCCGGTGTCTCAGATGCGCGGATATCAGACAGAGCTCACTTCGTATACCGGAGGGAGAGGACGGATGTCCTGTCGGTTAAAAGGCTATGAAAAATGTCCGGATCAGGAGCCTATCGTGGAAGAAATCGGATATGACCCTGAGGCAGATCTGGAAAATCCGACAGGCTCGGTGTTCTGCGCGCATGGAGCCGGATTTGTAGTGAACTGGGATGAAGTGGAAGCGTATATGCATCTGGAAAACACGCTGGAGAGCAATGAGGTTTCCGAAGAGAAGAAGCGCCCGGTGGTGCGTCAGACACGCAGTACTTCTTCCCAGATCGAACTGACCCGGGAAGAACTGGATGCGATTTACGCAAGAACACCGGATCCGGTGAAAAAGAACCGGACACCCGTAATGGTAAGGGCAAAAGCACAGCCGGCAGCGGATGATAAGTGGACATCACGCAAAGAAGAAAAAAAGGAAGAATATCTCCTTGTAGATGGATACAATATTATTTTTGCATGGGAAGAGTTAAAAGAGCTGGCAAAGTCAGATTTGAAAAGTGCCCGAGACAAGCTGATGGACGTGCTGTGTAATTATCAGGGATATAAAAAATGTACATTGATCCTGGTTTTTGATGCCTACAAGGTAGAAGGCGGTCCGGGATCTGTGATGAAATATCACAACATTCATGTGGTATATACAAAAGAGGCCGAGACTGCGGATCAGTATATTGAAAAGACAGTCCGCAGGATCGGAAAAAATCATCATGTGACAGTTGCTACATCAGATGCGCTGGAACAGGTGATCATTCTGGGGCACGGCGCAGCGCGTATGTCTGCTTTGGGATTGAAAGAGGAAGTGGAGCTTGCGCTTTTGGAAATTCGAAGAGAACATCTTGGAAAAGCAGAAAATGACAGAAACTATCTGTTTGATTATCTGACAAAGGAAGACGCAAGGCAGCTTGAAAAAGTCAGGCTGGGAGAGATGCCCGGCAAAACAGGAGAAAGATGATTATGAAATATGAGAGAATAGAGCGGGCGACATTTCTGGAACGGCCGAACCGTTTTATTGCGTATGCCAGGATTGCAGGAAAACAAGAGACGATCCACGTGAAGAATACAGGCAGGTGCGCGGAACTTCTTGTGCCCGAAGCAGAGATTTTTGTGCAGGAGAGTGACAACCCGGAGCGAAAGACAAAATGGGATCTGATCGGGGTGAGAAAAGGAAATCGTCTGATCAATATGGATTCCCAGATTCCAAACAAAGTCGTGGAAGAATGGCTGCGTGCAGGCAATTTGTTTCTTGAACCGGTGACGGTTCGCCCGGAGACAACATACGGCAACTCCCGATTTGATTTTTATGTGGAGTCGGGAGAAAAGAAAGCGTTTATCGAGGTCAAGGGAGTGACCCTGGAAGAGGATGGTGTTGTGCGTTTTCCGGATGCGCCGAGTGAGCGGGCAGTAAAGCATATGGAAGAACTGATCCGTGCAAAAAAGGAAGGATACGATGCTTATGTATTTCTGGTGATCCAGATGAAAGGCGTCCGCTATTTTACACCGAATATGGATACACAGCCGGAATTTGGTGAAGTACTGAAAAAAGCAAAAGCAGCAGGGGTAAAGATTCTGGCGTATGACTGTCAGGTGACAGAAGATTCGATCAAAATCGATGAAGAAGTTCCGGTTGTATTAGAGAAACCGATTTTGTGGGAAACCGTAGATCCGATTGTAGCCTGGTATCGTGAAAATAAGCGGGATCTGCCGTGGAGGCATGATGTGACGCCGTACCGTGTGTGGGTGTCTGAGATTATGCTGCAGCAGACTAGGGTGGAAGCAGTGAAGCCGTACTATGACCGGTTTTTAAAGGAACTTCCGACGATCACGGATCTGGCCAATGCAAAAGAGGACCGGCTGATGAAGCTGTGGGAAGGGCTTGGATATTACAACCGGGTCCGCAATATGCAGAAAGCTGCGATCCAGATGGTTGAGCAGTATGGCGGTCAGTTTCCGGAATCATATGAAGAAATCCATGCACTGACAGGAATTGGAAATTATACGGCGGGAGCTATCGGATCTTTTGCGTTTGGAATACCAAAACCGGCGGTGGATGGAAATGTGCTGCGTGTGGTGTCCCGGATTCTGGCAAGCAGAGAAGATATTATGAAAGCCAAAGTCCGTACGGCGATAGAGACGGCACTGGAGGAAGTGATTCCAAAAGATTGTCCGGGAGACTTTAATCAGGGATTGATCGAGCTTGGTGCGATCGTATGTGTGCCAAACGGAGAGCCAAAGTGCGAGATCTGTCCGGCAGCAGAGATCTGCCGTGCCAGAAAAGAAGGAATCGCAATGGAGCTTCCGGTCAAAACAAAAGCAAAGGGAAGAAAAATCGAAAAGAGGACGGTACTTGTATTTCATGACAGTGATACTCTGGCAATTCAGAAACGTCCGGACAAAGGACTTCTCGCGGGATTATACGAACTGCCGAATCTGGAAGGCTGGCTGAGTCAACAAGAAGTGATCGAGTACAGCAAGTCCATCGGGCTTTCTCCGATCCGTATCAAAAAACTTCCGGCTGCGAAGCATATTTTCAGTCATGTAGAATGGCAAATGAAAGGGTATGAGATCCAGGTGGATGAGCTGGAGAAAAACTGCAGCAAGGAAATGATTTTTGCAAAAGAAGAAGTATTAAAGGAAAAGTATTCGATTCCATCTGCGTTTGAGGCATATTGTGTGTGGAAACAAAAATAGATTAGAGTGTGCTCTGTTTTCTTGAATGACTTTTCGATTTGTGATATACTTGGGTGCGAATAAGGAGTGATTATCATGGAAGAAACAACAGGATTATCCAAGCAGCAGAAAAAGTCCATGGAAACAAAGGCAAAGATTTTCAAGGCGGCAAAGCGGATTCTGCAGCGCAGTGGATATGAGACATTATCAATTAAAAATATATGTGAAGAGGCCGGTGTGTCCAACGGCAGCTTTTATCACCATTTCAAAACAAAGGATGATCTTTTGTCTTATTATATCGAAGATCAGCCGAGCATCAATCCGGATCTTCTGGATCTGCCGGAAAATGCAGAGGATGCAAAAAGAACGATCATCCAGGTATATTTAAATTATGTTTCTTATTGCAAGGAACTGGGTGTTGAGTTTATGGCAGGATACTATGATACGAAGAATCAGGCGCTCAATCCGGTCAGCCGGACGGAGCGTCCGTATCCGATCGTGACGGTACAGAACTATGTGGAAAAAGCCATAAAAGAAGGAAGGATTCAGATGAACGTGGAAATCGAGGCATTTACCACGGACATTCGTATGATCGTGATCGGAAATGTGTTTGAATGGTGTCTGCGAAATGGAGAAGCAGATTTTGAGGGAAATATGGCACGTTCGCTCGGAAAATATCTGGACAGTACATTAGATTAGATCCGGAGGTTTCTGGAATGAGATGTTGTTTTATTATAAATCCAAATTCCCGCTCCCAAAGAGGAAGGGCAATCTGGGAAGAGGTACAAAAAGAATTAGAAAAGAGTCAGATAAAATATGAGATTTATCTGACGGAACGGAGAAAAAATGCGACAGCGATCGCAGCGATGCTTACGGCTGACCAGGAGGAAAAGACTCTGGTCGTTCTGGGTGGAGACGGAACGGTAAATGAAGTGTTAAACGGAATACAAAATTTTGAAAATGTGATCCTGGGATATATTCCGACTGGATCCAGTAATGATTTTGCAAGAGGAATGAAGATTCCAAAAGATCCCGTCAAAGCACTTCATCTTGTTCTGCATCCGCAGGCAATACAGAAGATGGATATCGGTGTCGTAGATTATGGAGAGAAAAGCAGACGGTTTGCAGTCAGTGCGGGAATCGGATTTGATGCGATCATTTGTCATCAGGCAAGTGTTTCGAAGTTGAAGGCGGCGCTGAATAAGATCAGACTTGGAAAGCTGACTTATGCAGGAATCGCAATCGACAGATTGATCAAAGATGATTCCGTGCGGGCGGAGATCGAACTGGACAAAGGAGAGACACAGGTATTTCGAGATACCTATTTGTGGCAGTCCAGAATCAGCCGTATGAAGGCGGCGGATTTAAATTCTGTCCGGAGGCGGATCCGGGAGACAGAAAACTGGATGTGATCGTAGTATCCGGTCTGAAAAGATGGCAGGTGATCAGAACACTGCTTCTGGCATTTCAGGGAAAACATGTAGGACATAAAGGCATTTCCATTTTCCGGTGCGAAGAAGTAAAAATCCGGTTTTCTCAGGCAAGAGCGGTGCACACGGACGGAGAGGCAGTATTTTTGAAAAAAGAAATCCGGATGCATGTACTGCCGCAGCAGGTGCGGGTGATTACATCATAAAGGGGTGCGAGGAATATGTGGAGATATTTGACAGGATGTATCCTGATCGTAATTGGCGCGTATTTTTATATGATTTTCCCGGGAATGGGAAGAAAACGGGAGATCTGGAAATTCAGAGGAACACAGTGGGCGCATAGAGGGCTGCATGATAAAAAGATCGGAATTCCGGAAAATTCGATGGCGGCTTTTCGGGAAGCAATACGGGCAAACAAAGGAATTGAGTTGGATGTACATCTGACAAAAGATAAGAAGATAGCAGTATTCCATGATGATTCTCTGAAGCGGATGTGCAAAGTCTCCGGAACAATAGAGGAGAAGACATGGGAGGAGCTGAAAAACCTCCGGCTTCTTGAGACTGCAGAGCCAATTCCGCTGCTTGAGGATGTTCTGCATCTTGTGCAGGGGAAAGTTCCGATCCTGATCGAGGTAAAGCTGCTGACAGAAGATATGGAAATCTGCCGTTGTCTGGCAAAGACGATGGAAGATTATAAGGGAACGTTCCTGGTACAGTCATTTAACAGCCTGGTACTGCAGTGGATGAGAAAGAATCAAAAGCAGATTTTGCGGGGACAGTTGTCTTCCGATCTTGTAAAAAGTGAAAAGACACCGCATTATTTTTTCAGATTCTGCGTAAAATATTTATTGAGCAACTGTATCTGCAGACCGGATTTCATCTCTTATAAAATGGAGGACAGCAAGAACCTGAGTCTGTGGATGCAAAAACATATTTTTCATGTACTAATCGCGGCATGGACACTGCATGGAGAAGAGATGCTTCAGCGTGCAAAGAGCAGATTTGATATGTACATTTTCGAAAAAAATTAGAAGAAATAGAAAGAAAATCAAAAGATTTGTTAAGGTTTTATGAATCGCCTTGTTGATTAAAAAAAATCGTGCTATAATCGGGGCAGTTAAAAAGTATTATGTTTTACAAATTAAGGGAGCGGTCAGAATGAACAGGAGCAGTGCATTGAAAAATTTTATAAAAAAATATAAACATGCATGGGTATTCCTGTATGCGTTTATCTATATGCCGTGGTTTATGTATCTGGAAAAGCATATTACAGCAGATTCTGAGTATCATGTGATCCACTCCGTACTGGATGATAAGATTCCGTTTGTTGAGTATTTTATTGTACCGTATCTGCTCTGGTTTGTGTTTATTGCTGCGGTATTCCTCTATTTTTTCTTTACAGATGTAGAGGGGTTCTATAAGCTGGCGAAGCTCAGTTTTATCGGAATGACGATTTTTCTTTTGATTTCTACGGTGTTTCCGAACGGACTGACATTAAGACCGGTCGTATTTCCCCGGGATAATATATTTACAGATATGGTCAGGATGTTGTATCTGGCAGATACCCCGACGAATGTATTTCCGAGTCTTCATGTGTTCAATTCTCTGGCTGCATGTATTGCAATCGCACAGAGTGAGCAGCTGAAGAAGCATCCGGTGATCAGCAACGGAGCCTATATTTTAGCAGGACTGATCATCCTTGCGACGATGTTTTTAAAACAGCACTCCGTCATTGATGTGATGGGAGCTGTGCTGATGGCATATACACTATATCAGTTTGTGTATGCGACAGAGAAAAAGAAAGTGCCAAGCGTGTCAAGAAGCAGAGAGTTTGGATAGGAAGTTCAGAGTATCATAACAAGGGTCATTGTGAAATGGAGCAATGGCTCTTTTTGTTGTGCAGAAACAGAAATTGAAAGAACACTGCGAAAATGATACAATGTGGAAAAAGTGTACAATATGGAGGAGTTTATGGAACGACAGAAGATATTGATCGTAGAGGATGATGCGGATATCAGTGCTCTGCTGGTCAAAATTATGGAAGGGGCAGGATATCAGGTGCGGCAGGCATTTTCCGGAACAGAGGCATTATTTTGTATGGAACGGGAATTACCGGGCTGTGTGCTGTTGGATCTGATGCTTCCGGGGATGACAGGAGAAGAGGTGTTGGAGCAGATCCGACAGGAACAGAAAAAAGAGATGCCTGTGCTGATCTTATCAGCGAAAGTGTCAGTGCAGGACAAGGTAAAGCTGCTTCGGCTTGGCGCTGACGATTATATTACAAAACCATTTGATCCAGAGGAAGTAATTGCAAGAGTAGAAGCTGCCATGCGGCGTTATACAAAAGAAGCACAGAATATGGAAGCAGAACAGGAGGTTTTTCGATACAAAAATCTGAGCTTATATCCACAATCCCGAAAAGTTGAAGTATCAGGCATTGAGCTTCCACTGACCATGCATGAATATGATATTTTGTATTTGCTGATCCAGAATCCACAGAAGGTATACTCCAGAGAACATCTCTATGAGCAGGTCTGGAAAGGCGGGTACTATGGGGAAGACAATACGGTCAATGTGCATGTCAGCAATCTGCGCAAAAAGATCCAGAAGGCAGACAAAGAAGAATCTTATATTAAAACAGTCTGGGGAATCGGGTTTAAGCTGGAGTAATCTTTATAGTTTCTTTAAACTTTCTTGAGGACTCCTTAAAACAGAAAACGGTATACTACGAATGGAAACAGGGAAACACAAAAAGGAGAAGGAAAGTTGAGAGAACGAGTCATAGAAACAACACAGATTACAAAGACATATGGAAAAGTCCTGGCACTCGATCATGTGGATATCTGCGTAAAGCGAGGAGATATTTACGGGCTGATCGGGGATAACGGAGCCGGAAAGTCAACACTTTTGAAGCTTCTGGCAGGGCATAGTGCGGCATCCACAGGAGAGATCAGGCTGTTTGGAGAACAGGGAGAGAAGGAACTGCAAAGGGCGAGACGGCGCAGTGGAGTGATGATCGAACAGCCGGGCTTTTTCGGAAACCTGACAGTGGAAAATAATATGGAATATTATCGGATCCAGAAGGGAGTTCCGGGAAAAGAAAAAGTAGAAGAGATGCTTCGCATGACGGGCATCTGGGAAAAAAGAAAGTGCCGGTGCAAGACTCTTTCCATGGGAATGAAACAAAGACTGGGACTGGCGATGGCGATGCTCGGAGAGCCGGAGCTGTTGATCTTAGATGAACCGATCAACGGACTGGACCCAGTGGGATTGTAGAATTCAGACAGCTTTTAAAGCGTCTGAACGAAGAAAAGAAGATCACGATTCTGCTTTCCAGTCATATTCTGACAGAACTGCAGCAGCTGGCAACGGTATATGGCTTTTTAAGTAAGGGAAGATTACTGGAACAGATCACTGCGGAAACCCTGCATGAACGATGTACGGATTCTGTGGAGATTACAGTGTCAGACGTGCAGCAGTATGCCGTATTTCTGGAAGAACAGTTATCAGGAGAAGGATACAAAGTACTTTCGGATGGGAAAATCCGTATTGTAAATCCAAAACAGGATATTGAAGTCTACAGCAGGCTTGCAGCAGAACATGGAATTTTTATCCGGGAGCTGACCAGAAAACAGGCATCTTTGGAAGCGTATTACATGAATCTGAAGAAGGGGGGGAATCAGGGATGTTAAATTATATAAAAAGTGAATGCTACAGAGTGATGCACAGCCGCTCGACTTATGTGATGACAGGAATTATGCAGTATTGCCGGTGTTGTTTCATATTATTTTGTATGTGACAGGTGTGGCCAGTAGTACAACGCAGGATTTTCCCTATGATATTACTTCTTTTTCATTCAGTTTTCTGGCAGGAAGTCCGATGCTTTTTACTTATGCAGGGCTGATTGTTGCAGCAGTTTTGTATGAGGAGGAACATAAAAACGGAAATATGAAAAATGCAGTGGCGTTTGGGATTTCCAGAGAAAAGCTGTTTTTGGGGAAATGCATGACTGCAGTTTTGACGGCAACGGTTATAATGGCGCTGGTATTGACTGCCTATATAGGAAGTGCATGGTTCTTGTTAGAGCATACGGGACCGACAAGCCTGAAAATTATTTTAACCGAGATTCCGGCAGTGTATGGAACAGCAGTTGCATCTATGATCCTGGGGATCGCACTTCTGGCATATTTCAAAAATGAGGTGATGGCAGCAATGCTGTGGGCAGTAATTGTATATGCGATACCGAGAGTGTTACTGTTGGCTGGAATGGTTTTACTGGGACAATGGGGCATAGAATTTTTGTGGGATTTTGCACAGCTTCTGCCTGCGAATCTGTTTCAGTTTGGAGCCAAGGTCAATATGTCTCATTGTGAAGTGCTGTGGAAGACTTCCCAGGGAATGACAAAATGTGTGATTGTGGGAATCGTGGGAACAGTGCTTGCGATAGTGGCAGGAATTGTAATGCTGCGGAAAAAAGAGGTATAAAAGGAGAATGAAAACATGGAACGAGATATTTTATTGCTTGGCAATCCCAGACTGTATGAGATTTCAGAGGAGGTGAAACGTGAGGAATTAGAAGAACTGCGCTCTGTTTTACGGATATGTTTGATTGTATCAGAGGTATCCGACGAGATTATGGGTTTGGACGGGCAATTGCGGCACCACAGATTGGGGTACAGAAGCGGCTGATTTGTATTTTGACAGATCAGCCTTATGTCATTATCAATCCCCGGTTAGAATTTGTGGGTAATGAAATGATGGAGCTGATGGATGATTGTATGTCATTTCCAAATCTTCTGGTTCGGGTCAGACGCTATCGCCGCTGTATTTTACACTATCTGGACGAGAACTGGAAAGAACAGGAAATGTATCTGGAAGACGATATGTCTGAACTGATTCAGCATGAGTACGATCATTTGGATGGTATCCTGGCCACAATGCGGGCAATTGATAACAAGTCTTTTGTGATAAAACAATAGACAATTCTAATTTGAGCGAGAAAGGGATGAGAGAGATCAAATTACATCAGATATTTACGAAGGAGGGAAAGAGAAAATCATGAAATCTATTTTAATGATCGGTCAGTCAAATATGGCAGGAAGAGGATTTATAAATGAAGTACCGATGATCTGTAATGAAAGAATCCTAATGCTTCGCAATGCAGGATGGCAGATGATGGCGGAACCCATCAACTATGACCGTCCGAATGCAGGAATCGGGCTTGCGGGTTCCTTTGCTGCGATGTGGTGTATGGAGCATGAGGGAGAACAGATCGGGCTGATTCCATGTGCGGAAGGGGGAAGTTCACTGGATGATTGGGCAGTGGACAAAAATCTGTTCAAGAATGCAGTGATACAGGCTGGATTTGCGATGCAGGACAGTGAACTGATCGGTATCTTGTGGCATCAGGGCGAAAGTGACAGTTACGGAGGTGGTTATCAGACGTATTATAAAAAATTACAGGTGATTATTGAGTCACTCCGAAAAGAATTAAACGCATTCGAAGTTCCTTTGATTATTGGTGGATTAGGGGATTTTTTAGGAAAGAACGGATTTGGTCTGAATTGTACAGAATATGAACTTGTGAATGAACAGTTGTTAAAGTTTGCGAGAGAACAGGAGAATAGCTGCTTTGTGACTGCAGAAGGTCTGATTCCCAATCCGGATGGAATTCATATGGATGCGGTTTCGCAGAGAAGATTTGGTGTGCGCTATTATGAAGCATTTGTTAAAAGAGAGCATGTGCTAAAGCCGATAGAAAATGAGATGGAATTGTTGGAGCGATGCATCAGCGGACCACATACAAAAAGGGAAAAAATGTATCTGGCAATGGCAGAATTTGCAGCGGGGAAAATGACAGATGAGGAATTTGGCGAACGAATGAGAGTGATCACAGTAAGTTCAGAAGCGATGGAGGAATAGATGTGCTATGGGTATTATTTAGCGTTGCAATCGTGATCGCAGTTTACTTTGCCACTCGTTTTTTCTTATTAAAAAAAGCAATGAAAGAGGCAAATCGGGAGTTTCAGGATATTCTGAAAGATATACAGCAGAATCAGATCCTTCACATGCGATGCCGGATAAAGAGCTGGAAAATATGGCGCAATCTGTCAATCAGGCATTGGAACAGATTCGAACAGAGCGTCAGGAGTATGAAAAGCGAGAGCGGGCATTTCAGTCAGAGATTGAGAATATCAGTCATGATCTGCGTACCCCGTTGACTGTGGTATTGGGATATTTAAAGCTGATGAAGGGACAAAAGGAGACGGACATGGAGATGGTGGAGACGATCGAGCGGAAAGCAAAGACCATGCAAAGACTGGTGACAGATTTCTATGATTTGTCCCGACTTAGTGCCAGAGATTATGAAGTGGAGATCAAGGAAACAGATGTAGGAAGGATTCTTAGGGAATCACTGATGGATAGTTATCATATTTTAGAAAAACGCGCGTTGGAGCTGGAGGCGGAGATTCCGGAGCATATCATAGAAGTGTTAGGGGATGCATCGGCGTTGGAGCGTATTTTTTTAAATTTGATTCAGAATGCAGGACGATATGCACAAAGTTTTTTGCATGTGTTTGTAAGAGAGCAAAAGCAGCAGGTGTGGATCTGTTTTGAAAATGATGCCTTCAATGTGACAGAGGCAGATGTGGAGCATTTGTTTGAACGATTTTACAGGAAAGACCGGGCAAGAACACAGGAAGGAACCGGTCTGGGACTTACGGTAGCAAAGCAGCTGGCAGAAGCAATGGAAGCAAAATTGACTGCAGAACTGATCAGAGAGCCTGGAGGTGGGAAAGGAGAGATCATACCAAACTGCGTTTTACATTTAGAAAATGAAAAAAAGTAGAAAAATTTTATAGACAAAAAGGAATTAAAAATAAAAATGAAGAAGTATTGCAATTATTTTCGAATT
>ENA-OQJX01000199-OQJX01000199.1-human-gut-metagenome-genome-assembly--contig:-NODE-199-length-39898-cov-3.063664_pt1 | contig 39898 bp, 33 predicted proteins | sample MGYA00242615_ERZ504782 | MGnify/ENA primary metagenome ERZ504782 (study PRJEB26092, sample SAMD00036354) | human gut metagenome | host: Homo sapiens | study: EMG produced TPA metagenomics assembly of... | reverse complement strand
TTTTATTGCAATGTAACTCCCATCAGACCGATAACAACATCGTTTGAAAGTGTTTCCAACGTCAGATGACTTAACTCTTTGGAAGGATTCAGAGGCATGTCCAAAAGTACACCTGCTCCTCCCTCGATGGAACGTCCATAAACACCCTTTATGCCTAAGTCCTTTCCCAAATCATTGCTAACCAAACCCGTCTTAAAATGAATGCGATAAGGACGGGGAGAAACAACGGTGAATGCCTGACCATCAACATAGAAATCTTGCTCAATAGGACACCAGTTATCCGGATTCACTAATTCCAATACATCAGAAGTTCCATCTGTATAGTATACACGAACAATACCATTAGCAATGCGACACTGCATGTGGTTGGTACTGCCTGCCATCATTAAATAGGCATGAGAAGCCCGACCGGAAAGCGGAATACTTAAACTGTCCGGATAATTATCCCACAACGAAGTAAAAGCAATATTGCTTCCTTGAGCCAATGTTCGGAATGGCACACCCAGTTTGGTAGTCAGCATCTCATCACGTACCAAGGCACGCAAACCTGCATCATCAATATCAGCAGTTAATTTCGGATGACACCACTCGCCAATGCCCTGAACAGGAAGTTGTAAAGTAGTATAAGGCGAACGGGGTGTCAGATACTCATTCCGGAAAATATCAGTCACATTCGCATTGAACAAAGAATCCATATTCATCATCCGGCACTCTGACGTATTCACCTGTGAGAAAGGAAGAATGACCGGTGATTTTTCCGATTTCGTAATCTGTACGTTTACAGGCTGCCACCATTCCATCTGTCCTTGTTTCATGCGAACAAAGAATGTATGATGCCCCAAATGATCATTGACCTTACTTCTTATAGATGTATCACTAACATTCGGTTGTATCAGCACTCCCTGCGGATCATATATTTACCGAATACCGCCCCTAAAATGGATGGAATACGGATTTCCGCTAAAGCCTCCGCCTGTATTTCAGGCAGAACCGGATTCAGACAGTTTCCTTTCCACACAATTTCGACAATTGCTTTTTGGGCAGAAGAAGCAGGAATAACAACCACCGGATAACCGGAAGCAGCTTCCGCAAAGCTCCAGTCAACTTCTTTCCCATTTACTTTCACAGAATGAATCCTTTCTCTTCCGACATTCACTTGTAATGTCAATGCCAAAGGCGCCTTAAAACGTTGCTCTATCCGGTAAATATCCGTATCATTCTCCCTGACAAAGTGATAGGTTATGTCAGGCAAAGAAATAGAAGCTTTTAACCATCCTGCGGGAAATCCCGGACGAATCACCGTCTTCCCGTTCAATACATCGGGTAAAATGCCATACAATCCTTGTACCAGTAATCGGGAAGCTACCCCTATCGGATCTCCAAAGTCACGATAACATTCTCCACGGGCAGCATCATAAAAGCTGACTTGCCCCAAATTTCCGGGACTGTTACCTAAGTACATACAATCCAGAAATGAACTTTTCATCAATCGATATGCTTCCTCCGGACGTCCTGCCTGGAAATAGGCCAAAGCTGTATGCATCACCTCTGCGAAAGCCACATTATTGATACTCCAGGAATAAGGTAACCAATTGGTAGTGGCAATCGTTGCATACCCCTCTTCCAATCCATCGGCATACACGGGGATATGTGGTATTTCCGTATCAACATACCGTGTAGCCTGATATGCTTGAAAAGGATCGGCAACGTCGCTATCGAGTGCATGGTATATAGTCCATAATCCCGGACTTTCGTGAAGCCGGCGATGTCCCATAAAATCCTGATATTCCGCCCAACAACCTTTGCTCTGCATCCAAAGACGCTTATTCATCGCTTTCAATATTTGCTCGGCTTTGTTCTGATAAGGTGAAGGGTCTTCGCCTATCAAAGAAGCAAGAAAAGCTGCCATTTTATTGGCACGGTAGTTATAAGCCGACGAATGGGTGACTGCGCCACTGTTGTAGTAAAGCGCATCACTTGCCCAAATACAAGCGTATGCATCATATAAACCATCATTGTCCGGATCATAATTTAATTTTTCCCAAGCTAGATGGCGGGTAATCACAGGCCACATTTTGCGGACATACGCAGTATCTCCCGTCCAGTTGAAGTGCCATAACAATTCATCCATGTAACAAAGATTCATGTCATAGTGGTGCATCTGGTTGTTACGTTCAGGATTCCGGCAAATATACCCATTACTATATTGAGGAGTTCCCCAACGTTTATCCGAACGCGCCAGATTCATTGTAGAATCCTGTGCGGATGAGGTATCGTATTCGGGACATCAGTCACCTGACTGGCTGCATAAGCATCAAAATGAGTCCGTGCCCGGTCATGCCAACCTAAAGCATCACCAGTATATCCGGCCCTCCACCCACTTAACGGCATACGCCAGCCAATAGCACCGTGCAACCAAACCTGTCCGTCCCAAATTCCATCGGCAGCTGCGACCAATGCACCACCCAATGTGTTCAAATAAGGGTCCGGTGTTTCTATCTTCAAATGAGAAGCCAACGCCAAAGAGGCTGCCTCCGCTTGTTGATAGAGCTTACGGACATTATAACCTTCGGGAACCTCCCCACGTACCAAGTATACTTCTTTCTGCAAAGAAAGTTCACCTGTGACAAGGTCAGTCGCTTCGACAGGAAGTTCGAAGCAATCAGCTGGATCTACCCCCATATCTCCATTACGACTCAAACGTTTTCCGGTAGCTCCCCCATGTTGCCAACGAAGTATAGCTCCTTTAGGCATATTCGAAGGAGAAAAACGCCAAATAGCTCCATCCATATCGGCTAATGCCAATACAGAAATACGCAGTTCTCCTTTTCCCCAAGACGGGTCTGTCAAATAATAGGTACGTTTTCCAGCCGAATAACGGGATTCACAATGCCCGGTGCAGTCAAGCGCCAATTCTGTTCCGTCACGAAGAATGACTTTGAAACTTATATTTCCTCCGCGTCCGTTATTATAAAAAGCAAAAACCGGTCGGTCACTTGTTTCTACCCGAAAGGGACTGTGACTACCGTACAAAGCACGGGTATACCGATTCTTACCATTGACACAAACAAACTCATCACCATCGGGACGATATTGCAACGTCCTTTTTGTACCTCGCAGATGTTCATTCAAGGAGATGGATTCTTTAAAGTCACCGATCTGCTTTGCCTCTCTTTGAGCATTTAATGGCATCACCGACAACATCAAGAGGCAACAAACAGTCAGCTTTCCTTTTAAAATAAAATTCAGATGAAAATAACTCATATTTTTTTGTGTTTGATTATGGTAATGGCTTCAATCCTTCCCAACGGACATTCCAAGTTCCATCTTTCGGAAATCCCGGATTAGTCTCCGTACATCCGTCCCAACCGGCACACATCATCGCAATAGCAGTCAGCAAGCCGCCATTACCCGGTAAATAAATACGTAAACGACCGTCCTGATAATTATGACCATTCGGCAAGTATGTGTTTGTGCGTTTATCCATCAGTAAAGCTCCGACGGCCTTTTCCGGTTCACCCAAACGGGCAGCATTCATAGCCGTCATCGGATAATCCATCCCCAGGTTTTACCCCAATTCCAGTTATCCCAGATCCAGTGCAATGTATTTTTCATATAATCTTCCCGGATAAGTTTATTCATCGGAAGTATACCAACTGCACCTAATACAGCCATGTGGTCGGAAGTATAACGAATGTCTTTATAGGTATCTGTAGCTGTTTCGGCAGCCAGATAAAGCCCTTCTTTATTAGATGCCAAAGGAGAAAGTTTGTCGATCATTTCATCCCATTCCAGACTACGTTGCTGTCCCATACGCTCACGCCATTGTTGGGCGGTCTGCATGGCAAAATGCCAGTAAGAAAGTTCGAAAGGAGGATTAACTGTTTCTGCAGCACGCAACGTTTCTTGTGCAGGAATGGCACCTTTCAATACGTAACGTCCTTCCAGTTCATCGTATGTAGCAAAAGAGTACATAAATTCTGCAGTCGCCTGTACCAAACGATTATATTTCTCCAATACTTCTTTAGTCGGATCAGCACGATAAAGTAATTCTGCCAAATAAATTAAATGAGGTTGTTGCCAAATCAGAAAACTTCCTACTTTGGAAGGGGCTTCTATTCCTGAAGGATCGGTCATTTTCATCCAGCGAACACCATCAAACCCTTGTCTTTGGGCTATTTGACGCGCTATCGGTTCAGCCTTCTCATACCAGCCTAATGTACGGTCAAGTAAGTTGCTACGATTCCAAAGAGCAAATTGAGCTTCGTGCCACCAGATCATTTCAAGATGAAATTTGCCAAACCACGAATTATAGGTAAGCCCCGTCTCTTGCGGAGGAGTAGTACCTGCACTCTGAATAGCAAGCAAATATTGCTAAGTACCACACGTCGTTCCAGTTCTTTGGCCCGTGGGTCCGTACATGCCGAAAAGTCAACAGCTGCGCCTTCCTTCCAAAACGAGTTCCAATAGTTTTTTGCTTCTTCTTGAGTTTGTGCTACAGTAACAGGCTGCGTTGAAGGAGCTGTACTAGTAAAAGCACATGTAAAAGCTAAATGATCGTCCATCGGAGTCAGGACAAAATAATGTTTTGCTTTCTCATTGAAAGTAGCCTTCCCTTCCCAATACAAAGTTACGAAATACTCTGTGCTATCTAAAGTATGTTTCAAAACTGCGGAAGATTCATTTTGAGTAACAATAGTCGTTGTATGTTTATCAACGGCTTCCCAATTACATGCATCATCACAATGAGCGCCCGTAGGATACGGAAAGCGAAAACAAATCCGGTATGCGCCTTAGAGGTAATATTTGCAGCAATCATATCATTAGAAGGATGGCAGACTGTCTCCACTTGATAATCTTCACCGTTTAATTTAAACCGACTTTCGATTTTTCCATCCCACAAGCAAAGTTTCTGATGAACGTCAGTTACCTGTCCAATATCCGTACCTTCTTCCACGTCAAAGCCGACAATTCCTAAATGAAGACGATGCGGATTGACACGAAACCAATTAGCGGCATCCTGTTGTCTGCCTTCTTCTTTGAATTGAGTAGCGTAAAGTTCTTTCTTTCCCCTGCCAAAATCGTATTCTTTCAGGGTTTCTTCCGGAGTAAGCCGGTCCGGATTGGCGAAACTATGCCAGCCCCACTGGCTCTGCGTTCCCAATGGAACTCCTTTTTTATAATTGTCCGGAAACGTCTGTAATCCGGTTATGTCTACCGTATAAGCAAATTCTCCATTTCCTACAGAAAGTGAAGCTAATGAATCGAATGCCGTCACAACAGGACTATTCCTTTCTACTAATGCCTCGCGGTCAATTATCGGCTGATTTCCATCTCCGCAAGCTGTCCAAATAAAAAGTGCTGCAATAGATACTGCGAATGTTTTCATTTTTCTTTATTATTGTTATTTACAAAAGTATTTATTTTTGAAACAAATGACGCGGATTCTCATTCAAAAACCCGCGTCACTCCACCCTAATAATCCAAACCAAAGGATGATTTGAGGATCTTTATTTTAAATTCCATTTGATAAAATAGTCTCCATTCATTATTTTGGAACGAATGTCTTCAGCATTGCCAGTAGTTTCGTACTTTTCCGAAATATACTTCGCCATGAAACTATTATCATTATAACGTTTTGCCATACGAATCATAGCCGGATAAACTTTTCCTTCGCATGCCATTTCCAGCATCATTTCTTTCAATATTTCTTCATCATTGTTTTGCTTATCGGAGGTAAAGGTACGTGATCCTAAACCACTATAACTTACTTCCGTTCCACGAATCCCCTTGTCACCATATTTACGGCTAGCGATTCCTGAAGTTCCATTTGAATAATTGTATACGGTACTAGCATTTGTCCAATGAGGGGTAAACCCATACCAGTTACCAGAATAAGTTCCTTCTTCATTAACGTCGAATTCACTAATATACCCACTAACACCAACATTAATTAAAGCGTCTATTACCGCTCTTCTACCCAACTGATTGAAGCTTCCGCCAACATGAAATAGAGGTCTGCCCCTCGATAAGTATACACAAATACGTCATCACGATAAGCAGCACGCAAAGGACTGGAAATCGGACGAAATTTACAAACCACCCATTTTCCATTGTAATCATAAACCGTACGATCCATTCGGAAATCTTTGGTTTGATTACCCAGCGGATCGAATTCATTGTCTTTGAAACGTTCAACTGCCACTTCGGCCGGTGCTAACCAATATTTATTCGGATAATCAGAATCGAAATGTTTCAACAGATTGTTCGTCTGTCTGTTTTGATAGTCATACATGATTGCTGATGCAGATTCATAATCATACGGTGTCTCATTATTAAAAAAATTATTATAATGACTGAACAACATATCATTACGTAAAAAAGCAATAGATTGATTGTTGGTCTTTTCATACATACTATTCATTTTGTTAAGTATCATATTGATACACTGCTGGTATCTACCTAACCACAAGCAAATCTCTGCATATAAAGCATAATAAGGCGGAGTCATCATATCCCAACGACGATATTCACTGTTCGCTAATTCTGTGTCCGGATCTACCCAGTCTTTCCAAGCCGTTTCATAAGTTCCATCAATGTTATCAAAACCAATATCCAACAAATTCTTACAAGCAACCATTGTTTCATCAAGATTCAACACGTCAAACTTTGACAAGTCTCTTAATGAAGTCATCGGTTTATCCACCCAAACTACCTCTCCATAGATTTTGGCAATTGTCATAAACATCCATGTCTTAACACGTAGCGTACTGCTGACCAACGCCTTGTAATGGCTTTCGTTAATAGAATTATTTTCTTCGTATGTTTTCAATTTTCGAAGATAATCGTTGCAAGCATTAATCACTTCGTAAAATCCGGAAGGATCTGCATACGAATTACCACTCAAATCATCATCATAATTATACAAGTTATAGAGTTCAGTGGGTGCCGTTGCAGTCGGCACCACCATTTCTCCACGAAGTTCATTCAGATAAATCACCTTGTCTCCAATAGCTTGCATTTTAGTCATAATACCAATGTAACCGGAGTACATCTCACTTTCTTCCGATATATAATCCTCATTATCGAGTGTAACATCCGTATCGGGATTAAAGAAATCATCACATCCTCCCAATAAGGTAGCCGCTAGAATGAAAGCGACATTTAATAATATTTTTTTCATCTTCATCATTAGAATTTCAAGTTAATACCCAATTTGACAGATTTCGGTTGCATTACTTTCGCATAATCAAATCCTTGTATTGCACTATTACCGGACGAGTAAGCAAATTCCGGATCCAGTCCCAAGTATTTAGTAGCAGTAAGCAGATTTTCTCCTGTCACATACAGTGTGCCGGAACGGAAGAACTTCCAAACTGGCTTATCAAAACTATAGCTTAACGTAACACTCTTCATGCGCAAATAAGAAGCGTCTTCAATCCAGCGAGAAGAAAATTTGTTATTGCCAATAGCGTCTCCATAATTGGCACGCGGAATATTGGTCACTTGTCCTTCCACACTCCAACGATTGGCTACAGCAACACTTTGGTTGGAAAAAGATGAAGCTGATTCCAGTGTCTGCCTTACTGCATTGTAAGCTTCGTTTCCTTTTGAATATGAGAACTCAGCAGCTAAAGCAAACTGTTTGTAACGGATGTTGGTGTAAAATCCTCCAAAATAATCAGGAGTAGCACTACCCAAAGATACATAATCTTTAGAATCGATCCGACCATCATTATTCTGATCTACATAACGTACATCACCGGCACGGTATGGCTGATTACTACTGTTCAGCAATGCTGCCTCTTCTGCCTCCGACTGAGTGGAGTAAACACCCGTTGCCTGAAGTCCGTAAAACTCATATGGATTACCTCCTACTCGACTCACCAACATGGAACCGTCTTCATATTCAATTACTTCTTGTTCCTTGCCACCTAACGACTTGATTTTGCTTTCCATAAAAGAAATGTTACCTCCGACAATCCATTCAAAATCACGCAGGCGAACAAGTGAAGCTGTAAAGAAAGCTCTACTCCATTATTGTCAATCTTACTGACGTTTGCATAATAAGCAGACGTACCATAAACTGCAGATTTACTAATGTTCATAATAACATCTTTACTTCTTCCACGATAGTAATCAACCCCTACGTTAATACGATTTCTTAAAATGCTTGCGTCCAAACTCAAGTTCATTTGTGAAGTTACTTCAGGTTTCAAGTGTGTATTCGGAATTTGTGTACGCAAAATACCTGACACTGCCATATATGGCGAACTACTATAATACGACTTTCCGTAATTAGAAGAAAAACGACTGTTTCCCATCAGACTATATTCCGCACGAATATCCAGACGATTTATCCAATCTTTATCAATCAGGAAAGACATGTTTTTCATCATCCAGGTGGCACTACCTGACGGATATACCTGGAAATGATTTGTATATCTTCCGTTGGCAGAAGAACCGTCAATTGCCATATTGAATGCAGTATTCAGAACATTATTATAAGTATAGTCGACATGAGCATAGATATTCGCCCAGTTCCATTTGTTCTGATAACCATCGAAATAACGACCAACAGCATTTGCAGATCCCAACACCTGATAGAAATCATTAGTAGTGTTACGGGCATATGCTCCGTCATATTCCTGCAAAGTAGTCATTGCCTGGAATCCTGCCATAACGTTCAGTGCATGACGGCTGTTGAACAACTTGTTGTAGCGCGCATTTAAATTATAAAAGTAGTTAGTGGCTTCCGCTACACCTTCTCGTATCGTATTTTCTTCTGTACCATATGAGTCGGTGATAGGAACAATGGTAAGATCCGTACGTCCCGGAACAAAAATGTGTTCTTTATTGTAATTATAATACAACCCAAACACACCACCAAGAGAAAATCCGGGAAACATTTTATAATTGAAACCAGCTTTGATATTGACGTCATACTGCCGACTTCTCGCATCTAATGTATTAACAATAGCCAGCGGATTACTTACGGCATAAGCCATATTCTCGCTAATTCCATAATAATAGGTAGAATAAACCGGAGTAAATATTCCATTATCAGATTTTTGGTAAGGGGCCAGCAACGGAGACTGTGCATAAGCAGTGAGTAACGGATTGGTACGCATATTCATTCCTTGTTCCTGATAATTGCCATTGATATATGCCAATCCGACAGTAGCATAGACTTCAAAATTCTTACTCACCAAGAAGTTTCCGTTCAACTGGGTATGGTAGCGATTCTGCTGGGTACTTTTCAATATTCCATCTTCTTTAGAGTACCCCAAAGATAAATCATATTTAGCGATAGCATCACCACCTTCTACCCGAAACAGATTCTCCGTTACGAATCCTCTCCGGTAGATTTCATCCTGCCAGTTCGTATTGTTATTGTAGTAGTTAGCATATTTGCTGTTATTAGGATCACTCATAAAAGGAAATTCAGTAAAGAACTCATCCATATTACCGAAATAACTCATACCCATATCCGACAAATACGAACGGTAGTTGATTCCGTTTAATAATGGCATACGCTTATTATTCCAATTGATACCAAATTGTCCATAGTAACTGATTTCCGTATTCATGTTGTCCGAATTAGCACCATCTGTCTCAATCAGAATAACGCCATTAGCACCCATAGAACCATATAAAGCAGCCTCTGCACCTTTCAAAATTGTAATATTCTGAATATCCTGCAGATTGTAAGCTTGGAAAATATTACGGCTCAATCCGTTAATCAACGGAGAATCATTCACGTCCGGTATATGAGGTATACCATTAATAACAACTAACGGAGCATTGTTACCCACAAACGAACGTACTCCACGGAAATTGAGATAACTTCCCTCTCCAGGCATACCGCTACCACGAGTTACCTGCAAACCGGCAATTTGTCCAGCCAAAGCACGGTCTATCTTCATGCCGGCAGGCACAAAGTCTTTTTGGCAATATTCTCAGCGGAAGTAGTAACACCGTTTGTCTCAATACGGAAAGGCAACACCGTTGTCTCATTATACTTGTACTCCGATTCGGGAATCAGAATAATAGACATCTCCTTACGGTTATTTACCGCCTGAAACACTGTATAATACCCGGCAGCCCAAACAGAAATATTGGCTTTCTGCGGATCCTTGCATTGAATTTGAAATACTCCATTTTTGTCCGTAGTGACATCTTCACTTCCGGTGACAGAGATTACCGCACCCTCAATCGGAATATTCAGGTAGATAATATTTTACCGCTTATTTTGCCTTGTTCCTGTGCATACAGATTAGCTGCGAACAGGCAAATTAACAGGGCGAAAAATAAAACTTGTATCTTTTTCATGTTGTCTTTATTTTCATAAGATTAATAACAGTCCTTAGTTGGTCTTAGGCACCAATGATATAACGATGCGTGTTTCAAGTTGCTTCCAGAGCCTTTAAAGCGGATCACAATTTCAGAAGCTTTATCACCTGGAATAGTAACTGTGCCTACAGTACCACCGTCACGATCGTATTTTGCTTTATCTTTAAATCCTTGTTTAACAGCTTCATCTATATTTTCCGGGTATCCCCCTTCTTTACCACGGTCGTAATGGAGAGCAGAATTGTTGTTTAATTTAGACTGTGAAAAAGTACCAACTTGAATTTCCTCTCCATCTTTGAAAATTGAAAAATCAATCGCTCCCAAGTCTTTAGCTTGCCGGAATCCCATAGCAAACGTGTAAGTTCCAGGTGGAATTTTGTATGAAGTAGCGACATAATCTTTTCCTACCATTTCACCTCTAAACGGGGTATAGTCCAGCGTATAATTTTTATTTTCCAAATCTGTCAGAGTAAAATAAAGTACCCTATATCCTATCTTGGGAAATCCTAATGCCGGCCATCCATTTATAGTTGCTTCGTCTGTTTCACTGATCTTTTCAAATGAAAGATTCGTAGTGTTGAAATACTTTTCTTTATCACTTGCGCTCAGATATTCATAGTTTCTGAAAAGTTCCTTAAGACGGTAAATCAATACGTTAGTCGGTATTTTCATTTTTGTGACACGGTAAGCCGTTCCGTTACTCATAGGAATCGGATTTTCAAGTCTACTTCCTGTACAGTAGTACGCCATTGTTTATCAAACACAGAAGTCAGATCTTCGTTTGTTTCAAAATCTTCCTTGCTATAAACGCTGTTAAAAAAAGCAGCTTGGAACACCCAATTCTCCAAGATGCTGTCTGCGCGTACCATATTCCAATCAGCCAAATTTTTCCGTGCGGTACTCAAGGCCTGATTCACCACATCATTGGAAGGGAGCAACATAGTAGCAGTGAGATTCTCAGACATGATGTTGAATTTTCTATTCTCGAAATAAGGAGCTTTGACGGTAAATACAGAATCATACACAGTATTTCCTGTCTTATCTACTCCTATCACCGTACTTGCATTTTTATCAAATGTCAAGACATAACGTGATCTGACCATATTACGAAAAATAGAATAATCGTCTCCCAAATTCTCAATAATTTCATACAGACTTCTCGGAGACTCTACAGCCTGATCCAATAAATACAAATATCCATTGGTTAGCTTAATAACTTTAGTAACATTTGCATTGTTGAAACGAACACCGGCAACTGCTCTAGTCTCAGGAGAAGTGGTAGAAATATTTAGATACTTACCACTCCACATCAAAATACGCTGTCCGTCTTCCAAATTAGAAGGAGAGATGGATGCATCAGAAATATAGGTTTGAGCAGTATATATAGGATCATCCCCTGCTGCAATACCTGATTCTACAGCTAGAATAGTGTACATCTGTTCTTTCTCCAATAGTTGCTCCACCATACCTGTTTTGTTAAACAATTGGTACATATCGCTCAATGAAGGCTCCTGAGCCAAATAATCGGTAATGGTTGCATTAACTACAGAAATCTCCGTATTATTCACCTTACTGGTATCTTGGGCATAATGCTCATCCCATGTGTCGGTACAACTACTCCCTATCAATCCGATTAGAGCAATGCCAAATATATATTTTCTTGCTTTCATAATTTATTCGTCAAATATAGGTTCAAATAATAAGTAATCAATAAGTATACGATAGTTGGGGTCTTTACTTGCAGCAGGGTCATTCATCACTAATCGGAAAGTGTGAGTAGAAGTCTCTGTAAATTCCAGTTCAGAATAAAGCACATAGGAATAACATCCTAATGTTTTAGAAGGAACTGTCGTATAAGGAGCGCATGTAACAGAGTTTTCTCCATCAAAGCTGAAAATCATTTTCCCTCCGTTACTGCCGCCTGTACTGGTTCTTATAAATTCCATGGAAGTGGCGTAACCAAATCGTAATGTCACTTTGTACTTTCCTTTAATAATAGATGGCGTTTGCATGGAAACCCAACCTGTATTACCCAAGTTTAACATCAGGAAATCCATATTATTTGCAGTATTCCATCCATTATTGGTTCGGGTAGTAAAATAAGTGACATTGTAATAACTACCATAAGTTCCAGAAGGATTATTAAGGCTATATTCATAACAATTGAGACCTGAAACATCACACTTTTTCTCTGCTGTACCAAAAGATTCTTGGAATTTGATCCCATCTTCTCCGTTACCAGCCGCTATCCAATCGCCAATAATAGAATAATTGCATACGTCAAACAAAACAGTTTCCGGTTCGGCTTCCGCCACAGGCAAGTAAGAAGAAACTTGATGAATATAACCATTTTTAGCTTGTAAATTACAATAGTCTTCTACAAAACAAGCTCGATTCTCATCCCTGTAGTTCAAATAGAATATCTTGTCTTCTTTGCTGATTCTTATCACGCTTCCAGCATTCAGTGTATTCCATATTTTGGAGGTTGCGTCCGGTGTATCAAAGCTACGTAATTTACTCAAATCATAGCTTCCATCCAAAACATGATAAGCTACATATTGATACAATACATTCTCTGGATTAGTATAATCACTGCCTGCTCCTAACAGTTGTACCAAGTCTTGCAAACTGTTGACACCTGCTTCCTTGAATACATCGTCCGATACTGCCAACAATGTATAATTGCGTTTCTGCTGAGTGGTCTGACCCAAATCATCTACTATATCATCATATATAACATCTAATTCCGCACCCACTCCTGTAGCATCCATTGCAGATTTCAGAATTGTGTAGGGACGTCCGCTTTCAGATATACGAGCATATACACTTTCTGTAAGTGGCGTCAGCGTATTTTCCAATACATATACATAACCGTTAGATACCTTATTTGCAAACTCTATTACATGAGCTTCATTATTCAGGTAAACAGACTGCATACCACCACCTCCAACTTCCGCACTTCCGAAAGATACCATCAAGACATCATCAGAAACGGTCCTTTTTGCTAATGCCCCTTCCTTCTCTATAAAAATTTCCTGACTAATGGTATCCTGTACTATGTGATAGGACACTAGGCTACGTGCATACTCTGTACCCAAATCTTCAATGGAAGAAACTCCCTTTCGATTATAAAATTCTTTTACAGCAGCATTATTAGGTACAAAAAGTGTAAAAGACTGTGTTGCCTGATTTACAGCATTGTACAAGTCTGCATACTTCATAATGTGAATCCATTCGGAAAAGTCGTCTGACCTGTTGGACAAATAAGTTCCTGCAGGCTGCATATCGAAAACAACATATGTATCTCCGTCATACGGATCATTGCAAGCTGCACATAAAATAATGAACAGCATCCAGTATATTTTTTTCATTTTTTTCATTGCATATCGTTATTTAATTATTCATAATAAGGATTTTGCTTCAATAACGAGTTGGTGGATATGTCACTGGCAGGAATTGGCAAATACCAAGCATTGTCGTTGTCTAAAACAGAGCCCAACCATCTGCTTTCCGCGGTAAGATTATTCTCCATTATAAGTATTTTGAAGCGACTTTTATATTTGAAGTTCTGTTGCTTGCCATATCGTAACAGATCGTACCAGCGTTTTCCTTCTGCAGCAAATTCCATATCCCGCTCGTCCAGCAACATTTCCAACAATATTTCCTCAGTAGCTTCATTAATATTTTCCGCACTGACTTCATCTCGTGGTCTCAACTCAGAACGTTCACGTATTCTATTTATGATAGCCAATGCTTCTGTCCAATTGGCAGAACCGCCAATACGAATCAAAGCTTCCGCTTTCATCAACATCACATCTGCCATACGATAAATAATATAGTTGGCATCCAAAATTGTACGTACTGCTTCCCGATCGGCTACACCCAACCCTGAGTATTTCCAAATAATACCATTTTCCGGATAGCTGGTATAAGTTATACCAGCAAACGAACCATAATAGGTACGATTTACTTCATCCTGATTTTGGTAGAATTCATTTATCAAGCGGATATCATCGGTTCTGAATACATATAAGTATTGACCGTGACATCAGAGCCATAAGGAAGAAGTTTTGACGGACTTCCGCCTCCTTGTGCATAATTCGTTTCGTCATACTGTATCTCAAAGATAGATTCATTACTATTACCAGGATAAAACATATTGTACCATTGTCCAGGTGTTGACATAAACACGGGACGTATGGGAGCTGTGGAGTTAATCAAGTAATCAGCGTATGTAACACATTCTTCATAATCTTCCGCCCAAAGACAGGTTTCCGCCATTAGTGCATATAGAGCCCATTTGGTAGCACGTCCTTTAGTAGCCCATGTTCCGTTAAATGTTTCTTTAGCGGCATCAGTTGCCAATGCTGCACGTACATCACTTTTAATTTGTTCCAGAATCTCCACTTCGGAAGACTTTGGCACGTCAGTAGGCATGGCATCGTCTACATAAGGTTCAGTAATCAAAGGAACTTCCCGAAAGTTGCGTACTAAATATAAATACGACAGTCCACGCAAGAAATAAGCTTCCGTCAAATGTGAATCCATTTGCGATTGATAGTAACTCTCGTCTTTCTCAATTACCCCTGGTGCATATTTCAATACAGCATTTGCCATACCGATTACTTGATAGAATGTTCCCCATTGAACGGCTGATGTACTGGGCAATACTGTAAAATTCTGAATTTGACCAGCCGGAGTCGACCTTACCGGAACAATAACGGAACTTCCTCTCAATTCCCCCCAATCTATGATATAGGAACGCAATCACGCAAACGACTGTAACCTTGTGCAAGAATTGCCTCTACATCTTCGGAAGATTCCCAATACATATCGGTAGATTGTTTATCTTTAGGCTGTACATCGAGCCAATCGCTGCATCCGCTCATTAATAAGCCACCGAATAGTAACAATATAGTAAATATTTTTTTCATTTTCGTATATCTTTTAGAAACTTAAATTAAAGCCAGCAACAAGTTGAATAGAAGCAGGTGTAGTGGCTGTATCTTTGGCATACGTATTCTCAGTCTTTACCTCTGGGTCCTGCCCTGTGTAATTAGTCCATGTGAAAAGATTGTATCCGGTTACGTACACATCAATATTGTTGAATCCCCAACGCTGAATCGCTTTCTTCGGCAAACGATAGGTGAATGATAAGGATTTTAAACGCAAATAGGAAGCGTCTTCCACAAAGCGATCAGATCCCAGTGTATTGTACCCCTCTCCATAAAGTGCACGTGGAATGTCGGTTTGATCACCTTCATTACGCCAACGTCTGAGGACAGCCGTACTTTGGTTATCAATACCACGCATAGACTCATTATTCAAGCGAGTAGCGTTAACCACATCCTGCCCGTAACGCCCATAGAAAATAGCAGATAACTTAAACTGCTTATAGCTGACATTGAGTCCTGCACCTCCTGTAAGTCTCGGATTTGAATTACCCAAATAGACTATATCGTACTGATTGATAACACCATCATGATTTACATCTTCATAGATTGCATCTCCGGGAGCCACGGTATATGATCCATTCCTCATAACAATTGCATTACCGGAAATATCTTTCATCACGTTACCTTCAATGTCACGTGCATAAGTTGCGTCTTTATTTTGATAAACGCCTTTGTAACGATAACCATAGAACGATCCCATCGGACGACCTTCTTCTCTACGATATGCGTAATTACCATTACCGAAAGTATAATTCTCTTCGATATAATTATCAGGCATTTCCGTAATCTTATTCTCATTGTGGGCAATATTGAAGTAGACTCCCACACGCCAGTCTTTGTTTTGGAACGGAACAGCGTCAACACGGAATTCCCATCCTTTATTTGTCATTTTCCCGGAATTCATGTAGCTAATTTGATAACCATTTCCATAACCGATAGTGGTCGGCATCTTTACCTTTGGTTGTAACAGGTCTTTTACATATTTCTGATAGACATCAACAGTAAAGCGAAGTTTGCCTTTTAAGAAAGTAGCATCAAGCCCTGTGTTATATTCGGTTGTTGTTTCCCATTTCAGTTTATTAAGTTGCATAGAACTCGGAGTAATGGCACTCATATCCATGTAGTTATTCCCGGAAGCATAAGAACCCAGATAGAGTGAAGCACCACTGGCTGAATTCCCGGTCTGTCCCAAACTAAAACGAAGTTTGAACTCATCCATCCATCATTCGAAAAATCCATGAATTTCTCATCTGCCAAATGCCAAGCTAAACCAACAGTAGGAAACATACCAAAACGTTCCGATTTACCCATGGTCGAATTGCTTTCCATACCTAGTGAAGCATTGATAATGTAACGGTTCAATAAGGTATAGTTCATTAAAGCTACACCGTTAATATTGCGTGTTTTGGAATCACCAGAACTAATTTTGCGTACAGCACTTCCAATGGTAGGATCAGCAAGTCCTGAAGATACGTTACCAGAAGTTTCGCTTCCATAGCTGGATTTATTCGTTTCCGTAGTACGGAATACTGCAGTCGCGATAATTGCATGTTTATCGTTCCAGTTTTTGCGATACATCAACTTATTTTCCGTATTTATAGTTAATAAGTCAGAAGAGGTATCCGTACTACGATTTGACATTTTGTCTGTCCATGCAAGACCAGTAGCCACCTGTGGCAAAAACATACGCCCTTTAGTATTACGGATATTCATGTTAACATATCCTTCATAAGTCAGTCCATTCAAAATGTCATATTTAATACGAAAATTCATTTTACTTTCCCGCTGTATGGTTCGGTTGACACTCTCATTTGCCATAGCAATAGGATTATAGTACTTATCACCATTAAAAGCAGGATCCAATGTAGAATTTTCATTGTGATTGAAATACTGTGATGTACGATTCCCTGTCTCATCGTCAATGTAGTAAGGTGATTTGTTCGGTGCTTTGCGGAAAGCTTCCCCACGTACATTATAATAGTTATTATTTCTCTCAGATTGAGTATAAGAGAACTGTGCATAAAAATTCAATTTGTCAGAGAACTTATAATTTACATTCAATGAAGAATTCAAGCGGCTGAAATCGGTTCCGACAGTCGTACCTCCTTCGTCCAAATAACCCAAAGAAAAACGATAAGTCGCTCTTTCACCACCACCACTCATAGAAAACGTATTTTCCCATGACTGAGTATTCCGACGCACTTCGGACAGCCAATCTGTATTCTGGTTATACTCGTCAAAATATGTCCAATCCGGTTGATAACCGATCTCAGGAGAACCGTAAAGCATTTGCAAGTAGCTGGTAGAGTTGGCAAGACCAATATAATTGGCACTATTCCACAACGCTTCAGATACCAAAGCAGAATATTGGTTACCGTTCAACATCGGAATGGTTTCCGGCTCAAACTTAGCGGAAAATTTGGATGAGAAACTAAAACGTGTTTTCCCTTGTACCCCCTGCTTAGTCTTGATAACCAATACACCGTTGGCACCGGAAGTACCCCAAACGGCAGTAGCTGCTGCATCTTTCAACACTTCGATAGACTCAATATCTTGCGGAGAGATATTCAACAAGGCACCCAAATCGTCATTATTGATGGTAGAGAAATCAGTATTATCATCAATTTCTGCCGGATAAGGAACTCCATCTACTACAATCAGTGGTTCTGCATTAGCATTCAGTGTACTACCACCACGAATCTGTATGGAAGCACGTGCTCCAGGGTCGCCACCACCTAATACAATATCCACACCACCGAGCTGTCCTTGCAAGGCATCTTCGATGGAAGTTACAGGAGCAACAGCCACCAAATCTTCCATACTAACCTTCTGCGTTGCAGAAGATTGTTCTCTAGCACTGATACCTAAGTCATTCCGTTCGATTCGTTTTCCTTGCACAACAACTTCATTAATGGTCTGTGTATCATCTTTTAGGACAACATTCAACCGTGTCTGACCGTTGTATTTGATTCTTTCACTCTTTTTTCCAATATAAGAAAAAACGATGATCAGATTGTTCTCATTCGGGATCGGAAGGTTATAAATACCGTCCAGATTTGTGACAGTACCACCTAAAGAACGGTTTTGGGAGTTGAGAATATTTACGTTCACCCCTATCATAGGTTCTGCTGTCGTCCCGAACATCTCGGTCACTTTTCCAGAGAGGACTTTCGCTTGTCCGAAAGCTTCGCCAGTAGTTGCTGCGAATACGATAGCAATCAGTATGTATTTTAATAATTTCATAATCTCTGTTTTTCTGTTAATCAAAGACATCATCAATCAGATGGAAACAACCTCCTTCGTATGCAAATGGGAAGTAATCGTAATCTGATACCACTTGACATTTGTTTCCACCTTCCAATTGGATACTTAGTGAAGTTCCATTATCTGTATAAATTAGCTGCGGTGCAGTAGCTCCTTCCGTCTGTACCACACGTTCACTCCAATAACGCCCATTTTTAAAATCGGATCCTATATACGGATAAGATGGAATAACGTTTTGAGCAGCAGTAATAAAATAGGAATTCAAATAATTTGCCAATTCTTTTGCATCAAATGTACCACTTAACTTACCTTCAGCATCAAATGAAGCATCAATCGCTCCTGGAATTTTATTTGATGCCAATGCCCGCTTTATAGCATCGTTAGTCGGGATAAATGCAACGAACCGTCCTTTACCAAATAAATTCATCATAATCTGATTGGATATAAGATTTGCCTCACGCAATAACTGAGCAAAACAGTAATAGGGATAATTGTGATCCGCACAGATAGCAATGTTATAAGCCAAATCCCCGCTCTCTGCTGCAAACAATTGTTCAGCATCAAAGCTATATGTACTTCCGTTACTTCCATTTTTAAGTTTAGTAAATGGTGTAAAAACTGTACCATTGAACTGAGGATTCAACTGTTGATTGAAAGTTGAGCTACAAGTGATGTTTCCATCTTTAACGAACCAGTAGTTCCAGGTAGACTCCGTAGGAATCACACGCGTTCCTCTTTCTGGTAATTCACTTGATTGTTCACTCGAGATACTAGCTGAATGCAAATACACGATATTTTGCTTGGCAGTATTGCTGATTTCCGCCCATCCATCATCTCCTTCTGCTTCCAACCCTGTGTACTGTAAACCGTCCGAATGCCAGAGGCTTCAAATTGTTCGGCTGTAGGAACCAAGACAATATATTTACTCAAGTCAGACACATAAGAAGAGAACAGTGAACTCCCTAACAATGCGTAGAGAAAAGAACGTGCACTTTTATATTGAAACAAAGGTCCGATAACGGAAGCAAATGTGCTAGGTTCCTTAATTTCATCCATACCATAGAGAGCACCATTAACACACATCGTTTTTTCATTCAATGCAGCAGGATTAATATTAAGAGATGAGCCCGCCAAATTCTTCAATTCATCGTCTCCTAACTCTTCAGGGAATAACATACTACCTCCATAAATAAATTGATAGAGGAAATAATTCAACGCTAGCGCATCTACTTCCTGCATAGAAGAATAACCACCGATTTTCCAAAAGCTATCAAAGAAACTATTAATAGCAGTGTTTGACGGTGCAAAAATACTATAAGAAAGAGCTGTCAACGCCGTAAAATTCAAATAGCTGCTTGTAGGCCATTCACAAGCAATATTTGGCAATCCCCCATGCTGATACTGATAGAGCGTATCCACTCCGTATGCTTTAGCATATGACTTACTCAATTCATCATCTGCAACGTAAACGCCAAACGAATCATACAAATCAAGGAAAGTCGAGTATTTTTCTTTATTTTTCAGTTCCGTATAAATCGTTTCTAGCGGTTCAACGACTCGATCAACAGCATGAATATAGCCGTTATTAGCAATAATTCCATATTCTTTTACAGATGCATTAGATACATTGAAACCATCATCTCCCGTCCAAGTAGAATTGGGGTAGAAAGCCTCGTAATTATTTTTAGCATCTATACCTTTCGTCTGGAAATAACGGTAGGAAAATATAGGCAAATAACGTTCTAAGTGATACACCATGACAGAAGCCCCTGTAGGGGTTGTCTCAACAGTAGGAGCATCGCTACTTCTTGTGCGGTGTTTGTAATACAATCCTGCTTTTATGTTCTGCTCCTCTTCCGTTTCCGTACTTCCTGTTGGACGGAAATTGACTAGTTTCTCCTTATTATAAGAATAATAGAGCACGTGGTACCCAATCAATTTACTCACTTCGTTAACAGGCATATCACTGATGCTGGTAAATCCTCTCTTATTCAAATAAGTTTGAAAAGCATCGTCGTCTGGAGCAATAATAGTTAAAATTGCTTTACCCTCCAGCATTTGCTTGTAGCCAGCAATCTCTAGCCCCTGCAAGAAAATAGAATAGTTTCCGTGTTCACCGGAACTTAACACTTCCCATGCATTGTCTGCTACCCAATCAGGTACTTCATAGTGCTCATCCATGCTATCTTTACATGCAGTTAAGAGTAATGGAAGACATAGCAGCCAAAGCATTCTCCGTAAAAATACTTTGTTGTTCATTTTTTTTATTAATTTAAAATTAGGAGTTCTCTCTATCATTATTCAAAATTCAGATTAATTGATAATGTATAATCTTCATTATTTATTGTATTTCACTATTTATTCACCGTATGCTTCATTCCAAGCCTTTTCATACTCATCTGGGAATTCGAGTGAAAGAGCATAGTTTTCAATCATCGTATATCCGTTCTCTGCAATACGAACGGCATCTCCTGCATTATTTTTATTTAGCCCCCATTTGTCCTCAAAATCATCGGGTATGCCGTCGCCATCCGTATCTTTTCTAGCAGTGCCAATCATTAATATTTTGACCAGTCTTGCAAGAGGGTATTGTGTCTCTATGTTTTGATTTCTAAAAATTGTTCCTTTAGTACCTAATGAAGTCAGTTCATCAATCATGAATTTATCTACCAAATCACGATTGGGTAAAACCGGTCCAACATTTTTAACAATCCAATGATAAGCTTCTGTAGCACTAGTTTTTATGCTGATTTCCGAATGTTGGCTATCTGGTTTACTCAGAAAGACAGGAGTGGCACTACAATAGGTTTGCCAATTACCCTGAGTGATTTCGAATCCATTTAATGTGCCGTCTTTATCGTTATCATAATAATTACCTACACAATAAGTATCAAAATCACCATCACCATTACCACCTATAAAAGGTTTAGTTGGATTTACTTGTTGATAAGTATCTACCAAATAATTTTTATTGTCACTACTTATTCCATTATAATGATATTTCGTTTCATCATCGAACATACTCTTATCTGTAGTTTCTATAGGATATGACGTATTCACCCATGTATAAGCTGGTCCTTTGATAAAATAATTATTTTCAATAACTGTGTTAGAGTGCCCTGAAGATTCCCCCCCCATATTATAAGCCGCTCCATTTCCCCAATTATAGATAACATTGTTAACAAATTGATTCAATCCTTTCACTTTAAAATTACGAGTTTTATTATCAATAAATAGATTTCGGAAAACAGTAACTCCTTCTTCATCACTAGTTTGAACTAAACCTCCACAAGAATGATTCTGGCATCCTTGTCCTAAAATTGAATTCTGCAATGTTATGTTATAGAGACCTTTCGGTTGCTTGTCATTATTGAGTGAAAAACATTCATCTGTTCCCCATGTGAAAGAACAATGATCATAAATTTGATCATGCCCATAGGCAGCTCCTCCTGCGTCTATGTTGTCACTGCCACTAACCTGGCGACCAGTACGCATACGCATATAACGTACAATCAGATTATTTGCATTGGTGGAAGAAGTCCTACCATTATAAAGTTCGATGCCATCACCGGGAGCTGTCTGAAACAAGACTGTTTGATTGTCCTTAAACACAAGTACTTCTTTATTCAAATCAATCACACCTGACACGTTAAACACTATAATTCTGTTTGCTTGACTAACAGCATCTCTTAACGATCCAGCACCACTATTATTCAAATTAGTTACTACATAAATTTCCCGGTTGTTACTACCACGTGCACCATCAGCGTTTCTACCATACCCTACTGCACCCGGAAATGCCGGTGCATAATTGGCTAAGACAGGAAATGCCGGACCAGAACTTGTATTACCACCACTTTCTTCCTCCTCTAGATATGAACTGTAAGGATTGATAGCAGGATCTGCATCCTCCTCATCTACAGGTTCTTTATCCACGCAAGCCGCTAACGACGAGAGTGAAAACAAAAAGAAATATAAAATGCTTGTTAAGCATCTCACGGCAATTGGACATGCCTTTTTTTGAAAAGTTGCTGTGTTTCTCATTTTATATAAAAAAATAATTAATAAATACTCATTTGATTAATAAATTAAATTCAAACCTAAAAAATTGTATATCCGTTGTCAAGTATACTTAATTATTTTGCTATTTACGTAATCAGTAGTTGAATATCTATTTTAATATTGATCCTCATCTTTATACGTAAAAATCAAGACTTTTTAGTTATTAAGGTACAATGCCCCATTGTGATGCATAAGCATCCTGAATTTCTTTGGTATTGAAACATACAATCTCAATATTAGGATAATAATCAATAGTAGCATCTATCCTAACTGAAGATTCGTCTAATTCATCCATAGGATACCATTCTGAATATTCTCCGTCATCCCATTCTACTCTATAATAAGCTGAATACCACGAAACTTCTGTTTCACCAATCATAGTATCAATATTTGACTGTAATTTAGCCCATATACCTGTTATTAAATATAATTTATAGCCAATATCATCACCATTTGGTAATCTTACCATTTTATGCCAACTTACATTATTAACAGCCATTCCATTCCTATCTATAGAAAAGTCTTGTTCACAATACCCTTTATAACAATATTCTTTTTGAGTAGAATTATATACAATTCCAAGAACAAAGTCAATATCAGTTGGCCTAGCTGGTTCAAAAATGGATCTCCATTGATAATAAGTATTAACACTAACATTTCCGTTTACATAAGGACCTGAAGAACCATCGTCGTATGTTTCATCATAAAATCCTAATGTAATATCTAATGTGTAATCATTGTTTTCAGTATAAGGAAAATCTACATCAAATTCAACAGTAAAGGCTGAATTTGTGAAAGAAGAATCCGCTCTTTTAAGAATAATTCTATCGTAGAGCACCGTACTTGCTTCACCGTTCTTTAAGGTTACCAAAGCATTGCATAGTTCAATCGGATATGTATATGATTTACCATCATCAATTTCTATATTCAATTTAATTCGATGTTTTCCGAAAGGTATCAAGAAATTACCTTTTACATTCTTTCCACTTTGTGGATAAAGGCATCTAGTAAGATCTTCCTGATTATCAATATATACAAAACACTCATCTACATGATCACCCGTATTATACTGATAATCAAAATAAGGTTTTGTGAATAAATTCAGATTAACCATACATGTATTATCACTTGTCCCATCATTTAACAGTCCTTGCTGCACATCTCCTTGCATCAATGCAGTCTCTTCATATTCCATAAGGCCATTACCATCACATGAGATAGCAAGCAAAGGAATAATTAAAAATAACATCGATTTGATAATTTTGTTCTTTTTTCATGGTATTACATTTTATTTGTTCATTAATTGAAACTGTAGTCGAAAATTTCCTATCATTTCTATTTCTATATTATTTGTTCAGTTCAATACATCCCATAATGAAAGGTCCTGTTGCTTTAGCATCATTATCTCTCATTTTCTCTCCTATATAATACTCAAAACTACCGTCACGATAAGGCTTACCGCCTAATCCACCCACTTGGCAACATCTTGTCAATGTCAATGTTCCGTCCGAATTTGAGATTAGCAGTTTATTGCACAGCCCCTTTAAAGGCTTTTCTGCAATAGCACGATACTGACTATCAATGTATCCTTTATTCACAGCTTTCATATAGGCATACATACATTGCGCCGTAACAGAAGCTTCCGGGAAATTACCGGTACGTGAAGGTTGGTCAATTACCTGATACCATAAACCATTTTTATCTTGGTATTTTGAAAGAGTTTCTGCTAATTCTTTCGTCCATTTAATCATATCAGCATAGCCTGAATGATCTTGGGGAATATATTCCAAAGCATCTACCAAAGCCATAAACCACCAACCAATACTACGTCCCCAGAAATTAGGAGAATGGCCAGTTTCCGGATCAGCCCAGCGCTGGCTCCGGTCCTCATTCCATGCATGATAATAAAGTCCCGTCTTGGTATCGTATGTATGCTGATGGCAGAGAGTGAACTGTTTAACAGCCTCATCAATCCATTCCGGACGATTAAATTCAGCTCCATATCGAGCCATAAAAGGAGAAGCCATATACAATCCATCCAACCACATCTGATTAGGTATATTTTCTTATGCCAGAAACCTCCATCTGTTGTACGAGGTTGCTTTTTTAGCTGATCTATCAAATTCTCGATAGCCAATTTATATTTCTCCTTTTTGGTTTCATTGTACAAATCAAACAGAACTTTTCCGGAATTGATATAATCCAAATTATAGGTTTCTTTCTTATATAAATGAATCTCTCCTTTGTCGTCTACCAAAGAATCAGCCCATGCCTCTACATAATCAAAGTACCTACGGTCTCCTGTTTTCTTCCAAACTTGTAACATCGCACAACAACCTACTCCTTGCGCATAACCAAAATACAGGCGTTTTCCATGATCCAGTTGCCACGCTTCCGGAAAACGACGAATTTCCGAATCGGCAAACAGACGATAATAAGTGTCGGAAGAAAAAGTATCCGTACGGAAAGGAACTGCCGGAAGTCCGGCTTTATTAAACAGATTCACTCTAAAGAAAGTCCCATAACCGTAGCGTACAGCTACAGGTGCAGAGACATAAGTTGAAGAAAGTGTTATCAAACTTCCATCAATTACAGCTTCAGCCGGATAAAACCGCGCATCATTGCCGGCAATAAAAATCCTTTTACCGGTTCATTGCCGGGTGTCTGCAGGCCACCTTCCGCAAATTCAAAATCTAATGTAATTTCTCCCCCATTCACTTTCATTGATTTGTAGAGAGGTCCTGAATAAACAATCTTTTTACCATATTGCTTTGCTAATGCCCAAGCTGCCAGCCGTTCGCCCGGTGCAACTTTATTTCGTGGATGTATGTCGGTAGAATCGGCTGCATCCGTCACTACTGCCATACCAATATTTTCAAGTCCACTTAACCATGTTTTTAATTGTGCTTCACGAATACCTGCCGGTTGTTTGTAATGTGGTGCAATCTGTACAAAATAGAAAGGCATATCCGGCTGATTCCACTCTTTCCGCCAACTATTTATCAGGTTAGTAAATACTTCCTGATATTTCTCATAGCGTACAGAGTTGGATTCTCCCTGATACCAGATATTTCCTCTCACTGTATACCCTAGTATAGGAGCAATCATACCATTCCACAAAGTAGCCGGAACCTTACACTTATCTTTTTCCCTACTCACCTTTTCTTTTGAATACTGTTTTAAGACATCAGCATACAGCGGATTGTTTTCCATCACTTTCATACTTGTCCATGATTCAGCATGTGTTCCTCCCCAAGTAGACTGAATCAATCCAACCGGTGTACTCAAATCTTTATACAATTTACGTCCAAAGACAAATCCTACAGCAGAAAAGTCCTTCAGATTCTCCGGATTACAAACCACCCACTTTCCAACGCAATCTTCTTTTTCATCATCAGGTGCCAGTTGATGCTCTACATGAAACAGGCGGATTTCCGGGAAATCAGCATCTTTCATTTCTTCCGCTTCATTCAACATTCCTGTTTTCCATTTCACTTGCGGATTACGGGCTACGGGAAATTCCATATTTGACTGTCCCGTACAAAGCCAGACTTCACCTATTAATATATTATTGATCCGGATCTTATTATCACCTTTCAACATTACAGATTGTCCGGAAGTAGCAGCCGGTGTTTGTATCATCAATTCCCAATGACCGTTTTCTAAAGCAGTCACCTTGTATTTCTTATGATCCCATGAAGTCTTTACCAAAATCTTTTCTCCGGGACGTGCCTTTCCCCAGAAACGTACTTTCGCATTTTGCTGAAGTACCATATTATCTGATAATATAGAGGGAAGTTGTATATCTGCATGAATACCTATTGGAAAGAAACAGACCAATAACCACAGACAAAAAATAATTCTACAGAATTTCATTGTATTTTATAGTTTTAGATTCAATATTTTACTGAATAAGCACATGTCAAAGATACCGCATTACATGGTAGAGTTAAAGAAAAGGAATATGGAGAATTCGACTTTCTTATGTAAATTCATATGTGTACAGCCCATCACACGCCTATTTTGTACGATTTTACAGGCTATGTACGATTTTCCAGTCTTTCTACCATCTACCATTCTTTTTTAATTCACTTTATTTATCTCAACCTTTCTCATAACCAATGCATCAATAATATTTTCATCTATCTTCACATCTTTTTAGCCGTAATAGTCAAATTGTCAAAACAGAAATTGGATAATTTATATTGTTTTGATTTCTCTACAGCAAAAAAGGAATCACAATCCAGATGAATATTACGCATTGTAATATAGCTGGAATACGAGACTGGCATATCCTTGCGATCTTTCAAGTCATAAAACTGTGTCCAAGGAGCAATAAAGATACAATTGCGGACATTTCCTTTTATGTCTTCAACGAGGATGTACTTATATTGTTGGGGAGTATCCGGACGCATTTTCAACCACAACAGGCGTTTAGCCTGATCCAGATTGCAGCGTCGAAGAATTATATTATGATTATATATCGATTCGCTACCGCAAGTCAGCACTCCGTGACAGAATCCAAAAGTACAGTCTTCAATGATAATATCACAATTGCCACCATTATCGGGATTTTGATCAGCCATGGTCCTTTACCGCCTTTTAATGCAATTGCGTCATCATTAACCGACATATAGCATCCCTTGACAAGTACATTTTTACATGCATCAATATCAATTGCATCCGTACTTGGAGCCTTTACGGGAGAAGAAGGTGAAAAGATATGCAAATCCAAAAGTTTTACGCTATCACATTTATAAATGTGAGTTGTCCAAAACGGAGAATTAACAAGTCGCACATCTGAAACTTGTACATTATTGCTATGAGATATATGAAGTAGACGAGGACGCAATTCATCCATATTAGTACATTTAGGGATAACACTACGCCGTAACCAGAATGACTTCCAATATCGTTCACCATTTCCATCAACTTTTCCTTTTCCGGAAAGGGTGAAACCATCTACCTTATCAACATTAATCAAAGCTGAAAAGTACTTTAGGTTCTGTCCCTCCATCCGTGTTTCTATTACAGGAAAGTTGCTAATATCGTCACTACCTTTCAATACAGCCTTCTTTTCCAGATGCAAGTGTGTTCCCGGCTTAAAGAAAAGCGCACCACTAAGATAAGTACCTTCAGGTATAACAACGACTCCGCCTCCATTATTAGACGCCAAATCTATAACAGCCTGAATTTTCTCTGTCTGTAATAGTGTACTATCATTCACTACTCCATAGTCGGTAATCAAGAAATTCTTTCCTAATCCATTTATATCAGTTTTTTCATTTTTGTAAAACCAATCCGGTATAATCTTACCATCGGGAAATTTTTCCTGACTAAACAGTTGCAGACTACAACATGTTGCTACTATTAAAAATGCTGACTTTATCATTTTCTATATCTCGTTACTTTTTTTGCAAAAGTACCGCATGTTTCCATTTGCCCCAAAGCAAAGGATATGGAGATATTGATTTTCTTATGGAGTTCTATGCAACAGATTCAAATACTACTTATCTATATACAATATTCCATATTCAGACTTATTTTTGTACATACATCGAATTAAAATAAAACGCTCTCCACAGTATCAAAAAAAAGCGCATCCTCTTTATAAAAGAAGACACGCTACGAATAGAGTTAAGTTTTTCTTATATCATTTATTCCGGGATGAACAATCCGGTAGACTATTATTTTGTAAACACAATCTCTCCTTTACGTCCGCCACCACGAAGAAAGATTTCATAAGTACTATTTCCTGATTCTTTTATTTCCAGCAGATCCAAATCCGTATTCTTTGTTTGTTCCCCGCGTATAACCGTTTTTAATACCCCGCCTGTTTTCCGCCCAGTTGAAAGTCCTCCTTTCCAAGTGAGTATATATTGTTTTCCTTCTGTTAGATTAGTTATTGCTACTTTTTCTGTAGCCAAAGTCATGCACCAATTATTGGGCTGTTCAAGTTCGACCGCAATATCCCAGGTGAAATGAGGAGTTCCGGTTATACCCGTTTCTTCCGTAATAACATCTTCCTTGCTACATGATGCGATAAGCACACAAAGCAACAGGAAAAGCATTGCTTTCCTAAATACATCCAATGGTCTGTTTATGATCGTTTTTCTATTCATATTCTCTTTATTTTATGAATCGGTTTCATAATTCTACATTTCTGCGTTACCTTATCACTTTCAATTTAGTTACGCCACCATTATCTGTTGTCGCTTTCAAATCAATTTCTCCCTTATAGGCCGATAAATCCACTTGTCTATCAGAGAAAGAGACTGCCTTACCATTAATATAGAAGTACACAAATGCTTCTGCGCCATGACCTACTATCTTTGCCACATTTCCCTCAACAAGTATTGCCGCATCTTCCAGCCAACCATAGCTAGTATCTTCACCGCCCCCGGTAAGGAAACAACCCATTCCGGCATTATATAATTTACTATTCGTCTTCAGCCGCAAAAATTCTACATAAGGAAGACTTCCGTCTGACTTACGAGGCAAGGTAAGCTGGGAAGCATCCAAACTAACAAAATCATCATCCGTCACAGCCATGTCTACCGGAAGAAAAGAGTTGTTTGCTATTTCACATTCCGCTTGATTAACGTCTATGATATGTTTTCCCGAAGACCTCGGTGTATGTGACAAGTTATTCATTATAATATGACCATATCCCGGTACGTCAACCGCTTCCGATGCAGTCTTCCTGTTCAACATACAGAAATTGGACGGGTTCTGATAACCCGTATTATTATACCACGCTATCCCTCCTAAATGATGATTGGCATAAAACCCCTTATTCTTATTCATATAAGCAAGGCAGTACTGAACAATGTGCATAGGAATCACACTTGGTGCTTTAGGATTATCACTCATCCCATATCCCCCGGACTTAAACCCGGTGCCGTCACCAGCTTTACCCCCGTCTTTCGTATATCCATTCAAGAAAGACCAACAGTTATCAATGGTAAAAACCGCCTGGCAGTTAATCAAATCAAAACCATCATCACTGTTATACCACGCACGACACCCCCGGAATACATTGCCCGTATATTGGGGAGAAGTGAGATGTCCACCGAATCCATCTACATTTCCACCTTTACCGCCGTCGGATACAGGATCATAATTATTATAGGCATCGCAATTCAGCACCAGATTGTTCTTACCCGTCACTATATAGAAACCGATCGCCATACCGTCATGCATCGACAGATGTTCGTAGATATTATCACTTCCCCCTTCATTGCGAAAACATTCGGACTGGGTATGTCCCACAATAGTTACTTGTGTTCCCACCACCTCTATATTTCTGAAATGCAAATAAGAGCCACTTACATAAAACACAATAACACGTTCATTTTCCGGCTTTACCGCCGAAAGGTCAAAAACCGGACGCTCATTTTTATAACCGGAGTAACAAATTCGTTTGTCCGGTCCAGTTCCACTCTTTGACATTTTAAATACCCGGCTCCAAGTAGTACTTCCCGCAGTATAATGTTCCATTATCTCCGCTTCCGTCACTCGATATGTACCTTGCCGGATATATACAGTATCTCCTGCCATCACTTTTGATTGTGCTTTGCCCAACGTGGCAAAAGGCTTATCAATCGTCCCACTGTTTGAATCGCTTCCATTAGTAGCCACAAAATAATTCGTAGCCGAAAGAGAAAAGAGGAAACATCTTATAAAAAAAAGAAGAAGGCTAATGCGTTTCATGGTATATCAAGTATTATGTAGCAGCAAAGCTACTGTTTTTTATACCATAAGAGCTGTAATATCGTACGCAAAGAATAGAATTTGTGACAATAACGTCTATATCATTTACTTTTCATAACATATCCAAGATAAAACATAAATTTATCTTGAACAAAAAAGAAAAAAGATGACTCTTCTTTCATAATCTTCGTCAACGTTCTTAATAAACTATTGAAGAGTTTATTATAAACGGTATCCAAGTTTATTATAAACGATGAATCTCCGAATTAAGGATATAACCGTGATTTTTCGCAACAAAAAAGGCTGCAAATCCCATAAAGATTCGCAGCCTTTGGCTCATACAGAAACTCTCACAGCTTAACTACTGTAAGGACTTCCTGATATATTGTCATCATATTGTACTAGTTTCTTTTTCATTCTTTTTAATCAAACCTTTTATCCATTGATATTCACACCTACAAATATACAACATAAAAAAGGCTTTGTCAAGAGCTTCCTGCCTGTAAGGAGAATTATTTGTAATTAATCTCAATCTTACTATCTATATTATCCGTTTGCCGCAATCGGCTTTTATCTTTTACCGTCAAATGAATATCCTGTAACTGGAAATTCTTTCCATAAGTTATCTTTCCGACAGATTCCACCTCCGCATTAATGTTAGACAGATAAAAATTCTCGATGCGATGACTTGCGCTCCATCCCGAAGCGGAAATAAAACGTTTTGCTCCATCTGCTTTTACGTGAGAGAAATACACATTACGAAAATGAGGATACCCCTTTTCCTTCGGCTCTACCGGAGTCAACATAGTAGTCCAGTGTTCAGGAACATCTTTTCCTTCATATTCTTTCGGCAAGGCAGAATAACTATATTTCGGATTCCAGTTCAAATCGACAGACAGGATATGAGTCACACTATCAGCCTCAACACGCGTCATATAGATATTCTCGACCGTTCCGCCACGGTTCATGGATGATTTCAGACGCAATGTCGTTCCTGTGCCATACGCTATCAAATCATGAGCCAGTACATTGCGGATAGAACCGGAAGTCTCACTTCCGCAAGTCAGTAAGCCCGCACCTTTACGGGCGATACAATTACGAACCACCACATTCTCCGTCGGACGATTCACACGCAGTCCATCCGCGTCACGCCCTGCCTTAATACAAATATTATCATCGTTGCAATCCACATCACAGTTTTCTACCAGAATATTGGTGGATGAATCAATATCAATGCCATCCGTACTTGGTCCGTGACCTCCTACATTATTATTAATAGTAAGTCCGCTCACCGAACAATGATCCGAATACAAAATCTGACAAGCCCAGAATCCCGTACGCACCAACGTAAAGTCTTTCAACGTGATATGCTTGCTGTTGGAAACCAGTACTCCTCTCACCCGCTTGCAATCATAATCCACAATCCAGCGCAGATTCTTCTTCTCATATTCTTCCCGCATCGCCCAATATTTATCCCAGAATACTTTTCCGCGGCAATCGATAAAACCTTCCCCCGTAAGAGCGGCATTTTCCGCATCCATTATATTGATAACAGCCGAAGGCCATGTCATTTCGATACCGGCAATGCGGGAAGGAAATTCCGGATAGTCCTGAATATTATCACTCGCAAGCAAGGTAGTACCTTTACTAAGATGCAGGTTCACACCACTCTTGATAAACAAAGCACCTATTTTATAATACCCCGGAGCAACAACTACCGTGCCTCCTCCCTGTTGGTGACAAGCATCAATAGCGGCCTGGATAGCAGGAGTACTAAATACGGAAGTGTCATTCCGCAACCCGAACTTTCCGGCATCCCATTCTGTGTTTTCCGGAGTCCTCTGCGCCCCCACCTGATCGGCCCACGACAAATCCGGCTCTGCAGATACACTTCCCCAATCATAAGCAGGAATCGTCTTTTTCGGAGTTGTAAAACCAATCAAGGCCAATAGTACAATAGATAAAAGATACTTCATAATTACTTCTTTTAGTTCATGTTGCAAAATTATCGCATATCATCAAAGAGGTAATGGACGGATGTACGCAAAAGATAGAATATTATATCATACGGATAATTAATTTGAAAGGGTGCACAATTGTATATAGTCTTTGTACATTTCTCCATTTCATACATTCAAAAAAGGAGTAATTTTGCGAGTGAATAAATATAATAAGGTCCAAACCGATGAAACAAATATGAGAAGAATTGCAATTTATCTATTGTGCATATTCATGTTACTGCCTGTTGCAACAATGACAGCACAACCTGGTTATAACTACTCAAAGTTACAACGGGAGAAACTAAACCGCGGCGTAGTTGCCATTCGCGAAAACCCTTCAGAAGTAATCGTTTCGTGGAGGTATCTTTCTTCCGATCCGATACAGACCGGTTTCAATGTGTACAGAGACGGGAAGAAACTGACAGACACTCCCATCACAGTCAGCACCTTGTTCCGTGATAAGAATAACAGTCAGAAAACGGCTGTTTACGAAATACGTCCTGTTCTAAAAGGCAAGGAAACGCATCACATTGACGGTACATACACACTCCCGGAAAACGCGCCTCTCGGCTATCTGGAAATTCCCCTGCAAAACCGGCCGACGGAGTAACTCCGGCAGGTGATACCTACACGTACAGTCCCAATGATGCTTCCATCGGTGACGTAGACGGTGACGGCGAATACGAAATTATCCTCAAATGGGACCCCAGCAATTCACACGACAATGCACATGAAGGCTATACAGGCGAAGTATACATCGATTGTTACCGAATGAACGGAGAACAACTATGGCGTATCAACTTGGGTAAAAACATACGTGCAGGAGCTCATTATACTCAATTTATGGTGTACGATCTGGATGGTGACGGCAAAGCGGAAGTAGTGATGCGGACTGCCGACGGAACAGTGGACGGAAAAGGAAAAGTAATTGGAAATGCTGATGCAGACTATCGCGAAGCCGGTACTTTTGACCCAAGCAGGAATCAAATGATGAAGCAAGGACGTATTCTGAAAGGCAAAGAATACCTGACTGTTTTTTCAGGAGACACCGGTGAAGCCTTACATACCATCGACTATATCCCTGCCGCGCAACGTTGCCGACTGGGGAGACGCAAAAGGTAACCGAAGCGACCGCTTCCTGGCTTGTGTAGCCTATCTTGACGGAGTACACCCAAGTGTTGTCATGTGCCGAGGCTACTACACACGCACCGTTCTGGCGGCCTTCGACTGGAACGGAAAAGAACTGAAGAACCGATGGGTATTCGACAGCAACCATCCCGGATGCGAGCAGTACGCCGGACAAGGAAACCACAATCTGCGTGTAGGCGATGTGGATGGTGACGGATGCGACGAAATCATTTACGGTTCCTGTGCTATCGACCACAACGGCAAAGGACTTTATTCTACCCGAATGGGACATGGAGACGCCATCCACCTGACACATTTTGACCCTTCCCGTAAAGGTCTGCAAGTATGGGACTGCCACGAAAACAAACGTGACGGAAGTACGTACAGAGATGCCGCCACCGGAGAAGTGTTATTACAGATAAAAAGCAATACCGATGTAGGACGTTGTATGGCCGCCGACATTGACCCGACTCATCCGGGTGTGGAAATGTGGTCAGGAGATTCACAAGGAATTCGAAACGTAAAAGGAGAAATCATAGCCCCTAAAATGAGAAATATGCCGACCAATATGGCTGTCTGGTGGGATGGAGACCTATTACGCGAACTATTGGATAGAAACATGATTATTAAATACGACTGGGAAAACAAAAAGTTTGTTCCGCTTGTCAAATTCACAGGAACTCTTTTCAACAATGGAACGAAATCGAATCCTTGTCTCCAAGGTGACATTATAGGCGATTGGCGGGAAGAAGTACTCGTACGCTCCGAGAACAACGCTGCTCTCCGGCTCTACGTTTCGACTATTCCGACCGAATACAGATTCCACACCTTCCTTGAAGAACCGATATACAGAATCAGTATCGCTACCCAAAATGTAGCTATAACCAGCCAACACAACCGGGATTCTATTTCGGACCGGACCTTATAAAAATGAAAGGTACTTTCAGAGGATATCAATTCAAGTAAGTTAAGAGACTATCATGAAACACAAATTATTTCTTTTCACATTTCTCCTGGCTATACTGTCCGCCATTAATATACAGGCATCCGAACGCAAAAAATACAATTTCAACAGCGAATGGAAGCTGCGGATAGGAGACTTTCCTAAAGCCAAAGATACAAAATTCGACGACAGTAAATGGAAACAAGTAACTTTGCCCCATGCCTTCAATGAAGATGAAGCATTCAAACTTTCCATTGAACAATTGACAGATACAGTGGTATGGTATCGCAAGAGTTTCCAGATTCCGGAACTGAAAAGTAATCAGAAAGTATTCGTCGAATTTGAAGGAGTACGCCAACGCGGAGACTTCTATCTTAACGGACATTATCTAGGCAGACACGAAAACGGTGTTATGGCGGTAGGGTTCGACCTGACTCCACATATCAAAGAGGGTGAGAACGTGATTGCCGTTCGCACCGACAACGACTGGATGTACAGAGAAGAAGGAACTAACTCTAAGTTCCAGTGGAACGACCGCAATTTCAATGCCAACTATGGCGGTATTCCTAAAAACGTCTTCTTGTACGTTACTGATAATGTATATCAGACTCTTCCCCTATATAGCAACCTGAAAACGACAGGCGTATACGTCTATGCCCAAGACTTCGACATCCAAGGACGCAAAGCTACGATTCATGCCGAATCGGAAGTCAGAAATGACAGTAAAGCTACCCGGCAATTCAGCTATCAGGTGACTATACTTGATGCCGACGGCAAACTAATGAAAACTTTCCAAGGTGATAAAGTGACTTTGAAAGCCGGAGAGACTAAGACGGTAAAAGCATCTGCCATCCTTCATAATCTTCACTTCTGGAGTTGGGGATATGGTTACTTGTATACGGTAAAAACCGCTTTGAAAGATGATAATAATCAGATATTCGACGAAGTCAGTACCCGCACCGGCTTCCGCAAGACCCGCTTCGCGGAAGGAAAGATATGGTTGAACGACCGTGTTATCCAAATGAAAGGGTATGCACAGCGCACCAGCAACGAATGGCCGGCAGTAGGTCTGTCCGTACCTGCCTGGTTGAGCGATTTTTCTAATGACCTGATGGTGAAAGGAAACGCGAATCTGGTTCGCTGGATGCACGCTACTCCGTGGAAACAGGATGTAGAATCCTGCGACCGTGTAGGTCTGATACAGGCAATGCCTGCCGGAGATGCAGAAAAAGACCGTGAAGGACGTCAATGGGAACAACGGTGGAGTTGATGCGAGACGCGATTATCTACAACCGTAATAATCCGAGTATCCTGTTCTACGAATGTGGCAACAAAGCCATCAGCCGCGAACACATGATAGAAATGAAAGCTGTCCGCGACAAATACGACCCGTTCGGCGGACGTGCCATCGGATCACGTGAAATGTTGGATATCCGCGAAGCGGAATACGGTGGCGAAATGCTGTACATCAACAGAAGCGAACATCATCCGATGTGGGCGACCGAATATTGCCGCGACGAAGGTTTAAGAAAGTACTGGGATGAATATAGCTATCCTTTCCACAAAGAAGGTGACGGACCACTTTATAAAGGACAACCGGCCACTGACTATAACCGCAACCAAGATGAACTTGCCATCACCATGATAGCCCGCTGGTATGATTATTGGCGTGAGCGTCCCGGAACGGGTAACAGAGTCAGCTCCGGCGGTACTAAAATTATCTTCTCCGACACCAATACCCACTACCGGGGTGCGGAAAACTACCGAAGAAGTGGAGTGACGGACGCGATGCGTATCGAAAAAGATGCTTTCTACGCACATCAGGTAATGTGGGACGGATGGGTAGATACGGAAAAAGACCAGACCTACATCATCGGACACTGGAACTATCCGGATAATACGGTAAAACCTGTGCAGGTAGTATCTACCGGAGAAGAGGTGGAGCTTTTCCTGAATGGTAACTCCCTGGGTAAAGGCAAACGCCAATACAATTTTCTCTTTACTTTCGACAACGTAGCCTTCAAACCGGGCAAACTGGAAGCTGTCAGCTACAATAAAGCAGGGAAAGAAATCAGTCGTTATGCTGTAAATACAGCCGGTGAACCTGCCAGTCTGAAACTTACCGCTATCCAAAACCCCGAAGGCTTTCATGCAGACGGTGCGGATATGACATTGATACAGGTGGAAGTGGTAGATAAAGACGGACAACGTTGTCCGTTGGACAACCGCACTATTCAGTTCACACTCAAGGGTCAGGCGGAATGGCGCGGAGGTATCGCTCAAGGTAAAAACAATCATATTCTTGATACAAACCTTCCGGTAGAATGTGGTATCAACCGCGCACTGATCCGCAGCACGACGGCTGCCGGAAAAGTAACTCTGACAGCACAGGCTAAAGGACTTCTAAGTGCCTCTCTCACATTGGAAACGGTGCCTGTAAAAGTGACCGGAGGTTTGAGTACCTATCTTCCGCAGGCCACTTTGAAAGGCAGACTGGATAGAGGAGAAACACCTTCTACCCCTTCTTACAAAGACAGCAAAAAGGGTGTACGAATCGTTTCGGCAAAAGCCGGTTCCAACAATAATGATGCTGAAAAAAGCTACGATGATATCGAACTGACCGAATGGAAGAATGACGGTAAACTAAGCACTGCATGGATTACCTATACATTGGAAAGAGATGCCGAAATAGACGATATATGCATCAAACTGCAAGGATGGCGTTCACGAAGTTACCCGCTGGAAGTATATGCCGGCAACACCTTGATTTGGAGCGGAAACACGGATAAAAGCCTGGGATATATTCATCTCAATGTAGAAAAGCCCGTACGTGCTAATACGATAACCATCCGCTTGAAAGGAAACACCAGTGACAAAGATGCTTTCGGACAGATTATCGAAGTAGAGGCTATAGCGGCCAATACAATGGAATTGGAAAAAAGCAGTAGCAAACACCAGTTGAGAATCATCGAAGTTGAGTTTCTCGAAACAATCAAATAAAAAAGTTCCGGCAATGTTGTTTATTTGCCTGCCATCAAGTATCTTTGTTCATAAACTGAATTTTAACGCTTATGTGTAAACAACCGGATATCCTAGAAAGTGAAAAGATTCACTTTGCAGTCATGGCAATAGAAGCTGGAGCACGCGAAATGGGAATTTCTCCTATGGAAATGCGCCGACGTTTAGAGAAAATGAATCTAATCAAACGTCTTCTACTGGACAATTACGAAGTGATGCACACACAAAGTCTAAAACATGTAGGCGAGGATGTGGTCGAGGCTTTGAAGAACTGGGAGGCACAGGAGGGCGAGAAGGGATGAAAATAACACTTTATCATGGCTCCACCCTTTCTATAGAGCATCCCTTAGCAAAGTGGGACGTGCCGATTTAGATTTCGGTAGAGGTTTTTATCTAACCTCACTACGCTCACAAGCAGAACAGTGGGCTGCCCGCGTACAACTATTACGGGCAAGTACTACTGCATGGATTAATGTATACGAATTTGATATGGATGCAGCTATAAAAGCTGTATTCAAGCTACTTCGTTTTGATGCTTACGATCAGCATTGGTTGAATTTTATTGTCGCTAGTAGGAATGGAAAACAGCCTTGGAAAGATTATGATATTATAGAAGGAGGCGTAGCAAACGATCGGGTTATTGACACCATAGAAGATTACCTTAACGACATTATCACCATAGAGCAAGCCCTCGGGCAATTGGTATATGCACAACCTAATCATCAGATATGTTTGCTCAATCAGCAACTCATTGATACATATCTACATTTTGATAATAGTTTTCCACTGGATACTATGGACAGAAAAGGAGGTAACAAATGAGAGAACAAGTACTTTGGAGAAAAATCAGTCGCATCGTCCTATTATTATCAGCCCGATTGGAGATAAGCCGGAAAGAGCATTAAATCTGTTTTATGAAACGAATGTATGTGCCATGTTACATGACTCCCGTTACGGACTGCATCTAATGAGTGATACTTATATTATAAATGATGTATTGCGTGAATTACAAGACAAGCAGTAATTTTAGAATATATTATGATACCAAGCAAACAAAATCTCTTCTTTTCATACCGTTCCTTTTTGAATCCTTATCACTCATTTTTTCATTTATTCCTTCATTATTCACACCACGCTGATAAACCGATGGTGCCACCCCAAACTGTGCTTTAAAGCATTTGCTGAAATAAAAAGGATCACTGATGCCTACCTTGTAAGAGACTTCCGCAACCGTTAGATTATCTTCTGACAGCAACAACTCCGCCGCTTTCTTCATTCGCACCACACGCAAATATTCATTAGGCGAATATCCTGTTACGCCGCGTAATTTCCGATAAAAAACGGTTCGTCCCAACTTCATAAGCTGCGCAAACTCATCAATAGAAAATTCCGGGCGGGCAAGATTCTGTTCGAGAATGGCAGCCAAGCGGTCTGCAAATTCTTTATCCCGTTCGGTAGTACACATAGCCGGTCGCACAATACCCGGTTCGTTGGAGAACTTCTCACGCAATTTATCACGCTGTTCGATCAAACGGAATACACGTGCCAACAGCAGTTTAACGCTGAATGGTTTGGCGATGTATGCATCCGCACCTGCCTCAATTCCTTCCAGATGCTTTTCCGGTGAGTTCAACGCGGTCAGAAGGATAATGGGAATATGACTCGTATCAAAATCTGTTTTTAGTTTCTTGGTCACTTCAAATCCGGTCATTCCCGGCATCAGAACATCACAGATAATCAAATCAGCATCATACGTACAGGCCTTTTCAAATCCGGACGTGCCGTCGGCAGCCACTTCCACTTCAAAGTATGCGCCGATTTCTTCCCGTAGAAACTCACGAATATCATTATCATCTTCAATAATCAGCACTTTCCGTTTATTCAAAGGAGCAGCCATCTTTTCCGGGTCAGGAAGCTCTTCCGGAAGCTGTAACAAATGATGTGCATGACCGTCCGCCTCTTTCAGCAATACGTTGCCCGGAACAAGGAAGTCTTTCTCCGAATACACCGTCTTATCTGTCGGAATACATACGGTAAATACAGAACCGCCACCTTCATTGTCTTTATACTCAATCGTACCTTTATGCACCTGCACCAGTTCGTGGCTCAAATGCAGACCGACCCCAATACTGTCACCGGAGAAATTACTCTGCATAAACCGCTTGAACAATTCATTCTGTTTCTCTTTAGGAATCCCTACTCCCGTATCCGAAACCTGAATCTGCAATGTTTGCTTCCCTTCGTCACATTCACCGAAAGAATAATCGTTCCGTTGGAAGGGGTATATTTAAATGCATTTGAAAGCAGGTTATAAGTCACCTTATCCAAATTTCCTTTATCAATAAACATCTTATAAGATGCACCGAAGGCAAGAAACGGAAGTTCATATTCTTCTGTTCCGCCACTCGCCGAAACTCAAAAATATTTCATAAAGGAAAGAAGATGACATCTGTTTCCTCTAA
>ENA-OQJX01000198-OQJX01000198.1-human-gut-metagenome-genome-assembly--contig:-NODE-198-length-39931-cov-3.986006_pt1 | contig 39931 bp, 45 predicted proteins | sample MGYA00242615_ERZ504782 | MGnify/ENA primary metagenome ERZ504782 (study PRJEB26092, sample SAMD00036354) | human gut metagenome | host: Homo sapiens | study: EMG produced TPA metagenomics assembly of... | reverse complement strand
CACTTTCTCGCAGGAACGCAACCGGGGTTTCAACACGGCTGTCGGCACGGCGGAGGTATCGGACAGGAACACCATACCGGCGTGCGTGCATGGGGCGCAGAGTGTCACGGGCGGGCAGACGGTAAGCTGCGCCTGCTGGAGCCTATGGCGGTGGCGGGCAGGACAATTCCCCGCAATGCGGTGGTGGTCGGCACGGGCAAGATACAGGGAGAACGGCTCGACATCGAGATTACCTCGCTGGAATACGACGGCACGATTATCCCCGTGGAGCTTGCGGTCTATGACACGGACGGACAGCCCGGCATCTTCATCCCGAACTCGATGGAGATGAACGCCGTCAGGGAGGTCGCCGCCAACATGGGCGGCTCGCTGGGAAGCAGCATCAACATCTCCACCAATGCCGGGGCGCAGCTCGCCTCCGACTTGGGCAAGGGCTGATACAAGGCACGAGCCAGTACATCGCCAAGAAGATGCGCACCGTAAAGGTGCATCTGAAAGCCGGGTACAGGGTCATGCTTTACCAAGAAAAAGATTGAAATCAATAAAAAAATTACCACTAAAATCCAAAAGTAATGAGAAAAGTAATCATCATGTTTGCCCTCGCTATGGGCATCACAACTGCCAACGCGCAGGAGAATGTAACCGTTGAAACGACCAACGGAAGTAATGAACAGCCGACCTTGACAAAGGAGGTCTATCCGCAGAAGGAGGCGGACGGCGACCTGTATCACGGTCTGTCGCGCAAGTTGACCTTCGACCGCATGATACCGCCGCACGGTCTGGAAGTGACCTACGACAAGACGGTGCATATCCTCTTCCCCTCGGAGGTGCGCTACGTCGATCTGGGCTCGCCCAACCTGATAGCGGGGAAAGCCGACGGCGCGGAGAACGTCATCCGTGTGAAGGCGACCGTCAAGAACTTCCAGAATGAGACGAATATGTCCGTCATCACGGAGGACGGCAGCTTCTACACCTTCAACGTGAAGTACGCAGCCGAACCGTTGTTGCTCAATGTGGAGATGTGCGACTTCATCCATGACGGCAGCACGGTGAACCGCCCGAACAACGTGCAGGAAATCTATCTGAAAGAGCTGGGCAGCGAAAGCCCGATGCTGGTGCGCCTTATCATGAAGTCCATCCACAAGCAGAACAAACGGGAGGTGAAGCATATCGGCTGCAAGCGTTTCGGCATCCAATACCTCCTGAAAGGCATCTACACGCACAACGGCTTGCTCTATTTCCACACGGAGATAAAAAACCAGAGCAACGTGCCTTTCGATGTGGACTACATCACATGGAAAATCGTGGACAAGAAGGTGGCGAAGCGTACCGCCGTGCAGGAGCGGATCATCCTGCCGCTTCGTGCGCAGAACTACGCCACCCTCGTGCCGGGCAAGAAAAGCGAGCGCACGGTTTTCACGATGGCAAAGTTCACCATTCCCGACGACAAATGCCTCGTGGTGGAGCTGAACGAGAAGAACGGCGGCCGTCACCAGTCCTTCGTGATTGAGAACGAGGATTTGGTACGAGCCAATACCATCAATGAACTTCAGGTGCGCTGACCATGAGAAAGTACATCGCAATAATCATCGCGTCGCTTGCCCTTTTTACGGGGCAGGCGCACGCCCAACGGTGTCTGCCGAAGATGCAGGGCATCGAGGTGAGGGCGGACATGGCGGACGGCTTCAATCCCGGCGGCAAGGACGGCGGGTACAGCTTCGGGGCGGCTCTCTCCACCTACACGAAGAGGGGGAACAAGTGGGTGTTCGGTGGCGAATACCTCCTGAAGAACAACCCCTACAAAGACACCAAGATACCCGTGGCGCAGTTCACGGCGGAGGGCGGCTATTACTTCAAGATACTGTCGGACGCCCGAAAAATCGTGTTCGTCTATGCCGGGGCTTCGGCTCTCGCCGGATATGAGTCTGTGAATTGGGGGAAGAAAGTGCTGCATGACGGCTCCACGCTGCACGACCGGGACGCCTTTATCTACGGCGGTGCGCTGACGCTCGATGTGGAGTGCTACGTGGCAGACCGTATCGCCCTACTTGCCAATCTGCGGGAGCGTTGCCTGTGGGGTGGCGACACACGGAAGTTCCACACGCAGTTCGGGGTCGGCATCAAGTTCATCATCAACTGACACGGGCATGGAACGGACGGAAATAGATGCTGTCAGACAGATGCCGCTTGCGGACTTCCTCGCACGGTTGGGGTATGAGCCTGTCAGAAGTAGCGGTAACGAGCTGTGGTATATCGCCCCGTACAGGGGCGAGCGCACACCCTCTTTCCGTGTGAACGTGGCGAAACAGCTCTGGTACGACTTCGGTTTGGGCAAGGGCGGCGACATCTTCACGCTTGCCGGGGAGTTTCTGCAAAGCGATGACTTCATGAAGCAAGCGAAGTTCATAGCGGAAGCCGCCAATATGACGGTTGCCGGATGGGAAAAGCCCGTCTATCTCTCGAAGCCGACCGAATCCGTTTTTGAGGATGTGGAGGTCGCTCCGCTGCTCCGCTCACTGCTGACGGAGTATTTAGAGGAACGGGGCATCCCTTACGCCATCGCATCCCGTCACTGCTGCCGCTTGAACTACGGTGTGCGTGGAAAACGGTATTTTGCCGTTGGCTTTCCGAACATGGCAGGTGGCTATGAAGTCAGAAGCGATATTTCAAGGGTTGCATACCTCCGAAGTCTGTATCACTGGTAAAGGCGAATGACATCCCGGCTGACGAGTGCCTCGTGTTCGAGGGCTTCATGGACTTTCTCTCTGCCGTGACGCTTGGTGTAACCGGTAACGCTGACTGTCTTGTGCTGAACTCAGTCGCCAACGTGGAGAAGGCGGCGGGATTGCTGGACGGATACGGGCGCATCGGCTGCTTCCTCGACCGTGACGAAGCCGGACGGCGGACGCTTGCCGCACTTACCATGCGATACGGGGAACGTGTCACCGACCGTTCCTCCCTCTATGACGGTTGCAAGGACTTGAACGAGTACCTGCAACTGACAACGAAAAAACAGAAAAACAACCATCTAAAAATCGAAGAACAATGAACATACTGAACAACAGAAACAAGAGAACATCAATATTCAAGGCAGTGGCGTTATGCCTGATAGCCGCCATGTCATTCACCCTCGTGTCATGTGACGATGACATGGACATCCAGCAGTCCTATCCCTTCACGGTGGAGGTCATGCCCGTGCCGAACAAGGTAGTAAAGGGGCAGACAGTGGAAATCCGCTGTGAACTGAAAAAGGAGGGCGACTTTTCGGGTACGCTCTATACCATCCGCTATTTCCAGTTCGAGGGGGAAGGCTCGCTCAAAATGGATAACGGCATCACCTTCCTGCCTAACGACCGCTACCTGCTGGAGAACGAAAAATTCCGCCTGTACTACACGGCGGCGGGTGATGAGGCGCATAATTTCATCGTGGTGGTGGAGGATAACTTTAGCAACTCCTACGAACTGGAATTTGACTTCAACAACAGGAATGTAAAGGACGACGATCTTACCATCGTTCCCATCGGCAACTTCAGCCCCTTGTTGAAATGATGCGTGTATTCATGACAATGCTCTGTTCACTTCTGACGGTCTGTTCTGTGTCCGCGCAGATCAGCCGCCAAGAGGGAACGGACGGGCAGGCGGCAATCTACCGACTGCCGCTTATGGAACGTGCTTTTTTATGCTGCCGCTACTTTGAAGGCTGGCACTCAGAAAAACACTACCCATACGTCGGTTGGGGTCACAAACTTTTGCCAAACGAGAAGTATTCGGCACGAACCATGACAAAACGGGATGCGGATGAACTTTTGCGGAAAGACCTGCGCAAATTTGTCGCCATGTTCCGTAAATTCGGGGTTGATTCGATTTTGCTTGGCACGTTAGCTTACAATGTGGGACCGGCGAAGCTGTTAGGCAGCAAAACAATCCCCAAAAGCACCTTAATCAAGAAGCTGGAAGCTGGTGACAGGAACATCTACCGTGAGTATATAGCCTTCTGCAACTACAAAGGAAAACGCCACGCCATGCTGCTCAAACGGAGAAAGGCGGAGTTTGCGCTGTTGTATATCCCATAAAAGGACTGACAAAACTGGCAAAAGACGTGCCATATTTAACTTGGCACGTCTTTTGCTCTATCACTTGATAGATTATCGTAGGATTTTCTCGTTAATTGACATCGTTGAGCCATTTTTGCCTATCGGTTTCCAAATAACACTTCAAGTTGTAAGTGTTGTGAGAGCAATACAAAACATAGTTATTAACCATAAAAAGTATAGCGAAATTATGAAGAAAGTATTTAGCCTACATTATTCATAGTGGATTCATTTCAGGTTATCAAAACAGATATGGGGACAATCTGAAGCCTCCAACTAATGTCTATCATCGAATGACCGCTTGATGTAGAGTTATAATCCTGTCCGAAGCCTTGATTTCGGCATGCTCAGGTCTGATTATCACGTCCATTTTTATGGAGCGGATATGACTTATAAGTCCGATTACAGAATCGGACTCAGGTTGATTTCAGATTATTCCACTTGTCAGGCAGAGAGTCTCGTCAAGGCTTGCGACAAAGCTTCAAGGTGTCGATGGTGTGGGGAAAAGCTGAACCTTATAAAAGTCTTTTTTTCGACTATGAAGACGGCACTCAGCATAATCCGCTTCATGAAGCTGTCCATCGTGAAGGCGCCGACCTCTGTATTGGAGAAAGCCTTCGACCTGAGACGGTATGCGGTCACATATGCCGCGCCATATAGAAACAGCCGGAACATATTGGCTCTGAAAGAACTGCACGACATCCTGTCGGCTCGAAAATACTTCAGGTCTTTTATCCATAGCTCCATTGTGCCGCGCTTACAGTAACGTCGATATACTGTCTCGGGCTTGTTGTTACGGTTGCTTGTGACTATGAAGCGGACGTTTACACCCTTGTCGGAGACTTCGATTTTTGCAATCACCCTCTGTCTGTATTTCCATGATTTGGCTTTGTACTCAAAGCTGTAGTAACGGCGTACATCCTCATGGTGAAGTTCGAAATCCCCCTTGGCACGGCGCAATTGCTTGTCGATTTTCTTCATAAGCGCAGGATTGCCCGACAGCCCTGTGATAAATCTCACATAAAGATGTGTCTTGACCCAGTCCATAAACTCATGGCTGCAGAAATGACTGTCCCCGCGGAGTTCTATTATTGTGTGAGGCCATTCCTTATGGATGTATTCAATGACTCTGCGCAGTATACCGAAGATGTTCAGCGACTTGTTGCGTCGTCCCGGTCTCAGTAGAGGAAGTATCAGCTTGCCGTTCATACCGTCGAAAATAACCATCGGCATGTAGCAGTATTCGTCATAGTAATCATTGAACAGCGACAGCTGCTGCGCCCCGTATGTGTTGGCATTTGTATCGTCAACGTCAAGAATAATCTTACGCGGAGCTTTGTCGAAGGATGAGATGTAGTCCTTGACAAACAGTTCTGCTATTTTCCATAAGGTCCTTTTGTCAATATGATTCTCAAGCCGTGTCATCGTCGGTTGTGAGCACAGGCCGGGATCCGATGCCTTGCGGCCCACGCTCATCTTAAGGGCACTGTCGTGGCGCAGGCGGTCGCAGTCGTTGGCATCCTCGTAGCCGCACATTATCTGTCCGACACGCTGGCAGACCATCTCTTCGTAGGAATGCTGTACGAAAAGTTGATTTCGATAATCCGGAATTAGGCGCGCTATCTTTCGCGCTATGCTGTCTTTCATTAGACCGACAAGCACCAGTCCTCCATTGGACGAGATGTCCGGGGCATTGAAATCGACCTGAATTTTCCTGTCAGGAAGCACGTCTTGAAAAGAAAAAAGATTTTTCTCTTGACTGACTCCGTTATTTGTTGTATCTTTGCACATGAGAACGCCGGTATTAAGTTTATTTTTAACACCTTAAAGTTAATGCTTTTCTTGCAAATATACAAGAAGGGCGTTCTCTTTTTTGTGGAGACTATGAATTATTCAGGTTAGGAAAATTCAGAAAGGAACACTTTGAATTCAAGTATTCACCTGTAAGAAGTTACTAATGACAAAAAAGAAATTGCCCGTTCGTTTTACGGGTCAGCACTTTACTATTGATAAAGTGCTAATAAAAGATGCAATAAGACAAGCAAATATAAGTAATCAGGATACGGTTTTAGATATTGGGGCAGGCAAGGGGTTTCTTACTGTTCATTTATTAAAAATCGCCAACAATGTTGTTGCTATTGAAAACGACACAGCTTTGGTTGAACATTTACGAAAATTATTTTCTGATGCCCGAAATGTTCAAGTTGTCGGTTGTGATTTTAGGAATTTTGCAGTTCCGAAATTTCCTTTCAAAGTGGTGTCAAATATTCCTTATGGCATTACTTCCGATATTTTCAAAATCCTGATGTTTGAGAGTCTTGGAAATTTTCTGGGAGGTTCCATTGTCCTTCAGTTAGAACCTACACAAAAGTTATTTTCGAGGAAGCTTTACAATCCATATACCGTTTTCTATCATACTTTTTTTGATTTGAAACTTGTCTATGAGGTAGGTCCTGAAAGTTTCTTTCCACCGCCAACTGTCAAATCAGCCCTGTTAAACATTAAAAGAAAACAGTTATTTTTTGATTTTAAGTTTAAAGCCAAATACTTAGCATTTATTTCCTGTCTGTTAGAGAAACCTGATTTATCTGTAAAAACAGCTTTAAAGTCGATTTTCAGGAAAAGTCAGGTCAGGTCAATTTCGGAAAAATTCGGTTTAAACCTTAATGCTCAAATTGTTTGTTTGTCTCCAAGTCAATGGGTAAACTGTTTTTTGGAAATGCTGGAAGTTGTCCCTGAAAAATTTCATCCTTCGTAGTTCAAAGTCGGGTGGTTGTCAAGATGATTTTTCTGGTTTGGTGTCGTCTTTTAAGCTGCCGCATAACGAAAAATGGTAGCCGTAGTTGCCGGATTTACAGCACTTTCGTATCAATTTAGCACTTCGGTTCGTTAAAAGCACCAAAGTATCAAGTTGGCACGAAAGCCGGCAATTATCGGCTACCATATGTGTGTGCCCTGCATATGCAGGACACACCCCGAAAGCTTTTCAAATAGTTCAAAAATACAAATTTAGTTTTACGAACCAAGTTTTCGGGGTGTTATTTTTCCAGAGGGTGCAAGTCCCTTACGAGCGGATTGAAACCCCGAATCGTTAGCAAGCTGCAAGGTGGTTTATCGTGAGGTATGCACTGAAGGAAGCAGAACTGCAAAAGTCTGTACCGACGAACAGAAAGTACATAAGAGGCATAACAATAAGGATGAGTATCCACAGCAATACGAAGTCCAAAACAGTGTTCTGAACATGCTATTAAATCAGATTATTGTTATGTAGATGTACCGGCGATAGACGGAAGGAAAAAGCATTTACCAGGGGAGGTCTTGGCGATTACGAGTTAATCAATCCAAGAAGTCAGCAGAGGTCATAGTACTTGAGGGCAAACGAGGTGCGAATAGATACCGCATAGGTCTCACAAACAAGGAAGGACTGAACGTAAAGAGGTTTTCAATAGGTAACGGAACACATAGTAGCCCTACTTAACGAAAACAGGTTAAAAACAACTAAAATGATAACAAGAGTAGTACATCCGTTTAATCTTCAAAGAGCATTGGAACACGTGATTGCCAATAAAGGTAGTGCGGGTGTTGATGGTGTTTCTATAAGAGAGCTCCGCAAGGTGTTTTCTGAAAAGAAACTACAACTGATTGAAGCAATCAAACAAGGCAACTATCAAGTACAACCCATTTTAGGTATTGAAATTCCGAAAGGAAATGGGAAAACTCGATTATTGGGTGTTCCCACCACTACAGAACGTGTGTTGCAACAAGCCTTAGCACAAACTATTGCACCACTTTTTGAGCCCGAATTTAGTAATTACAGCTATGGATTTAGACCTCACAAGAATGCCCGACAAGCCGTTGGACAATCTCGGGATTACATCCATTCAGGATTAAACCACATTGTGGATATTGACCTGAAAAACTTCTTTGATGAAGTTGACCACTGTTTATTACTGAATTTAATCTATCAAAAAGTGAAATGCAAAGCTACCATGCAACTCATACGCAAATGGCTCAGAGCACCTATTAAAATCAACGGAAAGCTACGAAAGAGAAGAAAAGGCGTTCCGCAAGGAAGCCCTTTAAGTCCATTATTGTCGAACATTTTACTACATCAACTGGATAAGGAAATGACTCGAAGAGGACACAAATTTGTACGTTATGCGGATGATTTTAGTATTTATTGCAAAAGCCACAATCAAGCCAAGGCAACAAGAGTGGTAATTGAAAAGTTTTTGAAAAACAAACTCAAATTAACTATAAATGAAGAAAAGAGTGGTATCAGAAAACCAATCCACTTCACAATTTTGGGTTTCGGATTCGTACCTACGTACGAGAAAGGAAGTAAAAATCAATACCAACTTATTGTATCGGAAAAAGCATGGAAGAAACTAAAAGAACGACTTAAAACAATCACCCGAAAAACCACACCAGCCACATTTGAAGAGCGTATTGCCAAGATAAAAGAAGTGCAACGCGGATGGTTGAACTATTTCCAAGGCACGAGTATTTTGGGCAAATTACGAGATTTAGATGGTTGGCTTCGCAACCGACTGCGCTATTGCATTTGGCATCATTGGAAAAAACCCGAAAGGAAAAGGAAAAACCTGATTCGATTAGGTGTAGACCAAGACCATGCCTACGCTTGGAGCAGAACACGGAAAGGCGGTTGGGCAATAGCACAAAGTCCTATTCTAGGCACTACCATTACTTTACAACGCTTGAAGAAAAGAGGATATGTTTCCTTAACTGAATTACATTTACAACTTAACCCATCTCTTTGCGAACCGCCGAGTACGTGACCCGTACGCTCGGTGGTGTGAGAGGCGCACTCCGTCAGTTACTGGCGGAGCCGTCTACTCGATTATGCGGTCGGTTTTCATTTTCTCTTCTTTCTCGTTAATTTGTCAAGCAAAGTTACTAAATTTGCAGTCAAGCAATTTCAATTTTTGAATTATGTATTTCAGCAGACCTTGGACTTCTATCTAAGTGATAGGCAGTCCTGAAAATTCCAATCTCTTTTAGGTCAAGACAATTAGTCTATGGGTTTCGTGTACCGACTTTTTTGTAAAGGCGTTACGTTGTCATAGTTGCTCTGTCGGGTAATACTGTCTATTCACTTCTCCACGATTTCTTAGATTCAACTAATAAATGCAACAGCATTTAAAATAACCAAGGGATGACATCCCTTGGTTGGCGTAAAAAATCACCTTAATTTTGTGGTTCCTACACTACAAAATTTATGGGACATTTAACGTTAGAACAAAGATACAAAATTGAGGCTTATAAAAGTCTAGGAAAAGGAATTACAGAAATAGCCAATTATGTTGGTCGGGACAAATCTGTGATTTCAAGAGAAATCAAGAGGAACGCCGATGCTAGAAGTGGTTTATATAAAGCCGATTTAGCGCAGCGAAAAACAATGAAAAGGCATCAGAACAAACGTAAACCATGTAAATTTAACGAACATATTGAAGCCAATGTAGTACACTATTTGAAACAGGATTTCAGTCCTGAACAGATAGTCGGAAGAGCTGCCTTGGAAGGTAAAGAAATGGTTTCTCATGAGCGGATATATCAATACATCTGGAAGGATAAACGAGGTGGTGGCAAGCTCTACAAACACCTAAGAACTAAGGGGAAGAAATATCGAAAAAGAGGTTTAGGCAAAGATGACAGAGGATTGATAACCAATCGGGTAGATATAGATAAGCGCCCCAGGATTGTCGAGGATAAGAAACGGGTTGGGGATTTAGAGATAGATCTAGTAATTGGCAAAGATCATAAAGGGGCATTGCTAACTATTAATGATCGCGCCACTGGGTTACTCTTTATGGGTAAGGTAGAGACCAAAGAATCAATCGAAATAGAAGCTAAAACAATTGAACTCTTACAAGATTGGAAACCGTTGTTACACACCATTACCTCAGATAATGGAAAAGAGTTTGCTAATCATCAGCAGATAGCAGAAAAGCTCGATATAGACTACTTTTTCGCTAAGCCCTACCACAGCTGGGAAAGAGGAGCAAATGAAAATTTGAATGGATTGATAAGACAATATTTCCCAAAAAAGTCTAATTTTACAAACATCACTCAGAAGCAAATTGACAGAGTAATAAGTATTTTAAATAACAGACCACGAAAAAGATTTGGATTTAAAACGCCCAATGAAGTTTTCGCTCAAAAATTAAACGAAAACATAGGTGTTGCATTTATAACTTGAATCCACCCATTTAATTTCTGATGATGACGAATTTGAAATCCCCGTTTATTTAGGAGACTCTTCATATGTTCCCAGCAAAATTTTAATTGATAATGTAGAATGTATTAATTATCATATAAAAACAATCAAAGGTTATATCAATATTGATATACCTCAAAGTGCTGTCTCTAACTCTATTATTTTTTCAAAAACAATGACAAGCCTTGAGCAAGATATACACAATTTAGACAGTGAAGCTATAAAAACCAAATTATGTTCTATCACTAGTGACAAAGATTTAACTCCTATTATTATACAAAAAATATCTATATTAGCAGAACAATTTGTTGAACTTGAAAAAAACAATTGGAATGGGATATGGGCTCGAATTGTCACAAACTTTTTAACTACAGCAAATTTAGGTAAATTCGATTTAATAGTTGGCAATCCACCATGGATAGACTGGAAAAATTTACCTGCTGGATACAGAGAAAGAGTAAAGTCTATATGTGTTGACAGTAAATTTATTTTCTGGTGATTCCATTACAGGTGGTATCAATTTAAATATATGTGCTCTTATATCAAATGTAGCTGCTTTAAATTGGCTACAAACAAATGGTATTCTAGCTTTTTTAATGCCTCAATCTATAATCTTTCAGAAAACATATGAGGGTTTTCGAAAATTCCACCTCAATGAAAATGAAAATTTATACATTCAAAAGATTTATGATTGGACATTAGCGGGGCATCCATTTGCACCAGTGACTCATAAGTTTCTTACTTATTTTTTTTCGAATAAAAAAATCGACTATTCAAATGGCATACCTGTCAAGCATTTTATTAAAAATAAAGGATATGACTTAACAAAATACTCAGATGCTACAAATTTCAATTTACTTGAAAGTGTATTCTCTATTTCATATAAAGTTGCAGGGCAAGCAAGTAATGACACAGTTTTTTCTTATGCAGAAAATAAAAGGGAGCTGGAACTTTTTAAAAAAATATCTGGAGATTCATGCTATAAAGGAAGAGAAGGTATTGAATTTTATCCGCAGGAGCTATTCTTATTAGAAGTAGATAATGAAATACACTCCACAAGTGAAATTGTTATTGTTAAAAATTTCCAGAATAGAAAATCCAAATACAAAATTCCTTTAGAATCTTTTCCACTTGAAAAAAAATATCTACATCCTTTAAGTTAAAGGAGTCGATATTGAGCGATTTCACTTACTTCAATCCAACTTTATCGTCCCATTTCCATATGAGACATCAAATACTAGAAGCCCAATATCAATTAAAGAATTAACTAAGAAATCAAATCTTCTTGCAAAGTATTTCAATAAATTTAAGGATGTATTTAATGCACAAACAAATTATAATGAAAAAATTATTGGAAAAAAGTACAATACAGAATTTTATGCCTTAGCAAGGGTTGGAGATTATAGCTTTGCTAAACATTTTGTCGCATTTAGAGATAATACAAAGTGGCAGGCATGTGTTATCAGTTCTGTTCCAACCCCATGGGGAGAATTCAAAAGGCCTCAATTTCAGAATCATGCTGTAACGATAACTCAAGACAATGATGGAAATTACATCTCTCTTGAAGAAGCCCATTATATTTGTGCTATTTTAAATGCCCCTTTAACAAAGTTATATATATTAAACTCTTCAGATTCAAGATCATTTAAAATAGACCCTCCAATTTATATTCCTAAATTTAACCCCGATAATATAATCCATAAAGAATTGTGTAGTTTATCGATGTTGGCTCACATCCATTTTGACAACAATAACATAATGAACAAAATCGACAATAAACTAAATGAATTAATTTGTGAACTTAAAAATAAAATCATAAAAAAACAACACAATACCTAGATTTGATCTTATCGATTACTTCATTAACACAAAAATCATGAACTGTTAAACCACTACTTTGGTAGGTAAGCTCCCGATAAAGTGCCCGTATAAACAGAGATTAGTTATATCAATCTAATAAGTCTTTAGTGATTCTCTTTTATATGGATACTTAACCGAGAGCTTACAAATGTTCTCGGAACAAAAAAATTATCATTTATCACTTATAAGTGATAATTTGGCAAACACATCGGTTATATCATCTGGCTGCAATGCCCATCTAAAAGCAGGATGCACTTCCCAATCATAGCCAAAATCAACAAAATCCGAGCTTAAATAACGATTTTCCTCAAAATATTTACGCTGAATTTCTCCATTGTCTAATTCTTTACGTGCAGTCAGAAAATTTATCTTAAACAAAAATTGAGCTATAGTTTTAGGTTCTGCAGCTCGACCATTTTTAAATATTATTTTGTGATTTTGCAAAATATTCCTAATTTTTGCATTAAGTTCCTGTGTTGTATATACATAGCCATTGCCTGACTGTTTCTGTTTTCGTGTAGGTTTCATTCCAAAAATGAGTTTGTCAATACTTGGTAACTCTGAACGAAATTCATTGATTGTATCTTGGATTCTTCCCTGTGAATATTCTTCGAATATCCCTTGCAAATTTTCCGTCTTAATAATTGACGAATTATTTCTTTTTGCACTTTGTGCTGAGAGAGAACATAATTTAACCAAGTCTCGAGGACGCTTTCTAATCATAGACATTAATACTTTATATGTATATGTGTCTGACCACTTTCCTCTTCCTTGAAATCTTCGTTCAAATACTCTATCAAGATGTTGACTAAGATAGAATTGATCTGTTTTTAATAAATTATTATAGTCAGCGGATATATCGAAAAAAGTTAAGATTCTTTTTACTAATAAAACTAATATTTCATGATTTGACCATTCACACCAAACAACAGAACTTTCAATCTTATCAGTTGATTCATCAGAAGTTCGAACTAAATAATAAACATCAGAACGCAAAGAAACTTTAAATGAAATGCCTTTGTTTTCATTAGCTAAATCTCGAACAGAATTCAGTAATGCAGATATTCTACTAATATCATCAGGTTTACCTTCCCAACCTCTATCAAGATCATCAATATATACGACAATTTTTCGTTTAGATAAGAAATTGGACACAAGTAATTTCTGAGATTCCAATAAATCCACATTGTCTTTCACAGTAGAAACAGTTTCATAAATATAATTAGAAAGTTTCAGTCCAAATTTTGTTAATTTAGAAAGGACAGAGTCGTCAAGCAATCCAAACTCGGAGAAGACCTTTTCCCCAATTATTTTTGTTAATCCATATTTCCATTGCCTAATCCTTAATAAGAAATTCTCATCATCTTTACCTAACTCAGCTATATCATCTGGTTTTATAAGTATAGGCAGGTTGCCCTTTTCTTGTTCTTCAGACATTGCAACTTTAAATAATGCAGATTTACCCGTACCTTTATGCCCAACTAAGATTCTAACAGGCAGATCTGCAACAACACGATCATAGGTATCTTTCTTAAGATAGTATTCTTTAAGTCGATCTATCGATTCACTTTCCGCATCTTCAAACCCGAATAATGCTTGAATAGTTGTATCATCAAATTTAATTTCTTTATTTTCCATAAGTATATTTTTTATGGCTAAAACAATGTTCTTGCAAAATTAATTATTTAACTTATACTTTCCATATTAAATTGATAAAAAAGAAGTGAGACACACATAAAAAGTTAACAAAAGACCTAATTGATAATCACACAAAAAGGCGATTCTGTTCGAGTTTTTAGTGAACTCCCCCCCAAAAAAATACTATAATTCAAAGTATCAGATATGAAGTAAAAAATGAGACAGAAATACAATCACATTACTACACCGAAAACAAATCCTTGAAAAAACATTTGGTAAACCTCGTCTTTTAGCTGATACATTTTCTTCTCTAATATCCTTACAGAAAAGAATTAATTTATCATTTTTCCTCTTTTCCCTTACTATATTTTTCTCTTTCTATTTTCAACAATTCCTCAAACAATTTCACAGCTTGCTCCATTGAAAAGTGATTGAGATTTTCCACATGAGTTATAGGGCCTATATTAGATGCACTCACATGACAGTTCTCATAAAAATTGTTTGTGCTATATAGGACTGTTTCTTCCGTGAATTTCTTTAAGCCATCTTCCGTGACACCTAACGCGTCAGCTACTTGTTTTAATTTATCGTCATCTATTTTTTCCGATTGCTCCATTTTGGAAATAGCCTGTTTAGTCACTCCCAATAATTCACCCAAATCAGTCTGCGTCATGCCACGAAGACGCCGTATTCGTTCTATTTTCCGTCCCAAATGCGAATTGTTTGTATAAAATTCAGTTTCCATAATAATAAATTTATTTTTAACTTACCTCAATCTACTAATTTATAATCACTTATTTTTCAGTAACTCCACTTTCTCCCTTTCACTTTGGAGTAAACGTTCATACAATTCCACTATTTTATCCAATGGATTGAATTGTTGTGCGATTGATGTGGAACCTTGTTCAAAGGTGTTGTCTCTGATATTATTAATATTATAGATAGCCTTCTCCACATCAAAGTCTTTAATCACTTCTGCAGATATTCCCAATACAGAAGCAATTTGATTTAAAAGGCCTTCTTCTATTTCTTCCTGTTTCTCAATCTTTGAGATGACCTGCTGGTTTACACCAAGATCAGCTGCTAGAGCTTCCTGCTTCATACCAAAGTAAACACGGATCTTTTGTAGATTATGCCCTACATGTCTCCGGTTCGCTTTATCTTTTACTTCGATATCCATATCATTATTTTTTTAAGTAGTACATTGAGACAAAGATAGTAAAAATCAACCCAAATCAAATCAAAGTCAACTTTATTTTTTTCAATCCCCAGTTCTATATGCATAATTTTGCCCTGTCAGTTTTTTACTGACATGAATCGTGCGCCACATTCAAAACAGTAACAGAATAATGTTCAATTGGCATTGACATTCTGAACAATCATCATTTAACCAATAAAATCTAATAGCCTATGGGGTAAGTAAAGTCATTACAATCGAAACATAGCTTTAAATCATCCTGAAATTTAGCTATCCAAAAACAAATTAGTAAACATACAATTAAACAAAAAGCATGAAATCATTTTCTGATAAAACAAACATAGGGGAGAATAATCCCCTAAAGACTGTTTATAGAATGAATTTTTACCTATTATTCCTATTAATAGGTTCATTATCGATACTTGGATCAACACGGGCTTATTGCCAACAGAGTAGAACGATATCGGGTATAGTGAAAAACTCTCAAGGAGAGACGGTTATCGGAGCGAATATCGTTGAAAAAGGTACCAGCAACGGGACGATTACGAATGTAGACGGACTGTTCACACTGCGCATATCGCCCAATGCAATATTAAAGGTATCTTATATGGGATACACGGAACAGGAAGTCAATACACGCAACAAGAACAAGTTGGAAATCATACTGACGGAAGATGCCAGATTGATTGATGAAGTAGTGTGGTAGGATACGGATCGGTCAAAAAACGGGATTTGACGGGGGCAGTAACCTCCGTCAAAAGTGCGGAAGTACTGGCCGCTCCTACCAATAATGTGATGGAAGCCCTTCAAGGGAAGATACCCGGAATGGATATCACCAAAACTTCGGGACAGGTAGGAGGTGATGTCACTATTCTGTTACGTGGTTCACGATCTATTTATGGCAGCAACGAACCGTTGTTTATTATCGATGGAATCCCCGGCAGCTATAGCCAGGTCAGCCCGTCGGACATCGAGAGTGTAGATGTATTGAAAGATGCTTCTTCCACCGCCATTTATGGTTCTGCAGGAGCAAACGGCGTTGTCATCATCACCACAAAAAGAGGAAAAGAGGGAAAAGCGACCGTAAACTTCGATGCTTATTACGGATTCAGCGGTTCACCCAACTACAGACATGGGATGACGCGGGATGAATGGGTCACCTACCAACGGGAAGCTTATAAATATAAAAACGGTGACTATCCCACCGATATGTCCGCCCTACTGGGAAAACAGGATTTTATAGATGCATACAACAACGGCAAATGGATAGACTGGGTGGATGAAGTGTCGGGCAACACGGCTACCACACAGAAATACAGTCTTTCGGTCAGTAGCGGCACTGAAAAAACAAAATTATTTGCTTCAACTTCTTACAACCGGGAGGAAGGTTTACTTAATAACGAGAATCTGAACAGATATTCATTACGCCTCAATCTGGATCAGCAGATCTTTTCATGGGCAAAGGTGGGCTTTACCTCCAATTTAGTCTACCGGGACTTGAACTCCGGCGTGAAAAACACATTCACCAAATCTCTCTCCGCCATCCCGCTGGGTGATGCTTATACCGAAAAGGGAGATCAATCACGAATACATCACAGGACAATATTCCCCGATGAGTGATTTTATAGAGAACCAGTATGTAGACAACACACGTTCTACCTACCTGAATATGAGCGGCTATGTCGAACTAACTCCCGTCAAAGACCTGACTTTTACCAGTCGTGTCAATGGTACGTTGAACCACTCACGCCGCGGGCAATACTGGGGAGAGAAGTGCAATGCCAACCGTCCGTCTTATGCAGGTTCACCGCATGCTTCCATCACCAACAACAATGCCTGGAATTACACTTGGGAAAATATTCTCGCATACAACACAACCATCGCCAAAGACCATAATCTGGGAGGTTCACTGATTACTTCCTGGAATAAGAACCAGTCGGAAAGTAGCATGGCTGCCGCCAGCGGTCAGATGGTAGATCAATGGTCTTTCTGGCGACTGACATCGGGCACTTCCCAACATGTAGAATCCGACTTCGCACAGACGCAGAAAATGTCTTTTGCCTTCCGTCTGAACTATTCATACAAAGGCAAATACCTATTTAATTTCTCTACGCGGTGGGACGGTGTTTCACAATTCTCCACCGGACATAAATGGGATGCTTTCCCCGCAGGCGCACTGGCGTGGAGAATATCAGACGAGGCATTTATGGAAAAGACACGTAGTTGGCTAGACAACCTGAAGTTGAGAGTGAGCTACGGCATCACGGGTAACTCGGGAGGAACCACCGCATACAGCACCACAACACAAGCATACGTATATACCGCTTCGGGAATTTCCATTAATGGGAAGATTGTTCCTTTCACGCAATACTCCGGTACTTACGGTAGTTCCGATCTCGGCTGGGAGAAGTCATACAACTGGAATGTGGGGTTGGATTTCGGCATCCTGAACGGTCGCATTGACGGATCAGTAGAATGGTTCAAGACAACCACCAAAGGATTATTATTCAAACGTACATTGCCCATCACCAGCGGTCTGACCGGATGGGGATCGCCTCTGGCCATCTGGCAGAACATCGCCCAGACCAGTAACCAAGGTGTGGAAGCAACGATCACTTCGCACAACATACGGCATAAAGATTTCACCTGGAACACCACTTTATCCGTCACCTGGAACAAGGAACAAATAGACGATCTGCCTGACGGTGATCTGATCGCCGAAAACCTGTTTGTCGGTGAACCGATTAAAGCTATTTACGGATATAAATATACCGGAATTTGGGGAACCGATACTCCACAGGAAACATTGGATCCTACGGCGTAAAACCCGGATTCATCAAGATAGAAACCTTAGACCAGAAAGGCGATGAAGGTGTGCATAAATACAGTACGGAAGACCGGCAAATTCTAGGACATTCCAATCCGGACTGGATCATCGGATTCAGCAATTCCTTCACCTACAAGAATTTTGATTTATCCGTCTTTGCCATGGCGCGTTACGGACAGACAATCAACAGTGACCTGCTCGGTTATTATACCGCCGAACAGAGCGTAACCAAGAATCAACTGGCAGGCGTAGACTACTGGACAGAGGATAATCAAGGAGCCTATTTCCCCCGTCCCGGAACGGGAGACGAACAAAAAACCGTATATCCTTCATTAAGAGTGCGCGACGGCTCCTTCATTAAGATTAAAAATATCACGCTGGGATATACACTACCCGTCAATATTTCCCGCAAAGTTTTAATGGAGAAATGCCGTATTTATGCCACAGCCTACAATCCGTTCATCTTTGTAAAAGATAAGCAGTTGAAAGATACTGATCCCGAAACCAACGGTTCGGATGCATTTCCTACCTACCGGCAATTTGTTTTTGGCGTTAATTTGACATTCTAACAAAAGATTATAATCATGAAAAGGATATATATAAAATTCATATTTTGCAGTGTGCTGTTCTCGGCCTTATCTCTACATTCCTGCACCTTGGAGGAACTACAACCCGGGCGCATTTACCAAAGAGGCTTTGGCTACTTCCATCGATGGATATGAAACCCTGATTAACCAGTGTTATTTTGCTATGGAAAGGTTTTACTACGGTTCTGCGGACTGGATGTCACTGACTGAAGGCGACACCGATCTTTGGACGTATAAAGCCAACGAATCAACAAGTTACACACAGTGGTTCTGGTTTTTCGCAGGAACATCACCCAATACGACTTACACCAATAATTGGTGGAACGGGACATACGACGGTGTGGGAGCCTGTAACGAAGCTATCGCATTAGGAGACAAACCTCCTTACACCACGGAAGAGGAGCGGAATGCCAAGATTGCGGAAGCCCGTTTTCTTAGAGCTGTCTATTATTTCAATGCTGTGGAACAATTCGGAGCAGTGACGATGCTCACAGAACCGATAACAGCGGAAACACTGACTTACTCACCCACCCGTACCGATCCGATGACTATCTACCAGGAAGTAATCCTGCCCGATTTAAGATTCGCATCCGAATGGTTGCCAACAGGTACGCATGCAACTACTACCACCCCGACGAAGAAAGCCGCTCTCGGTTTTCTGGCTAAAGCCTGCTTGCAGACGTACGAATATGGAAGCACCGAATATTTGCAGGAAGCTCTGGATACAGCCAAGAAATTGATTACCGATTGCGAAACTGGCGGTGGAAAATACAATACGTATATGTATCCATCGTATAGCGAAGTGTTTAAAGAGAGCAATAACTGGGAAAACAAGGAAGCTCTCTGGAAACATCGCTGGTATGCAGGAGCAGACGGTCACGGATCAAGCAACGGAAACTACAAGTTGAACCGCAACGACGAATACTTCTTATGCAATATCAATAAATTCGGTGCACGTGAAGACAATCAGGAAACACGCCTTACTTGGGAAGGCTCAATTACCGGTATCTTTATGCCCACACAGCATTTATTGAGTTTATATGTACAGAAAGACGGAACATTGGACCCCAGATTTCATGAATCGTTCACTACAGAGTGGAACGCGAACAAGAATTACACGTGGGATGAAAGTGCCGTCCACATGTATGACAAGGAAGAAACCGTCATTGGCAAAGCTCTGAATAAAGGTGATTTAGCCATTAAATTCATCATGCCGCAGGACATCGATTATGCGACAGAGAAACAAAAAGAACACATTTCTGATTATTTGCTAATTGATTATCATCATGTATATAGTGATGACAATAATAATGTGAACATGAATTATGCTTATACAAACGTCACTGGCAATTACAAAAATGACGGCACAAATGAGAACCAATTCCGCTACTATTATCCATCACTGAATAAGCATAACAGCAGCAATTATTATGTAGCCAATGCTTCCAAACAGAGAAACGGTAATCTGAATGCAACGTTTATCATGCGCATGGCAGAAGTTTATTTGATTGCGGCAGAAGCTGATATTTACCTGAATGGTGGTGCGAATGCAGCCGGTTATATCAACAAGGTTCGTGAACGTGCCGGAGCAAATCCGCTTACAGGGAGTATTACGGTGCGTGATATCTTAGATGAAAGAGGCCGTGAACTTTGCGGAGAATATTGCCGCTTCTACGACTTGAAACGGACAGGAATGTTTAAGAACTCGGAGTATCTGGAGAATACTCATCCGGACTTAGCACAATTCTTTCACCCGAATTATGCATTACGTCCCATTTCAACTACATTTACTGCAACAATCACCAATGGCAGCGAGTATCAAAATCCGGGATATTAAGTAGGAATTTCAATATGTACAGGTATTATGGAATCAATCTTGGCACCTGTACATTAATTATATATTAAGAAATGCTCCTATCTCGTTTTGAGATGGGGAACATTACTTTACAAATATGAAGAAAACAAGATATAGATTAATTATATCGAAAACTGTTTGCTAGTCAGAATAAAGTCTCTACCTTTACAAAGGATAACCATGTCACTTATTAGTGGCTATTTAAAACCGCTTATGCCTGTTGAAAATGAAAACAGCTATCATATATTATTCAAAACATGGAACTACCGAGCGAGTAACACACCTTATCGGAGAAAAGTTGACTAATAAAGTTGACTACATCTCATTAAAAGAGTGTCCGAGACCTGATATTCGAACTTACGATCGAATAATTCTCGGAACAGCCATTTATGCGGGCTCTCCAAACCGAAAAATTACTCAATTCTGTCACAATAATCAACTGTTATTAGAGCAAAAAGTAATAGGGTTATTCATCTGTTGTATGAACGAAGAGCAAGAAGCGGAAGAAATGAATAAGGCTTTCCCGGAGTTCTTGCAGAGATTATCGATTCCCAAAGCCATTTTAGGTGGCGAGTTTCAGTTTGACAAAATGAATTTCATCGAAAGATTTTTGACGAAGAAAATAGACGAAAGTAAATTCTTCCGTTTCGAAGCTGAGATATGATGCTATAAATGAGTTTACAAGTCAGATAAAAGATAATCATTTATGGTAACTTCTTGAGTTATCTATTGAGCAACTTTGTATTCAAATAATAAATAGAATGGCCGTATAAGAACTTCTTTCAAAAGAAGTTTTCTTATCTATTTAAGACAATACCTATAATCGCAATCTTTTACTTTTACGAATCCATTACTTAACAATGTTCTTATGGATAAAACATTAGCCTCATCAGGGTCAGCCAATATCTCTTTCCCTCCTATTCCGGCAATTTCCCCGATCAGCTTCTTTACAATAATCTTCCCGATGCCCTTACCCAGATATTCTTCTTCGCCTATGAGATAACCTATTTCAAAGACTGTCCCTTTCTCATCGACAGCTTTTCCGTAATGTTCCGGTATATATTCTTTTTCAAAATAACAATCCAAGTATAAACAAAAGCCAATGGCTTTATCATTATAATAAACAATGAAATGTTTCATATAATGATATTGGGTATTTCTATTATTTACCTCATCCAACCAAGCCATTTTATGTTCTTCTCCGTCAGGCAGAACCATTTATAAATATATTCTTTAGCCAACCATTTACTGAAAATGCCTACATCTTTATCACGCAAAGGCTTTATTGTGATCTTATCATTCTTAATATCCATACTTTTTTGTGGTGAAACGCCAGCCTCTTTATAACTCCATAAATCCAACTATCTGAAATACAAAGATATAATTTTCAATACAATAAAGAAGAACTAAAGGATATTTATAAAGCAACTCATGTCCACAGATATCACAACAAGAAAACGAATGAGCAAGTATAAAGAATCTAAAACAAACACAAATGTCGAAATCATACGTTGGGAATCGTACATGATTACTTATATTTGCGTTATCGAGCAACTTATTAAGAACCGGATGATATGTTAAAACGGATTAAATTTCAAATTCTGTAGAAGTGTACATCCCAATAAAATACTAAAAAGGCAAGAACATGAAACTTTGGAAATATAGTGGAACACTTTTAACAGCAACAGGAATCATTCATACCATTTATGCGCTATTTCTTGGAAAAGAAGCTTTTACGGAAATGCTTAACAATGGATTAATAGACTCTATTGGAGAAAATCATAACCTGGGCTTTGCTTTCTGGTTCCTAATCTGCGGAATAATACTTATTCTTTGGGGAGAGACACTTCAATACTATATCAGAAAAGAGCAAAAACCGGCACCTTTATTTTTAGGTTACTTCATTCTACTGTTCACCATAATCGGTTGCATAGTCGAACCAATATCCGGTTTCTGGCTTTTCTTACCGCAAGCACTTATTATTATTTATTCAAACATGAAAAAGCGGTGAGAAGCATCATCCATAGCGAACTCAAAACCGAGTGCAACACTTAAATGCAACTTATTAAAATCCCATAGCATCTTTCACTAAAACCATTTCTTTATGAGAGGTCAACTTCTCTAATAAAAGCAATGCAACCCCGTATGATGTTTGAGGACAATAAGAAGTTATGATATTATCATCCACACGATGGGAGAATTTACGATAGTTGCTCCAAATCCCTGAAGCACTTTCTGTTTATGAGCACCTCTAAGATGATAAGTTGTTGCTTTCCGACCGTTCAACACTCCACTTTTCCCAACAGGTAAAGCTCCCACGCAGACTGTTGCGATCCATTTCTTTTGCGAGTCAAACAGTCGTATCAATTCCAGAAGTTGTTCATTATATGCCTCCTCATAGAATCCGAATTCTTCAAATCCGCCGGGTATCGCAAGCGCGTCATATTCATCTGCAGACACTTCATCCATGACTTTATCCACCAAACAGGAACATTGAAAGAACTAATCACTTTTTGATTCAAACCACAGGTCACAACATCTATTTTACAATCAAAATCCGTCTTTGCCCATCCCATAACATCTATAAAGCACTAAACTCAATCGTTCAAACCCTTTAGCAAGGAATACCAATAATTTCATAATCAAATTAGTTATATATTAATAATATAAGAAACAGCATTGCCCTAAAAAGAACATGAGCTAAAATCACCTTCATTCTTCCTTATAATCCCCTCTTTACCTCACCTTTTGCAGCCTCCCAACCAATCATTGCAGTCTTACGAATCTCCCCCCAATGGTAATTTCCCAACTCACCGGAAGCACGAATGACCCGATGACACGGAATAAGGAAAGCTACGGGATTCTCACCGACAGCCGTTCCAACAGCCCGGCAAGCTCTCGGATTATTGATTCCTACGGCTATATCTCCGTAAGTATCAAGCCACCGACAGGAATTTTGAGTAGGGTTTCCCAAACCTTTAGTTGAAAGTCAGTACCTTTCAGATGCAATTTTATTTCTTTGAGTTTACTCCAGTCCTGCGTGAAGATGAATAAAGCATTTTGCTGCACTTCATCCACAATCGAGGTAAACTTTGCATTAGGAAACTTCTTCCGTAAAGAGTTAAAAGCCGCGTCATGATCGTCTGCAAACTCCATACAACAAATACCTTTATCGGTAGACGCAATGAAGATTTCACCGAAAGGACTTTTGGCAAAACTATAATTGATAGAAAGACTTTCACCTCCGTTTTTATATTCACCCGGCGTCATCCCTTCTATATTTACAAACAAGTCATACAATCTGCCCGTACCGGAAAGCCCTGTTTCCTGCGCCGCATCGAATAAAGACGCATGAGTTTCATTCAAGATTCTCTTGGCATATTCAATACTAGTATATTGCAAGAACTTCTTAGGGCTAACTCCCGCCCACTCCGTAAACATACGTTGGAAATGCGCCGTACTCAACGCCACCTCCCCGGCAATCTCATCCAATCCCGGTTGCCTTTTAAAATTCTCCCTTATATACCCGATTGCCTGTGCAATGCGTGCATAGTCAAGCGTTTTTTGCTCATTCATAACAGAGGTTTGCCATTTAATTCCAAATCCAGCAACCGCTTTTTAGCAGGAAGCCCGCCACCATATCCCACAAGAGAGTGGTTGCTGCCGATGACACGATGGCACGGAGCAAAAATAGAAATAGCGTTCGCCCCGTTAGCGGCAGCAACAGCACGGACAGCTTTCGGCAAATCGAGTTGTTTTGCCAGCTCACCGTATGACACAGTCGAACCGTATGGAATCTCCAACAACTTATACCATACACTCTTCTGAAACTCCGTACCAACAAAAAGCAAAGGCACCTCAAACACAGTCCGTTCGCCATTGAAATATTCATCCAACTGGCTCATCGCCTCCAGTATCACATCTGATGTACTTTTCTCATAACCAGCTTTCAGCACTTTCCGCAATCTCCTGTCTACGATATCCCTATGACTTTCAGCCGCCCAGTCACAAAGACAAAGCTTATCCTCAAACGAGCCAAGCATCAAATCACCACAAGGAGAATGATAACGCTGTATCTTAATTACATTCGTTTTATCTTCCATACTTCCAAAGATACGTTTATTATATTTACAGTTGAAATAACAGCTAATAATATTTTCGTTTTTACACTCGCACTCTCATTTCCAATGCCGCAAAATTACTACACGCATCACTGATAAACGACCCGAAAATTGCTGTTTTACGTAGAAAAGACAATCCCCTCCCACTCCTCCATACAATCAATCGTTCTCAATATACTTTATCACCCGGCAAGGACTGCCGACCGCCACACAATTCTTTACCATCCGATTCAATATCCAATTATTTTTTATACATGATTTACTCTCACACCCTCACACTTTCCCTGCATCCCCCTATTCATCATCCTTTCAGTGATGAGGGTAAGAGTGAGGGTAGGTGAGGGTAACTTTTTGCCCTCACCCTGTCTCGTCCTGATTGGGTTGACAAAGCCCCCTTTCACACCACCTTTATCAATTACTTCACTTTCATCAAATGATAAAGCGTCCCTTTACGAGACTTACGACAAGGAATATTCAGTTTTTGAAGTGCACGCCCAAACTGTCCTACCTTATTAATAGCCAGTTTATCCCGTGTTTTCGTCTGTAAATAACTCAAAATCTGCATGGCAGTCAGCCATTCGCCTTCCATTTCCTCTTCTACGGGATTAAGATAGCAGTGGAACAGCTGTTCCAGCGGACTCGCCTGTTCAAACTCACGGTTAGTCTGTTTTAATATGTTTTCATCCTCATCATTCAGCCAATAACGTTCACCTTTATAAATAGCCTCCATCGCTTGAGCATAAAGCTGCTTGTAATTAATCGTAACATTTGTATTAATAGGAGCCGTCACCTCAATGCAAATAAAACGGCGGCTACCGCTAGGATCGGTAAGCAAATCTTTCTGATTGCTGGTACCGATAAAAGAAGCATAACGCCTCATTTCCCGAATCGTATTACCGTATGGTTTGCGCAGATTCGCCACAGGCTTCTGCAACAAATGCTTCAAGAACCCCTGCTGACTGACATTAATCTGATCGAACTCATCAATATTTATCAGAAAAAAACGTCCCAAATAGCGTTCCGCCTCCTGTTTACTTTTAAAATCAATACTGTCCGTATAGCCGAAACGCAACTCCGGCGGCAGAATAATGCGACAGAATGTAGACTTACGATACCCCTGCGAACCAACCAGCAAAGGCGAAGTATTATTACCATGTTGCCGATCAACTCCCCTCCAATGCGCCACCATACTAAGAAACCAGCGGTAAAATAATTCCTGCCAATGCGGATTATCACAAGGCACCAGACCAGCCAATGCACGGATACGATCCTTCCCGTCCCAGCGACCTGTCTCATAAAGATATTCCTCCACAGGATTATACAAAGGAACACATTCCGAATTCAGAAAACGATCCACATCACGGTCCCACGCACTGATGCCTTCCTTCAAAGCATTGATCGCAATACTGTTGCGCACCCGTTTATCCACCGGCTTAAAGCAAAAGTGAACAGAATCGCGCTGCCGATATTCCAAATCGTCCTGCACCGTATTGTAACGGAATTCATACCGACGTTTCATAAACTCTTCCAACAGAAAAGCCGTCTCCTGCTCTTTACTGATACTGCTTTTCTTGCCGAATCCCTTACATTCCTGATAAAGATTATGCAATATCGAACGGATCACCTGCTCTTCTTCTTCGCGATAATAATGAATCATCGTCTGCCGTATCGCTTCCTCTTCGGGAAGCCCCGCTTTGAAACAATGCTCGGCAAGGCGAACCAATAAAGGCTGCAAGTCGTCCCCACGTTTCCAATCCTCCATTTCCTGAAGTGCCCTGTTCAAGGCCGCTTCATAAATCTTCGTGAATGTTTGCGCCGACTCATATCCCGGCTGCAACCGCAATAACGGATTTTTCTCTCCCAGTTTCCGCTGACGGAAAGTCTCTTCTCCCGGCATCGTAAGCGGTTGTTCCAGGCAGAACGGCACCGCATCCGGATTATAATAAGGAGATTCGTCCAGCGTCATACGGCATCTCTGTGCCAAAACCGGTTCTTTCAAGTCAATATCGAAAGGCAACATCGGCTGATAACATTTCACAGCCAGCCAATAAGCATGAACATGAAATAATTCCGCCTCCGCTTCCTTGGTCGGCAATCCTCCGTCATCCGGCAAAGCGAAGCGCACCCATATCTTCACACTACGCCCGCTCGAACCACCAAAAGCAGCAAAAGTCTGTGGCAAAAGCGCCGCTTGTCGCTTCACAAATTCCACTTCCGAGCCGCTCGCCAGCCTACTCACTTCCAACTGTACCAATCCGTTATACCGCTTCATCTTCCGTTCGCCCTCTTTGGTACGGGTATATTCCACAGCAGAATAGATGTATGGCAATTTATCAATATGTTCGTATCGGGCATACGTACCTTCCAGCAATGGTATGATTCCCCGCAAAGCCGTGATATGCCCCGCCTTTGTTTCCGTTTTCATCTTGTCGAATAATGTGCCTGCCTCACAAACGCTAAGAGTCTCTTTTCCGCTCCCGTTGTCTTGTCTGATTAAAGTAATTTTCATCCTATTTTTGTCTATTTGTTCTACAATTACATCTACCTATTAATTCCTGTAAAGATACGCTTTTATCTTCCGGTAAACAAGCATTTTATCCGATAAATACCTGCATATTATTTGCATTTGCCTTATTATTTATGTATCTTTGCTTAGTAGTTGTCAAGGGCTCACCCGTGTGAACAAACAGGCTATCAATTGTAAATAAAAACGTCTACAGACGTAAACAGCCTTGTTCACATGGGTGAGCCCTTGCAAAGCATTAGAGCTTAACAAAAGAAACATTAAGCATTAATGTATTACTATCTAAGAGAATACATAACAAGAACAGTTCATTTAAAACAAATATAGAGCTATGGCAATATTATTCGATTGGTATGAAGACCCGAAGCCTTCAAACAAACAGCAGGGAGAAAACGGAAACACCCTGCATCCGCGCATCAAATACAACGGTTCCACAGGGACCGACGTACTGCGCCGACGTATTCAAGAACGTTGTTCACTGACAGAAACAGACGTCACAGCCGTACTTGATGCGCTTTCGCACATCATGGGACAGGAATTGGCGGAAGGACGCCAAGTTCATCTGGACGGCATCGGTTATTTCCATCCCTGCCTGACAACCACGGAACCTGTAACGGTAGACACAAAACGGAAAGTGACCAAAGTGAAGCTAAAGGCCATTCAGTTTCGTGCCGACCAGACATTGAAAAACGAGTTCGGTGTGCTTAAAGTGAAAAGCCTCAAAGGAGGACTGGATTTCACCCAACTGACAAACGAAGAAATTGACCTGCAACTGACTCAGTACTTCCGTACTCATCCATTTATGCGAAGACATGACTTCCAATATCTTTGCGGAATGGCAAGAAGTACAGCCATGCGACATATCCGACGTCTGCGCGACGAGGGTAAATTGAAAAATATGGGTGGAGCCATGCAGCCGATTTATGTGCCGGGAAGTGGATATTATGGTAAGAATAAAGAAGTTAGTGTGAAAACGGAATAAGATTGGTCAACTCAAATCAGGACGAGACAGAGTGAGAGTAAAAAGTTACCCTCACCTACTCTCACCTTACCCTCACACCCTGTAACCCCGATGAATAAATGGATTGAGCACAAAGGGTGAGGGTGTGAGGGTAAAACGTCACCAACATTTATTTGAAAACATTCTTAATGCGAGCAACTATTATACAAGAGCACCCCCATACCGTTCCGTATTTTACCGAGGAATCTTAACCATTTCAACCGGCTGCTCCTGTATCTTATCCAACGGATGTGATTGATATTTTACCTTTGAGAAATCAATAGCCTTCAAATCGATGCAACGTATCGAATTGTTATAGGCCGTTTTATAATAAACCTTCCGGTTCGTGAGGTCGATAGCCGAGGTCCATTGCGTAGCACTGGGAATATCCGGAATATCACCCTGCGAATGTTCTATACCAATAGGAATATCAAAATTATTAAGCAAGTGGAAACATTGCTGCACGGTATCAAAGCCTGTAGCTCGTTGCGGAGCTGTCCCCCTATAAAAAGCAGCACGTACAAACCGCGAAGGAGGCGTGGCATCACCCGGAATACCGAGAAAACCGGAGTTGCCACCAGTAGGTTGCAATGTAATACCACTCAATTTTTGCATGGAAGCGTCACCCGGATGAAGATTGACGTAGTTGTTCAAATTAGTGAGTTGCCATTCAAAACCGGGGGCATTCGTCAACACTCCTACTGTATTCTCATAAAAATGCGGTACGCCACCTACAATTTCCAATACAACCTGACGCCCCGACGGTTCACCGATACGCCAATGTACTACCGCTGTCTTTTCCAGTCCTACAACACGTACAGAAGAAAGGGCTGCCTTCACCTCGTCAATAGTGGAAAACTGCGACAACAGCCACTCCGTCACTTGAAGGTCTGCCAGTGTCCGCTGGTTCTGTGCAGCATCATACGTTTCATATCCCCCATAATGAGGAAAGAAAAATAGTCCAGCCGAAAGTCCTGCCTCATTGATTCCTTCGGCAATAAATTCTTTTTGTACAACAGCCAGACCAACCACTCCATATTTTGCCGTAAACGTTAGTCCATTGACACCTGTAGGAGTGAATGACGTGAGCTGTTGGCCACGTGGAATAATCACATACTCGCTTTGCAACACACCGCGCGCCCATTCAATCGTACGGGCCTGCACATAACTGCCGTCACGGGATGTCAGCGAGATTCCCGTACAAGCTACAGCCTGAAAAGTGCTGCCACATACGGCAGCAATCCCTAGCAATAAGTTCTTTGTCATCTTCATCATTATTTATATATTTATTTGCTAAAAACTCAATACTGTATAAAGACAACAAAATATGGGTTATTTTAGTTTGCAGACACCTCTCTCAAGAAAACTATTGTTTTTTGTTCGTCCCGTACTTTGCGGAACAATATACGTAGTTTGCTTCAATATGCAATCTCTTTTTTTTGGTTAAGCACCGGGAACATACGGATGAGTGAACCAGAAGCACGACCCTTCCCCCTCACGGGATTCGACTCCAATCTTTCCGCCCATCCTATTGACCAGGCTTTGACAGATGGATAATCCCAATCCGGCACCTTGTACAAATGAGTCTAATTTTACAAAACGATTAAATATTTCATGTTTTTGTTCATCGGGAATCCCTTTGCCCGTATCCGTTACACAAAAACGCACCTGACTCTCATCTTCCAATGAATAGGAAAGTGTGATTGAGCCTTTAGTCGTAAACTTCAAGGCATTAGTCAGAAAATTAGAGAGTACTTGCATGATTCGGTTTTTATCAGCATCAATCACAATCTGCGGTGAATTTTCATCAAACCGCAGTTCGACCGCAGTGTCACGTTTTTTGTGTGAGAAGGTAGCAATCACTTCCCGGCAAAGTTGTGGTACATCCACCCGTCCCATAACAAGATCTATCATACCGGCTTCGATTTTGGAGATGTCCAGAATGTCGGAAATAAGGTTGAGCAACAGCTCATTGTTCTCCTGCACTAAAGACATATATACATGACGCAGCTCCGCCTCATCGGTTTCGGCAAGCAGACTGGAAAAACCGACGATGGCATTCAAAGGAGTACGTATTTCATGGCTCATATTGGCAAGGAATGCTGATTTGAGCCTGTCCGATTCTTCCGCTTTTTCTTTAGCTTGAATCAGCTCTAGTTCCACCTGTTTGCGGGTGGTGATATCGGTAGCCAGTTCCATGATTGCCCAACGTCCGTCGAGCCATTTTATTGCCATGCTCTGGATGGTATACCAACGTTTGGTGACCGGATTGTAGTCTTCCCAAAAATGAACGCCTGTAAACTTACGGTTGGCATCGAGCAACTTCGGCTTCGGGCAGTGTTTACACCCATTTTCCAGACCTGCATTCAACATTCTCCAACATTCCGCATTTTCCGGAACTTCTCCTGCTTCTTCCCTGAAAGGCTTATTGGCAAAAATCACTTTCAACGTATCGTAATCACTCACAAAAATATTGGCATTGATATTGTCCAATACCTTTTGCATGGTTCGCTGCGACTGTTGCAGCGATGTTTCAACTTGCCAGCGTTTAGTAGCAGTAGATACAATTTGCGATATCTGGCTCATCAGTTCCACATCTTTTTCATCCCATTGTTTGTTCCAGCAAAAGTTGAACGAAAGAAAGCCGAAATGTACTCCCAATTGTGACAGGGGAAAAACAGCAATGGCTTTTACGCCTTGCACTTCGAGCATTTGAGTAATAAAGGGATCAAGCGAATAAATATCGGACGTACAAATGATATGGTTTTCTTCCAGCATGTCGAACCAGGGTTTTCCCGCTTCAATGGTCATACTCCGCAAGTAATCGATAGCGGGTTCTATACCGTCGTTGCACCATTCGTTGGTGCAGCCATACGTAACTCCGTCGAGGTGGTTTTCCCATGTCGCCAAACGGTCGACACCAGTATAACGGCCAATTTCGGCCAGTGCCATATTCATAGCAGTAGGTATATCCGGTTCCAATTGCAAAATTTGCAGTACCTTGATAAATAATGCCTGCCGTCGGTTGGTTGCTTCGAGATTCTCCTGAATAGCGATCAAGTCTTTAGATTTCTCTTCAACCATCTGTTCGAGGCTGGTACGGTACTGTTCCAGTTCCATACCGCCCCCTTGAGGTTCAGAATCAGTGGATTTCATGTTTAATAGATAACAGTAAATAGAATTTTAGTTTAGTTTCGAATCCGGACGAGATGCGTCCCACATTCTGCAAATATATACATTTATTTTAGAAACCAAACTTTTTCCCATCAAAACGACTTCTTATAAATGCCTAATAATCGCAGAATTACGAAAGCATATATTACATAATCGACCTCATCAGTTCCAAATTTCCCCAATATTATACCGGATGGAATCTTTTCAACAATATATGACTTACACTGAAAAAGTCCTTATTACACTTTTCCATCTATTAAAACTAAATCCTATTCGTCTGATTATATCAGTTTCAACCCTACGATTGAAATAATCAGAGTCGTCATAAAAAACAAACGACCCAAAGTTGCCGGTTCATGAAAGAACAGGATACCGATCAAGACGGTTCCCACCGCTCCTATCCCCGTCCAAACAGGATATGCAGTGCCGATAGGCAATGTTTGCGCAGCCTTTGCCAGTAGGAACATGCTTAAGATTACAGAGATTACAAATCCCGCTCCCCACAAATAAAAATCGGTGCCTGTCGCTCCCTTAATCTTGCCTAGACAAAAGGTAAAACTAACCTCAAACAGTCCGGCAATAATCAATATAATCCAATTCATATCATTCTATTTTAATATTAGACTGCAAAATTAACAAGATGCCCGGAGCTTTCACTTTACATTTGATAAGAAAACGAACGGTGGTTAAGTAAGGTATCATTCAATTCTTCTTTTCCTTAATTATTAACTTTTTGATATTTTTTGTTCATGAATAATGAATTCAATGCGATATGGATATACACGAGATTATAAACAGGATATATCGGATGCCGGAGGCTTCAGCAGATAAGGTGGTCAAACATCTGTCAAAAGTCACATATCCCAAAGGTTATCATATATTGGAGGCTGGCAAGACTGAAACGAATATCTTTTTCATCGAGAAAGGGATTGCCAGAGCTTACATTCCCGTAGACGGAAAAGAGGTAACGTTCTGGATTGGGAAAGAAGGGTCAACCATTGTCTCATTGAAAAGCTATGTAAATAATCAACAGGGGTATGAGTCAATGGAACTGATGGAAAACTCGGTGTTGTATCTATTAAAGCGCAAAGACTTACACGAATTATTCAAGGAAGATATCCATATTGCCAACTGGGGGCGCAAGTTTGCCGAATCAGAGTTCCTGCAAACAGAGGAAAGACTTATTTCTCTCTTATTCACCACCGCGTCCGAACGGTATATGAAGCTGATACAAAATAATCCGGAGCTATTACAGAGAATACCATTGGAGTGTCTTGCTTCTTATCTGGGAATAACTCCGGTAAGTTTAAGCCGGATAAGGGCGAAATTGAAACGGGTACTTTGAGATAGAAACATATTTTTCAAAAGCAAACAGAAAGTAATATATTTGTGTTTTGAATGAATCAAAAGAGAGAAGTCATGAATATCGAAGATATAGAGAATATTGCCTGTCAGTCAAAGGAGCAACAGAATGTATGCCGTTTGATGAACATACTTTGGTTTTCAAGGTTATGGATAAAATGTTCACTTTTGCTACATTACGTCCTAAAAACGGAAGATTCTGGGCGGATATGAAATGTAATCCTGATAAATCAGAAGAGCTCATAGAACAATACGAAGACATTTTTTGGGGACCTTTTTCGGATAAGAAACATTGGATAACCGTTTACTTGGAAGGAGATGTTCCCGATAAACTCATAAAGGAGTTGATTAGCCACTCGGTAGAAGAAGTTTTAAAGAAGTTACCCAAGAAAAAACAAGAGGAATACAAGAACATGATTTAGGATTCGAAAAATAGACATATCCGGCACTACTATTATTGCTAAAAGTAGAGCCGGATAAAATCACTATACACCCCAAAACGCACACACGGATAAAATCATCGTATATTTAAAAACGTATGTCCCAGGAACACTTGCATTCTTCATTCCGGCAATCATGAATCTGGAGAAAAAATAAATGACTAATTTTATTAACTAATGCTTTTTTAGAAGCATTTTTTTAGGTTATTTTGCGGAACAAATATCACGAACTCGTCAAATTATGGATTGGATTGGCCTTGATTTAACATTCCCTATCACCGACCCTACATGGATATTTCTCCTTGTACTCCTAATTATATTGTTTGCTCCGATATTATTGAATAAACTGCGCATCCCTCATATTATCGGTATGATCCTGGCAGGACTGGCTATTGGCGAACATGGATTTAATATCCTGGCACGAGACAGCAGCTTTCAGTTATTCGGGAAAGTCGGACTCTATTACATCATGTTCCTGGCTGGTCTGGAAATGAATATGGGAGATTTCAAAGAGACGCGAAACAAAGCATTGGTACTGGGATTACTGGCTTTTATCGTTCCTATCGGGATTGGATTCGTGGCAAATGTATCTTATCTGAAATATGGTATAATCACCTCTGTGTTATTAGCCAGCATGTATGCTTCCCATACGCTCGTGGCCTACCCCATAGTCACCCGCTTCGGCATATCACGCCATCGTAGCGTAAGTATTGCCGTAGGAGGAACGGCCGTTACGGATACACTCACGCTGCTGGTACTGGCTGTTATAGGCGGATTGTTCAAAGGAGAAACCGGAGGGTTGTTTTGGATTTGGCTGGTGGTAAAAGTAATCTTTCTAGGGGCACTAATTATTTATTTCTTTCCGCGCATCGGTCGTTGGTTCTTTCACCGGTACAATGACAACGTGATGCAATTTATTTTCGTGCTTGCGATGGTCTTTTTAGGAGCAGGGTTGATGGAGCTTGTTGGTATGGAAGGTATCTTGGGAGCTTTCCTCGCAGGATTGGTACTTAACCGGCTCATCCCCCACGTCTCTCCATTGATGGATCATTTAGAGTTCGTTGGTAATGCACTTTTTATTCCTTATTTCCTTATCGGAGTGGGAATGTTAATCAACTTACGTGTTCTTTTCGGAGAGGGGGATGCCTTAAAAGTTGCCGCCGTGATGATAACCATGGCGCTGACAGGCAAATGGATTGCTTGCTGGCTCACTCAAAAGATATATAAGATGTCTGTTCTTGAACGAAATCTGATGTATGGTTTGAGTAATGCACAGGCGGCAGCCACATTGGCGGCTGTGTTAGTTGGATACAACATTATTCTGCCCACCGGCGAACGGTTATTGAATGATGATGTACTAAACGGAACAGTCTTGCTTATCCTGGTTACTTGCGTAGTGAGTTCACTGATTACCGAACGGGCAGCCAGAAAAATGGCAATGGATGATTCACAACCTGAAAATGAATCGTCGAAAGAAACAGAGAAGATTTTAATATCCATAGCCAACCCGGACACTATCGAGGACATGGTGAATCTTTCTCTATCATACGTGACCCCAAATTGAAAGACAATCTCCTGGCATTAAATGTTATCAACGACGATAATAACTCTGATAATCTACGAATTCGAAGCAAACATTATCTGGAAAAAGCCGAAATGATAGCAACGGAAGCAAATGTACCACTCAAAAAGGTCACCCGGTATGATTTGAATATAGCTTCCGGTATTATCCATTCAGTCAAGGAGAATGAGATTACGAGTATTATCACCGGCCTGCACCGCAAGAAAAACATCACAGATTCATACTTTGGAATACTTGCCGAACACTTATTGAACGGATTAAACTGTGAAATAATTATCTCTAAATTTCTGATACCGGTCCATACAATCAAACGGATTGTCGTTGCCGTCCCTCCTAAAGCCGAATATGAATCCGGCTTTCCGCATTGGATGGAACACTTTTGTCGCATGGGGAGCACTCTTGGATGCCGCGTACACTTCTTTGCCAATGAAAAGACTACCATCCGCCTACAAGCGTGGATAAAGAAAAGGCATAAACAGACGCTTACCGATTTCTCTCTCTTAGAGGACTGGAATGACCTGCTGGTATTGACAGGACAGGTAAGTTACGATCATTTATTGGTTATTATCAGTGCACGACCAGGAACTCTTTCGTATGACAGTTCTTTTGAGAAGTTACCGAGACAGCTTGGGAAATATTTCTCCAACAATAGCTTCATCGTGCTGTATCCTAACCAGTCGGGAGAGCCGTTGGACACGTCTTTCTTCTCCAAGCTATATACTGATACCGAAACCCGACATTACGAGAAAGTCGGTAAATGGTTTTACAGGTGGTTTAAGAAAGAGGGATAAAATTAGAATTGAAAAGTTCCGTTTAATTTATAAATATCGATACATTTATCTATATTTGTACTATTAGCAATTTTGCTATAAACACCTAAAGGAAAAGAATGGTATGTCAAACGTCGATTTTTCCAAAATAACAGAAGGAATCTATCATGTGATAGAAACTGAAGAGAAAATACTAACCGGGCTACAAAATGATACGATCACGTTGAAACGTAATAAACAAAATCGTACCATCAAACAGATTCTCGGACATTTGATTGATTCGGCATCAAACAATCACCAACGCATGGTCAGATTGCAATACAGTAAAGATTTGCTTTTCTTTCCCGATTACCGTCAGGATAATGATCTGTGGATAGCATTACAAGATTACCAAAATGAAGATTGGAATAACCTGATTCAACTATGGAAGTTTTTTAACCTGCATATCATTCAGGTTATAAAATCTGTAGATCAGACAAAACTGGATAGCTACTGGTGTGATTTTGAAGGAACAAAGGTTACGCTACAAGACATGATAGAAGGTTATCTAAGTCATTTACACCTGCATATTCATGAAATCCATGAATTAATGAATGCCTAAAAAGAATAGCGGTTGCAGTTCTTTTATGTTCTATAAATATTAAGATGTACCCACATGGCAACTTACACTCATTTCGCAAAACAACCCGATGTACTGAAACATCTGATACTCTGTGAAGTTCTTAGAAATGAAGCCCCACAAGTATATGTAGAAACCAATTCCGCATGTGCCATCTACTTCATGACGCAAACTCCGGAGCAGCAATATGGTATCTATCATTTCCTGGAGAAAGCAGATGATGACAAATCTCTAAAAGATTCCATTTATTACCAACTGGAAAACCCGGAAATGACAAAAGGAAATTATCTGGGTTCTCCTGCCCTGGCAATGAATGTATTAGAGAAGCAAGCAAAAAGGTTTGTATTCTTTGATTTAGAAAAGAGTGCGTTGGAAAATGTGGGTACCTATGCCAAACAAGTCGGATTAAGTGCATCTGTAGAGATGCATCATGCCGACTCTTCGAGAGGTACCATAGAGCTATTGCCTTCACTTCCTTCATCCTCTTTTCATTCATATCGATCCTTACGAAATAGACAAGAAAGGAGATTCAGGAGTAACCTATCTCGATATCCTGAAACAGGCTACTCAACTAGGCATGAAGTGTTTATTATGGTATGGATTCATGACCGAAGATGATAAAGAATCTTTGGACAACTATATTGTATCCAGTCTGGAAAAGGCAGGTATCAAGGATTACATAGGTGTAGAGCTTACTATGAATTCAATAAGAAAAGACAGTATATTATGTAATCCGGGCATTTTGGGAAGTGGTATTTTGGCTACAAATTTATCACAAATCTCCAAAGATACCATTCTTGATTACAGTAACAAACTGGTTGATATATACAAAGATGCTAAATACAAAGATTATGATGGAAGTTTATATATTCAGCATCTTTGATATCCACTTATTAATTTAATTACCTAGAACATTACTCTACAAACAGAGCGTCAGAAAGCCGGAGCTTTTAAAATCAGTTTCCGGCCTTTTGGCTATAAATTAACTTATTTCTTTGGCTGATTGTCCACAAACCATCTATTAGCCGTACATTTTTCGTATCGTCATCTTCCACGTTCCATGCATAACCTCCTGAAGGCAGGCCACGTCTCTCCAATATTTCATTGGGCTGATTATTGGAAAAGAAAAGTTCCAGTTGCGTAGAGTCAGGACTAAACACAATAAAGGCAGAAGCATTGCTATCGTCCACCGATTCCGTGCGGATTCCTTTCTCAAACAAGCGGATACAGTCTTTTTGCACTTCACACCATACATATCCGGCAGAACCGATACAGCCATGTTCATCCCGATCACCTCCCACAATCGGAGATTGCGGATACTGAACTAATTTAGAAGCCGGCATTCCCGGTGTATATTTTCCGGTATAGAACACTTCCAGCGTATCATTCAGAAGCAAACCGTTGACTTCATCTTTATTTGCATCTATCGTACTGAACGAAAGGGTATCATTCTTATCAGTAACAATCGTTACCGTATTCATGGTTGCATCACTAACGATTCCTTTTGAGCTTGCCACTTTTGACGAGCAACCTGCCATGAGGCAGAGCGTACCTACTGCTAATAATATTGTTTTCATTTTCTTTAATTGGGGCTTTGTTTTTAAATTAATGCAAAGATAAAGGTTATACTGCCAATATTTCGCTTTTACAAAATAAATTAATTTCCGGGCAGATTGTTCACCAGCTACACACAAAATGCTATATTGGACAACGATCTATTAGAAAATCAGCTACCTTTGTGATATGGATAATCAAAAGTAAATACAGAATACCATGAAAGAAACTTTGCAGATTCCCACTCCCGAAACACTGGAAGCCTTGATAGGTAAGGAACTTTATGATATATGGACTTCACTTTGCCAGCTTATCGAGCAAAAGTACAATATGGAACAACTATGGAACCATGGAGGGAAAAAATGGATATACGAATATAAATATCGCAAAGGCGGAAAAACGCTGTGTGCCCTATACGCCAAAGAACAAACGATTGGCTTCATGGTCATTTTAGGTAAAGATGAGCGTGCCAAATTTGAATCTCTGCGAGAAGTATTCTCCAATGAGACTCAAAAGATATACGATGAGACGACGACTTTCCACGATGGGAAGTGGCTTATGTTCGAATTGAAAGACACTTATTTATTTAATGATATGGAGCGACTGCTATCCATCAAACGAAAACCCAACCGATGATTGAATCAGATATAAATAAAAGGTATTGTCAAAGTTGCGGGATGCCTCTCCGCTTTGATATAGAGAAATATCTGGGTACTAACTCCGACGGTTCCCGAAGTGATGAATATTGCTACTACTGCCTGAAAGATGGAAAATATATCGTCGACATTCCGATGTCGGAAATGATTAATATCTGGATAAAATACACCGATAAGTACAATGAATATGCAGATACCGCTTATTCGCCGAAGGAACTTAGACGAATACTCAACGAACGGCTCCCCAAACTGAACCGATGGAAACAGAAGTTGGAAACCAGTAATATCCATCACCAAAAGATTCAGGATATAGTCGTTTACATCAACAATCATTTATTCGATAGTTTAGATGCAGATATACTTAGTACGATAAGCGGACTTTCCAAATATCACTTCAGAAGAGTGTTTCAAACCGTTGCCGGAGAAAATATTGGAAGCTACATACAACGTTTGCGCCTCGAACATATAGCACATCTGTTAGTATCCACCGACTTTACATTAAATCAGATTTCGGAGCAAACAAACTATCAGACTAAATTCAGTCTGGCAAAAGCCTTCAAAAAACATTTTGGAGTGTCAACCTCTCAATATAGGGAGAAGTATAAGCCGATGTATGACGAACAGCATGCGGTTATCACTCCTGAAATCCGGTCGATTCTGCCGATGAAAGTATTTTGTATCGAGGTGGGTGAAAAGTATAAGGATGAACTCCGATACAAATTAATATGGGACAGGCTCACCAACTATGCTAGGCAGCGCAATGAAGAAAAGTCGAATGATAAGTTTGTCAGCCTTAGTATGGACGACCCGGCCATCACCCCAATAGATAAATGTCGCTTCTATCTCGGGGTAATAATCGATAACAAAGAAAATGATTCCCAGCCGGGAGTGATGGAAGTTCCCGGTGGTCGTTATGCTGTATTCAGGCATATCGGCGACTACTCTTTATTGCATAAATTCTACCGGACTATTTATGAAGAGTGGTTCCCGGAAAGTAAATATCGTCCTCAAAGCACCTTTAGCTTTGAAATGTATATGAACCGCCCTGCCTCCACCCTTAGAACAGAACTAATTACCGACATCTATATTCCGGTCATCAAGAAATAATTAATTATCAACCCTCTAAAAACAATGTATTATGGGAAAAATTTCAGAAATCATGCTATTGAAGCAACCGAAACAGCCCGCTTTGGCTGTTGAAGTACAAACAGATATGAACGGAATGTCGGAAGCTATCGGAAAGAACTTTGTAAAAATAGACTCTTTATTTAAGGAACAGGGTGAAGTCACTACCGACATCCCCTACGTTGAATATCCCAACTTTGAAAGTCTGACGGAACACAATATCAAAATGATTATTGGTCTAAAGTCATCCAAAGAATTACAGGGTGAAGGGGATATACGCTCCATAACGATACCGGAAAGAAAAATAGTTTCCTGTCTACATAGAGGAACTTACAGTGAATTGGCTGTCCTGTACAACGAAATGATGGAATGGATAAAACCAACGGTTACAAACTTTCGGGAACATCCATTGAATATTATTACAGCAATCCCAATGTACCCGAAGAAGAACAGGTGACGAGAATAGAAATGCCACTATTATAAATGTTGATTTCATCTACTTCATCATGTAGATTCTTCCCAAGCTCCAATTATTGTTATTTGATTCAAAAACGGTACGGAAAGGAACTAAATGTAATTTTGCGGAGTGCCTGAAAGGGCTTAATTATATAGCGTAGGGCAACGCCCTAGTAAAAACGACAATCTGAATTTGCGCCTAGAAAGGCATAATTGTATACAGGTTCCGCCTTTCAGGTCTTGTGGCTGGTGTG
>ENA-OQJX01000197-OQJX01000197.1-human-gut-metagenome-genome-assembly--contig:-NODE-197-length-40015-cov-3.237941_pt1 | contig 40015 bp, 42 predicted proteins | sample MGYA00242615_ERZ504782 | MGnify/ENA primary metagenome ERZ504782 (study PRJEB26092, sample SAMD00036354) | human gut metagenome | host: Homo sapiens | study: EMG produced TPA metagenomics assembly of... | reverse complement strand
CACAGGGCAATCTTTACCGTCCAGCAACTCTTTCGCGCGAGCCACTCTGTAAGAATTTATCAACCGCTTGAAGTTGCATCCGAAGTAGTTGTTCACCGCATTACTCAGGTAGGTCGTATTCGTGCCGAAAACAAAAGAATACTTATATCACTATAAATCAACAATGTAACTACCAAATAAAAAACTACTCTGTCTATTGGTTATCTATAGAAGGTCTAAATAAATTTTTATATATTATCAACGGAGGACAGTTAGCACGAATAATTACATTTATTGAAGATAGGAAAGGTTTTCTATTATTTCAAAATGCACCTTAATAGTGCAAAATAAGCAAATATATGTACAGCAAGAGTGTGCAGATAAAAGGGGGGCCGATTTAAGCCGCCGTACCGTTATGTATCAAATGCAGAGCCTCTCTTTCAGGGATATCTCCAACTGTTTCACCGTATTTCCATCAATACTTATTCTTTATCAGATATCCTGCAACACAAAGTCGAATTGCCGAAAGATTTCCGCCCCTTGGTATATTTTACTAATTATTTAAAGAGAGGTTATTATCCTTTCGTTTTGGAAGATGATTTCGATGTGCGATTGCAACAGATTATCAACCATACTTTGGAATCTGAAATTGCCGCCATATTGAGCGCCAGCCGTAATAATATTGAAGATTATAGCCTGTACATTGAAGAAGCCGGATAAATGAATGTCATACCCTTGTGGCAATTAGGTTTGGGTTATTAAAAAGCCGGTCAATGAGGAATTTCAGTAACAAATGCCCATTGGTGAACTGTACCTGTCGTTATAAAGGGAAAGCGGCATGAAGCTTCCCCAGGGTAAGATTTCTTATTCCGGAAGGTTCCTGAAAAAAGCGATGGAACTGATATACAATTCCAAACGTGTCATGTTGTAATCCATTGTGTATCTCCCAGCTGATAGGCGTACCATAAAATAGGGGTGTGAATGCCTTTATTCCGTATCTTACATATCCTCCAATGAGTAGCCTGTATATTCTATCTGATATCTTTTTAACTCGCCTATAAGTTTTTGGGATTTTTCTTTCAAGACCGGCATAGATATTTTATTCCGGTTAATCTTTACCTCTGCTATCCGGGCTGTACGGTCAATACGGTTTACAGCTACGATATCAATTTCATTTTCTCCTTTTGAATCCCACCAGTTTCCTATAATCGTGAAACGCTCCTCTTCCCATAACTTTTGTTGGAAATATCGCTCCAATACCAAACCGGAATAAACATCATATCCTTTCTTTACAATATCCAATAATAAATCCGACCGGTGATTCTCCACCAAATCAAGGTTAGGATAGATAAAGCGGAACCAGAACTGCAGAAAATTGTCATTCAGCTTGTACTTGACTCCCTTGCTCCGTTCAGACGCAAAGATGGGACGCATCTTCTTCAAAAGGGTATAATTGATTTCAAGGTTGCGCAGATAGGCACTTGTGGTGATACCTAAAACTGAGTCGATCTCACCGGATGTATTTTTCCCGTCAGCTATCAGGCTCAAGATAGAATAATAAACGGCTCCCTCTTTTCTAAATTCCATATTGATCAAATCATTCCCTTCTGTAAGAAAAGGCATGTATTCATTGGTAAAGCAAGTAAGCATTCGTTCTTTCTTGAAAGCACCTTCGTCCATCAATGTTTCTATATATTTTGCTACCCCACCGGTCAGCATATAAAGACAAAGTAAATCCGCCGGAGTATAAGCAGGATGATAATGCCTTAGAATCTGTTTCTGTGTTGCTATGCTGAACGGCTGCAAGTCCAGACGCTTGGTCATCCGTCCATACATGGCCGATTTTTTATCCTCAAACAGTTCTTTCATCAGTGAATAAATGGAGCCGCAAGTAATGAAGTTTATTTTCATATCCGACTTGTATTTATCCCATAATTCTTGCATGTCGGCAAAAATACTCTTGCGTACATAAAAGAACTCCTGTACTTCATCTATCACTAGATTCAGCTGGTTCTGAGTGGCATACGAAAAAAGAATATCCAAAATATCACGCATAGAACGTACCGAGCCATAAACGGATATACCAAGTTCCCTCTGTATCTGTCTTTGTATAGAACTGCAGAAGGTAGCTTCCGCCTCGTTTTTCGCCAATATATAAAGCATTGCCTACCTTGAAAATTCCGTCTTATCAGACTGGTTTTGCCGATGCGGCGTCTGCCCATGACTATGGTGAACCGTGCCGATGATGCGGACAATTCTTCCTCTCTTCTGAGAATTTCTAATTCTTTTTCTCTACCAAAGAAATCCATATATTGTTAACATTTAGCTGTTTATAAAAATAATAACGGTTATAATAACCATGGTTATTTTTGCAAATATACTTTTGTTTATTTGGAGCAGCAAGAATTGTGATATAATTTATCTGAAAAAAAAGCTGAAAAGAATTATCGGACCTGATAAACTGGAAGAAGAAGCTATCCGGAATCTCATTTTCATCTGTATGAAGCAACAATGTATCCTGAGAATGGAAAGGCTGGGAGGATTATTGTTACATAGTCTGAAAAATATAAATCTTTCATACCGATCATAAATCAGGCTCAAAACATTGATGATTATCTGTTTATTAGCATGTCGGGATTCTGAGATTCTCTTAATATTGAATGGCTCAGCGATAAAGCCGGTTGTTTCTTTCTTCCTTCATCTACCGTCGAAACACCCTGCCGATAGGCGTTCCGGCTATGAAGGGACATCCTGTCATTGCCTTTTCATTCTCCTTTCCTACCGTTCTTTCACACCTTTCCGTAAAAGGGTACAAACATACGGCTGAAACGGGAGTGAGAGGAAGTAATTTCAACCTTAACCAGCTGATCGTCTGTATGTCTTAAATAAAATGACAGGATGAATGGAGAAGGAAGCATATCGGCTTAACAAGGAAGTAATGCGATGAACAAGCTTGGCTGGCACACGGAACACGATAGGCCTGTACGCAGAACACGGCAACTTTGTACACGGAACATGCTGACGTTTTTTTTAAACGTATTGTTGTTTTTTAAAAACCTGAAGATGTATATTTAAAACCTGAAGGTATATTTTAAAAACATGTCGGCTTATTCAACAATAAACATTAGTAACGTGCAAGCCTCAACATTAGTAACGTATGAACCGTAACGTTAGTAATGTGTAGGCCTGTACGTATATATTGTATCAAGTTTCACCATATCTTGTACCAAGTTTCATTGAACTTTGCACCAAGATCTGCCATATTTCCGCCCCCTCTTGACAAACGCCTTTTTATGTTGTATATTTGTAGTTTGCCAAACTTAAAAAAGTAACTCATGAATGTATTCGCTACTCTCAAAACAGTCTTCTTCGGAAGCAAATTCCTGTCAAGCCCTGTTCCTATTGACGGAACACCGCGTCGTGATCTCGTATCCGCTCTCAACGGCTGATGCCGCTTTGCCGGACTATACCCGGCGTGCGTCTGGCGCTGGATATCCGCGAGGGCCAAGTAGTTCTGGCATTGAACTGGACTCCGCGCACCGACGGGAATGCTTCCACGGGCAGTTACCACTACATCGTGTCGGACGAAGAAGGAGTAAGAGAGATGGCCGACTCACAGGTTCTTCTCACTGAAAACGGTAAGGATAACCTGCCGGGGAGTATGGACGATTCTCGGATACATCCGATAGTCTCAACTGAAAAAACAGAGAAGGATTCCGCTCACTTGAAAAAAGATGTTCAGAAAAAAGCAGGACCAACCTCCCCAGAAGATACTGGCAAGAAAGCGAAATCACATACCCTGATGCAGGAAGTGACCGCTTTCCTCACCTCCCGCTACCGCTTCCGGTTCAATGTGCTTACTGAAGAAACTGAAGTGGCAAGTGTAGAAAACAACATTCCCGATACTCATCTGCGTTACACCAAGGTGGACGAACGATGGATGAACTCACTAAGTCTGGAGGCTATTGAAACGGGCATAGACTGTTGGGACAGGGACATTCAACGCTTTGTGCGCTCACGCCGCATCAGTGAATACCATCTTTACTGCCTATTTTGAGCAGCTTCCCGAATGGGACGGCACGGACCGGGTGTCCGCGTTGGCACGCAGGGTGTCCGACGACCCGATATGGGTGAACGGTTTCCACCGTTGGATGCTGGGACTCTCCGCTCAATGGATGCAGCTCAATCCGGATAACAACCGCGCCAACAGTGTGGCTCCCCTGCTGGTGAGCAGCCGCCAGGGATTGGGGAAAAGTACGTTCTGCCGTCTGCTGATGCCCGATACGCTGAAATCCTACTACACGGAAAGTTATGACCTAAGTTCCCCGGCATCCGCCGAAGCCAAGCTGGCCGCCTACGGATTAATCAACTTGGATGAATTCGACAAACTAGGTGCATCCAAAATGCCTTTGCTGAAGAACTTGATGCAAGCCTCCGCACTGAATATCCGCAAGGCTTACAAACACAGCGCTTCATCGCTTCCCCGTATTGCCTCGTTCATCGGCACCAGCAACCGGAGGATTTGCTGGTAGACCGCACCGGCTCACGCCGCTTTCTTTGCGTCAGTCTGAAACATGCCATAGACTGCACCACGTCCGTAGAGCATAAGCAATTGTACGCCCAGCTTAAAACAGAACTTCTATCCGGTGAACGAAGCTGGTTCAATAAAGAAGAGGAACAGACTATACAGCAACATAATGCCCTATTCTACAAGCATGTACCCGAAGAAGAGGTGTTCCGCCTTTGCTTTCGCTTTGCTACAGAAGAGGACAATCCGCAGGAAGTGCTTAGCCTCTCCGCCACCCAGCTGTTTGAACGTATGAAGGCAGCCCATCCTTCGATCATGAGAGGGATGACCGCTTACAGCCTGAGCCGTATCCTGCCCCAGCTGGGCGAACGGGTACATACCACCAAAGGAAATGTATACCGGGTGGTAGAATGTTAACTTTCAATTAATTGAGAATTTATCTATGGAAATGAGATTCCCGGTATGGAAGTCGATTAGACGCATTCACACTCTCAAGCATATATTGTCAAGAAGTGTGAATGCCCTTTTCTAGTATATGAATGGGTCATCCGGCATCATAATGAGCGCTGCATACCAAACGTATTTTGTATTTCACCGTACTCCCCGCCTGTAAAAATTTGGATGAGGTTTTAAATCCGAATGCATATATGCTTCCGTTATGATCATATACATACCGTTTCTCAATATCCAATAACGGGTCTCCGTTTCTTAATCCCTCTATGGTTTCATTCAGTTCATCCAGTGATGATCCGCTGAACGTCTTATGCAATACTTTTGCCTCCTCTTCAGTCGGAAGATGCCATCCGTCTGCTTCCTCCTCCTGTATGATATTCCGCACATCGGAAGCGAATCCACTCCACTCATCCAGACTCATCAACAAAATATCCGCCCCTGTGGAACTTGCATTCTCTATGCCAGCTACAATATCCGCCGTTCCAGATACCGCCAATTTCGGGTAGCCCGGAAAGATCCGGATTAATGGGAGGCGGCTCACTACCGCCATTACCTTCATCAGCACCGCCAAAATTGAATTTGATGTCTACCGGAGCCTTCCATTCACCTGATATCAAACTGCCCCCTACCGTGACATCACCCGAATAGCTACCCCCGATATTCAATGGCACGTTCGCTTCCGGCTTTCCTTTGAAAGTGTATCCAAACGTCTTTGTCTGACTATTATCTTCCAAGGTTATGGAAAAACAGTCTGAGAGCCGCTCCCCGGAAAATATAAAAAGGCTTTGCACTCCAGATTCCACCCGGCTCAGACTCACAAATAATTTCCGTACTCTTGTCTTTGCCGGAATACTCCCTTGTAAACGACAGGGAAGAATATAAAGGCGAAATCTGCAAACTCACCTTTTTAACGTTTGCCGGTATATCTTCCAAACTGATATTGACTAAAGATACAGCATAATAGAGGGTTACAGAAACAGATATATTTTTCTTATTGGCAATTGTCACAGTTGAAGTGCCCATCATTAGCGCGCGTGAGCTTCTGTTATTTTCTTTCATAACAATTACATCATCAAGGCTAGGATCTTTCGGAACGATATATTCCTCTCCCAAACCGGCTATTGCAACAATAGTATATCGGGCAGGAGGTAACTTCATTTCAATCTGAGCGTTATCTGTCATTTTCAGATTTGCAGAACAGCTGCCGTCTTCTGCAAACGCATAGATATAGGCCGGATAATTAATTGGGGACTCTCCGCTAGATCTGGCAGATATCTTTAGAGGAAGATTTGTTTGCGAGACTCCGTCTTCATCGTCTTCTTCATCGTACATCGGGCGTTGGCAAGAAACAGCAGGCAGCAGCAATAGAAACAGAAGCACCTTTAATTCGGTTAATCTATAATTCATAACATATTATTTGTTTGTGGGTTTATTTCTTCTCCATTTATAACTATATCCTCTTCTTCATTTCCCGGAGTCCAACCCGAAATACTTCCTCCCGTTATAATTACATTTCCGTCTTTTACTACAATATTGTATTTATGAATACATCCGGACAATAAGCCGGAGACAGGTCGTCTCGTCGTGTTATGTAATATTTGTTGTTACGGGTATATTCAATGGTGAGATTAACAGAATGGTTTTTCACGGCTTTCGGATCAATGTTTCCGTCATTCTCGCCCCCGTTCAGGATAAAATAAAAAGAAGCATCCTGATTGTTCATGGTGTGTGACGGAGTAATCTGGAAGGTTTCCTTGGGAGTTTCGCTGATGGTGATGCTGTTCGTTTCAAAGGAGTAGTATCCTTGAGTCATCAACCCATTTCCTTCAAGTCTGATTTTGTCAATAACGGCCTGTGCCATATCTCCTTCACCCTTTATGTTTATCTTTAATAGTGACAAAACGTGCTTAAATGAATAATCGCCCGAAAAGGCCACATTGCCAAGGTCGGTATCGTAGGAAAGCTTCCTGGATGCTACTAGAAAGTCATATTGGTCAATATTTTCCCAAGTCCCGTTCTGGCTGTCGAGAGAAGGCATTTTTATATTTTCCTTACTTTCGGCTTTGGAACCGGAGTGGGGATAATATGCGTAAAAAGTATGTTCCTGGTTTTTATCTTTCCAAAAGACACTCTTTTCTGTAGTCCAGGAAGTTCCATCGAATATCCAGCGGACGGCACTGTCATTGTCCATAAAAACACCTATATCATCGGTTTTACTAAAACTAGCGATGGCATTTTCATGATCTTGCAAGTAGCGTGCTCCGGAAACTGTTTTTCCGATTCTTGCCATAATGGATACCGTGTACTCTTTTTCTTGTGATTGCTCTAATTCCTCACTACCTTGGCAGGCAGAGAAGTACATGATCGTCAATAGCGATACATACAGTGATCTTTTCATTCTTTTATTTTATAATAGTGAGGGACAAAACATCAGCTTATCCGTTAAAATTAAAATGAGGACAAGTTGAATTGGTCGAGGATTAAAGCATGTCTGCTTATTGTCGGTAAGAAATTAAACTTGTGTTCGGCTGCGAAAATAATTCATTCTTAGCAAAAAGAAAAATAAAATGATAAAAAGATGAAAATTAAATGTGTTATGCCGGCAACAGCATGAACATTCTTACCGGTATATTCCCATAAAAAATAGTGGAAGGCAATCTTTTGTTTAACGCTTTAGGCTGACTATGACTAAATCTTACCTGTAAATTATCTCCTTCCATTCTTCTACAGTACGTGTAAGGGAAGAAAAATTCACCCCGATACAGACTATTTTACGGTTATCGGTCAAATAAGATCGGGCATAGCCTTTCTCTGCTATTTGCTGTAAAGCCTCCTCTGCTGTTCCGTCCATCTTGAATTCGAAAATGTAAACATATTCGTCCATTTCCAATATGCAGTCCACTCGTCCGAAGCTCTGGCGATTCTCACAATGGATTGCACGGCAATAAACTCCTATCAAACGGAGAATCAGATAAAAAGTGTATTGGAAATGTTTCTCAGTCATATCCAATTCCTTCAAGGAAGTGTGAGAGTCATACGGGATGCTTGCAAGAAAGGCGGTCAGAGAATCACAAAAAGCGGAGGTGTTCCCTTGCTCAAGGCAAGTGACAGCATCGATAATCCAACTGTTGACCTCTCCACCTCCGGGTTTCAAATAATGTGCTGCCAATACGGACAAGAACCCTTTACGCACCTCATTATTGGGAAAATCGAGCAGATAAGTTCCCATACGTCTATTATATTCTTTAATAGTGAGATATCCGCTCTGATAAATCATGGGTAGAGGCTGTTCCACATCAGCCTTATAATCCACAAACAAAGAGGGAACATAATAACGTCCGGCAAGTTCGTTTATCTGCTCGCGGCTGTGTTGCAGCAGACGAACCAAATAGGTGGGAGTACCTGTAGAGAACCAGTAATCACGAATTGCCATACTGTCAAAAGCATTAAGAATGCTGAACGGATTGTAAATGTCGGTCATCCTCTCTCCAAAATGATATCCGTCATATTGCCGTCTGAGAAGTTCCTTCATTTCTTTCACTGTGTACTGATATTTAGCAGCCAACTGTATGGTGGGTTCTTCGAAAAATGCTTCCAGCTCATTCTGGGTGATACCGCACAAGGCTTCGTACCGTTCATCCATACTGATATCCTTAGGCTGGTTAAATCCACTGAAAACACTTACTTGGGAAAACTTTGTTACTCCGGTCAACAATACGAATCTCAAGTATTGATCGGCTCCTTTAAAGGTAGAATAAAAGGATTTCAATATTTCCCGGTTATGGTTCTCCAACAGAACTTGCTTTCCATAATCATCATAAAAACAAGCTTCCGTATCTAATACATCCAAAATAGGTTTGTCATATTCATCAATCAGAACCACCGCACGCCGCCCTGTCTGTTCATAAGCCCGGCGAAGTATTTCAATGAAACGGGTTCCTATGGTTGTATAATTGGGATTCTTGCCATAAATATCTTCCCAGTTCCCTAAATAGCCTTCAATAGTAGCCTCCAGAATTCCGGGTTGTGTATACAGTCCTCCATTAAAGTCTATACGGAAGATAGGATACTCATACCAGTCCTTTTCCAATCCGTCGATTTCCAGTCCGGCAAACAAATCTTTGCGTCCCTGGAAATAACAGGCAAGGGTACTTACCAGCAGGCTTTTGCCAAAACGGCGTGGACGGCTCAAGAAATAAGTCTTGCCTTGTGTTACCAAGTTGTAAATCAAACCGGTCTTATCCACATATACATAGCCATCTTCACGGATTTGGTCAAAACTCTGTATTCCAATAGGGTATTTCATATTTTGTTGCGGTTCTAGAATGAATGATAAAACAAAGATATTAGTAAATGACAAACAAAGCAAATAAAGGATTTGTTTTTTCTGCTTATGACAAGTTTTTCCGTTTCTTATTAATGGATAATCGCCTGTTTCTGTCCATATATATTGGCATTCTGTCCTTTAAAGGATACTTTGAAAAGTATTTAGAATCTATCTATTTTGCAATAAGATATATTTCTTCTACTGAATTTGCTATATTATTGTTTATCAGCATTATACATATTCTTTCGTTTCGGCACGAATACGACCTACCTGAGTAATGCGGTGAACAACTACTTCGGATGCAACTTCAAGCGGTTGATAAATTCCTACAGGGTGGCTCGCGCCAAGGAGCTGCTGGACGGTAAAGATTGCCCGGTGAGCGAGCTTTTCAGTCGTTGTGGGTTCGCTTCCAAGAGCGTGTTCTATGTGGCGTTCAAAAAAGTAGTTGGCATGACTCCCCTGCAATATATATCGCAGAGCCGGAGTCCTTTTATGATTCAACGCAATTAAATCCTTTTATAACAATAAACATTTTGAGTTTTTAAATTTATAAATTTAAAGTTTTTCTATTATGAACAAAAATTTTTAAGTTGCAATCCTGTTCGGAGCCTTGATGGTTTCTTCAACAGGAACGTTTGTATCTTGTAAAGACTATGATGATGACATCGATCGTATCGACAAGGAGTTGACGGAGCTGAAGTCTCAGATCGCAGCTTTACAGACAACAGTTGACAACGGAGACTATGTAACTGGTGTGGCAAAAACTGCTGATGGCAAGGTATTACGTTTACTTTTTCTAAAGGAAGTCCTGTCACAGTAACTTTGGATGTGAAAGACGGTGAGCCGGGCAAAGATGCTCAGAAAATTACTTTTGACAAAGACGGCCAGATGTTAATTGACAATGAGCCTACTGGCATTTACCCGACTAAAGATGCAGAAAAAGCTCCTGTAAAAATCGAGGGTGGATTCTGGTATACTTTAAATGATAAAGGCGAATACGAAAATAGCAATATTCCCGTATCTGGCTTAGCCGTTGCTGGTAGCGAGGCGGACGGATGGACATTGACAGTGATTGATGCTAACGGCAACAAACAAGAAGTAAAAGTTCCAACAGCAGCTTCTTTGATGAGCGAATTTGAAATCGTTGGTTTGCTTGGTGATGATAACAAGATAAGCTCTGATGCTGTCGTATTGAATTATTCAGCAAATAAAGTTATTGCAAAATGGGAAGGTCCTAAAGGTACAATTGCAAAAGATGACTATATCGTTGCAACAGCTAAAGATCAAAAGACTTTATTGGTTCGTATGGCTCCGTCATCAGTTGACTTTACCGGCCAGTCATTTATTTTGGTAAATAGCAAGGGAAATTCTCAGGATTGGCTTGCATTGAACAGTGCTGTAGCTTATAATAAAGTATTGGCCAGAGCTGCTCAGAAAGCAGGATTATATACTTTCTCTTTGGCTCCTACAGTAGTCAAGAAAGCTGATTACAAAGCTGATGCTTGGAAAGTGGATGGTTCGGACATCAATACGCAAAAACTTGCTTTACAAAATGAGGCAGGAACTTTCACCAGCCAATTTGGCATTGGAGTTACCCATGATGGTACTAAAATGGATGATGCTACAGTTAAATTAAATGGTAGTACTGTATTAGGCACCGAATCAACTCCTGTTGAAATCGACTTGAATGTTGATAATAAGATTACTTTTGATGCAGCAAATGCCGTATATGATGCATATATTGAATATTCTAATGACGATGATGTATTGTTTGCTATCGATCATGACAATGCTGCTATGACTTTCAAGGCAACTCAGATGCCGGATAGCGATACAAAGGCTGTATTTAAAGTTGTCGTTAGATACTTGAATGTTAATGGTAACGTAGCGTCAAAGGATATTTATGTGAAGGTTACCAAGTCTTTAGTTGACGGAGTTGTTTATGAAAGAACTCATAAGATTGTTGCAGATGCTACAAAGAACTTCTTCTCTATTGATTTGAAGAGCATGACAGATAAGATGAGTGCTGAAAACCTAGCTGTATTCAACAGAAATGCATTGGTAAATAATACAACATTCACTGTAAAGGATGCTAAGGCGATGTTGTTGCCGGGTTAAATGGTGCTAAAGCTGCTACCCTGGTCGCTAAGGGTATCACTCCTTCTTTCCTTGATAAGGATGGTAAAGCAGTAACAGACAAGATTGCTGCTGCTACTACTGTGAAATTCGCTATTGATAATGAAAAAGCTGCTTCTAATTTCAAAGTCAATACTCCGTATACTATTGAAGTAGTTTATGCAGGTGCTGATGCCAAATTAGCTGATGCTACTATTAAGTTGACTCTGACATTACCTGCTTTGAAGGATATGTTCGTTCATCAGGATGGTATTTGAGTTAATGATATCGCTAGTGCTTATATGGATGAAGCAGCTAATGAAGGTGGTTCTACTGCTGCAAACAAAGCTGCTATCTATACAATTAAGAATGCATTCAAGAACCTGGCAACAACTGTTGGTACTTCTACATTTGATGCTAACCTTGACAATGCAACCAAGATTGTTGGTGACTATACATCTTATGGCTTGGCAGAATTAAGCAATGTGACTTCTACTTCAGCGAAAGTAACTGATATTACTACATGGACTATTAGATTGAAAGATGATTTGAATACCGATGGTACAAAGGATTTAAATGATAACGGTACTCAGAAGGGTTACAAACAGAATCTGACTATAGTAATCAGTAATGTCAACTACTTAGGATACTGGTCTTATGGCGATGAAACTTATAGCTTCACATTGAAAGTTATGAGTCCGATTTTGGAGGGTAAAGTATACGCTGTAGGTAATGAGGTCGTTATTCCTTCTGCTTCTTTGGATGGATATACAATTAACGACAATCATATCAAGGCTCATACTTACAATACAGAAGTGGTTTACAGTATCTTCTCTGATACAGACAATGGTACTTGGAAGCGTAAAGAAATCAAAGCTGTAACATTTAAGTCTGGTAACGAAGAATTGTTCACAGTTCCGGTAAATGGTACTGAGTATAAAGCTGCAACTGGTACTCCGGGTAAGGATGATTACGTAGCAGCTAAGAACGGTTCTCTTACTATAACCAAGGTTTCTGGAACTAGCATTGATACTGAAGTTAAGACTAACATCAAAGTCACCGTAACTGATGCTTGGGGTTATGATCTTGATCAAGAAGTTCCCGTTAAGATTACGGTAAAGAAGGATTAATTTGATTATTTCTAAACTATAAAAATAAAGAGGTTGTGCCTGTTGGACACAACCTCTTTTTTCTATACAGATTTTACAGAATGTAAAAACCTTCTAATAAATACAAATCCAAAACTATTTACGAGGTTTAACAACCATCTTCAATGTAATAGTTACATCATGTCCATAGGAATCCTTACAATTAATAGTCAATGTAGAAGGAACATCTTGTTTCGGATTAGAGCCAATATCTGTTTTTATAGCTTCAAAGACATTTGCCTTAGTGAAATCAACTTTGAAGTAGTCTTCTTTACCAGTTGCATCAGAAGTCAACTTAGCACTTTCAATGCTCAGACTTGATCCATAAGCATCTTTAAGTGCTGTACTAAACAATTTATCTATAGCATTAGTACCCCAGATATGTGCAGTGGTAGGAGCGGCTGCATTATTGCCATAAGTCAAATTTGTTGAATAAGGCAAGTTAGCATTAGCAGCTAATCCTAAATTTTCGCGAGTAGCCCATGCCCAAGTATGTACTTCCGGTTTATAGAAGCAGCAGTAAACTGTATTAAATGTTGCAGCTTCTACTATAACATTTTCATATTCACCAGCACTATTTTTCTTTGAAGAAATCTTACCATAATTGTAAACAACCTTAGTTGCATGCTCTGTCTTATTATCAATATAAGATTTTACAACTTCAATGCTTTGAGCACCGTTTACTGTTACATCTTTATCTTTATCTCCATCTTTTACAGAAGAAGCAAATGTTACATTGTATTGGTCAGCTTGGCCCAACCCGAAATTAATCAAGTTTTCAATAGGCATTGCACCCTTAGAAGCTTGACTTGCAGCCCAATTATCAGCAATCATATAACAATTATAGATGCCGTCAATTACTTGTTTGTCTTTAATGGAGAAGCCTTGTGGTAAAGTGGTTGGAATTTCTTTAGTCATAGTAACATTTAACGTTGCTAATACAAATCCATCCTCATTCTTGATAGTCAATGTACCATTATATTCTTTACCGTCTTCATATTTCTTCCAGTCTACTCCAGTTGGTCTAGTATAAACTTTAACAACTTTGCTGAAATCAACTCTCTCCAAAGCAGCATTTAACATATAGTTGTATCATAAATCTCATGTCCTTCTGAGTCTACAAAATATGCATGGAATACAGGTTGGTTATTATCAATCTTATCAGTAGTCCATGTGGCTTGATAAGGTGCGGATAATTTACTTAATGTAACAGCTTCTGCTTCTGATTTAGTCATATCTACAAGAGTTGCATCATTTGCAGATGGAGTTACTACCGTATTAACAGTTTCCCATGTAGCAGCTTCTTTACCTAATTTCACATAGAAAGCTTTACCATCAGGATCAACCAATGTACCATCATAGTTTACAGCATACACACGGAAACCAATGATATCATCAATGATATTATCTCCATTAATAGTAATTTCTGTAGAAGTACCTTCCACAACGGTATTTAATCCTGTATATTCATAAGAGTTCCAAGCATTGATTTCAGATGGAGCTGACTCTACAGCATTTTGGCTATCTAATGTAACATAAATAGCACGAATATTTTTAGGAGCTTCTACTTCATTATCTTTTGTTGACAATGAAATAGTCAATGCCTTACCTTGAACAGCTGGATAAACAGATTCTCTTTGACGATTATCACCTTGCTTAACGTTTGTATTTGATTTGTCTAAACCAATAACAGTAGTAGATACACCATTTTTCCATTCTAACTCTTTATATTCTACAGGAGTATTATTTTCAGAAGCAGAATAACGATTGTGTATTTTATTTACATTCTTTTCATTAACAAAGAAGTTCAATCCATTTTGTGGAGTATACGCCTGCCAATCCAGAGTTAAGTCATAAGATGAAATAACTTCTCTTGTTTCAGCGGTAGACAAGGTGTTATTTACCTGTACAGCAAAGAGAATAGCTTTAGTATCATTACCAACTTTGGTTTCTGTTACAGCAGAAAAAGCTTTTTCATCATAATTCTTTAAAGCAACTGTAACTTCCCATAATCCATTATTTCCTGCCGCACGGCTTAATAACCCGTTATATTTCTCAACTTTCTGAACAGATAAGAATTCATTCAGATTCTGTCCTTGGCTATTAGTCAAAGAAATCATTTCTGGAGTCAAGACTGCATTAGTCGGAGACACACGTACTACAAACTTATCTCCTGTTTGAATTTGATTACCTTTGGTGAAGGTAATGGCATTTGTAATACCTTCACTAAATACATTTTCTTTTTCAATAGCAGTAGAAAAAGTCAGTCCATCGCCTGTAGGATTAGCAGAATACGAAGCCACCAGTCTACACTAGTAACCATATCAGCAATCTTACCAACAATGTCTTCTACTTTCTTAGTAGCAGCATCAACTTTCTCTGCCATATCTTTTAATGCAGCATCTGTGGATTCTTCTACTTCCTTTTTTAATGTCGCAATTTCTGCTTGAACAGCTTTGATCGCTTCTGCCTTTGCATCTGCAACAGCCTTGTCTGCAGCGGCTTTTGCAGCAGCGGCAGCATCACCAGCAGCTTTTGCAGCAGTTTCAGCGGCAGTTGCCTTAGCAAGAGCATCGCTTGCATCTTTTGCGGCAGTAGTTAAAGCAGCCTGCAAAGTAGCGATCTGAGAAGTCATGTCCTCCTTAGTCGCCAGTTTGTTAATTTGTTCCTGCAAATTGTCTATGTCATCATCATAGTCTTTACAAGATACAAATGTTCCTGTTGAAGAAACCATCAAGGCTCCGAACAGGATTGCAACTTAAAATTTTTTGTTCATAATAGAAAAACTTTAAATTTATAAATTTAAAAACTCAAAATGTTTATTGTTATAAAAGGACTTAATTGCGTTGAATCATAAAAGGACTCCGACTCTGCGATATATATTGCAGGGGAGTCATGCCAACTACTTTTCTGAATGCCACATAGAACACGCTCTTGGAGGCAAACCCGCAACGGCTGAAAAGCTCGCTCACAGGGCAATCTTTACCGTCCAGCAACTCTTTCGCGCGAGCCACTCTGTAAGAATTTATCAACCGCTTGAAGTTGCATCCGAAGTAGTTGTTCACCGCATTACTCAGGTAGGTCGTATTCGTGCCGGATACTATACAGTAATACTAATTGTTTGAATACCAGTTGTATGTGTGACAACTTTAATGATGTAAGGGCCATTTCAGGTTCTTTTTTATTTATAATTGACAATAATATCCGGTAAACTATCTACTGCTTTTTGTTTGAGTTCATCTATGATATGAACATATTTTTCAGTGTGCCGGGTAGTAGAATGTCCTGCAAGACTGGCGGCTGTTTTGATATTAGCTCCATTTGCCATAATGTTGGTGATAAATGAGTGTCGGGCACAGTGGAAGGTAATGTGTTTGTGTATATTAGCTCTTTTTACCCATTTGTTTAAAATCCTTAGTGTGTAAGAATAGGAGGGGAGCCCGAATACCAAGTCCTCATTAATGCCTTTATGCCTTTGTAGGAGTTTGATGGCAGTGTGGTTTAAGTTTAGATGCAAGATTGCGTTTTTGGAGTGTGACTGTACTTTCTGTTGCAGAATAGTAAGGCGGTTTGATGAGAAATCTATGTCTTTATATTGCAGTTGATGTACATCACACCAGCGCAGCCCGCAATAGCAAGAAAACAAGAATGCCCTTTTTACTTCGTTGTTGGGGCATGGAGTGATAGCAAGTTTCTGAATCTCTTTTAAACTGAGGATTGCTTTGGTTACTTCATCAAACTGCATCAGGCGGATACCATCTGTAGGATTAGATGTCATTAACTTTTTTTCTATACATTTATTAATGCACATTCTGAACTTCTTGAAATATCCGATGGGAGTGTTGCCTCGGAGATGATCCCTGAGATACTCAAGAAAGTTTATACAAAAATCTTTTGTGAGAAGGGTTACAGGTAAGCTTTTCTTTCTTGTAAACAGTCGCAGATGGGTGATACATGCCCTAACCATTTTCTTGTCCTTTTTGTGATAGGTATCCAGGAATTGTCCTATCAGAATATAGAAATCGGGAACATTGCTTTTATCTGTTGGAAGTATATCATTGAATGTATTTTCTATATCGTTCAGATGATATTCAACGGATAAGAATTCTAGTTCCTTTTTTGCTCTTATCTGCCTGGCAATTAGTATCTTGTTTTTGTTCTCCGCTCTTCGCTCTGCACTGGTAGGAGCATCCAGAATGATACCCAAATACTCTTTGCGGCGTTTTCCGTTATAACTGTAATTTAAATAAAGCGAAACTCTTCCTTTGTTCAATTGTTTCTTTCCTAATGTAATTCCCATAATGAATAATAATTAATACAATAATAATGTTGAAAAGAAGGACCATAGAGGGACTGAAAATGAATTCCTCCATCTTTCTTTCTATAATAATAATATCTTTTGTACCTTTGTGTCATAAACAAAAAAATGGAAGAAAATTTTGATATACGCGAGCAACAGCTCACAACTAAAGAACGCGATTTTGAGAATGCCTTACGTCCGTTGAATTTTGAAGATTTTAGTGGGCAGGATAAGGTGGTAGATAATCTGCGCATCTTTGTCAAGGCGGCGCGTCTGCGGGCCGAGGCGTTAGACCATGTTCTTTTGCACGGACCTCCTGGCTTGGGCAAGACGACCTTAAGTAATATCATTGCCAATGAACTGGGAGTAGGTTTTAAAGTAACCTCAGGACCGGTGCTGGATAAACCGGGGGATTTGGCGGGAGTACTGACCAGCTTGGAACCCAATGATGTGCTTTTTATTGATGAAATACATCGGTTGAGCCCTGTGGTAGAAGAATATCTGTATTCTGCCATGGAGGATTATCGTATTGATATAATGATAGACAAGGGACCTTCGGCGCGTAGTATCCAGTTGGAGCTGAGTCCGTTTACTTTGGTTGGAGCCACTACTAGGAGTGGGTTGCTGACTGCGCCTTTGCGTGCCCGTTTTGGAATTAATCTTCATTTGGAGTATTATGACGATGATGTATTGACAAGCATTATCCGTCGCTCTGCTAATATATTGAATGTGCCTTGTGACATGAAAGCAGCGGGTGAGATTGCTTCGCGCAGCCGTGGAACGCCCCGTATTGCAAATGCGTTGTTGAGGCGTGTCCGTGATTTTGCCCAGGTGAAAGGTTCCGGAAGGATTGATGTGGAAATTGCCCGGTTTGCTTTAGAAGCCTTGAACATTGACAGATATGGACTGGATGAGATAGATAACAAGATTTTATGTACTATTATAGATAAGTTTAAGGGAGGTCCTGTGGGGCTGACTACTATTGCAACCGCTTTGGGTGAAGACGCCGGAACAATAGAGGAGGTTTATGAACCTTTTTTGATTAAAGAAGGTTTCTTAAAACGTACTCCGCGTGGACGTGAGGTCACGGAACTGGCTATATACACTTGGACGGAGCATTTATAATAGTCAGAAGACATTATTTGATGATTAGAAGATGGCAGGATTAAAAGCATTAGCCAAGGAAACAGCCATATATGGGATGAGTAGCATCATCGGGCGGTTCCTGAATTATTTGTTAGTACCGATATATACCAACGCTTTGCCTGTGGAATCGGGGGGCTATGGTGTCATTACCAATATGTATGCTATAACTGCCTTGTTGATGGTGCTTTTAACATATGGTATGGAAACCGGCTTTTTCCGATTTGCCAATAAGGGGGTGGATGATCCGATGCGTGTCTATTCCACTACTTTGCTTTCGGTGGGGGCGACTGCGGTCTTGTTTTTAATTGTTTGTCTTTCTTTTCTGTATCCCATAGCAGGTTTCTTGGGATATGGAGAGCATCCGTGGTATATGGGGATGATGCTGATTGTAGTTGCAATGGACGCTTTCCAAGCTATTCCTTTCGCTTATTTGCGGTATAAGAAACGCCCTGTTAAGTTTGCTGCATTGAAATTGTTGTTCATTTTTGCCAGCATTGTCTTGAATATCGCTTATTTTGTAGGTATGAAGGGAGAGAATGTCGGAGTGGCTTTTGCTATAAATTTGGCTTGTACTTCTTTGGTGATGCTATGTATGTGGAAAGATTGGTGGGCTTCAGATATGTGCTAGACAGGGAGTTGTTGCGGCGTATGCTGCATTATTCTTTCCCGATTCTGATTCTGGGTATTGCCGGAATCTTAAATCAGGTAGCTGATAAAATTATTTTTCCGTTTGTTTATCCTGATAAGGCGGAGGCGACTATCCAGTTGGGTATTTATGGAGCAGCCAGTAAGATAGCTATGATCATGGCCATGCTGACACAGGCTTTCCGGTTTGCATACGAGCCGTTTGTTTTTAGTAAGAGTAAAGAAAAGGATAGTCGGGAAATGTATGCCAAAGCGATGAAGTTTTTCATTATCTTCACTTTGCTGGCTTTTTTGGCTGTTATGTTTTACCTTGATATACTGCGTTATATTTTAGGACGTGATTACTGGGTAGGGCTTAAGGTTGTACCTATTGTCATGGCTGCCGAGATGTTTATGGGTATTTATTTCAATCTTTCTTTTTGGTATAAACTGATTGATGAAACAAAATGGGGAGCTTATTTTTCACTGGTGGGATGCAGTATCATTATTCTGATAAATATTTTCCTTATTCCGGTATTTGGCTATATGGCGTGTGCTTGGGCGGGTTTTGCCGGATATGGAGTAGCTATGCTTCTCTCTTATTTTGTAGGGCAGAAAAAATATCCTATTAATTATGATTTGAAAGCAATAGGTAACTATGTGGTGTTAGCGCTGGTACTTTACATTGTTTCAGTTTATCTTCCTATTCAAAATATATTCTTGTTGTTGGGTGTTCGTACATTACTGTTGTTATTGTTTGTGGCATATATTGTGAAAACGGATTTCCCCTTACAGCAAATACCTGTTATAAACCGATACATAAAGAAATAGCAATGAGTGACCTGAAGAATAATTTAAAGAATGTGCCCTATATAAAGCAGTTCTTTAGTGAATATCTTGATTTGCGCAAGGATAAGGACAATGAAGCCTTGATTGTAGAAAGTATTCGTAATGGTGTTGAGTTCAAAGGAACTAATTTGTGGATTCTTATTTTCGCAATTTTTATAGCTTCATTGGGCTTGAACGTGAATTCTACGGCAGTTATTATTGGTGCCATGCTGATATCTCCGCTGATGGGACCGATAATGGGAGTAGGGTTAGCTATTGGACAGAATGATTTTGAATTGTTGAAGCGTTCTCTAAAAAGTTATTTGGTGGCAACTGTATTTAGTGTGATTACAGCTACCCTTTATTTTTCGCTGACTCCGTTGGATGAAGTACAATCGGAGTTGCTGGCACGTACTTCTCCTACCATATATGATGTGCTTATAGCTTTGTGCGGTGGTTTAGCCGGTATAATCGCTTTGTCTACAAAGGAGAAAGGGAATGTAATTCCAGGGGTTGCTATTGCTACGGCTTTGATGCCGCCTTTGTGTACTGCTGGATTCGGGCTTGCTACCGGAAATTTACTTTATTTTTTAGGTGCATTCTATTTGTATTTTATTAATTCAGTATTTATCAGTTTGGCTACTTTTATCGGGATACGTGTCATGCATTTCCAACGTAAGGAATTTGTGGATAAGGAGCGCGAAAAATTAGTCAAAAAATATATCATTGTTATTACTTTAGCCACCATGTGTCCTGCTATTTATTTGACTTATGGTATTGTGAAAAGCACTATTTATGAGGCCTCTGCCAATAATTTTATTAATGAAGAATTGGATTTTAATAATACTCAAGTAATAGACCGGAAGATTTCTTTTGAGAAGAAGGAAATACGTGTTGTGCTAATAGGCAATGAGGTCCCGGAAACAGAAATAGCAACCGCAAGGGATAATTTGAAACATTTTAATTTGGCAGGTACTAAACTAGTTATTCTTCAAGGAATGAATAATGATGCGATGGATATTGGTAGTATAAAGGCCCAAGTGATGGAGGATTTCTATAAGAATAGTGAAAAGCGTTTACTGGAGCAGCAGGAGAGAATTAAGTCTTTGGAAAACGAGCTTAAAGTATATGCTGCATATAATACTGTAGATAAAAAAATAATTCCTGAACTTAAAGTACTTTATCCTACAGTAGAAGCCATAGCTATGGCAAAGACTGTGGAATTACAGGTGGACTCAACTAAAACGGATACATTGACAATAGTCTTGATGAAATTCAGTAAAAGACCCATTGAGAAAGAACAAGAAAAAATATCCGAATGGTTGAAAGCACGTGTCGGAGCAAAAAAACTTAAATTAATTGTAGAATAAAACCATGAAAAAACTACTGTTGCTGCTAGTCTTCCTACCTTTATATATATGGGGTAGTGAAGGAATGTGGCTTCCTTGTTGTCTTAGCAAACAAACTCAACAAGTGATGAAAGAAATGGGGTTGGAACTTTCATCTGAACAATTGTATAATCCTGGTGGAAAAGCATTGGCTAATGCTGTTGTTAGTTTTGGAGGTTTTTGTTCGGGTGTTGTTGTATCTCCGGATGGTTTGGTTTTTACTAACCACCATTGTGGGTATGATGCCATTCAGCAGCATAGTTCTGTGGAGCATGATTATTTGCGAGATGGTTTTGTAGCCGATTCCTTAAGTAAGGAGCTTCCTAATCCGGATTTATTTGTCAGTTTTCTGATACGCACAGAGGATGTGACGGAGCGTGTGTTGCAAGCTATTCCAGTCGGAACAAAGGAAAATGACCGTGCACTGATTGTAGATTCTATTTCCACATTGATTGCTCAGGAAGCTGTGGCGAATGATACGTTGCTGCGTGCTGAGATAACTCCTTTTTATGGTGGCAATGAGTTTTATCTATCTGTGTATAAGGATTATTATGATGTTCGTTTGGTATTTGCTCCTCCCTCTTCTGTAGGCAAGTTTGGCGGAGATACAGATAATTGGGTATGGCCCCGCCATACCGGGGATTTCTCTGTCTTCCGTATTTATGCTGATCAGAATAATCAACCGGCGGCTTATTCTCCGGAGAATGTGCCTTATCATCCGGATTATTTTGCTCCTGTTTCTTTGGGAGGGTATGAACAGGGATCATTTTGCATGACTATGGGATATCCCGGTTCTACCAGCAGGTATTTATCTTCATTTGGGATAGACGAAAGAGTCAATACGGATAATGCCGCCATGATTAATGTTCGTACCATCAAGCAAGCTATTTGGAAAAATGCAATGGAAAAAAGTGATGATATCCGCATTAAATATGCTTCCAAGTATGCACAAAGCTCTAACTATTGGAAGAATAGTATAGGATGAATCAAGCGGTAAAAGAATTGAAAGTGATAGAGAAAAAACAAGCTTTGGAGTGCCAATTGCAAGAATGGTTCGTCGGGAACCTGATAAACGAAGCAAATATGCAAGGGTTTTGACTGAACTGGAGTTAAATTATCGTAATCGTAGAAATGCGGCACGGGCTATGGCATATTTTGGAGAAACATTTGCCAATGGACCGGAGTTGATTACGGCAGCCTTAGCTGTACTGAATTTTGATTTTGAGGCAGAGGAGAGTGATTTGGAGCGTAATATGCGGCAATTGTTGGAAATTTATGCCAATATGGATATAAGTGTGGATAAACAAGTCTTTGTGGCTATGTTGAAAGAATATGCAACTGAGGTAGGCAAGGAATTTTTACCTGATGTTTATTCATTGATAGAGAAAGATTTTAAAGGTGATTACCAAGCTTATGTAGATGATTTGTATACTCGTTCCTCTTTAAAGACACCACATGGTTTTGAACAGGTAGTGAGAGGAGATACCACTTATGTCTTGTTTGATGACCCTGCGGCTTCTTTTGCCATCGATATGTTGGTGAAATTTTATGAATTCAATCAGTCGGTGGAAGAAGCTAGTATGAATATTGAGAAAAATGAACGTTTGCTGAATGAAGCAATGCGTGAGATGGAGGCAGATAGGGTGTTTTATCCGGATGCTAATTCTACTATGCGTCTGAGTTTTGGCATGGTGGGTGGTTACTCACCGAAAGATGCTATTGAGTATTCTTATTTTACGACGACAAAAGGAATTTTTGACAAGATAAGGCAGTATAAGGGAGATAGTGATTTCGATGTGCTTCCTTCTGTAGTCGAATGCTTGAGAAGGAAGGATTTCGGACGTTATGCTGCTGGGGATGGTAATATGAATGTTTGCTTTATTTCGGATAATGATATTACAGGAGGGAATTCCGGTAGTGGAATGTTTAATGGAAAAGGGGAATTAATAGGTCTTGCTTTTGACGGGAATTGGGAAGCAATGAGTGGAGATATTGTTTTTGAACCTAATTTGCAGCGTTGTATCGGGGTGGATATCCGCTATGTTCTTTACATGATTGAAAAATATGGGAAAGCTTCCTGTTTAATCGATGAACTGAAATTGAAAGACTAAAGGAAAAGTATGAAATGACAGGGAGCTGAGTATGTCAAAGTTCCGATAGATAGCTTATCATATAATCTTTCATCTGGAAGATAGTAAAAAATCTGTTAATATTAATTCGATGTAAACAAGGATATTCGGCAAATAATATAATAAATCTGTTGGGTTTATTATATTATTGCCGAATATCCTTGAAATGACAGGTTGTTTCAATTCCGCATACTCCGCTATTATTCAAGAGAAGTGGATGTTATTTGCATATTTCTACTATGTCCAATCCTCTTTCATTAAGTTGGATTCCTTATTTCTTGGATTTCTTTTTCTTATTGTTATCGCTGTTAAAGAATTGTTTCCAGTCGTCTTTCGTTTTGGGGCCTCGTTCTTCAATGTAGCCACGTTCCGCACGGCTAGTTTTTCCTTCTTTTGAGGTCGTTTTTTTATTGGACCTGTCACCTTTTTTGCCGAATGAAGCATTCCTTGCCGCACTGCTCCTGCGTTCGCCATTGTCGTTTTTGCCATTATTGTCACCGGCAACTTCTACTACAATTTTCCGGCCGCCATTCAGATTGACCTTGTTTAACGCCTTGATAACATCCTGTGCCTGATTTTCTGCTACTTCGAAGAAAGAGAAATTCTGCATCAGATCTATTCGCCCGATGGTGGTACGTTGCTTCTTCATGTTGCGGTTAATCAGTTCAATGATTTGATTGGCATAAAAACCATCTGTCTTTCCCACATTCAGGAACAGGCGGGTATATCCTTTCTCGGCCTTGCGTTCTGTCTTTTCACGGGCGCTACCATGGTCTTTGCGTCCTTTCGGTTCACGTTCGCTACGGCGGTCGTTCATGCTGGGAGTTTCTATTTCCGGAGCGTTGCTGTAATATTCCAAGAAGCGGTTGAACTCCATCGATACTACACGCTTTATCAGTCTTCCTTCGAAAGCCATTCCAGTTTGCGATAGATACCGGGTAGGAAGGACTCGATTTCCTCGTCGTTCACTTTTACCTTTTCTATATCATCGATCAGTTTGATTAATTGTTGTTCGCAGATTTGTTTACCGCTAGGCATTTCACCCATGATAAATTTCTTGTTGATGATACGTTCTATCTCGCGCATTTTTCCTTTTTCACGCAGATTGATGATAGCGATAGAAATACCGGTTTTGCCGGCACGTCCTGTACGTCCGCTACGGTGAGTATAGCTTTCTATATCATCGGGCAGGCCATAATTAATGACATGTGTCAAATCATTTACATCCAAACCGCGGGCAGCTACATCTGTAGCAACCAGAAGCTGTAAATGACGTTGACGGAATTTCTGCATCACCAAGTCACGTTGTGCTTGTGAAAGCTCGCCGTGTAGAGAATCTGCATTATAACCATCTTGAATCAATTTATCAGCTATTTCCTGAGTTTCCTTACGGGTACGGCAGAAAATGATACCGTAAATTTGTGGGTAATAATCCGCGATACGCTTCAATGCAGCATATTTATCTTTGGCGTGTACCAGATAGGCAATGTGGTTTACGTTCTTGCTGCCTTCATTCTTAGTACCGATTGTAATCTCTTTCGCATCGTGCAGGTATTTTTTTGCAATACGCGAGATTTCGGGACTCATGGTAGCTGAGAACATCAAAGTGTTCCGGTCTTCGGGAACCTTTTCAAGAATAGCATTGATGCTGTCGGTAAATCCCATATTCAGCATCTCGTCAGCTTCGTCCATTACTACATCGGCAATGGTCTCCAGTTTGGCGACTTTTCTTTCCATCAGGTCAATCAGTCGTCCGGGAGTGGCTACAATAATGTGTACACCTGCCTTCAACATGCGTATCTGGCTTTCGATGGATGAGCCACCGTATACAGGAAGGACTTTCAGTCCATCAATATACTTGGAATAATCATTCAGATCACCTGCGATCTGCAAGCATAACTCACGTGTGGGGCATAATATAAGTGCTTGAGGCACACGTTTTTTTACTTCAATTTTTTGGATAAGCGGCAGACCAAATGCGGCTGTTTTTCCAGTCCCTGTTTGTGCTAGGGCTACTACGTCGTTGCCGTTCCCCAATAAATACGGTATCACTTCTTCTTGTACCGGCATGGGGTTTTCATACCCCATTTCTTTAATTGCTTTTAGTATTTCCGGGGAAACGCCTAACTCTTCAAATGTCTTCATTTATTTTCAAATATCTAATTCGTTACAAAGATACGGATAATCACGGGATTATATAGTATTTATACAATATTTGTTTTCTTCAGGGATAGAATTTAGGGAATATTGGCTAAATGCCGTTTGGGAGCAAAAGAAAAAAGTCGTTATCTTTGTACCCGAATGTAGTATATGACATTGGTGGACTGCAATTTGAACAATGAAAGAGTTTCATTACATATTATTCTCAATCTTTCTTTCTTCCATGATTATATATATGGGAGTCGGAATACCTATTGTGCAGTCCCGTTGCTATCAGTGCGCTGATAAGGATGCGGCATTATTGACAGTGGTGGATATTTCCAATTATGGATGTACTTGCGGATGTGGTGATGTTGGAAATAAAAACGTGAAATCTGGTTCGGGATGTTCTTGCCATCATGACAAGATGATGGAGCGGAAGTCATCAGATGTTCCTTGTTCTAGCGTGAAAATCCAGAAAATTAACTTGCCTGTTTTAGGTACATCACTTCATTTGGACAACGTAACACTGTCCGTTATTCATTTGATATTCAATGCATACAGTGTAAACTTCGATCTGTTGTCTTCTGTAAAAAAGGAGAGCTGCTATACGGATACCTCATTGTGTCGACAGCCTCCAAGAGGATATTTGAATCTTATTTGTACACTTTTGATTTAGTAAGATAACTCTTTGGGTAGGGAAGAATTGCTAAATTGTATAAGTGTGTAACAGATAAAGAAAAATAAAAACATGAAATTTATAGTTTTCTTAGGTGCTTTTCTGTGGCATTTGATGCCTGTAAGCGCTCAAGTAAAAGGAATGGTGAAGGACAACCAAGGTGAACCTGTTGTTGCTGCCAATGTCTTTTGGATAAATACAACAAATGGAACTGTCACAGATGAGAATGGGGCATTTACTATTGAACAGCCTGTTGGTGCAAAAAAATTGGTCGTAAGTTTTATAGGATATGAGAATGATACGATTGTGGTTGAAAATGATCATAAGGAGCTGGCTATCATATTACAAGGTAGTGTAATGATGGATGAGGTCCAAGTGGTGGAACGTAAGATAGGAGTTGTAAAATCCCGTTCCAGTGTGTTGAATCAGGATATGATTTCAAGTGCGGAACTGGCTCGGGCGGCTTGTTGTAACTTGGGTGAAAGTTTCACAACAAACCCTTCTGTAGATGTAAGCTATGCTGATGCTGCCACAGGGGCCAGACAAATTAAATTGTTGGGGCTCTCGGGAACTTATGTACAAATGCTGACAGAGAATATTCCTAATTATCGTGGAGCATCCGCTCCTTTTGCTTTGGGGTATATTCCGGCCCATGGATGCAAAGCATACAGGTGTCCAAGGGTAGTTCATCTGTAAAGAATGGTTATGAGGCGATTACCGGACAGATAAATGTTGAATTTAAGAAGCCTCAAACTACCCAGTCCTTGAATGTCAATCTTTTTGCTAGCAGTAAAGAGAAGTATGAGGCTAATTTTGATGCTAATGTACATTTGAATAGCCGACTGAGTACTGGAGTATTGGCACATTATGAAAATAGTACTAGGTCGCATGATGATAATGGAGATGGATTCTTGGATATGCCTAAAGTAGAGCAATATAATCTTCAGAACCGTTGGGCTTGGATGGGAGATCAGTATGTATTTCAGGCTTCTGTCAAAGCAATGAAAGAGGATCGTACAAGCGGACAAGCTACTCATTTACATGTGGATAATTCTGTTGGTGGCTTTGTAGGTAGGGAACTTTATAAAATAGGTATCCATACGGATCGTTATGAGGCATTTACTAAAAATGCTTATATTTTTGATAAGGAAAAGGGAACTAACTTGGCTTTGATTCTCTCGGGATCTTTGCATAAGCAGGATGCAGGATACGGTTATAAATTATATAATGTGGACCAGAAGAATTTGTATACTTCATTAATGTTCGAAACGAATTTCGATGAGCGTAACAGTATTTCTGCAGGGTTAAGTTTGAACTATGATTATTTCAATCAGACCTATCGTTTAGAAAATGATGATACAGGTTTATTATATGGAAAGGAGAAAGAGACCGTGCCTGGTGCTTATGTGCAGTATACGTATAATTGGAAGGATAAAATTATTCTTATGGGAGGGATTCGTGCTGATCATAGTGATATATATGGTACCTTTGTTACTCCGCGTGCTCATATCAAATATGCTCCTGATGATTGGGTGAACCTACGTGTGTCTGTAGGCAAAGGATATCGCACTAATCATGTGTTGGCGGAGAACAATTATTTACTTGCCAGCAGTCGTAAAGTAAAGATAGATAATGATTTGGATCAGGAAGAAGCATGGAATTATGGTTTCAGCTCTTCATTTTATATTCCGGTATTCGGTAAAACCTTGAATGTGAATACCGAATACTATTACACTGATTTTAGGCGTCAAATGATTATTGATTTGGATACGGACCCCCACATTGTACATTTTGCTAACTTGGAAGGGAAGTCTTATTCTCATACTTTTCAAGCCGAGGCAACTTATCCTTTTTTTAAGGGTTTTACATTAACTGCAGCTTATCGCTTGACAGATGTGAAAACTACTTATAATAAGAAATTATTGGAGCGTCCTCTTACCGGAAAATATAAGGGACTTTTGACTGCTTCTTACCAAACACCACTGGGCCTATGGCAATTTGATGTGACTTTGCAGATGAATGGTGGTGGTAGAATGCCCTCCCCTTATACATTGCCGGACGGTGCTCCTTCGTGGAATACCCGATACCAGTCTTATCAATTGTTAAGTGCTCAGATTACTCGCTGGTTCCGGCATTGGTCTATTTATGTGGGAGGAGAGAATATGACGAACTTTAAGCAAAAGAATCCGATTGTAGGAGCTTCGAATCCTTGGGGGACAAATTTTGATTCAACCATGATTTGGGGACCTGTACACGGAGCGATGTATTATGTAGGCTTTCGCTTCAATTGGGATAGAAACTAATATATTGATAATCAAATAGAAATGGATTATGAGAACAAAATTAATCGCTATTATGGCAGCTGTCTGCTTTACTGCCACTTGCTTTGCAAAAGACATTAAAATTGTAGTTTTAAACACTGATCCTCAGATGCACTGTGCCAACTGTGAGAGCAAGATTAAGAACAATATTCGTTTTGAGAAGGGTATAAAAGAAATTGAAACAAATTTGGCGGATAAAACGGTTACTATTAAGTATGATGCTGATAAAACCACGGTAGAAAAAATAATTGCTGGATTTGCCAAGATTCATTATACAGCTACTGTTGTTGAAAATGAGAGTAAGCAGAAGGATGATCTCCGTGGCAAACAGCCGAAAGCAGATGAGGATGGTTGTAAACAAGAAAGAGGAAAATAGATGAGATGCTATGTGATAAGAGGGAAAAAACGATGGAATGGATATTTTGGGAACTCTTTTGCACCACTTCGTGGCTTTAAATGACTGATAAATAAGATGCTATATCAGAGTGGAAAGGGGTTTAACCACCTAGTGGAAAAAGAGGAAATATCAATCTTGGTTAAAAACTTTATTATAACTGCATCATAAAAAGACTCCGCATGAAGCAATTAATCTTTAATTGCTTCATTGCGGGGGTATGGGTGAAGATGAGAGAATTTTATAGTGTTCGAGTGTTTGTGTATGTGACTGTTTATATCATTCATCTTCTTCCTATATTCTAGAATATCTCCAGGTTGACAGTCTAGTTCCCTGCAGATAGCCTCTAAGGTTGAGAAGCGGATGGCTTTTGCCTTCCCGGTTTTCAGTATGGAGAGGTTGGCAGGCGTCAGATCTATCTTTTCGGCTAAATCTCCTAGCGAAATCTTTCGTTTCGCCATCATTACGTCTAAGTTTACTATAATCGGCATAGGTTAGTTTATTTTGGGATTTATTCGGGTTCTCATCTAATGCGTGCCACCAAAAGGTGTAGCGTTGTGTTAGTCTTTTAAAGGCATACAGACAGAAGCAAGTCCATCCAATGTTGATTGATATCCTCACTGCTTTGTTGTCCAACGATGGATGCAACACAAGGAAATAGATGAATGAACTTACAAACAGAGTGGTTGTCAAGGAAAGCATTAAATAAAAAATGCTTTTCCCTTTTGAGGGTAGAGTATTCTTTTCTTTCATAACTTTTCTTTTTTAAATGGTTAGGTCTTGTTCCTCTTTCATTTTTACTCCGATAGCAAATATCTCGGCAAAGAGGATAGGGAGGATTATTGCCACCCAGTCGGGGGAATAACCAACATAGCTGATGATTTTGTAACCCGGTATGCTAATTTGATTCATAGCTGCGCTTCCTGTTAGCCATTCTCCGATGGCTGTGAGAATTTTTAAACTTGCGCTGGTATATGCAAACCAACGTAGGCGTAGCACATTGGCTGGTGTAAATACTTTGCGGCGTGAGATGGAGATGAGCAGCCGGATTAATGAGTAAAAACCGATTAGAAAAAAGAATAGTCCGGGTATGGCTAACCCTATGACAAGGATATACCAGGCCGATGGCTTGGCATACGTTTCTATTTCAGTTACTGTATAAGGAAGTGGACTATCTACACGGTTGTTGTTCAGTGAATCGACTGTCGTTCCAGATAATGGCTTTACATTTAGTTTGACACGGGTTATCATGTGGTGTCCGGATTCATACATCTCTGTTGCACCGCTTTGTCCTTCTTCAAATCCCTTTTTGAAATCTTTCCAATCTTCATCCAATCCTCCGATGAAATTTGCAAGTATTGCAATAATGGCTATAATACCTAATATCCTGAACTTCTTCATACCGTATGATTTTTATATGGTTAAATCTTGTTCTTCTTTCATTTTCAATCCAACAGCGAATACTTCAGCAACCAGCAATGCGATGAATCCCAATATGAAGGTTGGTTCGGAAAACGCAAATATATTAGAGTATTCACATCCCTTGAGTTCCAAAACTTGTGCCGCTTCATAGTTCCCGATCATGATGGTGGTAAAAGAACAAATGAATAGAAGTATCAGTGACACACCCAGCTTGCGGAGAAATTTGACGTTCTTCCAACTGAAAATGTCACCACGGTTGATATTTCGGATCAAATAGAAAAATTGTATCAGGCAGAAGATACTTGCTAGGACCGAAATTAAGGTAGTGATTCCATTCGCCGTTCGGGATAGGCTGCTTCCTGTTGTCGGGGCTTCTATCAAACTTATGATTGGTTTGATGGAAGCCTGTGAGGAATTTTTCAGATTTGTCACGCTTCCTGTTTCTGCAAATAGGTCAGAAGGTATCGTACAAACTATTTTGTAGTCGGATATGTTAAGCTCCTTCCCTTTTTCTACACTTTCATATCCGGCTTTAAACCCGGCACTGACGGCTTGAACCATCAGACTGATTACCGTGGAAGTAGAAAGGAGCAGGCCGATAAGTACGCAGGCACAGAGAAGATTGAGTCTCTTTTTCATGATTGGTTGTGTTTGTTAAATGGTTATATCTTGTTCATTAATAGCTTTGACTTGTATGTTGGTAGGTTTCGGCAAGTATTTGTTCAGGTAGAGATACATACCTATAAAAACGATTATGGCTAGTACTAAGAGAATGTAAGTGATTGTTGTGCCCAAGGTCTCCATAGTCGTTTGGCTGAGTTCCTCTCGGGTGGCTGTGAACATGGTCCATGCGCCGAATGAGTTGTTGATAATGTGTCCCACAATACCTGGAACTAAACTTCCGGTGCGATAATATAACCATCCGAAGAGCAGACCGATGAGAAATGCAAAAGGTATTTGTGCAGGATTGCCGTGTATGATCCCGAATATGAGTGCGGAAACCAGTATGGCCCATTTAGGTGACCATCCTTTTCTTAGTAAATGTCCTTCTATAGCTCCACGAAATAAAACTTCTTCCAAAATAGGGACGACGATAGCAATACTGAGAACACCGAAGATATTATGGCTCATCGAAATAAATAGTTCTTGATTAGTGTCTGTCAGATCGAGCGCTTCATTTAATATTCCTGCTATGAACTGTGCGGATAGCAGGAGAGGGATGCACAAGAGAATGATTTTTTTTGAAACTTCATACATACTCTCTTTATTGAACTTGACATAGTGGAAATGTACCAAGTGCCATGTCATGGCTAATGCGGAGAGTAACATACCGATGGATATTGCCATTGTCCCGGGGCGGAAGTTGGCTGTAATATCTGCTCCGCCGATAAGAGCAATGGTGGCATCGGTCCCGGTTGCTAGAAAAATGAATAGTAATTGATAAGCCAGATAGTAAAGTATCAATTTAATTGCACGTCCCATAATAATCTGTTTATTGGTTTAAAATTTTATTGGGTTGGAAGTGTGTCAAAATGATAGGTCGTTTTCATTTTGACACACTCTCAATGATATTTATTTTTTCAGGTGAGCATCCAGGAATTTCTCCATGGCACGATAGAAATCGAATTTGTTCTCTTCGTTATGGAAACCGTGTCCTTCGTTGTCTTTTACCATGTATTCTACTTCTATACCGCGTTTTTTCAGCGCTTCCACCATTTGGTCGGATTCTGCTTTATTCACACGCGGGTCGTTAGCGCCTTGTGCGATAAAGAGAGGAGCTTTGATTTGGTCTACATGAAATACAGGTGAATATTTTTCCATCATTTCTTTATCTTTCACAGGATCACCTACCATTTCATACATCATGTCCAATAAGGGTTTCCAATAGGGTGGGATAGTCTGCATGAAGGTGAACAAGTTGGATACACCCACATAGTCGATGGCACATGCATAAAGATCAGGAGTAAAGGTGACCCCTGCCAATGTTGCATATCCGCCATAGCTTCCGCCGTAGATGGCTACACGTTTCGGGTCGGCGATTCCTTTTTTTATCAACCACTCTACGCCGTCGGTGATGTCGTTCTGCATGGTTTGTCCCCATTGTTTGTAGCCCAGTTCGGTGAATTTGCGTCCATAGCCGGTTGAGGCTCGGAAATTCATTTGAAGAACAGCATAGCCACGGTTGGCAAGGAACTGTACTTCCGGATTATATCCCAGCTGTCACGTGCACGGCCCCCCATGCGGATTGACTACTACAGGCAGATTTTTGGCATTCTCCATGGTGTATCCTTTCGGGAGAGTGAGGTATCCTTCAATGGTCAGACCATCCCGGCTGGTATAGGTGATGGGGTGCATCGGGACCATATCTTCTTCTTTAATCCAGGGAGCCAAGTCAGCTATTTTAGTCAGTTTGTCTTCTTTTACATTATAGGTATAATAAGTTCCATAAGTGCGGTCGCCTCCAGCATAAATAATACGGATATTTTCGCTTTTATCTTCGCTGGTGGTGTTGATATCATAACCTTCCAGTTTCTGTTCCAACTTGGTGCGGATAGCTTCTTCGTTTTTATCGAAGTAATGACGGATAGTACCTTTGTGTCCGGTACAGGATACAGAGATTAATTTCTTTTTCAGTTCAGAATAGCCTAATCCGGAAATATCATATTTATCATTGGTGTAAAGTACTTCTTTTTCCTCACAAGTAGCCGGATCCATTAGGACGAGGGCGGTCTTGTCCCGTCCGATGTTGGTCAGGGCATAAACCATTTTATTGTCGGGGGTGAAGGTGGCAAAGCTTACCGTTTCCTTGAAATTGGTAGTTAGTACCGGACGGAAGGGCTGCTCTTCGTTTCGCGATAGAGAATTTGGGTATTTACTCCGTCTACAATAGCTAAGGCTACACGCAGTTTTCCGTTATGGTCAGTCATCCATCCTTGTATGTTTCCGGGGTTCTCAGCTAATTGGGTCAGTTCGCCGTTATTGAGATTCAAGCGATAAGGATCAAATACTTGTGGATTACGCTTGTTCAGACCGATGATGACCAGTGAGTCGATATTTTCCAACGGATCAATAATAGTTGTCCTTACCTTGGGGAATGCGGTATATGCTTTGGAGTCAGTACCGTCTACATTGACTCCGTAGAGCTGAAAGTTTTCATCGCCGGCAGTATCTTTTATATAAAGTATCCGATGACCGTTTGCCCACATGCTTCCTGCAAGATCCCGTACCGTTTCTGAAGTGATTCGGGTTGCTTTGTCTGAACCGACTTCTTGTACGAATAAGTTCAGGCGGTTTTCATACGGAGCCATATATGAGAAGTATTTGCCATCCGGTGAGATTTGGTATCCCGCTTTTTCAGGATTCTTGAAGAAGTTTTCTAAAGGGACTTGTGCATTGGCTTCGGAGGCGAAACCGAGTGTTACCAGTAAGGTTGTTGCGGCTAAAATGCGTTTTAATGTTTTCATCTTGATGTATTTTAAAGTTGTTATTTTATCAGTTTATTAAATTTGCAATGGCTTGTTTACAAGGAACGTACCAATGTTCAATGAATAGGATGAACAATATTAAAAGAAAGATAATCTCGGACTTTTGTTGTGCTCTTTGTGCTAGAGGGTATTTAATGGAATTTTAACCAGAATGAGTTTCCCAAAAACTATTCCCATGAGCATACCCAGAGCTAGACCGATTGATGGATATACAAATCCGATAATCATTCCAATACACACTCCGATGGTTTGCCATCGGTTGGTTATACTGTTCTTTTGAGTTTGTGCTTCCATTATTTCTTGTTTTGTGTGTCGGCCAGCAAATTTATGTTGTTGTCTTCACGGTAAATACTTTGTTGTTTGTTGTTGTTGAAGGCGCTTTCCTTGACGTTCCATTCGGCATAGTTGAGTTTGGTTTCATACACTCCGGGAGTTACTGTAAGTAAATAAGCCGGTTTCCACAGTTCCCGATAAGCATCCCAGCGATAGGCTTTTTTCTCAATTACCTGACCATTTTCATCGTGTTTGTACTCATACTTCAATTTGCGTGTCAATGTTTTGCCGTCTTCATTCAGTGTATACACTGTTGTGTTTGTGCCGTCTTGACCGTAGATGTATTTCGTGTTTCCTGTTTGTGCGTTTGCTGTTGTTGTACAACTCATCATCACTACTGCAATTGCTGCTACTAAACCTGATTTAAATACTGACTTTTTCATTTTACTTTGTGTTTTAAAAGTTTGTGTTTGTTCTTTCTTGTTTTTCGATATTCATTTATCGTTTATCGATATGCAAATGTACATCTTATTTTGATACTACAAAAGAAAAACAAGAAAAAATTATCGAAAACGATAAAAATATATCCTTTATAAGACAAAAATGAATGAAGAAACGTTTTTTATGCGAGAAGAGAGGGGCGGAAGGGGGAGGTTACATCTTTCGGGAAGAAAACCACTTATATATTTTTTCGGAAAAGTAAGTGCACTTGCTTTTTTCCGTCATATTAAAGAAGAATTTTAGCGGTTTCCTCCCTGTCTTTGTGCATTTGGGCGATGAGCTCATCTATTGTGCCATATTTTTCTTCAGGGCGAAGATACTTTACGAACTCTATGCGCATTTCTTTGTGGTAGATATCCTCCGAGAAATTGAGGATGTTTACCTCGATACTTACATTGTTGCCATTATTGATAGTAGGGCGGTGTCCTATGTTTAACATTCCTGCCCATTTTTTCCCCTCCACATACACGTATACTGCATAAACTCCTTCCGAGGGAATTAATTTGTCGCTACAATCCACTTGCAAGTTAGCTGTGGGGAACCCTATTTTTCTGCCTACTTTGTAGCCATCTACCACCGTTCCATCCAGATAATAGTTGTACCCTAGAAATTGGGCAGCCTGACTTACTTTGCCTTCTTTTAACAGCTGACGGATGACTGAGGAGCTGATTTTATCCTCTCCGTCTGTATAAGCTCGCGCGCGTACTATATATATATTTAATTCCTCGCCATAACGGCAATAATCTTCAAAACTTTCACTGCGGTTGTGGCCGAAACGATGGTCATAGCCTATAACTAAGGTGTGAATATTGAATTTGTTACGTAGTAACTGCATGAATTCCCGGGCCGAAAGCAGCGAAAGTTTTTGTGTAAAAGGAAGAAGGAGGCAGTAATCTACTTGCGTCGTTTCCAATAACTCAAGTTTTTCCTTGGGTGAAGAGAGCAGTTGTGGATGATAAGTGGTTTGTATCACTTGTCTGGGATGCATAGGAAAAGTGACCAATGCAGAATATAATCCATCCTTGTCTGCGACCTCTTTTACTTGATTGATAAGAAAGCGGTGTCCACGATGCACCCCGTCAAAGAAGCCGATAGTGGCAACTGAAGGGGGTAATACTTGATGGTTTATATCTGATATTATTTCCATTATTCAAAAAGTGAACTTAAATTTTCTCCAATATGATAGTGATGGGATTGTATACCAAGTGACATAGCTGCCTGGCAATTAGCTTCCGAGTCGTCTATAAAGAACGTTTCTTCAGGCAGGATGTTTGCCTCTTTCATCATTTGCTCATAAATGTTTTTTTCGGGCTTGGCTTTATGCATCTCGAAAGACAGAAAAGTATCTTCAAAAAAATCATTTACGCGGAAACCTCGATAACTGAACATCTGCTCGCAGGCATACTCCCAATGTATCCGATTAGTATTACTAAGCAGATAAACCATATAGTGTTCGCGCAATTCTAGTAATAAGTCCAGCTTCTCACGAGGAATATCAAGTAGCATCAGGTTCCACATATCATCAATTTTACGGTCGGTCAGTGATTCGCTGGCTCCTTGCGAATGGCTGACCGGAATTCTTCCGGACTGATCTCACCTAATTCAAATAGGGAAAAGAAACCTTTTCCCTTGAACTGGCATACCTGTTTCTCGATATCTTGGAATCCTGCTTTGCGAAAAGCATTCAGGCAATTGTCAAAATCCAGATTTATTAATACTCCTCCTAAATCAAAAACGACATTTTTAATCTTACTGTCCATAACTCTTTATGTGCTTAATTCTCTTTCTTAGTTTTTTTTCTGTATTCGTTTTATCCAACGGTGAATTTCACCAATCCACAATACGAATGACGTTCCTGCGATAATATAAATCCAAGTAATAAAATCCATAGGTTCGGTACGGAATACTTTACCTCCGAATTCGACAATTAGAATTTGTCCGACCAAAATAATGATAGCTACACTCAGCATACCCAATGCATGACGGGAGTCCTTAAATACAGAATGGTTGGTCCCGAAAACACTGGCGTTGAACAGATTCCAAAATTGTAGCATCACGAAGATTGTGAAAAATTGCGTTAAAGCTTGTCCTACTAAATCTGCTGGCATCTGTTTGATAATGACAATTAATGTCATCAGTATAGCAAGGAAGCAGAAGCCTACGCCTAGTATATTTTTGCGCATGACCTTAGTGATGATGAAGTCGTCGGTTTTGCGTGGCTTTTCATTCATGACATCGGCACTGGGGGGATAGATGCCAAAGCCATGGCGGCAAAAGTATCCATGATAAGATTTACCCAAAGCATCTGTGTTACTGTTAATGGTAGTTCTGTACCAAAGAAAGCCCCTAATAAAACACTGGCTAAAGCGACCACGTTGATAGTCAGCTGGAATACGATGAAGCGCTGAATGTTTTTATAAAGAGAGCGGCCCCACATTACTGCGGTGGCGATACTATGGAACGAGTCATCCAGTAGGGTGATATCACTTGCTTCTTTGGCCACTGATGTACCGGTTCCCATGGAAAGACCTACTTGAGCATGATTCAGTGCCGGGGCATCGTTTGTTCCGTCTCCGGTTACTGCTACTACGGCTCCTTTTTGTTGCAATAGTTGGACCAAACGTTGCTTGTCCATAGGACGTGCACGACTCATAACTTTCAAGTCAAGTACGCGGTCCAAAGCTTCTTCATCGCTTAATGCGGCGAATTCTACCCCTGTTATGCGGTTCCGGTCTGTATCTTCAGGTTTCCATAGCCCTATTTGGCGAGCAATTTCAGTAGCTGTTCCCGGAGTGTCTCCTGTAACAATTTTCACACCGATACCTGCCGATTGACATTTTTGTACGGCTTCCGGTACATCTGGACGAATAGGGTCGCTAATAGCTACGATACCTAGGAAAATCATATTTCCTTCATTGACAAGTTCGGCACAATCATTGCCGGAGTTTTCAGGAATAAATTTGTAAGCCAACCCTAAGGTACGCATTGCCTTGTTCTGGTAGGCCAGCAAATCGGCATTGTAATGAGTCAGTTCCTCAGGAGAGAGGTTACATTTTCCCATTACAATTTCGGGAGCTCCTTTTATATAGAGTACCTTTTTCTGTTGAATAGGTGAATCTACTAATGTAGCCATGTACTTACGTTCTGTAGAGAAAGTAAGTTGATTGATTACTTTTGCATTTTCACGTAGTTCCAAATAGTTCTTGCCTTGTTCATTCAGCCAAAGCAATAAGGCTATTTCAGTAGGGTTACCCACTCCGGATGGTTTTTTGCTTTCTCCTGTTTCTTCAAGGAAAGCTGTAGAGTTGGCACTGATACCTTCGGCTATTAAATCTGCTTTGGTAGCATCAAGCTTCGCTTCATGTACCTGCATCAGGTTTTGTGTCAATGTACCTGTCTTGTCGGTACAAATCACAGTAATGGCACCCATTGTTTCGCAAGCATGCATTTTACGTACCAGGTTATTGGTTTTCAGCATACGGCGCATATTCAGTGCAAGACTTAAAGTGACACTCATCGGTAAGCCTTCAGGAACGGCTACTACAATTAAAGTGACAGCCATCATGAAGTATTTCAGTACAATGCGGCAATTGCCATCCACCATGCCAGTCAGTTATTTCATTTACGTTGAGGTAGGAGTAAAGATCTTTTGCTGTAAAAACAATAAAGGTGAGCGTGGCGATAGTAAAACCAATTTTTCCGATGAAACCGGCCAATTTGGTTAATTGGATATTCAATGGAGTTTCTTCTTCACTTTGTTCGGTAGCCTGACGTGCTACTTTTCCTATTTCGGTGGAATCTCCCACACGTTCTACCTTCATTATTCCATGTCCGTCAACCACTGTGGTGCCACGCATCACCTCATTGCTGGGGTAAGTGGTCTCTTCATCAAATAGTTCTTCATTGATAGTTTTGTTGACCATCAATTCTCCTGTCAAATTGGATTCATTCACTTGCAGGGAAATAGCTTCCAGCAAGATTCCGTCGGCAGGGATCTCTTCACCTGTATTCAGCACTACAATATCACCCACTACAATCTCTTTACGAGGAATTTCCCGTACTTTCCCATTTCTGATAACTGTGACTGGTGTTTCTTCACCTACAGCATTCAGTAAGTCGAACTTCTTGTTTGCGTCGTATTCAAAGTAGAATCCGATACCAGTTGCCAGAAAGATAGCAAAGAAAATACCGATTGTTTCCGCATACTCATTTTCAATAATGGAAATCACTAAAGAAAAGAATGCTGCGACTAAAAGAATACGTATAACCGGGTCGCGGAACTTTTCCAGATAAAGTTTCCACATGGAGGGACGTTTGGGAGGTGTCAGGAGGTTAGTCCCATGTTTCTCCCTACTGATAAGGACTTCTTTGTCCGAAAGCCCTGTTAGGGCTGTTTCCTGTTTTTTTGTGCCATATGGCTTTGCAGAATTAATTAATGGAGCACAAAAATACAATTTATATCCTTACGAATTAGGGAATTAAATCTTTTTATCAAAATTTGGGCGCTAAATCTTGCAAGTTTCAGGAGAATATACTACTTTTGCACCTGCTAACAAGAAATTGTGAGCACGGACTTGTAGCTCAGTTGGTTAGAGCAACAGACTCATAATCTGGAGGTCCTAGGTTCAAGCCCTAGCTGGTCCACAAGAAATTGCCTCATAAACAAGTGTTTATGGGGCTTTTTTATTAGGACTTCTTCTCTTTGGATTTTTGAAATACTGACAAGAAACAGGCTGTTTTGCTTCGTTGTTGACCTATTGTTGACCCCAAAATAAGTAGGTTAAGATGTTGACGATTAAAGCAGAAGTCCAACAGGACAAGCAAAGAAGTGATGGAACATATAACGTAAAGATACGATTTACGTTGGATAGAAAGGTGAAAAGGTTATCCACCAGTCTATTTGTGACATCTAAAGAACTCACAAAATCTTTCAAATTCAAAGAAGACACTCCTATCAAAAAGGAGATTGACAATCTTTTATTTTATTACAAAGAACAGTGTTGTAAGCTCCAATTAGACCAAAACGATTATACATTGGAGAACATATTTGATTTCCTAAATGGAGAACAAGAGAAGAAACAAACCATTGACTTCATTAAGTTCAGTCGTGAGTGGATAACCTCAACTACAATCAAAGGTGCACCCAATTACACGACTGCCGTCAATGCTTTAGTGCGCTTTATAGGTAAAGAGGAATTGAATATTAATTTGATTACCCTTGATTTCTTAGAAAGCTTCAAAGTGTTTCTGAATAAAGAGCGTGAAGTACGAACGAAGAAACTGATTCTGCAAGGTAAGCGCGTACCCTCTAACCGTTCTTTGTCCCTTTATTTGGTGAGCATAAAGAAACTGTTTAATGAAGCAAAGAAGAAGTACAACAAAAAAGAGAAAAACCTCATTCTTATACCCAATTCTCCTTTTGTTGATTTTGAAATTCCTAAGCAAGAAGCAACAAGAAAGAGAGCTATATCAGCAGACATCATTAAAAAGGTGTGGAAACTGCCTTATAAAAACATGAAGAAAGGATATAAGTCAACCTGTCGTTACAACTTGGCTAAAGATTGCTTCATCCTCTCATTCTGCCTTATGGGAATCAATTCAGCAGACCTTTATAATGCTACTGAAATGAAAGGGAATACTATCATCTATAACAGAACCAAGACCAAGGCTCGCAGGTTGGATGGCGCAAAAATGATGGTGGATATTCCTAAGATAGTGCAACCTCTTATTGATAAGTACAAGGACACCACAGGCAAACATCTGTTTAATTTCTATCAATACTATGGGGATGAAAAAACTTTTAATAAAGCTAATCAATTACGGTCTGAAAGAGATT
>ENA-OQJX01000196-OQJX01000196.1-human-gut-metagenome-genome-assembly--contig:-NODE-196-length-40193-cov-10.532996_pt1 | contig 40193 bp, 41 predicted proteins | sample MGYA00242615_ERZ504782 | MGnify/ENA primary metagenome ERZ504782 (study PRJEB26092, sample SAMD00036354) | human gut metagenome | host: Homo sapiens | study: EMG produced TPA metagenomics assembly of... | reverse complement strand
GCCATCGGCCTCGGTGTCCAGCAGGGACAGGTCGGCGCCTCGTAGCTGATGCCGGCGGCTGCCGCGTTGCGGTCCACGTTCTTGGAGCGGGCGTGCGCGTACTGCACGTAGTACACCGGGTTGTCGTTGGTGTGCGAGGCGAGCAGAGCCAAGTCGATGTCGAAGTTCTGGTTGTAGTCGGATCGGGCCAGCGAGTAGCGGGCGGCGTCCACGCCGACCACGGAGACCAGGTCGTCGATGGTCACGACGTTGCCGGCGCGCTTGGACATGCGTACGGGCTTGCCGTCCTTCATCACGTTGACCAGCTGGCCGATGAGAATCTGCATGTTCTTGCCGGGTTCGTCGCCGAAGGCCGCGCACATGGCCATCATGCGGCCGATGTAGCCGTGGTGGTCGGCGCCGAGCATATAGATGGCCACGTCGGCCGGGTTTTCGGCGCGGTGGCGCTTGTCCCAGTAGTAGGCGATGTCGGCGGCGAAGTAGGCGAACTCGCCGTTGGACTTGATGATCACGCGGTCCTTGTCGTCACCATGCTTGGTGGATTCGAACCAAGTGGCGCCGTCCTTGTCGTAGATATCGCCGTGAGATTTGAGCTCTTCGATGGCGGCTTCGACCTTCTTGTCGGCGTAGAGGCTGTTCTCGTGGAACCAGACGTCGAAGTTCACGCGGAAGTCCTTCATGGACTTCTGAATCTCGTCGAACATCATCGGCACTGCGCGCTTGCGGAATTCCTCGCGCACTTCGGTGTCGTCCTCGCCGAGCGGTTCACCGTCATCGTTCAGGCCCTGATCCTGGTGGGCCAACGCGGTCAGGTTCACGCCGTCGGCCTTGGCTTCGGCTTCGACGCGGGCGGCGATCTCGTTGATATAGGCGCCCTTGTAGCCGTCGCACGGGGTTTCGGTCTGGTAACCGGCGCCGCCAAGCTTGTTGGCCTCGGCCCAGGCGGCGACCAGTGACTTGGCGAAGCGGTTGATCTGCTCGCCGTGGTCGTTGAAGTAGTATTCGCGCACCACCTTGCTCCGTTGGCCTCCAGCACACGGGCCATGGCGTCGCCCACCGCGGCCCAACGGGTGCCGCCGATGTGAATCGGACCAGTGGGGTTGGCGGAAACGAACTCGAGGTTCAGGGTCTGGCCGCCCAGATGGGCGTTGCGGCCGTACTCGTTGACCTTGTTCAGGTGCTTGTCGCCATCGACCGCAGGGGCTGCGGCAAGCACAGTGTCCACCACGGCGGCGGCCGAGGCGGAATCAAGGGTGATGTTGATGAAGCCGGGGCCGGCAACCTCGACCTTGGCGATGCCGTCGGCTTCGGCCAGTGCGGCGGCGAACGGCTCGGCCAGATCGCGCGGCTTCATGCCGGCCTTCTTGGCCAGCTGCATGGCGATATTGGAGGCCCAATCGCCGTGCGCGCGGTCCTTCGGGCGCATCACGGCGAGCTTGTCGACGGGCGGAATCAGCTCGTCGGTCAACGCGCCGGCCTGGCCGGCGGCGACGAGGTTGTGGGCAATGCTGGAAATCAGTTCACTTAAGGCTTCAGGGCTCATTCTTCTAAGGATACCGAGAACGGCGACACTTGCGGTCCGGTATGCCTATAGATCGCCCCCGCTGGCGGGGGCTGTCGGCCTTGGCCGACTGGGGGGTCTTACCACCACGGCAAATGACCACCCTCAGTCTCGCTCCACTCGCCAGCTCCCGCTAGCGGGAGCCCCACCGCAATATTCCGAAACATACCAAGCGAAAATCGGCCATCAGCAATCCCCTGAAAACGTTGGGGCTCACCGGAACCGCTATACATACCGTCGGTCGGTATCTATAGTGATCGGCAACGCCGCATACCGCATACCGCAGGGAGGCCAGCATGGCACGTAACGCGCACCCCGAGGTGACGCGCAATCGCATTCTCAACGCCGCGCAACAGCTGTTCATAACCAAAGGCTACGAGCACACCTCCATCCAGAACATCGTGGACGAACTCGGCGACCTTTCCAAAGGCGCGATCTACCATCATTTCAAATCCAAGGAAGACATCCTCGAAGAGCTCATCAACCGGGACAACGACATGCAGGACGACTTCAACGAATCGGTGATGGGCCGCAGCGACCTCACCGCTCTCGAAAAGTTCCGCATATTGTGGCAACTATTCGATACCGCACAGGACCATGTGCAGATCATGCGCGCCGCCATGCCCATGCTGAGCGACCCGGTTTCGTTCGCCGCAAACATGCGGATCTGGAGCAAGCACCTGCCCGAACGGTTCCTGCCGCTGATTGAAGAGGGCGTCAAGGACGGCTCCATCCCCACCGCATATCCGCGAGAGGCCGCCGAGCTGCTCTCGCTCCTGCCCAACTACTGGCTGATGCCGTATTTCTATCCGGCGAGTTTGTCCGAGATGGAGCACCGCGTACAGTGTCTGGCAGCCATGCTCAGCGCGATTGGCGTGCCGATTTTCGACGACGAACTTATCGAAATGACCGCCAAAGGCATGATGACGTTCGACAGACTCCCCTCAGCCGCCTGCGGCGACAGCTCCCCTCAGAGAGGGGAGCCAAGGAAAGGCTCACAATGAACACAGCAATACAACGCAAGAACGACAACAGCCCCCAGCGCCCGCCGCGTTCCCGCGACTTCGTGCTGTTGGTCGCCGGCCAGGGTATTTCGCTGTTCGGCAATATGATGCTGCGTTTCGCCATGTCGATGTGGGTGCTTGACGAAACCGGCTCGGCCACCATCTTCGCCTCGATTCTGGCCGTATCCATCGTGCCCACCATCCTGCTCTCCCCGTTCGGCGGTGTGCTGGCCGACCGCGTCAACCGCCGCACGATCATGGTGGCACTCGACGCCATCTCCGCCACGCTCGTGCTGGCGAGCGCCATCGTTTTCGCCACCGCGGGCTTCAATATCGCGGCCATCGCCACCATGCAGGTGCTGCTCGCCGTACTCGGCGCGTTCGAGACGCCGACCGTACAGGCCGCGCTCCCCCAGATGTTCCGGCAGTACGGCCCTGCCACTATGCGCCAAGGCATGGCCGTGATCAATCAGGTTCAGCAGTTGAGCTCCCTGCTGCCAAGCTTCCTCGGCGGCGTGCTATATGCCATGTTCGGCATTCGCCTCATGATGATCATCACCATCGTGAGCTTTGCCGGCGCGGCCGCGCTCGAATGCTTTATCCGTCTCAGCGCACCTGACCGCGGAGACGAAGAACTACCGACACCAATCGAAGACCTCAAAGCCGGCATACGATTCCTTGTGAAAGACCGTCCCAACGTGTTCAAACTGTTGTTGTTCTCAGCCGCACTGAACTTCGTTCTCATCGGATACTCCGGCGTCGGTTTCCCCTACACGATTCGCACCGTGCTGGGCTTCAATGCCACCGTGTATGGCATCGCCGACGGTCTGATTGGCGTTTCCGGAGTAGCAGGCGCCTTCATCGCCGGCCTGTTCGCCGCAAAACTCACCATGCGCTGGTTGCCAGGATTGATGCCGCACTCGCGTTAGCCATGGTTCCACAGGGCATAGTATTCCTGCTGCCGGTCGGCGCATGGACCAAGCTCATGATACTCATCATCTTCACTTGTGGCACAATGATTGCCAGCTGTTTCACTAACCTCATCGCCGTGCCCACCATCCAACTCAATACTCCTGAAGCGATGACCGGCAAAGTGATGTCCATGGCCGCGGCTGTGAGCATGTGCGCCCAGCCGCTCGGCAGATGGTGTACGGATGGGCCTATGACCGGATGCCGGTAGCAGCAGTGTTGTTCATCTCCGCCGTATTGTTCGGAATAATCACGGCGATGCTCGTGCCGCTGTCCAAACAATTCGAGGACTAAACGGCTCAATACAATTCTGGCTTCTCTCAATGAGAGAAGCAGGAAGATCAGTCGAAGTCGGCGCCGAGCGCCTCGAGCTTGCCACGGAAGTCGGCATAGCCACGGTCAATCAACGAGATGCCATGCACATCGGACGGACCGGATGCAGCCAGCGCAGCAATCAGATGCGAGAAGCCACCGCGCAGATCCGGCACGTCAATATCGCGGCCGGTCAGCGGGGTCGGACCGAAGATCACAGCGGAATGCTTGTAGTTACGCTGCTGGAAACGGCAGGGCAGGGAGCCCAGACATTCGCGATAGAGCTGAATGGTGGCACCCATCTCGACCAGTGGCTTGGTGAAGCCGAAACGGTTCTCGTACACGGTCTCGTGCACAATCGACAGACCATTCGCCTGAGTCAAAGCCACCACGAGCGGCTGCTGCCAATCGGTCATAAAGCCGGGGTGCACGTCGGTTTCGATGGCCACGGGCTTCAAGTCACCGCCCGGATGCCAGAAACGAATGCCCTTATCGGTCACCTCAAATTTGCCGCCCACCTTGCGGAACACGTTGAGGAAGGTAATCATCTCCGGCTGGGTGGCACCCTTGACGAAGATGTCGCCGCGCGTGGCAAGCGCCGCAGACGCCCAAGAGGCAGCTTCAATACGATCGGTCAGCGAAGTGTGCGTGTAGCCTTGCAGCTCCTTGACACCTTCAATACGGAACGTGCGATCCACATCCACGGAAATGATGGCGCCCATCTTCTGCAGCACGCAGACCAAGTCCATAATTTCCGGCTCAGTGGCGGCGCCAGAGAGCTCAGTTTTGCCTTCCGCGAGCACGGCGGCCAGCAAAGTCTGCTCAGTGGCACCTACAGACGGGTACGGCAGGTGAATCTTCGCACCATGCAGACCATTCGGCGCAGTGATGTGAATGCCGTCCTTATGCTCCTTATCCACGGTGGCGCCGAGCTTGCGCAGGGTCTCCAAGTGGAAGTCAATAGGACGGCCGCCGATTGCGCAGCCGCCGAGGGCCGGGATGAACGCCTCACCCAGACGGTGCACCAGCGGGCCAGAGAACAGAATCGGAATGCGGGAGGAGCCGGACAGCGTATCCACGTCGCCACGTCGGCCAGCTGTACATGGCTGCGTCGATGGTCACGATGCCCTTCTCGCCGTTCACGTCCACATCCACGCCGTGCAGTCGCAGCAAATCGGAGACCACGTGCACATCGCGGATCTCCGGCACATTCTTCAGCACCGACTTGCCCGGCGCCAGCAGTGCGGCGACCATGGCCTTGCTCACGAAGTTCTTTGCGCCACGCACCTTGATCGTGCCATTCAGCGGCTTACCGCCCTCGACATGCAGCACGTCATCCGGATTCTCAGCCACGCCACTCTCCTATATACAAGCAATTCAAAAAACGCTATCGTCCAGTTTGCCATAACCCATGTGCTGACTCCGTGAAATGCGCCTGAAGCCGAACTCCGGCTTGGCATAACCGACTCTTTCATACCCCTTTGTACCCCTTCTAATACCCCTTTCGACTGCAGGACGAAATCTTCCGTTTTCCGATAAACGTGACCTTCCTCACAGCTGAGCCCACGGTGTTCCTCATGCTTCTACGCTACGATTCAGGCAATGGCACCTGACGCCATAGCCACAAGCAAAGGAGCATTCATGACCACCGTCGCCGTTATTGGCTGCACACACGCCGGCACATTCGCCGCCACCTCAATTCTCGCCGAACACCCCGATTGGACCGTTCACGTTTTCGAGCGCAACGGCACGCTCTCCTTCCTTTCCTGCGGCATCGCCCTGTGGGTGGGCGACCACGTGTCCGACCCGAAGAAGATGTTCTACTCATCTCCCGCCGCCTTGGCCGAAGCCGGTGCGACCATGCACATGCGCACCGATGTGACCGACGTGGATCTTGACGCCAAGACTCTCACCTACCGCTCACTGGAAGACGGCGACGCGGCGACCGAGCAAACCCTCGCTTTCGACAAACTGGTCGTAACCACCGGCTCCCGCCCCGTAATCCCGCCGATTCCCGGCATCGATAGCCCGCACGTACTGTTGTGCAAGAACTGGGATCACGCCATCGCCATCAAGGAGAAGGCCAAGACCGCCAAGTCCGCGGTGGTCATCGGTTCGGGCTACATCGGCGCGGAGATCGCCGAGCAGTTCAGCGTCACCGGCGTCAAGACCACGCTGGTGGACGGGCTCGACCGCCCGCTAGCCAATAATTTCGACAAGACCATCACCGATCAGGTGGCGGCGGCGTTCGAAGAGCACGGCGTAACGCTCGCGCTCGGCCAGAAAGTGGTGGAATTCCACGACAACGACGACAATACGGTCACCGTGGTCACCGAAAAGGGCGAATACACTGCCGAGATGGCAATCCTGGCGGTCGGCTTCCTGCCGAACACCGGCCTGCTCAAGGGCAAGGTGGACATGCTGCCAAACGGCGCGATCGTGGTGGACGACTACATGCAGGCTTCCGTGCCGGACGTGTATGCCGCCGGTGACTCCGCCACCGTGTTCTACAACCCGACCGGCCAGCACGATTACATTCCGCTGGCCACCAACGCGGTGCGCCAGGGCCTGCTAGTCGGCCGCAACATCGAGGCGCCGACCGTGAAATACCTGGGTACGCAGGCCACGTCCGCCGTGCAATTGTATGATCTCTCGCTCGCCGCCTCCGGCCTGACCCGTGCGGGTGCCGAACGCCGCGGGCTCACGGTCCACGAGACCTCGCTCACCGAGGATTACCGCCCGGACTTCATGCTCACCACCACGCCGGTCACGTCGATCCTGACCTGGGATCCGGAAACCCGTAAGGTCAAGGGCGGCCAGTTCTGTTCCAAGGCCGATATTTCCGGCGCGGCGAACGTGATCTCCATGGCCATTCAGGCCGGCTTCACCATCGACCAGCTGGCCAACGTGGACTTCCTGTTCCAGCCCAACTTCGACAAGCCGGTCTACTACGTCGGCGCCGTGGCCATGAAGGCGGCGGCTGAGTAAAATCCATCGATCTGTCTGCATCTTGCACGATACGTGAGCTGTCGGCAGCGAAAGCGTCCGTAAGTATGCGAGGGTCTCGTCGAGCCGCATACTTACGGACGTTCGTTCTCTTGCCGCAGCTTCCGTCCACCGTTTCAGTCAAATGTGCGACATAACTACCTGTTATGTACATTAGGTATTGATTTCCAATTACAACTCGACTATCATGGAACTTTCGCCATTTTTTGCGTATCAGTATCCCTTGGTTTCATTGACGTTGAGACATCGTTATCAATAATCTCTATAAGCAATAGTGATAAACGGCTCCTTTTCAGCGTTTCACCGCTATACACTATTGCCCGTTGCTGCAATAGATACCACCGCACTTTGCATGCGGTGAGGTCCTGCACTGACACGTAACACTGGAGAACATGGTTAGATAGAGAGGGGCCACCTCCAAATGAACTCATACTCACTGAAAAAGACGGCGGTAAAAGCTCTTGCGGCCGTCGTCGCGCTGAGCACTCTGACCGGTTTGGCCGCCTGCGGTTCCGCGCAAGCCGCTGATAGCGGTGAAAAAACACTGAAAGTCGCACTGGTCGTGCCGAACAAACCGTATGCATACGCCGAAAAAGACGGTAGCCCCGCAGGCTTTGAATACGAAGTTCTGAAGAAAATCGACGATCAGAACAAGAACATCAAGCTCGAGTACTCGACTCTTGAATACCAGAATGCACTTATTGGCCTCAAGGAAGGCAAGTACGATCTGGTCAGCGGCACCTTCTTCCGCACGCCGGCTCGTGAGAAGGACTACCTGGTCACCAAGCCGTACAACTACTACTTCCTGAACCTCATTGTGAACCCGAACAGCAAAATCAAGACCATGGAAGACCTCAACGGCAAGTCCGTGGTGCCGATCGAGTCCACCGATGGCCGTTACGTTGCTTTCCGCGATTGGCAGAAGAAGCACCCGAACGTCAAGATCAAGATGGAGCTTCCTCCACCCAGCCGACCTTCACCGACATGATCCAGCAGGTGCACGACGGTACATATGACGCCGTTTACCTGTCCAAGGACCAGTTCGATGGCGTCAAGGACAGCCTCGGATACCCGATGAAGGTCACTGATGCCGTCGACGGCCGCGACACCGTCTTCCTGCTCAACAAGAAGAACCAGGACGCGCAGCAGCAGGTGAACAAGTCCATCGAGGCCCTCACCAAGGACGGCACCTTGGCCGGTCTGACCAAGAAGTGGTTCAAGCAGGATAACTTCGCCCTTGCCGAGAAGCTCGGCATTGCCGACAACGGCTGATCTCAGTTGTATTTCGCTTGAGATTCGCTGAATAACTATACGAGGGGCCATATGGATTCCGGATTGCAAATCATAGTGAATGTATTGCCAGGCATGCTTCAATACGTTCCGATGACGTTGGTGTACACGCTGGCGCCCAGCATCATTGCCGCGATTTTGGCAGTGTTCATCTGCCAAGCACGGCTGCGTGGCACTGGCGTCGTGTACTGGCTGGTATCGCTGTTCGTGTCCTTTTTCCGAGGCACTCCCCAGCTGGTACAGCTGTTTCTGATTCTGTATGGCCTTCCTCGACTGCTCCTCATCATTGGCATTGATATCAATGATTGGTCGGCAGGTACGTTCTACATCATCGCCACCACACTGAACCTGTCATGCTTTGTGGCTGAAGCGTATCGTGGCGGATATCTCGCTATGGATTACCGCCAGATCGAAGCTGGCTACAGCATTGGTTTCAGCCGTCTGCAATGCTTCTTCCATGTCATCGTGCCGGGAACGCTGCAGAATGCTGTACTCAATTTGAAGAATCTTGCCATTGATGTCCTGAAAGGCGCCTCACTGGCCTACACTATCGGCGCAATTGAAGTCATGGGCTATGCGGATCGCATGATTGGCTTGAATTCCGGCGTAGGCAGGCTGTGGGTGCTCGGCGTCGCCGCAGTTATCTATTTCGTACTGGTTGCGATTCTCGAGCTGCTATTCAATCTGGCTGCAAAGCACTACCAGCGTTACGGGAAGGCGTGAGACTATGACTTTGGATTACGAATTCATGGGGCAGGATATTCCGGTCCTGCTGCGCGCACTGCCCGCTACTATCACACTTACCTTATGGTCGATGCTTGTGGCGTTGCTGTTCGCCGTCGCCTGCGGCGCCTTTATTCTGGTACGCATCCCCGTACTCAAGCAACTGGTCATCGTCATCAATACGTTTATCAAGGGCGTGCCGCTGGTTATTCAGCTGCTGTTCTGCTACTACGCGGTGCCCATCGTGGCCAAAGGTCTCGACGGATTCCTCGGCTATCATTTCGACCCGCGCAACCCGCCGTATTTCCCGGCCGCGGTACTGGCACTGGGATTGAACTTCGGCGCATACATTACCGACGTAGTGGTTTCCTCGGTTCGTGCCATTGACCACGGGCAGATTGAAGCGGGCAAGGCATGCGGCATGCGCCGTCGAGAAATCATCTGGCATATTCTGCTGCCGCAGGTAGTTGTGGTGTCTATCCCCGATATGGGCAATTACTTTATATGGCTGCTCAAGGCACCAGCGTTGCCTCTCTGGTCGGCGTTGCCGAGCTGTTGGGCACGGCGAAAATCAGCGCCAGCCAGAATTACGATTTCCTTGAAGCGTACTTGGTTGCCGCACTGCTCTACTGGGTGGTGTGCGTGGTTGCCGAATGGTTGCTGAACCTGCTGTACGCCAAACTCGGCAAATTCAATATCAAGGAAGATGACGCCATGCAACAGTTCTCGTTCTTCTTCTTAAGCAAGCAGGCGAAATCCAAGTTGCGCAGAAAGGTATCTGTCATCGCCTGATGACATACACGCAGCAGCATCGCATCGAACAATAATTTCAAGCAGTACAAGTAGTTCAAGCAGTTTCACATCCTAGGGAAGGAAATCTCATGGCATTCGAAAACAATGTTCCGAGCATCGTCAACCCGGTGGTGGACGGCCTTCGCGACATTTCCGCTCGTCGCGCCGCAACCATCAGCAACATGATTGACGAGGCCGCCAAGCACGGCCTGGACGATCAGTTCGCCTATGACGCCGTATGGACGTACGGTGCCGACAACGGTAAGGAATTCGCCCAGCAACTTGGCGAGCATCCGACCTTCCGCCAGTTCGCAGATGATTTCGGCCGCGATCACAACGAGCAGATCTATGAGATGGAGCGTGTGGTCGACAACGACGACGAGCTGGAGATTCATTTCCATTACTGCCCGTACGTCACCGAATGGGTAAAGCAGGGCAAGAATCCTGAGCAGATTGCCCGTTTGTGCGACGTTGCCATGGCCGGAGACCATGCTTTTGCGCAGGAGTTCTCCTACCTGGATTTCACGCTTGAAGGCACAATCGCCAAGGGCGACCCCGTGTGCACCTTGCGCTTCGTTCGCCGCAAGGACCACGAACTGGCCAAAGACGGCCAAGGCTTTATCAAGACCAAGAAGGCTGCCTAAGCGTGGCGCAATCCCGTAATTAGGCGCTAATACATAGGATCAAAAAGGAACGTCATGGAATACGCCATCAGCGTCGAAGACCTACATAAATCCTTCGGCGACAAGGAAATCCTAAAAGGCATTTCCTTGCATGCCGCCAAAGGTGAGGTAACCGCCATTATTGGCCCCAGCGGGTCAGGCAAGACCACCTTGCTACGCAGCATGAACCTACTGGAGACCCCGGATTCGGGTGTCATTACCATCGGTGGAGTCAGTGTTGATTGCGGCAAGAAAATCAAACATGCCGATGCACTGGCACTTCGCCGTCAAACCGCCATGGTGTTCCAGGACTACAACCTGTTCAAGAACAAGACCGCGTTGCAGAACATCACGCAAGGTCTACGCACGGTAAAGAAGAAGTCCAAGGCCGAGGCTGACGAAATCGCCCGCAAACAACTGGAATTGGTCGGCTTGTCTGATTTCGCCGACTATTACCCCATTCAGCTTTCCGGTGGTCAGCAGCAGCGTGTTTCCATCGCACGAGCACTGGCTTTGAACCCGACCGCGATCCTGTTCGATGAACCGACTTCCGCGCTTGATCCGGAATTGGTGGGCGATGTGCTAGAAGCGATTGGCACAGTGGCCAAGCTGGGCATCACTATGGTGATTGTGACGCACGAGATTCGTTTTGCGCGTAAGGTTGCCGACAAGGTGGTTTTTGTGAACCAAGGTGTCATCGTGGAAGAGGGCACTGCCGAAGAGGTTATCGACCACCCGACCCACGAACGCACCAAGGCATTCCTGAGCCGCATCAACGATAAGTAATCGGCGTCCGGCCAACGTGAAAACGGGTGTGGCCTGTACGTGCACATGCATTATGAACAATGACATGCGCATACAGGCCACACCCGTTTTCACGTGTTCAGCAGACCGTAACGCCTTGCCGTTATTTGATACTGGATTTAATCTTGCGGGCCAGTTCGGCATCCCACATCGCGCCGGTGGCGGACATCACCGAGTCCGCACCGGCGTTTCTGTATGCCTGATAGTCGGCCGGCGAAACCACGCCGCCCACGCCATTGATCTTGAAATCAAGACCGAGCTTCTCGCGGATCGCGGCCAGACGGGCGACCATGTCAAGTCCGGCGCCGCGAATCGCGTTACCGCATACGCCGGAACGGTCACGGCCCGCGCCGGGCAGTGCCTGGTTGCCGTTGGCGTCGACCAGTTTGGCGGAAATCGTGTTGATGGTGCTGAAGCCCTGCACGGTGCCGTGGCCCACGGTGGAGCGCACCATGAGTTCCAGGTCATCATGCTGGGGATGTAGGCGAGCTTGACCATCAGCGGAATATCGCCGATCTCCTGCTTCACGGCTTCGGTGATGCGACCCACGAGCAGCGGATTATGGCACAGCAGTCGATTGTGGCCTTCGTTGGGGCAGCTGGTGTTCATTACCATGAGCTTTGCACCGGTTTCCTTGATCAGCCGGGCGGTGGTGGCGTGGTCGGCGATGTATTCTTCCTCGCTCATGCCTTCCACGCGCGAGCCTTGGAAACTTGGCACCAGCACTTGGCCGAGACCGGCGGCGGCGATGGCCGCGCACATGTCCGGCTGCCAGACGTCCGGGCTTTGCGAGGGTACACCGAAGCTGTTGGAGATGGAGATCGGCTGCTCATAGTCGGTGTCGGCGAGTACGCCCTCGTCCAGTTCTGCGCTGCCCGGGGTCAGCGAGCCGTCCGCCGACTTGGGATGCACGGCGAGCACGTTCGGGAACGGATTGCAGCCCCATGCCCGCGAGCGCACGGTTTTGTAGGTAGCCAGATCGAAGCCCATGCGGAAAGCGGCCGTAGTGAACCGGCTGTTCAACAGCGGACCTGCGGGAATGCCGAACGGCAAGTTCACCGGCTGGCCCAGGAAGGTGCTTCCCGCTGGCTCCCCCTCTGCGCCGACGGCGGCCTTTCCTTCTGGCTTCTCCTCCGCACCGGCTGACGTCTTTTTCCCTGGCTCCCCTCATAGGGGGAGCTGTCACCGGAGGTGACTGAGGGGTCGCTTCAGCGCCTCGGCGAACGCCCCAAACGGCCCTTGCTCATAGTTATCTTCATAGCTATGCTTCACATCGTAAAACGGCTCAAAATCACTCATAGTTCAACGATAAGCCACGCCCGGCCATCACACGCACAAATAGCGCGCTTACCCCTGCACGCCTATACCCAGCACAATGAACACCGCAAACCACAACGGTTGCATGCGCCCACCACCGTACTGGCTGATACGGCCGAGCTGATTGGGCTCACCATAGCTGTCGACATGTGGGCCGCCGAGCCAAACGCCACCAGGGACCCAAGCATCAACAGGTTCAGCACCAACGTTGCCGCAAACACAATTAGCGAATACTGCGGCAGTGTGATCTCAACCGGAGCTGCAGCGCTGGAGCCGATTGCATCGTCCTTGGTTGTATCATTCAGCGCGTCAATCGCACCCCGAATAATGCTGCCACCCACCGATGCTGATTGCAGCATCGCGAATCCGAGAGCATCCAGTACGGAATAAGCCAGTGGTACAGCAACCGCGACGCGTTTGGTAAACACGTACCCGACTGCCAAAAACACCGTTACCAACGCAGTGCCACCAGTAATCCACCAACCTTGCAGAAGCAGCAGAGCCGCGGCCAGACAAACCGCAACCCCAACCGCGCCGGTTCTCATCATGCAGGCGGCGAACTGATAACGAAAGATTCGGAATCCACAGCACCAGCTCAACAACAATCGCGGCATTGTCCATGAGATTGCTCAGGGGCGAATCGATGATATCCGAGCCGTTGCCGAACGAATAGCCCATCAATGAGCCGATGCCGCCGGAGATGATGCCGACTGCAGCCGTCAACAGTATCGTGAACAAATGCACCCACCAGTATTCACCGCGTGAGGCACGGCCGTGAAAGATGAACGTCTTGCGGAAGAATCGCACGATTAGTTACGCAATCCATGCCATCAACAGCACTTCGCCGTTATATCTGCAACCATTCGGCGTAGTGCAGCTCACCGTTTCAGCGGCTGGTGCGGACACGGGCATCCGGCTGGACGCGGTACCCGGTACCTTGCAGCTGGAGCTGGAGCGGTGCCGTGAAACATCTCGTGAAACACTGCGTGGAACATCTCGTGAAACAATCAATCTCCAGTGCCCTGACGCATCCACGCAACAGGAATCCGCACTTGAGCAACCTACAAGCCAAAGCCGACACCGGCCTCCGATACAACAACTGCTTTGGAGGCACAAGACAGCTCCGAAACGTACGCATCTGAGACGAACGCAGCCGCTAACGTTTATATCGCGCCGCTTCCCCACCGCATCACCGTCACGGGAGCCAACGGACTGGCACAGTTCGTACTCATCACCCGCCGCACCCGGGTACAGTCGGTCACCCGCTCGACCACCCTGTGGCGTGAGCCGCACGGCATCGAACGCATCACCATGCCCCTGTTCGTCACCAACGGTCTCGACACCCTCCGCTTTCTCTTCCTACACCGCGCAGACGCCGATATCCTGAGCCGTTGGGCGGACGGTCCGACCGAAGTATGAATTCAAAGGTCTCACTGGCGAGCAGCCAGTGAGACCTTGCTTATGCGATGGAGAGAGTTAGATAATGCCGCGGTCGGCCAACGGGCCCGTCCAATTATCTTCAGGCTCGCGGGCGGACTCGATTTTTTCTTCGGGCCAGTGCTTGGCGGGGATGGTCTTGGGCTTGAAGGGGAACTTTTCGACGCGCATCTTTTCATAGGCGGCGATGTCGTCCTCATGCTGGAGCGTCAGGTCGATATCGTCGTAACCGTTCATCAAGCGCCAACGCACGTAGTCGTTGACCTCGAACGGCAGGGTCACGTCGCCGCAGGTAACAGTGCGGGTCTCCAAAGACACGGTCATCTCGCGGCCGGGTTCTTCCTCCAGCAGCTTCCACAGGAGCTCAACAGACTCCTGCGGCATGATCGCGGCCAGCACACCGTTCTTGGCGGTGTTGCCGTAGAAGATGTCGGCGAAGCTGGGGGCGATGACCACACGGAAGCCGTAATCGTGCAGCGCCCACACGGCGTGCTCGCGGGAGGAGCCAATGCCGAATTCGGGGCCGGCTACCAGAATCTGGCCCTTGCCGGCGTACTCCGGCTTGTTGAGCACGAAGTTCGGGTCGCGGCGCCATGCGTAGAACAGGGCGTCGTCGAAGCCGGACTTGGTCACGCGCTTCAGAAACACGGCGGGAATGATCTGGTCGGTATCGACGTTGGAGCGGCGCAGCGGCACGCCCACGCCGGTCAGGGTGGTGAGTTTTTCCATGGATATCAAGCTTTCAGTTCTTGCCCCACTGGCGGGGGCTGTCAGCTTTGCTGACTAGGGGTGGTCGCCGGCATACAGCGTCTCAAGACCACCCTCAGTCAGTCTTCGACTGACAGTCCCCGCCAGCGGGAGCCAGTGTGCAGTATTTACAAATCGGCGGGGGACGAAATCGTGCCGCGAATAGCAGTCGCTGCGGCCACGGCAGGCGACGCCAGATGCGTACGCGACCCCTTGCCTGGCGGCCTTCGAAGTTACGGTTCGAAGTGGAAATCGAGCGTTCGTTCGGCACCAGCTTGTCCGGGTTCATGCCCAGGCACATCGAGCAGCCGGCGTTACGCCATTCCGCACCGAAGTCCTTGAACACCTTGTCAAGCCCTTCCTTTTCCGCCTGCAGACGCACGCGGGAGGAGGCCGGCACCACGAGCACGCGGTGAATGTTCTCCGCCTTGTGATGTCCCTTCATAATCGCAGCGGCCTGACGCAGATCATCGATACGACCATTGGTGCACGAACCGATGAACACCGTGTCCACGGCGATGTCCTTGATCGGCATGCCCGGCCTCAGACCCATGTACGTAATCGCGCGTTCGGCGGCGGCACGCTTGGTGGCGTCGGCGATCTTGTCCGGTTCCGGCACGTTCGCGGTGATCGGCAGACCCTGACCGGGGTTGGTGCCCCAAGTCACGAACGGGCCGAGCTTGGTGGCGTCGATATCCACTACCTTGTCGAACATGGCATCGTCATCGGTCTTCAACGTCTTCCAATACTCGACCGCACGATCCCACATCTCACCTTCCGGCGCATGCGGACGGCCCTTCAGGTACTCGAATGTGGTCTCATCGGGCGCAATCATGCCGGCTCGCGCACCGGCCTCAATGGACATATTGCATACGGTCATGCGCTCATCCATGGTCAGGTTGCGAATCGCTTCGCCACGGTATTCGATGACGTGGCCCTGGCCGCCGCCGGTGCCGATCTTGGCGATAATCGCCAGAATGATGTCCTTGGCGGTAGCATCCGCAGGCAGCTTGCCGTTGACGTTGACGGCCATGGTCTTGAACGGCTTCAGAGACAGCGTCTGCGTGGCCATGACGTGCTCGACCTCGGAAGTACCGATGCCGAATGCCAGCGCACCGAATGCGCCGTGCGTCGAAGTGTGCGAGTCACCGCACACGATGGTCATGCCCGGCTGGGTCAGGCCCAGAATCGGCGCGAATGCATGGACTATGCCCTGATCGGCGTCACCCAACGGGTGCAGTCGCACACCGAATTCCTTGCAGTTCTTCTCCAAAGTGCTCAGCTGCAGAGCGCTCGTTTCATCCGGATTCGGACGATCGATGTCAACAGTAGGAGTGTTGTGATCTTCGGTGGCGATGAGCTGATCCACGTGACGCGGCTTGCGGCCAGCCAGACGCAGACCCTCAAATGCCTGCGGGCTGGTGACCTCATGCATAAGCATCAGGTCGATGTACAGCAGGTCGGGCGCACCGTCGCTGCCCCTGCGCACCAGATGATCGGCCCAGACCTTCTCGGCCAGTGTCGTTCCCATAGCGTTTCCTCCAAAAATTCCGCGCGAGGTATTGTGTTCGCGCCCTGTTCGTGGTATTAGCCTATGTGGTGACGTTTGGCCCGGCCACAAGCAGGCCGGATATTGAGATACGCCCCCAATTCCCCCATGGCCACTCTGTGAGACACTTCCCCGATTTGGTATTTCACTATGTGAGATGGCATAATCGCACGTATTATGACTGATTCCCAAGAAGAACCACTGAACAACGGTCTGACCGACTCTGAGCCAGCCGAGACCACCAACGAGACCGTCGCAAAGGATGACGGGGAAATCCATTCCGGCGTCGGCGTTCTTGATAAAACCGTAAAGATTCTTGATGCGCTTGAATCCGGCCCGTCTACGCTCGGCCAACTCGTGGCCGCTACTGGACTGGCGCGACCGACCGCTCACCGTCTGGCGATCGCCCTGGAGCGCCATCGTTTTGTGCTGCGTGATCAGCACGGCCGCTTTGTGCTCGGCTCCCGTTTTGCCGAACTGGCCGCCGCCGCCGGCGAGGATCGATTGCTCACTGCCGCTGGCCCGATTCTGCAGACCCTGCTCGACCGCACCGGCGAATCCGCGCAAATCTACCGCCGCCAGGGCGACCAGCGTGTCTGCATTGCCGCCATCGAACGCGCTTCCGGCTTGCGTGACTCCATCCCCGTGGGCGCCATGCTTTCGATGGAAGCTGGCTCCGCCGCTCAGATTCTGCTGGCCTGGAGGATTCCGACCGCCTGCACCAGGGACTGCGCCACGCCAAGTTCACCGCCACCAAGCTGGCCGCAGTGCGCAAGCGCGGTTGGTCTGAGTCCGTGAACGAACGTGAAGAGGGCGTGTGCTCGATTTCCGCGCCGATCCGCAACGCTTCCGGCCAGGTCATCGCCGCGATTTCGATTTCTGGCCCGACCGGCCGCATGGGTGCCGCCCCCGGCCGCCGTTACGCGCCGCTGGTCATGGCTGCCGGCAAGTACCTCACCGAGGCTTTGGTCAAAGCAGTTCGCTAGTCATCACATACATTGCCCCCGCCGGCGGGGCTGTCCGGCATGGCCGGACTGGGAGTGGTCAGCATCACCGCTCAAACCACCCCCAGTCGACTCCGTCGACAGCCCCGCCAGCGGCGGGCAGTTTTGTTATGCGCTACCTAAACAGGCCGGACAGCTGGCTCCACAGCGACGGCTTACGCAGCAAATCATCGCCCTCGCCCTCGCCCGGAGCGGCCTGGTTCACTGCATACGTGTAGGCGCGTTTGGAACTGGGTTTACCCACCAATTCGCCGAATTCCAGCAATTGCGTGCGTGGATCATAGGGATGGCGAATATCGAATTCAATCAGCCGTGTGGCACGCTTGGCCGGCGCCGGGCCGTATGTATTGAAACCACAGGTAGGCGTGGCCATCAATAGCAGCCCCTCATATTCACCTACGAATCCGTTGCGATGGTCATGGCCCGCCGCCACACCGATATACCCCTCGCGCAGCGCCTCAAACTCGTCCGACTCATCCGGGCAGGAGATGCCCTCCCCCAGATACCCGCCGGCTTGGGTGCAATCCTCGTCCAATACATAGTAGGTATCCGCGTGCTCGCGATAGCCCTGCATGGCGAAAGCCGCGTTGGCAGCCACCGGTCTGAGCACCTGATAATACTCCGGCAGCGGCATGTGCTGGAACACCATTGATTTGGCCCCGATGCGCTCAGGCAAGGCCTTGAGGAAAGCCAAGGTCTCTGGCGAAGGTGAGCCGAAGCCGCCTCCATGCGCATAATCACCGGAGTTTACCAGCACCAGGCCAAGTACGTTGCGCGTGCAGTCCACATCCATCACCGGCAATGCGAAGGTGCCGGGAGCAGCAGACGGGTACATCGCGGCGGAACCACTCGCCGAGCATCAGCCGACCCATCAGCGTCTTCGCCATTGAGCGTCTCAGGCGAGCCGTCTTCGCGACACATATATATGGCCTGCTTGGCCAGCGCATCGCTCGGCGGATTGATGCATCCGGGGAACTCTCGGTAGATCTCATCAAGCTCGGCATCGCTCAGACCGCACTGGAAATCATGGTTGCCATAGGTCACCGCCCACGGGATGCCCCGCGTTGCCAAGGGAGCGGTGAATTGGCCGATGGCCTTGCGCACCAATTCGCGCGTGTGGCTCAATGCAGACTCAGGAATCGCCTCTTCGCACCAACGGCGTTTGCGGAAGCTCTTGGCAAAAGCCGGATCATAGCCGGCAATCTGGTTGCCGGAAAAAATCACTATATCGGGGCGAGTGGCATCAAGACTGGCTTCGATCAGAGACACCGTATCTTTGGATACCTTGGCACCGTCTTGGATATCGGCAATCTGCAGCACGCGAAACTTACCGGAATGATGGAATTGCAGACGCCCCAAACGCGCGGAAATGGAAACCGGGCGATGGTCCCCCACCTCGGCCGGCTTGATTCTGGGCTTGGAGAGCAAGCCCTCTGGCGCACGCTGTGTTTCCGTCATGACCTCCACTGTACACACAAACGAAAAGGCCCGCCGGAGCGGGCCTTTTCTACAAGTCCAACTACTGGAGCAGAATCTCTGCACAACATCATCGTTGCAACGGTAAGTCTTTCCAATGCCCGTCCAACGTAACAGTCCTCGTGACCATACACTATTTGTGGGCTCTGCTCTGTTCAGTTGTTCTTGTACCTCATAATCTATTCACGCCTGCCGCTTCCTGCAAGTTGAAGACGGCAGTTGTGCTGTTTTTATCACAAGTGTTCAATTGAACTAAGAAAATCCGGAAAAACGAATCAAAACGTTCGTTTCAAACCCGCCCGATGTTTGATTGTGTTCTGTTCGCTGCAGTTTACGGCGTGTCGCAACGGCCACCAACCCCACTACCACATGTTCAATTGAACATGACTCATTCACATAAACGAACATCCGACAGGAGCTCCCCACCGACTCCCCGCAAACCAACGTGAACACCCGCTGAATTTTGGCGAGTTCAGTAGCTTTCCGGCCACTCCAGAGCTTACGATGTAAGTTATGGCACAGATATTTGACGCACCCTCGAAGGCAATCCTGCGCAGTCAGATCGCAGAGCATATTGCCGAGAACGACAACAACGACCGCCGCGTCGACCAGGAAGGCGAGACACCGCTGCCCAAGGACCGCTTCTTCGACCGCGAGCTCAGCTGGCTGAAGTTCAACCAACGCGTGCTCGAATGCGCGGAGAACGAAGACATGCCCCTGCTCGAGCGCGCCAACTTCGCCGCGATCTTCGCCTCGAACCTTGACGAGTTCTTCATGGTGCGCGTCGCCGGCCTGAAGCGCCGTATCGACTCGGGCATCGCCGTGCCGTCCGCAGCCGGCCTGAGCCCGCGCCAGCAGCTGCGCGCCATCAGCGAAACCGCGCATCGTCTGCAGAATGAGCACGCACATTACGCGATTGACACGATTCTGCCCGAGCTGGAAAAAGAGCACATCGTGCTGCTCACGTGGACAAGCTCACCTCCGCCGAGCAGGAGCGACTCTCGCGCTACTACCGCCAGCAGGTGTTCCCGGTCCTGACACCGCTCGCCGTGGACCCGGCCCACCCGTTCCCCTACATTTCCGGCGGTTCCATCAACCTCGCCGTGATCGTGGAGAACCCGGCATCCGGCAAATCGCACTTCGCCCGCGTCAAGATCCCGGGCAACCTGCCGCGACTGGTGCCCGTGGACGACATGACCGACGAGGAATCCAAGGACGAGCGCTATGGCTTCATCGCCATGGAAAAGCTCATCGCCGCACATCTGGAATCCCTGTTCCCCGGCATGATCATCAAGGAAGCCCGATCCTTCCGCGTGACCCGTAACGAAGACATCGACGTGGAAGAGGACGATGCCGAGAACCTCCTCAACGCCATGGAGAAGGAGCTGCTGCGTCGCCGCTTCGGACCGCCGATTCGTCTGGAAATCACAGACACCACCAGCCGTTCCTTTCCCAGCTGCTCGCGGACCAGCTCGGTGTGAGCCAGGACGAGGTGTACCGTCTGCCCAGCCCGCTGGATCTCACGGTGCTCTTCGAACTCGGCGGCGTGGATCGCCCCGACCTGAAGAACCGCCCGTTCGTGCCGACCACGAACCGCCAAATCGCCGAGGTCGAGTCCTCCCGTGCGCAGGACATCTTCGCGGCCATCCGCGAGCGCGACATCCTGCTGCATCACCCCTATGACTCCTTCTCCACCTCCGTGCAGGCCTTCCTTGCGCAGGCCGCCGCGGATCCGAAGGTGCTGGCCATCAAGCAGACCCTGTACCGCACCAGCTCCAACTCGCCGATCATCGACGCTCTGATTGACGCCGCCCATGCCGGCAAGCAGGTGCTGGCTCTGGTGGAGATCAAGGCCCGCTTCGACGAGGACGCCAACATCGCCTGGGCTCGCAAGCTCGAACGCGCCGGCGTGCACGTGGTGTACGGCATCGTGGGCCTTAAGACCCACTGCAAGCTCATCGAGGTCGTGCGTCAGGAAGCCGACGGTCTGCGCCGCTACTGCCACGTGGGCACCGGCAACTACAACCCGAAGACCGCGCGACTCTACACCGATCTGGGCCTGCTGACCTGCGATCCGGTGGTCGGCCAGGATCTGACCCGACTGTTCAACCAGCTCTCCGGTTACGCGCCGAAGTCCAGCTTCCACCGTCTGCTGGTGGCCCCACGTACCGTGCGCACCGGCCTGATTCAGCGCATCCGCCGCGAGGAGGACGCTGCACGCGCCGGTAAGGAAGCGTGGATTAAGATCAAGGTCAACTCCATCGTGGATGAGAAGACCATCGACGCCTTGTACCGTGCCTCGCAGGCCGGTGTGAAGATCGACATCGTAGAGCGCGGCATCTGCGCCCTGAAGCCCGGCGTTCCCGGCCTGTCCGAGAATATTCGCGTGCGTTCGATTCTTGGCCGCTTCCTGGAGCACTCCCGCATCTACGCTTTCTGCAATGCGGACGGCCCGCAGATCGGCGAAGGCCCGGCTTCCGGCCCTGAGGTCTACATCGGTTCGGCTGATTTGATGCACCGCAACCTCGACCGCCGTGTGGAGGCTCTGGTGCGTGTCACCGCGCCGGAGCAGATCGACGAGCTCATTCGCTACGTGGACCTGCAGATGGCCGACTCCACCATGAGCTGGCACATGCAGCCTGACGGCACGTATGTACTGCACACCAAGGACGACGAGGGTCGCCCGCTGGTCGACAGTCAGGAATACCTGATTCGCAAGCACCAGCGCCGCCCTAGCTCGCATAACTGATTCCACTCGATGCTCCCGTTGACGAAAGCTGACTGAGAGTGGTTAATGATGCCCGGCTCCTCTTGTATGAGGTTGCCGGGCATCGTCGTTTAGAGAACAAAACTACGTAGCGGCAGTCGATTGCCCTACAATACAAGGGATGGGTACGAACAGCATGAGACGAATCGTGGAGGCCGCCGGCGGCATCCTCTACCGATGGAAAGACAACGTAGAGCCCGAGCAGGCATCGTCTCCGTCAGCGAATGCCAACATCGCCACCGATGGCACGATCATCACGAACGCCGCGCATGCCACGAATACGGCAGACGATGCTACGTCATCCTCCGGCGCATCAGACGCAGCCCCCTCCTCAACAGGGGCCGACGCTCCCCTGACCGGCACAATCGGACAAGCGACGCACGTCGATTCGGCCGGCTCTTCAGCCAAGGATGCGAACGACCCAGCTTCCGCCGACAATGTGCTCAATCACATCGAACTCTGCGTGGTGCATCGCCCGAAGTACGACGACTGGAGCTGGCCGAAAGGCAAAGTCGATCCGAACGAATCTCACCGTCATGCCGCGGTTCGCGAAATCGGCGAGGAATCCGGCCTGCCTGTGCAGCTTGGCCCCTATCTTGGCGATATCGAATATCCACTGTCCGAGGAAGGCAGCAAACGGCGCCATACCAAGGATCGCACGGTGGACACTAAGCACGTCCAGTTCTGGATGGCCACGCCAATCAGTGCGATTGACAACCTGCGCCGCACTCACGCGTTTGGCCCGGTGCATCGGGCGGATATCGGCGAAATCGATGAGGTTGTTTGGCTCACCCCGGCTGAGGCACGCAAGAAACTCAGCCATTCCACCGATAAGGACATCCTCGCGCTGTTCGTTGACCGGGTGCAGGAGGGGGCGCTGGATGCCGTGCCGGTGATTATTGTGCGCCACGGCAAGGCCGAGGCCCGCAAGCTGTGGAAAGGTTCGGACGCCAACCGACCGATTACGCCGAAAGGTGCGTCTGCCGCGTATGCGCTGAACCGTGAGCTCGCCTGTTTCAATCCGACCCGCCTGGCCACCTCGCCGTGGGTGCGCTGCCAGGAGACGCTGGAAATGTTCGCCTGGCAGACCGGGCGCGACATGGTTCATCTCGACCCGCTCACCGAAGACGCCTTTGCCGCCGACCCCGATGTCGCATGGGAATGTCTGCTCAGTGAGATTGATTTTGCGCTGGAGCGTCGTCAGCCCACAGCGATATGTATGCACCGGCCGGTGATTGGCGGTATGTTTGAACATCTGCGCAAGATGTGCGCTTCGACGGCTTTGAGCAAACGCCTGATCGCCAAGACACCGTTCATGCCGACCGGTACGGCGGTGGCGTTGTTCGTGGTGCCGGGCAGCTCAAATGCCACGGGCAAGACTGGTGACGGCAACAACGCTGCCGGTCTTGGCGCTGAAGTTTCGGCTTCTGCCGAACAGGCCAGTTCGGCTGGCCACAGCAGCTCGCCTAATCACTCGGACAGTGCTAATCAGTCGCTTTGCGCCGACGTAACCATTATCGATATTCAGAAAGTGCAACCACTTGTCTACTAGGCCCGCATTCCCCGATTCCTCCAATTCCTCGGCTGCCGCCGCAGCCGCCCACGCCGCGCATAATGGTACCGCCGGCAGCCTGGGCCCCGGTTTTGGTTCTTTGCGCGCGGCGGGCACAGCGTTTGGCCCGGCTCGCATGGGCTCCGGCCGTCCAGCCCGCCCTGCTCAGCTCGACCCAGCCGTAGCCGATGGCCTGGCTGGCGGATTGGATCCGCAAGCGTTGAGCGAGATGAGCCATCTGTCTGCCGCAGCACTGCTGGATCGCGTGCGGCATAGTGAGGACCCGGAAGTCGTGCATCGCGTGCTAACACTGGTGGAGACCGTCGGCGTGGATGAAATCGCCGAACTATGGAGTGACGCCGAACCCGATTCGTTGCCCGGTGTGCTGTGGCGGCTGTACATGCTGCGCACATGGATGCGAACGAACCGCGACTCGATTGCCCACCTATGGCGCGTGGGTGAACCGGTGGCCACCACCGCGTCCGCCATCGCCGGCGTGGATCAGGCCCCCACCGAAGACGACATCGTGCGACTGGCTGATTCGATTCTCTCCGGCGCGTTTGTGGGCGATTTCGCCGTGGCGCTGGAGCGTGCGGCCGCGTTTACCGACGTGGTGGCATTGGGCTTGCGCGTGGAGGCACGGCGCATGGTCGAGCGAGCAACAGCTAATGGCGGCATTGCTTCACCCGCTGACGAGAAGACCGCACGCACCAAGCAGCACGCCTCATGCACACCTCCGCCAGCCTGCTCTCCACCACCAAGGACTTCCAGCACGGTGCTAACCTCTGGCGCCGCGGACGGCTGGAGTAATAGCTTGTTTATCTCCCTGATGGGCCGAGCCGCAGGGGAAATGCAGGATGCGTTGCCGGGCGAGAACAATAGTCGAGCTAATGGATTGGCCTAAGGCTCTGATTGCAGGACGAGGTGTCCATCAGAGGGGGCGGCATTGCTTTGCAACGAAGCCCCTCTGATGGGGAGCAGTCACGGGCGATGCACGTGACTGAGGGAGAGACCCAATCCATCACTTCAACATCAGCCATCAGCTGACATCGGCCTTCCCCGGCGCGCCACGGCTCATCGCAAACTATACTGAATATCCGCGTCGGACCGTGCTTAAGCCCGGGCTCCATTTTTTGCCGCCGCGAGCGGCCCTTGCGCCGACAGGCGCTTTCGCGGTTCGGCGCTTTTCTTCTTTCCATCACTCGGGACACTCCTTCATGCAATTGCAACAGCATCCCCATCATTCTTTGCGCCATCAGCGGGGCAAAACCGCGATTAAACCCAAGAGCCACCCCGCTGAGCAACCAAAACGGGGCAGCGCTGCGATTCAATCACAGAAACACCCCGCTGAGCACGTCTCAGCGACGTAAAACCACGAGTTAACCATGAAATCGCTCCGCTAAGCAATCTAAGCGAGGTAAAACCGCGATTAAACCGAAGTATTGCCACACTGAGCTCGACTCAGTGAAGCAAAATTGCGAGTTAACCGACGGATTGCCACACTAACAACCACTCAGCGGGGCAAAACGGCGATTAAACCGAAAGACCACCCCACTGAGCCCGTCTCAGCGGGGCAAAACCACGACCGAGTCAACGGTTCGCCCCGCTAAGGTCGGCGCGCAACGGCATAACCCCCAATCCCGCCGGATAATGCTCCATTTCAGTTCCGATTCAGCCGCAATCCTCGAGCCAAAGGAGACTCGGATGGAGTCGGCTCCGTAGAACAGGGCTCCAGTCCAAGCAACAACGACAGCACCGATACGGAAGAGGCCGCCGACCACGCCTGCGGATGGCAAGCCGCAGGATACGGAGAGGGACTGTTCTCCCCCGAATCACCTGAGTACAATTCCGGAATCTGGTAGTCGAAAGCATCGGCAGCGCGAACCAGTCCATCAGCCACGCGCAGTGCCTCCGCCTCATAACCTTCTGCACGAAGACCATTCATCACGATGGCACTGTCATGGGCCCACACCGATCCGCAATGATAGCTCTCAGGCCAGTACCCACCAGCCAGTGTGCTCATGGTACGCACGCCATAGCCGCTGAGCATGTCATCGCCAACCAAACGGGCCACCACATCGCGCACACCCTGTTCATCAAGAATGCCCGTGCCAAGCAGATGCCCAATATTGCTGGTCAAGGAATCAACCGGCTTCTTGTCTCGATCCAGCGCAATCGCCGGATAGCGGCCATTGCCGTCATCAACCCAGAAAACCTCGTTAAACCGGGTCTTCAGCCGCTTGGCCCATGCGCGCCAATCCTCAGCTCCAGGACGCCCGAATTTCTCCAGCACATCCGCGCCGAGTATGGCCGCCTGATAGGCATATCCCTGCACCTCGCACAAGGCGATTGGGCCGTCAGCAATGCGCCCATCATTCCAGCGCACGGAGTCTCCCGAGTCCTTCCAGCCCTGATTGCTCAGACCGTGGCCAGTGCGATCGATGTATTCCAAGAATCCATCACCATCGCAATCGCCCCAATCACGCAGCCAGGCAAGTGCGGCCTCAAGGTTCGGCAGCAACGCCTCAATCTCCTGCTCAGGCGCACCCCAGCGCAAGGCCTCAGCAAGCAGAATAATCCACAGCTCGGTGGCATCGATTGTGCCGTAGTACAGCGGAGGCAAGCTGGTGCCGTCATTAAATGCACCGGTCTGCACCAACGGCTCAGCACGCAGTTCATGCATGATTTTGCCGGGATCAGCATTGGTCTGAATATCGGATTCAGTAGCTTGGAAGTGCGCCAGAGTGCGCAGTGCGCCCATCGCGGTACGAGTCGTCAGCGGCAACATGAAACGTGCAGCCCATAGGGAATCACGACCGAACAGGGTGAAGAACCACGGTGCACCGGCCGCCAAAAACTCATCGTCCGGCAAAGCCGGAATCGACATCCGCAAACCATCGAGATCCCTCAAAGAGGTATTCACCCAATTGGAGACACGATTATCGGCGGCCTCCACCTGAACATCGGCCCACGGACAATCGGCATTCGCCGCGATAACGGCATTGCGCGGCGAGCTCACCGCAATATGCAGACCGACTGAAGTCTCCGCGCGAGCAGGAATCGTAACCTGCCAGGAGATCACGCAATCAAGACCATCAAGGATGATTGACGGCACCCCACTACCATCCTGCGGCTCCGCGGTTACCGTGGCACTCAGCTCGCCGTACGCCACCTCTGCGGAACATGCATCACCGGGCACTCGGGAGAGAATAACCTCGCCGTTAGCTGCGGCAGAGGATGACGCACCACCTTTGATCTCCTGCATCGAAGCCATGTCAAAGCGCAATTTCACTGAGAAATCAAGCGTCACCGGATCAGTCATCACGCTACGCAACACATATCGCTCATGCAGGGCATCCGGTTCCAGAGTGCGGTTCTCCGTGATACGAACCGAGGGATCCACCGTCGGGCCATCAACATTGCGGGCCACCATGGAAGACACACCCACTCCTTTTTGGGGAGAGTTCCATGCGATCGCTGTGGGTGCCTCACCGTTCACAACCGGAATGATGCGTGAGATGATACGAGTATCTCCCACATAAAATCCGGCGATATTGGCCGCCCCCGCGTGCTGCTGCGATGCGTCCACAGTGCCGTCTGCGGTTTCCCACAGTTGGGCAGGCGCCACAACAAGAGGCTTCATGTCGTGCATCCATGCTGTCGGATACGCTCAGTGCTGTTCATATGTTCTCCGTTGATTGTTGAAAAGCGAATAGTTATTGTTGCGCAGACCCGTCATTCCTTGACGGAGCCTTCCGAGCTGTTCATGATTTGCTTCTGGAAGATGAAGAACAGCACGGCGACGGGGATGGTCATGATGACGGCAGCCGCCAGTTTGACCGGGTATTGGTTACCTTGGGACAGCTGACCACTGGCCAACGAGGCAACACCCTTGGTCAACGTGGTCAACGCCGAAGACTGAGTCGAAACAATGAAGTGCGACAGCTCATTCCACGAGCCCTGGAAGGACAGAATCGAGATAGTCACGATTGCCGGACGTGCCATAGGCAGCACGATTGACCAGAAAATACGGAATGTTCCCGCACGATCAATCATCGCCTGCTCCTCCACAGACCGCGGAATCGACTCAAAGAAATTCTTCATGATGAACACGCCGGCCGCATCGATGAGCAACGGCAGAATCATGCCTGCATAGCTGTCGTAGATGCCAAGGCTCTTGATGATGAGGAACTTCGGAATAAGCAGCACCACCATCGGCACACTCATCACGGCAAGCAGCAGGCTGAAGACGACATTGCGGCCACGGAAGTCAATACGCGCAAGTGCATAGCCGGCCAGGGAATCGAAGAACACACGACCCAGCGTGACCACAATGGTCACGATGAACGAGTTCTTGAACCATACCGGGAAGTCCGAGTTCAGGAACAGCTTCTTATAGGCTACCGTCGTCCAGATTTCCGGCACCAGCGAGACCGGATTGGCGGTGGCATCGGCATCGGTTTTGAACGAGGTGGCAATCTGAGTGACGAATGGCATGATGTAGATCACTGCCAACACAATCAGAATGATGTACAGGATGATGCCACTGTGGAAGAAACGCTTGAGCCATGATGCGCTGTTATCGCCACGCACAGTGTTGGATACCTTCGACTTGCTCATATCAGATTCCCCTTTCTGCGCTATCTTCGGCAACCGCCGCATCAGCGGTCTGCGCCCTGGCAGCAGCCGGCCGCCCTACTCTCAATGTGGCGAGTTCTTCGCGGTTCAATGCGCGTGCCTCGGCTTTCATGGCCTCGTAATCGGCCCTGCGGCGTCGAGACATCTTCTTGTCCTTCATCACCCAGCGCTGAATCCAGGTCATGACGATGATGATGACGAATAGGATGAAGGAGATAGCCGCGCCTCGACCCCATTCCTGGCTGTTGAACGCTGCGGTGTACGACAGGTACGCAGTGGTCAGCGTGGTCTTTGCCGGGCCACCCTGAGTACCCGTATAAATCTGATCGAACACCTGCCATGTACCGATGATGCCCAATGTGACGACGGTGAAAATCGTGGGCTTCAATTGCGGCACGGTCACCTTCCACATACGCTGCCACGGCGTTGCGCCGTCCATGATCGCCGCTTCTTCAGTGCCTTCGCCGATGCTCTGCAGCGCGGCAACGAACATCAGCATAAAAGTGCCCGAAGTGGTGAAAATAACCATGAGGATGATGGCGACCATCGCCACCGAAGGCCCGGCAAGCCAATCCCATGCGCTGACGCCAAGGAAGCTGTGTTCGGCCAGCGCCGCCGGCCCATTCTTGACGCCCAAAGCCGACAACAGGATATGGATGATGCCTCGCGGATCGTTGAACCAGTTGGGACCGTTGACACCGAACCATTTGAGCATGGCGTTAATCGGACCGGCCGCGTTGAACAGGAACAGCCACAACACGGTGATTGCCACTGAGCTGGTGACCGACGGGAAATAGAACGCCGTGCGGAAGAAGCCACGCGCCTTGAGGATCTTACGGTTCAGCATTACCGCAAGTCCCAGGGACAGCAGCGTCTGCAGCGGCACCACGATCAAGGTGTACCAAGCATTGTTGCGCAGAGCCGTGCCGAAATCGCTTTGCGCGAGACCCGGAGCGGTGAGCACGTCACTGTAATTCTTTAGCCCCACAAAATCGACGGACGAACCAAACGGCGTGCCTCGACCGCTCCAATTCGACACACTCACCCACAGCGCCATGATGATGGGAATAAACATGAACACGCCAAGGATGATGATCATCGGCAGAACGAACAGCCAACCGGATATCTCCTGGCCTTTGTGATCAATGCGCTGGCGTTCGACCTTGTTCGCACCCAACTTGCGTGGCTTCGGTGCCTTTTGTGATGAGGACATGCTCCGACTCCTTTGTTGATAATGTTCGCGATTCCGATTGCGGCGGCCGACGGTCGTCTCGGTCAGAGAGCGAAGACCGCCGCAATCGATGGAATCAGTAGATTCGGCTACAGATCCGGGATCTACTTGAGGATGGCCTCAATGTTGGTCTGGGTCTTGTCCAGAATCGTCTTGGCGTCGCCTGTCTTCAGACCTTCCAACTGCGCGTTGAGGTCGGTGATCACGTCGGCGGCACCCTTGGCGGTCGGCACGGTAACCGAGTAGTTCAGGCCATCCATGAAGGCGCTCAGGTCGGGGAACTCGCTCTTCCACTTGTCGGCGAGCGTCTTGGTGGCGGGCATGATGCCAAAGGCCTTGGCGAAGTCCATAACCACGTCATCGCTGGTCAGGTATTCGACCAGATCGATAGCACCCTTCTGATCCTTGCTGTCGGCGGCGATGCCCCAGCCGTTGGTGAAGTGCATGGTGCCCTTGCCGGCCGGGCCTTCCGGCATCTCGACGACCTTGTACTTGACGTCCGGGTAGTCGGCGGACAGGCCGCCGGTGATCCAGTTGCCTTCGATGGTCATGGCAGCCTTCTTGGAGCCGAAGGCCTCGCCACCCCAGCCGGTGCCGAGGTCGGAGGCGTACTTGACGGTGTCGGAGTCGAGCAGAGTCTTGACCTCTTCAAGGCCCTTAACGCTCGCGTCGCTGCTTGCGATGGCCTTGGTGCCATCGTCACTGACTAGACCACCGCCGGCCTGCTTCAGGAAGACGCCGACTCGTGCGTATTCGCCGTTGAACGCCAGTCCAACATGATCAGCGGTGGTGAGTTTCTTGGCCACATCGGCAAGCTGGTCCCAAGTGGTCGGGATATCGGCATCGGTCAGGCCGGCCGCGGACCACATGTCGGTGTTGATGACCAGCTGCAAGGTGGACACATCCTTCGGGCAGCGTAAAGCTTGCCGTCATAGGTGAACGTCTGCAGCAGGTTGTCGTAGAAATCGCTCTTGTTCTTCAGCTCGTCGCCGTAAGCAAGCAAGGAGCCGTTGGAAGCGTATCCGGCGAGCTGCTCGGGAGCTAGGTAGAACACGTCGCGGGATCACCGCCGGCAAATCCCTGGGACAGTTGCTGCGCCATATCGTTGGCAACCTGCACGGTGGCCTTGGTGCCGGACTTCTTCGACCATGCGGCAACGGCCTTCTTGACGGCCTCGGTCTCGGTGTCACCCGAAGAACCGATCAGCACGGTGAGCCCTTTCGAGCTGTCGCTGGTCAGGCCATCGGACTTGGCGGAATCATCGAATCCACTGCCTCCGCCGCAGCCCGCCAGAAGCGCCAGCACGGCCACCGAAGCCGCGGTCATCACGGTCAGCTTGCTCCTCATCATCGTGTTTCTTCTTTCTCGAGCGCTATGCCCGTCCTTGTCTTCATCATCATTGGTTAAGTTATGCAATCATTAGAACGTTCAAATAATCGCTATTCCTTAAGTTTCGGTTCTACAGGAACCAAAACCATTGGTACTCGATTTTTCAGTCATCGACTCAGCATTGAGAAATGACGACTTAATTTTTACGTTCTAATAAGTGGCTATATAATAAACACCAATATTTGAATCTGTCAAATCAGGTACGATTATTGGAACGAACCAATAAGTCCGAGCACCACTGTTCGAGCTGTACATGAACATAAAGGGAAGCACTATGGTCAGCATCAAAGACGTCGCCAAAGCTGCCGGCGTCTCGCCCCAAACCGTATCCAACTGCATCAATAACCCCGCAGTGGTCAAGCCAACCACACGCAGACTTGTCAACGATGCCATCGCTCTCCTGAATTACACCCCCAACGCGTCCGCTCGCCGCCTGCGAACCCAACGCAGCAACACCATAGGCATCGGCATCGCCCCCGTGAGCTATTCACAGGTATACGATCGCTTCCTGCATGCGCTGGTCACCGAAGCCGATTCCAACGGCATTCGCGTCATCCTATACAAAACCGACTCGCAACAGGATGAAATACGCCAATTCGAGGCGCTTACCGCCCGCGGCGACGTCGAAGCTTTCGTGCTCACCGACACCACTCACAACGATCCACGACTCGAATGGCTGCATGACCATCATCAGTCTTTCGTCCTGTTCGGACGGCCTTGGGGCTCAGCGGATATGCACGATCCCCTCACCCCCTGGGTGGACGTAGATGGGCGCGCCGGCATTGCGGACATGACGCAGCACTTGATACTGCACGGTCGCAAACACATCGGGTTCATCGGCTGGCCAGGCATTTCCGGAACAGGCACAGATCGTTACCGCGGCTGGAAGGACACCATGCTCGCCGCGAAGATGGCCACTGCCGACGAACTCGAACAACTTTACGAAGAAGGCACGGACGACATCACCGCCGGGCAAACCGCGTGCATCTCGCTATTGGACAGACGTCCTGACCTCGATGCCATTATCTGCGTCAGCGACACGCTGGCCATCGGCGCCGCCACCGCGCTGCCCAATGACACCGATATCGTCATCACCGGATTTGACGACACCGCATCCGCCCAATCAATGGGTCTGCCCAGCATTGCTCAGCCTTTGACCGAGATCGCGCGCAACATTATGCACATCATCCAAAATCGGCTTGACGCAACGTCGTCTGCGCATACGGCGTCGTCTCTCACGTCGGAATCCCCTGACAATTGCCACATTCTGCTGCCACCGTCCATCGTGATTCGGTAGACGGGGTTCCAGGAACGCAAACCCACGATCTAATCGCAAAAGTGCCCCGCCGAATCCATCTCAGTGAAGCAAAACCACGATTAGACCGAAGAACCACCCCACCGAGAGCCACTCAGCGAAGCAAAACCACGAGTTAACCATGAAATCGCTCCGCTGAGCGATCTGAGCGAAGCAAAATCGTGATTAAAACGAAGTATTGCCACACTGAGCTCGACTCAGCGAGGCAAAACCGTGATTAAATCGAAAGACCACCACGCTGAAAGCCACTCAGCGAAGCAAAACCGCGATCGGCTCTAGAAAACACCTCGCTGAACCTATCTCAGTGGAGCAAAATCGCGAATAAATGGACAATCCGCACCACTGAGACTCCCTCAACGGCGCAAAACTGCGATCCAATCGGACATGTACCCCATGGAACAGGATGCGCGTGGCCCGCACGAGGCAATCCGCCCCCCCCGGGGGCAAACTCCAATTCGGCGGGTCGAGAAACTTGGACTAGGCTGGAGCATATGGAACTTCACGTTTTGAATCATCCGCTGGTTGAGCACAAGCTCACCGTTTTGCGCGACAAGAATACCCCTTCCTCCACTTTCCGCGAGCTCGTCTCCGAACTGGTCATGCTTGAGGCCTATGAGGCCACCCGCAACCTGTCCGTCGTGGCCGCACCAATCGAGACGCCGGTCGCCCCGATGACCGGCAAGAAGCTCGCCAAGCCACGTCCGATTATCGTGCCGGTGCTGCGCGCAGGTCTGGGCATGCTCGACGGAATGACCCGTCTCATGCCTACTGCCGAGGTCGGTTTCTTGGGCATGAAGCGCGACGAGGAGCACCCCACCCAGCAGGTCACGTACGCAAACCGCTTGCCGGAGGATCTGTCCGGCCGCCAGTGCTTCCTGATTGACCCGATGCTCGCCACCGGCGGCACGCTGGTTGCCGCCACGCATTATCTGGCCGAGCGCGGCGCCAAGGATGTGACCGCAATCAACATCATCGCGGCTCCTGAGGGCATTAAGTACGTTGAGGAGCACATCGACCCGTCCATCGACTTCAAGGTCGTGGTGTGCGCGGTCGACGAAAAGCTCAACGACAAGTGCTACATCGTGCCGGGGCTCGGCGACGCCGGCGACCGCCTCTACGGAGTAATTGATTAACGGAGCGTATACCGCCTTTCCTCAGCACTCGACGCACCATAGTGCGCCTTCGGCTTCGGACGGCGTCTCCGCACACGTTAATCAATTCCTCATGATTGACTGATTTTTGGGCTACCGCTGGCGGGAGCTGTCGAACGAAGTGAGACTGAGGGTGGTTGATATCGGAAACTGACCACCCTCAGTCGGCTACGCCGCCAGCTCCGCCAGCGGGAGCCAAATCTATGGAATGACCTTATGCAGATCGACATTATTGCGCCGGGACGCGTGAAGGAACGTTACCTTCGCGATGCCATTGACGAGTACTCCAAGCGACTCTCGCGCTATTGCAAGCTCAACATCATTGAAGTCGCGGACGAGAAGACGCCCGATCATGCCTCCGAGGGCGTGGATCGCCAAATCAAGGCCAAAGAAGGCGAGCGCATAGCCAAACATCTGAAGGACGGCGCATTCGTCATTGCCCTTGCCATTAATGGCAAGCAGCTTTCCAGCGAAGAACTGCCGCGAAAATCAATGACCTAGGATTGCGCGGTACCAGTCATATTCAGCTGGTTATCGGCGGGTCGATCGGACTCGATGACGCGATCCTACGTCGCGCCGATTTCCTGCTGAGCTTCTCGAAGATGACGTTTCCACATCAGCTTATGCGCGTGATTCTGCTGGAACAAATCTACCGTGCCTACAAAATCAACGCCGGCGAACCGTATCACAAATAATCACTGTCTTGGCTCCCCTCAGGGGGAGCCAAGTTGCTTGCTCACACCTCGTCGGGTACAAACGCCTCGAAGATGTGACGGTCGAAATACGGCTCACATTGAGCAAGCTCCTCACTGGAACGCACGGTCCAGGAAACCGCCGTGGCGCCCATCGAGCGAGCGAGCTTGACCTGCGGCGAAGCACCACCAGTCCAGTCATACGCCACAAAATCAGGACGAGACAACCAATTAAACGCCAGCAGTCCGGCAGTCCATTCAGCCACACCATGCTTATCCAGCTTTGCCGGCCAGCTCAACTGGCCACGGCACACCTCAGATGATGCTCCTTGTACCAGTTCACCGCACCCGGGTGGAAGGACTCGACCACGTAAGGCCCGTCATACGCCTCGAGCAACGCATGACCCTTTTCCATCAGCTCTTCGCTGCGCTCGTCCCATGCACGATTATTGCTGAACTTGTATTCCACAATCAGCGGCGCACGACCGGCCACCACGTCCAAAACATCAGAGAACAGCGGCACATGCTGGTAATAGCCTTCCGGGGCTGCGGACGGCGTGACGACCAGAGGCGGGTTCTCGCCGGCACCCGGCAGAGGCTCAGCCTTGAGATCGCCGGACTTACCGTTCGGGAACAGCGGGATGCGGGTGAGCTCGTCGTAGGTCAAGTCCTCAATCAACCGCGAATCTCCGGCCACACGCAGCAAATCAGCATCATGCACCACAACCACTTGGCCATCCAGCGTAAGTTGCACGTCAAGTTCTATGCCATAGCCGGCCTCGCACGCGGCAGCGAATGCAGCCAAGGAATTCTCAGGCGCAATCGGACCAGTTGTATCCGCACTGCCATAGCCCGCCTTGATGGCCATGGCACGAGCGAGTGCCACATAATCGTCGTTTTCAGCGATGGATTGCCCCGTGGTATCGGACTGGGCGCTGACGGGATTGTCACCGGCGTAGTCCGCGATATCGGCAACATTCACCAAGCCGGAACCGGCATCATGCAGACCGCGATGCGCATACCAGACCTCGGGAATCGAGGGTACGAAATTGCGGCGCTTGTCATTGAATGTGCGCGGGGCCACGGCCCACACTGCGCACCTGCGGCGGCCACACCGGCCAGCACCACGTTTCTCCAGAGCTTCGACGACATTGGAATCCTTCCTGTTGGGCTGCCTCTAGCTTAACGCTTCTACCAGCCATTGTGGAGTAGTTGGATCATCCGGCTTCAACGCACGGTCAGGGTGATTGGCGCGCAGCGGCTCCCAACTGAAATCGGCCAACAGATCGGCGGGTTTGCAAGGGATTGGAGCGGATTGTAAACGTAACAGCCAAGCACAATAGCCAATGATTTGTTCAGGGGTCACGCCACGGGCTCGCAGGGCTCCCATATCCAGAGAGCGTTCGCGCTTGGCTAAACGCCGACCGGCCGCGTTGTCGATAAGGGGCAAATGCACATACTTCGGGTGTTCGGCAGATACTCGTGCATCGCTCGCGCACTCCGGCCGGAATCCTCCGGCCAGCAGGCATTGGCGAATCCACATCTGCAATGCAGTGGAGCGTAGCAAATCACGGCCACGCACGATGTCGTCAACGCCCATATCCAAATCATCCACAACCACAACAAGCTGATAGCCGAACAGTCCATCAGCTCGGCGAATCACCGAATCGCCCACTTCATGAGGCAAATCGTAATGCTGCGGACCGTAAACACAATCATCAAAACTTGTAATACAGTCGGCAATTCCATCGCCACGCACGGGCGTTGACGCTTCCGATGACGTATATAGGTTCGCAAACGGGCCGTCCGACATTGCCCTCGGTTCTGGCATGGCGACGCGAACGGAGTGCTGGTCGCCGCGAGCTAGTCGGGAATGCACCTCGCCGGGATGGTTGCGAAGCAAATGACGGCAGGTGCCGGGATAGACCATGAAACCGTCACCTTCGTTGGGGGCGGAAGCCGCACGGATGTCGGCACGCGAGCAGAAGCAGGGATATAGCACGCCTCGCGAGCGCAAGCACTCCAATGCATATTCGTAGCGTTCTGTGCGTTGGGACTGGAATATCGGCTCACCGTCCCAGTCAAGGCCCAGCCAACGGAGATCATCCAGCATGAGCCGATCGGCACCGGCAATCACGCGCGGCTTATCCACGTCTTCGATGCGCATCAGCATGCGGTCACCACGAGAGCGGGCCGAAAGCCATGCGGCCAGCATGGCATACACGTTGCCGATATGCATGCGTCCCGATGGTGTCGGCGCAAATCGTCCGGTCACTAGCCCTCCCTTCGTCCGCCAACACTCACTTTCCTACCATATGCAGCAGTAAACACCTTGATATCACGGTTCTTCCACTCTCGGGAAACGCAATTGAGACGGACCGGAAGATACTTCCGTTTCGAGGGGCTGATTTCGATGTTGCGGGAGGTCTACTTCCGTTTCAAGGGGCTGGCAGCCAAGTAGGTAAGGCCCCAAAACGGCGGAATGGCGTTGCCATAAAGCCACTGATACTTGCGGTTCAATGGATGAGCAGCCCCTCGAAATGGAAGTAGACCTCCGAAAGAGGGCAAATCAGCCCCTCGAAATCGAGATAGACCCACAAAGACGAAAAGGTGGGTATGACCGCTACCATCCCCACCTGTTTAAGAGATTTTGCAGAGAAAAACCACTGTTGCAAAGCCGCCCGAACTCCCCTCAGTCAGCTTCGCTGACAGCTCCCCTCGGAGAGGGGAGCCAGTGATTGTCACTTGTCTTCGGAGACGTTGTCTACGCTCACGTCCGGATCGTCGGAGGCAGTCTGGTCACTCGCCCAGGCGGAGAGCTCCAGGTGTTCGCCGCCGGTCTGGTCGACGAGCACGGTGTCGCCGTCGTGGACCTTGCCGGCCAGCAACATGCGGGCCAGCTGGTCGCCAACTTCGGTCTGCACCAAGCGACGCAGCGGACGAGCGCCATAGGCCGGGTCGTAGCCGGTGTTGGCCAGCCACTCGCGAGCCGAATCGGTGACGTCCAGCGTGATGCGACGGTCGGTCAGGCGCTGGGCCACGCCCTTGACCTGGATATCCACGATGCCGCCAAGCTCCTCGCGCGTGAGCGGGTGGAACATGACAATATCGTCCAAACGGTTCAGGAACTCCGGCTTGAAGTTCATGTGGACCGCATCCATCACGGCCTTTTTCTTGGCGTCGGCGTCCATGTCCTCGTTCACGAGGAACTGCGAGCCCAAGTTGGAGGTCATGATCAGGATCGTGTTCTTGAAGTCCACGGTCCTGCCCTGACCATCGGTCAGGCGGCCATCATCGAGTACCTGCAGCAGCACGTCGAAGATCTCCGGATTGGCCTTTTCGACCTCATCGAACAGCACCACGGAGTACGGGCGACGGCGCACGGCTTCGGTCAGCTGACCGCCCTGCTCGTAACCCACGTAGCCCGGAGCCGCGCCGATCAGGCGCGAGACCGAAGCCTTCTCCATGTATTCGGACATGTCGATGCGGACCATGGCCTTCTCGTCGTCGAACAGGAAGTCGGCGAGTGCCTTGGCCAGCTCGGTCTTACCCACACCGGTGGGACCAAGGAACAGGAACGATCCGGTCGGACGGTTCGGGTCGGAGATACCGGCACGCGAACGACGCACCGCGTCGGACACGGCGACGATGGCTTCCTCCTGGCCGATCACGCGCTTGCCGAGGTAGTCCTCCATGTGCAGCAGCTTCTCGTTTTCGCCCTGCATCAGGCGGCCAACGGGAATGCCGGTCCAGTCGGAGACGATTTCAGCCACCGAGTCGGCATCCACGCGGTCCGGAACCATCGGCTCATCAGCCGGATTCTCGGCACCCGCATCAGCAGATTCGGCGTCCGCGCTCTCCGCGGCGGCAAGCTCCTTCTGAATGGCCGGAATTTCGCCGTACAGAATCTTCGAGGCATCCGCCAGATTTCCCTCACGGGTGAACTTATCCGCCTGCACACGCAGGTCATCGAGCTTGGCACGCAGGTCACCGACCTTGTTGTGGCCGGCCTGTTCCGCATCCCAACGCGCCTTGAGGCCGCTGAGCTTCTCACGGGTGTCCGCGAGTTCGGCTTGCAGCTTGCCCAGACGCTCCTTGGACGCGGGATCCTCGGCCTTCTTGAGCTGCATTTCCTCCATCTCAAGACGGGTCACCTTGCGCTGCAGCTCATCGATTTCCTCAGGCGAGGAGTCGAGCTCCATACGCAGGTGGGCAGCCGCCTCATCAACCAGATCGATGGCCTTGTCCGGCAGCTGACGACCCGAAATGTAGCGGTTCGACAGGGTTGCGGCGGCAACCAACGCGTCATCGCCGATTGTTACCTTATGGTGAGCCTCGTAACGCTGCTTCAGGCCACGCAGAATGGCGATGGTGTCTTCCACGGAAGGCTCGCCCACGAACACCTGCTGGAAACGACGCTCCAGCGCCGGATCCTTCTCGATGTTCTCGCGGTACTCGTCCAGCGTGGTCGCGCCGATCAGTCGCAGCTCGCCGCGGGCCAGCATGGGCTTGAGCATATTGCCGGCATCCATGGAGCCTTCGGCCGCACCCGCGCCGACGATGGTATGGATCTCGTCGATGAAGGTGATGATCTGGCCGTCCGCGTTCTTGATTTCGTTGAGCACGCTCTTCAGGCGCTCCTCAAACTCACCACGGTACTTCGAGCCGGCCACCATGGAGCCCAGGTCAAGGGAGATGAGCTTCTTGCCCTGCAGGGTGGTGGGCACGTCGCCCGCCACGATACGCTGGGCCAAGCCCTCCACGACGGCGGTCTTGCCGACGCCAGGCTCACCGATCAGCACAGGGTTGTTCTTGGTACGGCGGCTCAGGATCTGAATCACACGGCGAATCTCCTGGTCACGGCCGATGACCGGGTCGAGCTTGCCTTCCTTGGCGGCGGCCGTCAGGTCGGTAGAGTACTTCTCCAAAGCTTTGTACGAGCCTTCCGCGTCAGGGCTGGTGACTTTCGCGCCGCCGCGCACGCCGGGCACAGCCTTACGCAGGGAAGCGGCGGTGACGCCGTTTTTCTCCAGGATTTCAGCCGACTGGTTCGGCTTGCTGGCCGCGATGCCGATGAGCAGGTGCTCGGTGGAGACGTATTCGTCGCCCATCTGCTGCATTTCCTTCTCGGCCTGGGCGATGGCTGCGGTCAGCTGACGGCTGGCCTGCGGCTGCGAAGTGCTGGAGCCGGACGCACTCGGCAGCGCGACCAAAGCGTTACGCACGGCAGCGCCGATGGCCTGTGGGTCTCCGCCCGCGGCCTCGATGAGGGAGCGCACCACGCCGTTTTCCTGACGCAGCAACGCATCCATGACGTGCAGGGTCTCGACCTGCGCGTTTCCTGCGGCGGACGCACTCTGAATCGCGTCGCCGACGGCTTCTTGGGCCATAGTGGTGAACTTCTGTTCCATATCGTATTCCTCCATGTCATGCGTTCCGCTGCGTCTCGTCTTGAGGTTTCGCACGCCCTGCGAGCGCCGTAGCAGACCGCAATGTGTCGTTATCTGATATGCTCAACCGACCTGACGCCTATTCTATTCCCAAAAGTTGAGTGTAAGTGACTCAAGTTTTGGAACCCGCGCAGGTTTTCGAGTGAGGAAGGTTAGAGACGGCGCCAGAAATGGTTGAAATTGGTCTGTTTTGGGGTTGACCACTCTCAGTCCGCTTCCGCGGACAGCTCTTACCAGCGGGAGCAAGCCTAGACGGGCGTCCACAATATGCGCCGGGAGGCGAAATATGCCCCGCGACACTCCTATACTCGCACTCGGTTTGTTGTGCGCTTGAACCGCTCCCCGACTACTGCGGCTAGCGCGTTGTGGGATAAGAGAAGAACATGATTTTCCAAGCCGGTTCGCTACTGCTCGTTATTATCGGCGCCTACGCACTCAAGCACGTCCATATTTTCGACGAACGCGATTACAGGGTTGTTCAAGGACTGGTGTTCAACCTCACGCTGCCGTGCGCGATTATCCTGTCGTTCGCCACTAACAAGCACGATATGCGCATGCTGTGGATTGTGCTGTTCGGCTTCTTCGCCTGCGCGGTTCCGCTGTTCATCGTGTATATCGGATCGCGTGGCGACGAGAAGAACTACCGCGCCTTCCAAATGCTCAACGCCTCGGGACTGAATCTCGGCGCGTTCTGCCTGCCGGTGGTGCAGACCTTTATGGGCGCATCCGCTGGCTTGCCGATCATCATGCTCGATATCGGCAACGCCACCGTGGCCACGGCAGGTTCACTGACCATCACGCGCACGCTGCTGCATATGGACGAGAACTTCAAATCGCTGCCGCTTATCCTGCGCCTGCGCAACATTGCCCGTGATTTTCTGAGTTCGATTTCGTTCGACATCTACATGCTGATGCTGGTGTTCATGTTCCTGCACATCACGATTCCGCAGCCTATCGTCACAATCATTACGCCATTTGCCAACGCGAACGCTTTCTGCGCCATGGCGATGATCGGCTCATGATGGAGATTCCAGACAACCGTAAAGACAAGGTGGAGCTGGGCAAGGTAATCGCCTGGCGTATGGTGTTCGGCGCAATTATCGCCGTAGCGGCATGGTTCCTGCTGCCGTTTGACATGAGAATCCGCGAAATCATCGTGCTGGGCTCCTTTGCCCCAATCACGATTTTCTCGACCAAGTTCACCGATTCGTTGACCGGCAATGCCAAGCTCGCCGGCTTCTCATTAACAGTGACGGCCATCATCAGCTTGGTGGTGATGACCGTCTTGCACGCGCTTCTACCGGGAGCGTAAGGTGCGTTCTTGGCCCCCTCTCCGAGGGGACGCCAAGAACGCA
>ENA-OQJX01000195-OQJX01000195.1-human-gut-metagenome-genome-assembly--contig:-NODE-195-length-40334-cov-2.780312_pt1 | contig 40334 bp, 36 predicted proteins | sample MGYA00242615_ERZ504782 | MGnify/ENA primary metagenome ERZ504782 (study PRJEB26092, sample SAMD00036354) | human gut metagenome | host: Homo sapiens | study: EMG produced TPA metagenomics assembly of... | reverse complement strand
TCTATTATTCAAATGCTCTTCCCATTGGATTTGTAGTTTTATAATGGTTATTTTATTATTATCTTAGTTTTGCACCTAGTTTGTTTTCCAGGTTAGCAATCAGTTTGGACATGATCTTGTCAATCTGTTTGTCGTTCAGTGTTGCGCTTTCATCCTGTAACAAGAAGCTCACTGCATAACTTTTTTTATCCGGTTCCAGATTCTTGCCTTCATAAACATCAAACAATTCTACTTCTTTCAGCAGTTTCTTTTCAGTCTCATAGGCTATTTTTTCGATTTCTGCAAACTGTATGTTCTTGTCAATCAACAAAGCCAAGTCACGTTTCACAGCCGGGAACTTGGAAAGTTCTTTAAAGTTGACTTTAGCCGACTTGATGGCTTTCATCAGTTCTTTCCAGTTGATTTCTGCATAATATACCTCATTGTCTATATCGAATGCTTTTTGAATCTTCTTGTTGATGATGCCGAAGGTGGCCAATAACTTGCCGCCACGTGTGTGTACGCTGATGGCTGTTGAATAGATATCGTTGGTCAGGTTACCGAATACCACGTTGCCGAAATTCAATCCCAAACGGGTAAAGATGTTCAGCACGTATGCTTTTAATTCGTAAACACTGCTGTTTTCATCGGGATGGACCCATGAATTGCTGACGCGTTTGCCGGTTACCCACAATCCTAAATGATATTCTTCAGCATAAGCCGCAAGCACTTTTTCCGGGTTTTTCTTTTCTGCGTTATAAAAATAACAGTTACCGAATTCAAAGAATTTCAAATCGGCGTTCTTGCGATTGGCATTGTGCTGGATGCTTTCCAAACCACCGAATAATAAAGTTTGACGCATCACGTTCAAATCGTTACTCAATGGGTTCATCAAGTAAACCAAATTTTCGTTCTTGTATGTTTCCAACCCTTCGTAATAGGAAGCGGCGGTCAGTGAATTGTTCAGTATTTCATTGAAACCACAACCTACCAGTTGCTCTGAAATCAGATTTTGTAATTTCTGGGAGTAATCCACTTCACCTTTGGTGGTCAGGCTGGATTTCAAGGTAGTAGGAATCTCCACATTATTATATCCGTAGATACGGAGAATGTCTTCTACTACATCGCAATCACGTTGCACATCCACACGATAGGGGGGAACTTGTAAAGTCAAGCCTCCGGGTGTTTCGTTCACAATCTTCATTTCAAGACTGGTGACAATGCTCTTTATGGTTTCCACCGGTATGGTTTTTCCTATCAGTGAGTGGACTTTCTCATAATTCAGCTCTACTGTGAAATCGGCTATCGGGGCAGGGTAGTTGTCTTTAATTTCAGAAGAAATAGTACCTCCTGCCAGTTCTTGAACCAGTAAAGCCGCTTCTTTCAATGCATAAATAGTTCCGTTGGGGTCAATACCACGTTCAAAACGGAAAGAAGAGTCCGTACTCAATCCATGGCGACGGGCTGTTTTACGTACCAAGTCGGGTTGAAATAAGCGCTTTCCAAAAATACATCTACTGTCTGCTCGGTTGTTCCCGAATCCAGACCACCGAATACACCGGCAATGCACATCGGTTCTTCTGTGTTGCATATCATCAGGTCCTTGTCGGATAATTTGCGTTCCACTTCGTCCAAAGTAACGAATGTAGTACCTTCGGCAACAGTCTTCACTACAATCTTCCCACCTTTAATCTTATCTGCATCAAAACAGTGCAGGGGCTGGCCGTATGCGTGAAGGATGTAGTTGGTGATATCCACGATATTATTGATAGGACGTACTCCGATCAGGCGTAATTTGTTTTGCAGCCATTCGGGACTCTCTTTTACAGTTACCCCTTTTATGGAAACTCCGGCATAACGCGGACATGCTTCCGTATTCTCTACTTCAATGGCGATGTCCATATCATGGTTATCCACTTTAAACGCTTCTACAGACGGACGTTTTAAAGTGGCTTGTTTGCCGTTTTGAATCAGGTAGGCATACAGATCTCGGGCCACGCCGTAATGTGAGCAGGCGTCCGCACGGTTCGGGGTGATATCCACTTCCAGTACGTATTCGCTTTTAATATTGAAATAATCTTTAGCGGGAGTACCCGGAACAGCATCCGCCGGCAATACGATGATACCTTCGTGGCTGTTTCCGATACCGATTTCGTCTTCGGCACAGATCATACCCATAGATTCAACTCCGCGGAGCTTTGATTTCTTGATGGTAAAACATTCTTCGCCATCGTATAGTTTGGTGCCCAATGTGGCAACCACCACTTTCTGTCCGGCAGCTACGTTAGCAGCTCCACAGACAATCTGTACCGGTTCGCCTTGTCCCAAATTCACAGTAGTAACATGCATGTGGTCTGAATTGGATGAGGTTCGCAAGTCAGCACTTCGCCGATGACAATACCTTCCAGACCACCTTTAATTGTTTGGACTTCTTCTACGCCTCCGGTTTCCAAACCGATGGAAGTCAGCGCTTCGGCCACTTCATCCGGTGTCAAATCGAAGTTGACGTATTCTTTCAGCCAATTATAAGAGATATTCATATATGATATTTTTATGTATTTCAAAATGACCTGCAAATTTAGTAATTATTTTCTTTTATCCTGTTATTTATCCATCACAGATTACTCAGATTAACACAGATTTTTCTTTGAGGGAAATAATCCGTGTTAATTCTGTGAGGGATAAATAAATGTCAGAACGGTAAAGGTCCTTCGGGAATAGGGGTTCCGAACGGATTATTGTCGGCAGGTGCGGCATCAGGAGATGGGGGAGGTACATTGTTGCCGCCACCGTTCATTTTGGAACGGATAATACCCGGCGCCTCACCCGGCATAGGCACGATAACATCATCGTCCGGATTCTGGAAGCGGGCGAATTCGCCACGGAAACGCAGCAGTACATCACCTACGGCACCGTTACGGTGCTTGGCGATAATGATTTCTGCCATACCGTGCAGGTCGTTCCCTTTTTCATCCGAGTAGATTTTATAGTATTCCGGGCGGTGGATAAAGCATACCATATCGGCATCCTGCTCAATAGCTCCGGATTCACGGAGGTCACTGAGCTGGGGACGTTTTCCGTCAATACCCTCACGACTTTCCACACCACGGTTCAGCTGGCTCAGTGCGATGATGGGGATGTTCAGTTCTTTGGCTAACCCCTTCAGTGAACGTGAAATGGTACTGACCTCTTCCTGACGGCTGCCGAATGACATTCCGCTGGCATTCATTAACTGAAGGTAGTCAATGATAATAATTTTTACTCCATGTTCGCGTACAAGCCGTCGTGCTTTGGTGCGTAATTCAAAGACGGACAAGGATGGTGTGTCATCCACATACATCGGTGCATCGTATAATTCTTTTATTTTATAATCCAGTTGTCCCCATTCATACGGAGCCAACTGGCCACTCTTGATTTTCTCACCCGGAATTTCGCACACGTTGACAATCATACGGTTGACCAACTGTACGTTGGACATTTCAAGAGAGAACAAAGCCACAGGGATTTTCGCATTTACCGCCATGTTCTTTGCCATGGAAAGCACAAAAGCCGTTTTACCCATAGCGGGACGGGCGGCAATAATCACCAGGTCGGAATTTTGCCAGCCCGAGGTCATTTTGTCCAATGCATGGAAACCGCTTTCCAGACCACTCAGCCGTCCGTTCGTGCCGCCGCTTTTTGAAGCATCTCATACGCTTCCTGAATGACAGGGTTGATTTGCGTATAATCCTTCTTCATGTTCTGCTGCGAGATTTCGAACAGTTTTCCTTCCGCCTCCTGCATCAGGTCGTCCACGTCTTGGGTCTCGTCGAAAGCTTTTGTCTGGATGTTGCTGGTAAAGGTAATCAGTTCGCGTGCAAGAAACTTCTGCGCATGATACGTGCGTGATATTCTATGTGTGCGGAAGAGGCTACCTTGCCGCTCAGTTGTGTTATATAAAAAGGACCGCCTGCATCTTCCAGTTCACCGGTGCTGCGTAATTGTTCGGCCACAGTCAAGATATCGACAGGTTGCTGGCGTAAAGCCAATGAGGTAATAGCCGAATAAATAAGTTGGTGACGGCGTTCATAAAAAGATTCGGGACGAAGAATCTCACTTACTAATGAGTAAGCATCTTTTTCTATCATTAAAGCTCCCAATACAGCTTCCTCCAGCTCAGGTGCCTGGGGCTGTAAATGTCCGTATTCGTCAACAGGCTTTGCTTTCGAAGTTTTGGGAGTACGTGTCATTTTTCTCGTTTCTGCCATTGTCATCTGTTTAAAGTAGGGCAAAGATAGAACTTTTTGCTGAGTTGGGCACTCGTCCATTCCCAAAAATAATAAAAGAAATATGAACCTGAATCTACAGAGAAATGAACAATCTGGACAGTAAATGGTTTTTTTATATGGTAAAATGAAAAGTTTGTTCTATATTTGGCGCTCTGTCCGGATAAAAGGTGGCGTGCATCTTTGTAGAACGGGCAACAATCTAACGAAACACACTAAAAATAACTATTTAAAGAACAGAATATGATTACATTTCCTAATGCAAAGATTAATTTGGGACTTAATATTGTAGAAAAGCGCCCGGATGGATACCACAATCTGGAAACCATATTTTATCCGATAAACCTGCAAGACGCTCTGGAAGTGACGCGGCGGGAAAACAATGACAAAGAATACACTTTACACATAAGCGGATCTCCTTTGGAGGGTGAACCCGAAGATAATCTGGTAGTAAAAGCCTACAAGTTATTAAAAAAAGACTATCCCGGACTGTTGCCGGTAGATATACACATGTACAAGCATATACCGGCGGGTGCCGGACTAGGTGGCGGATCATCAGATGCCGCTTGTATGATAAAGCTTCTGAATGATAAATTTTCATTGGGACTCAGTACGGAACGGATGGAGGAATATGCGGTAAAACTAGGGGCAGACTGTGCTTTTTTCATTCGGAACAAACCTGTTTTCGCTACCGGAATAGGGAATCTGTTCGAGCCTGTGGAATTGTCATTAAAGGGATACCACATAATTTTGATTAAACCTGATATCTTTGTGTCCACCCGGGATGCGTTTGCCGAAATAAAGCCTGTGCGTCCGGCTGTTTCTTTGAAAGAAATTGTAAAGCAACCTATGGAAACATGGAAAAACAGTATGAAGAATGATTTTGAAGATAGTGTCTTCAAAAAGTTCCCTGAGATTGCTGCTATAAAAGATGAATTGTATGATTTGGGGGCAGTGTATGCCGCATGAGTGGCTCGGGGTCTTCCGTCTATGGTATTTTCAAAGCACCGATAGAGAATGTGGAAGATAAATTCTGTGGATGCTTTTGCAGACAGAGAGCGTTGGAATAGTGTGGCAGATCAGTGGTTAGTGATTAGTGGACTGCGCTGTCATGCCGCAGGTATTAACCACTAACCACTATAGTCTATCTTTTACATAGTGCCTTGAAATCACAATAGGTACATTTTTCTATGATTTCTGTTTGGGTAAATGATTTTTCCGGATTAAATATCTCTTCTAATAATCCTTGAAGTCGTTCACGATATTCTTTTTCATATTTACTGAAATCTTCCACAGCCTCTTTGGGCTTTCGTGCTCGCCCATTTGTATAACGGGAGAATAGGTTTCTGTAGCGGCCCGATGAATATAGAGAAGGGCCGGAGCTATCTTCATCGTTGGTTGCTTGCGGCACATGATGGCGGCATACAGGAACGTTTGGAATACATAGTTGGAACGTTTCTTGTCTGGAATAAACAGAGATTCCACATGGGGTGGGGTGTCTGCATCACCGCCTGTCTTGTAGTCCACAATACGAAGTGTGCCATCCTTGCTGTCCATACGGTCAATAATTCCTCCGATACGTGATTTTATGACTCCTTTGGGTGTTTGTATGTCGATGGGTTCATCCACTTCCATTTCCGATGCAATAAAAGTGAAGGGAGCGTAACGTAAATCATTTTGTAAAAGTTGTTTTAAATATCTTGCAATAACGGCAGAGTTGATAAGTTGTACGCCGTTATATTCCGGTTTTTCGTTTTGCGGAACATTAAAGAATAATTTTTTGAATGCTGTATCCACATAATCTTGCAGCTTCACTTCATTGCGTAGCAACGTTTCCAATGCTTCCTTATTAATGACTTTGCCATGAGTGGTCAGGTCTTTATAAATATGTTCGGCTGCGTAATGGAAAATACTTCCGAATGTGGCGGAATCTATTTCTGCACTCACTTCATGCGGGGCGGAGAGGCGGTACATACCTATAATAAAATTTTAAAGGACAATCCAGATAATAATTCAAGGCTGATGGAGAAAATTTTGCTTTGGGATTGGCACGGACATCAAACAGACTTTGCATCTGGCGCATGACATCCGGGGTCTTTTCTACAGTGATAGACGAGGTGCCTTGGGGGGACTGTCCGGCCTCCAGAAACTGACGTGTGATGGGGTGAGGCCATTCAATAAGGAATTGCAGCATGAAACGCTCCATTCGCCGCGGTTCAGTCCGTCCGAACTGGTATTGTAAATTAAGGTAATCCTTTCTGCCCGTTGCAGCAGACGATAGAAATAGTATGCATATACGGCAATCTTATGCTCTATAGTAGTCATTCCGAAAGCTTTGCGCAGGTTGTAAGGAATAAAGGAAGAGTCTCCTCCCGATTTGGGAAGCTGCCCTTCATTGACCGATAGTAATACCAAGTGGCGGAAATCCAGGTTACGTGTTTCCAATACCCCCATGACCTGCATACCAATGGCCGGTTCGCCGTGGAATGGAATATTAGTCGTTGATAAGACCTTGACCAGCAATCGCCGGAATGTTTCGCTTTGTACGGTTAATTCATCTTCTTCTATCAGTGTGCGGAACCGGTTGATGGTGGTATAGGCTTTGAAAAGCGATTCCCGATAAAGTTGGTTGAATGCATCTGTGTCCTCGGTACCGGAAGTGTTTGCCTGGTAAATGCTTGCCACTTGCTGCAAAGTTTCGGACAGGCGTATGCACAGATTCAGGTTTCCGGAAAGCGGAGTGAAAAGCCGGGTCAGGAATTCATCTTTGCCCAATTCGCCGGGTAACGGATAGAAACGGTTGTTTCGGGTCAGTTCTTTCTCCAACAATTCGGCTTGACCGGTGAGTTGGCGGGTATAGGGGTGTTTTAACAGTGTAACAACTGATTGAAACGTGTAGCGGCCGCTTTTGAAATTAAATCCGTGGGTATGCAACTCCAGTAAGGCGATGAGGAAACTATATACAGGAGTTTGCGATAACGGAAATCCCATGGTGATATTGACATGTTTTACTTCTGCCGGCAATGAATGGAGGACCGGTTGAAGCAATGCTTCGTTACACAATACGACTGCGGTTTCCTTTTCCGGTGTAGTCAGATTGTTTCGTATCCATTGAGGCAGGTAACGGGCTTGTGCATTTTCAGTGGAAGATGCGATGTAGTGTACCTCTTTAGGTTTCGAGAGATTTTTGAATAACTCACCGGACAAAGGAGAAGGAAAGTCGCGTAAGTTCCGGCGGATAAACTCTCCGGCTTCATGGGTGACGGCTTGTCTGTTTTCCTTCATATAAAATTCGTCGTAATCCCAATAAAAAACAGCTTTTCCGGCATCTTTCAATTGGGTGAACAACGTATGTTCCACTTTGTTCAGCACATTAAATCCTACAAAAATATATTTCTCGTATGGAAGTTTGTCCACATCCAGATGCTCTATGACGTGACGGTACATCATTCCTTCGTAGGCAATGTTTTGAGAAACTAAGGATTCACGGAACCCTTTGTAGATGTTCCCCAATACGTTCCATAAAGAGATAAACCGTTCTTTCAGCGCTGTTCTCCGTTCGATGGAGAAGTTCTGGAAGAACTGCCGGATAGCTTCTTCCTGCTCATCATCAATGAAGGTGTAGTCGTCCATTATGTTGCGCAGATCCTGTAAATTGGAAAACAGTTTGTCGGTATCCACTCTATTTTTGTCGGCATCGTCAAAATCACTGATCAGCATTTCTCCCCAAAAATAGAAATCATCCAGTGTTTCCGTACTTTGAGTTTCCCGTCGGAATATCTTATAAAGTTCGCATACCAGTTTTACCGGATCACCCACTTCCCATGGAGAAAGACTACGGAACAATTCGCTGATGCTGACGTATGCGGGCGACCAAATAGGTGAGTCCGATTCTTGGGCGAGATACTCATTAAAGAAAAGTCCGGCACGTTTGTTAGGAAAAACCACGGCTGTATGTGCCAGGTTTCCTTCCGTATGTTTATATAAATCGGCTGCTACCAGTTTCAAAAAGCTTTCCATTATTCTATTTCCTCCAGTTCGTTGTTAAATACATACCATAAATAGCCACGGATATGCTCATATCCCATGTCTGATAATAAATCCATATATTCTTTCACCTGCTTGTTGTAAGCCTTCCGCTTTTTACCGAATTTAAAGTCCACCACAATCACCTCCCCGTCTTTCATCATCACGCGGTCCGGACGGCGGGTTTGCAGGACTCCTTTTTCCCGATAAATAATGGCACACTCATTGTATAGTTCCCAGCGGCCCGAATACCATTCTTTGACCAGCGGATGCCTCAAAGCCCATTCGGTGAGTTTTCGTATTTGTTCCTCTTGTTGTGCCGACTCTATGATTCCTTCGAAACGCAGGCGTTCTATGGCGGGAGGCACATCGTCCGTGGTACGGATTACGGAGAATAGATTATGCAACAACTGTCCTTGCCGGATGTATTTGTCTTTCGTTTCCTCTTCTCCCCGGATAAATTCGGCAGAACGGTTGGACTGTTTGAATTCGATGTTGGTTTCCAGCGTTTCCAGATGGATAGGCAAACGTCGGGCTACAGTCAGCAGCTTGTTGCCGGACACTTGTTTTTCCTCTTCGTGAGATGAGAGATAGAGCGTTCCCAGTTCGTATATTTCTTCTCCGGTGGCATAGCTCTTTCCGGTCATGTCGGATAAGGCATTTCCTAACAATTCGGATACCGTTCCTTTCTGTTCCGCCTTTCCATATATAATCAAGTTCTTTTTGGCACGGGTAAATGCCACATAAAGCAGGTTCAGATTATCCACCCATAATTGCAAGCGTTCATTCAGGAACTCTTCCCGATAAATGGATTGCTGCATGGCTGTGGAATAGTTGATGGGAACAATGTCAAGATCGCTAAACGGAGCTTGCCGGGGAGCACACCATACCAGATGGTTGTAAGTCTCATTCTCCATTTTCCAGTCGCAGAAGGGTAGCAGTACGGTATGGTATTCCAAGCCTTTGGACTTGTGGATGGAGAGAATGCGAATTCCTTCCACCTCGCCGGAAGGGATGGTCTTGCTACCTAGTTTTTCTTCCCAGTAGGTGATAAAAGCGGATAATTCGGAAGAATTGCTTTGCAAATATTCCGTCACGGCATCAAAGAAGGCGCACAGATAGGCATCCTGTTGTTTGATGCAGGACATCTGAAACAGATTGAAAAGTTTTTCCATCAGTTCATACAGTGGCATGAGGCGAAGCTGTTCCGCTTCTTTTATGAAATCGAATGGCAGATAATCATCTATTTCGTTCAGCAATAGAGTGTTGAGATCTATTCCTTTATGTAATACTTCATTCTGATAAGCAGCAGCCAGTTGCGCTTTGGCAATCCGGTTTCCGGGTTGTGACAAGTAGCGCAGGCTATCCATTATCATACATACCGCCAGTGAGGCATCCAGTCGGAATGCCTCATCGGATACGATTTTGTAAGAGGTGTTCTTGTCGAAGTAATCGGCTATTAAAGGAATGCTTCTGTTCTTGCGCACCAGGATGGCAATATCTTTCAGTTGCACGCCCTGCGCCACAAGTAGCTCCACTTCTTCTCCTAGGTGGTACAGGGTGTTTTCCATATAGGTCATGTCTTCCGTATCCGATAGAAATTCCACTTTGACATACCCTTTTCCGGGATCTTTGTATGTTTCCTGACACACGTCGTTGTAGGCTTCCTTCAGTTCCTTGCATTCCTTTTTTTGTTCTTCCTTATAAATGTTGTTCAACACCTCGCAGGCGGCTGTAAACACTTCGTTGTTGAAGTGAATGATGTTTGCAGCGCTCCGGCGGTTGGTGGTCAGTGTCTTTACTTTGACGGGAAAGGCTTCGATGTTTGTTTTCAGTCCGTTCAGTATGCCCCAGTCACCGTTTCTCCAGCGGTAGATGGATTGTTTCACGTCTCCTACAATCAAGCTGTCTGCTCCCTGAGACAAACCTTCGAGCAGCAACAGACGGAAATTGTCCCATTGCATACGCGAAGTATCCTGAAATTCATCAATCATTACGTTGCGTATGGTTGTTCCTATCTTTTCGAATACAAACGAGGAATCTCCTTCTTTTACCAGGTTATGAAGCAACGCGTTGGTATCCGACAGCAGGAAGCGATTGTTCTCATGGTTCAATTCGCGTACCTCTTCGTCTATATTGGCCAGCAGACGGATATTGTTTACGTGGCGCAGGGAGAGTTGGCAGGAATTGGCCAGCATATTGTTCCGGCTTCTATATTTTTCCGATTCATTCAGCAGGGGAATCAGTTCTTTTTCTGCCAGACCTAGGATAGCGTTGCGTATGGGGGAGGTTTTTTTCACCCATTCGTCGGGGCAGTCCAGACATTTTTCCACTGTTACATTGCGGACGCTGTCATCCAGTTTGCCCGATTGTAGTTTATTAAAATAGCCGGCTATACCTCGGGAACCGTTTTTCAAATCTTCTACTTTCACCCCGTTTGTATCCAATATTCCGAAGAATTGGTCGGCAAATCCTTTCATTTGTTCCTGCACCTCTTCCAAAATGGCTTGCAGCGTCTTGCGGTAATTCTTGATACAGTCTTTGTCCCGTAATTTTTCCCGTAGCCCATTTCCTTTTTCTATATATCCTTCATCGAAGATGTTTCGTCCGAAATTCTTTATCTCACCGGAAACATTCCACCTCTTGTCATCGGCAATTCTTTCTTCTATATATTCCAACAGCCAATAGAGTACGGGAGATTGTCGGTCCAGCTTTTCTATCATGGAGTCCACGGCATCACTCAGTACCTCCATATTGTTCAGTTCGATATTCAGATTGGCACCCAATTCCAGCTCCCGTGCCAAATTGCGCATCACCGACTGGAAGAATGAGTCAATGGTTTCCACCCGGAAGCGGCTGTAATCGTGTATCATGTAGTGCAGTGCCGTACCGGCGGCTGTCCTTATGTCTTCTGGGGGCATTTCCAGTTCTTCTGTGATTTTCTGTAAATAGGGATCAGAATCCTTATCCTTTATCCATATTCCGTATAGCTGGCTCAGAATCCGCTCTTTCATTTCGGTAGTGGCCTTGTTGGTAAAAGTCACAGCCAGTATATTACGGTATGCCCGTGGGTTCTGTATCAGCAGCTTTATATATTCCACGGCCAGTGTGAATGTTTTTCCCGAACCGGCAGAGGCTTTATAAACTAATAATTCAGGAGAATGTTTCATTTTAAATAATTTGCTAATTTGCTAATGGCTGCGCTGTGTACCGGATGGTAATTGGCTGACACATTAGCACATTTTTATTTTTAATTAAAAACCAGTACAAAAACAGTGGCCTGTCCCTTTTCCTTGTAAGGCAGCAGGGTCAGTGTGCCACCGCTCAGCCTCATGATTTGTTTGCTTAGACTCAGTCCGATGCCACTTCCTTCCTCTTTGGTCGTGAAGAAAGGTACAAAAATTTGTCCGGCTGCATCGGGAGGAATAGCGGGGCCGTTGTTGGCTATCTCTATACGGATACTTTCTTGCGGATCACAATAAGCTTTCAAGGTGATTTTTCCGTCGGGAGCATTACCTATGGCTTGAATCGCATTTTTCAGCAGATTCGTAACCACTTGGGCTATCAGGTTCTCGTCGGCAAAGACTATCAGGTCTTCCCGGGCTTCGAGGATGGAAAGAGTGATGTTGGGGCATGGATGCTGGTGCTGTGCCAGTCGGATCATCCGTTCCAGGAAAGGACGGACATAGAACAGCGATGGTTCAGGTGATGGCAGTCGTGTCAGTTTGCGATAAGACATGACAAAATTTATCAATCCTTTACCTGTAGAGTGAATCGTTTCCAGCCCTTGTTTCATTTCTTCATTTTCTGCTCCGGGAAGAGCCAGTAGTGTTTCGCTGAGGGAAGTCACCGGAGTGAGTGAATTCATTATTTCATGAGTCAGTACGCGGGTGAGGCGTATCCATGAATCTATTTCCCGTTCATCCAGCTCCCGATTGATATCACTCAAGGCAATAATGCGGAGTTCCTCGTCTTTGATACGGATGCCGGACACCCGTAAGGCAAGATGTACTGTTCCCCGTTCTGTGTTGAACTGAATTTGCAGCTTGTCACCCGGAACTGCTTTTTCCAAAGCAATCATCAGTTCATCCGAGATGCGAGAGAGTTGTTTGACATGAGTCAAAACATCCAGCCCCAACAGATTCATGGCCTCTTTATTCTTTTGATAAACGGAGCCTTTGCTGTTCAGCACCACAATGCCGGTTTCTACAAAGTCCATGATGAGCTCATAATACTTCTCTCGTTGTGCCGTTTCCTGTTTTACATTGTACAAAATACGTGCGATGCGGTTCAGCATGACATTGACCATGGAAGAATCGCCAGGGGAGGCATGTTCATAAAAACGAACAGCGGGGTCGTCGTTTTCGATGGCGTCGAGCAGAAAGGCTATCTTCCGGGTATTAAAAGTGTACAGGCGGTAAAACCAGCCTATGGAAACAAGGAATGAAGGTACGGCTATGCATAGCCACAGCCAATTGCGCTGCTGGATTAGTAAGGTGCAGGCAATACCTAGGAACAGTACAGTGAAAAAACGGAAGAAGAATTGTTTCACAGCTTGATTATTTATTGTTTCGTTGATGCTTCTTTAGAGTCTGTTTAAAATTTGATTGTAGTGAGGAAGGACATGAGAAAATGGTCATAATCCGAATTTTTTCATCTTGTTATAAAGCGTCTGACGGGTAATTCCCAACTGTGCCGCTACAGCCGAGAGGTTTCCGTTGCATTTCTCTATCGCCTTCTGAATCATTTGCAATTCCATCTCCTCCAGATTGAGACACTTGTTTCTGTCGCAGGAGCCGCTACTTTTCGGGGGAAATGAAAATGTTCCTCACTCAATATACCATCTTCATTGATAATGACCGCTTTCTCTACGGCATGTTCCAATTCGCGTATGTTTCCATACCACGGATATGTCCGTAACTTTTCTTGCGCACCGGTAGAAAGAAGGATATTTCCTTTGTCATATTGTTTGCAGAACCGGTCTATAAAGCGTTGGGCCAAAGGGATAATATCTTCTTTGCGTTCCCGCAGAGGGGGAATCTCGATGTGGATGGTATTGATGCGGTAAAGCAAATCCTCGCGGAATTTGCCTTTGGCCACCATCTCTTCCAAATCACAATTGGTGGCGCAAATCAAACGTATGTTGACAGGTATCGGTTCGTTGCTTCCTACTCGCACCACGCTTCGGCTTTGAATGGCGGTGAGTAGTTTGGATTGCAGGTGATAGGGCAGGTTGCCTATTTCGTCCAGAAACAAAGTCCCTTCATGGGCGGCTTCGAATTTACCTGCACGGTCGGTATGGGCATCGGTAAACGAGCCTTTTTTATGGCCGAACAGTTCGCTTTCGAACAGGGATTCGGTAATGGCACCCATATCCACCGTTATCATATCCCGTCGGTATCGGGCAGACAAAGCGTGTATTTCCCGTGCCAGCATTTCTTTTTCTGTGCCGTTCTCTCCTGTAATCAGAATATTGGCATCCGTTTGCGCCACTTTCTCTATCAGCGTCCGCAGTTGCTTCATGGCATTGCTTTCTCCCCAATACATAGAAGATACGGTTTTAGGGACTTCCGCTCTCTTCTTGTTCTTGGAGGAATTGCGGCAGGCAGACAGCAAGGTTTCTATCAGCCGGGCATTGTCCCAAGGCTTGACGATGAAGTCTGTTGCTCCTTCCTTGATGCCGCGCACTGCCAGGTCTATGTCAGCATAGGCTGTGAAAAGTACTACGGGCAGGGAGGGGTGTATTTTCTTTATCTCGTGTAACCAGTACAGACCTTCATTCCCGGTATTCAGTCCGCTGCTGAAATTCATATCCAGCAGCACTACTTGCGCGTTTTCTTCACGTAGCGCAGCGGGCAGTGTGATGGGTGAGGGCAGTGTGACGATATGTTCGAAATGATTTTTCAGCAATAGCTTTACTGCCGACAGCACTCCTTTGTTATCATCTACTACTATGATGGTTCCTTGTTTGCTCATAAATATCTTCTGTTCTTTTTCAGAAGAACAAAGATAACAATTTTCTCTCGTCAATCTTTTCTTTCAGAGAAAACTTTTCAAGTTCATGAATTGTTCTATTATAAAATAGCATTTCAAATGAAGACATTTATATTAAGCATAATTGTAACCATGATCACATCGGTAGCTGGTGCACAGCAAAAAAGTTTTTATGACTTTACGGTCAAGGCTATTGACGGGAAGGACTTGCCACTTTCCACGTTCAAAGGTAAGAAAGTATTGGTAGTCAATGTGGCATCTAAATGCGGTTTCACTCCCCAGTACGCCAAGTTGGAGGAATTGTATGAGAAATATGGAAAAGATGATTTTGTCGTTATCGGATTTCCTGCCAATAATTTCCTACATCAGGAACCCGGAACGAATGAAGAAATCAAGGAGTTTTGTACGTTGAATTATGGAGTTACTTTTCCTATGATGGCTAAAATATCTGTAAAGGGGAAAGATATAGCTCCCCTTTATCAATGGCTTACGCATAAAAGTGAAAACGGGGTTTCGGATGCTAAGATAGGGTGGAACTTTCATAAGTTTCTGATTGATGAAAATGGTAGATGGGTTGCCTCAATCGGCTCTACTACTAGTCCGCTTTCACAAGAAATTGTAGAATGGATTGAAGAATAAAATGACCAAAAGATAAATAATGCCATATTGTTATTGCACCAGCTTTCCGTTTTTCAGTTCCGACATCAGTTGACATTTAAAGAAACATCACTAAAAATAGCGGAATATATTTTCGTCCTATTTATTAAATTGCTATCTTTGCCACGTTTTCCACGCCGGTACTTCCGCAAGGAAGTTAGGGAGGTGGGAAATATACATATATAGAAAAGACGTTTACTTGACGTTTTGTTCTTGGCTCTACAGAACTTCGCAAATTCTAAAATCCAGCCAAAACAAAGCAACAGTAGGTGTCTGCGGGGTATGTTTATATCCTTGGTGCGCCTTTGCCGGTCAAAGGTGCATTCAAGTGTCATTATACATATCGGCGTGGGCTTCTGCGTTGCTCGTTCAGACTGGATTGGGCAATGCGAAGGCCTTGTAGGGCGGGACGAGTAACAGGTACAGATTCCCGCGCTTGAACCGAATATTGCAAAATATCAATCTGATTATCAAATATTAACATCGGAAATCGTATGATAATGATACCATATAGTTCCCGATATTTGTGAGGATTAGCCTATTCTTTCTTGTGCAACCTCAATGGCTTTTCGCTTTAATTCGTCTTCATCTTCTATAGCATCCAATACTTTGTCTGCCAGCCATAGTGTAAGAAGTTCATTTTTATCAATATTGAAATACTCAGCTAATTGTATTACTTGTGTCCGTTTGGCATATCTATCGCCACGCTCTATTTTGCTAAACATTGGAGTGTCTATATCAAGCAAAGCTGCCAATTGCCTTTGTAGCACACCGTGTTCTTCTCTCAACTCTTTTATTTTGTCTCCTAATAACATGGTCTTTATTCTTTTCAGTTCAGTATGTATTTTCGTCGAAATTCGATGGATTTAAACATTTTTGACGGAATAGGCTGTCATTATCCGCTATAATATGACGGAATCCGTTATAAATTCCGCTATAATTAGCGAAAACCGCTATATCTGTTGTGGTTATTCTTTCAAGAACCAAGTTCGCCCATTAGCAAAAATAAGTTTATCTACACTTAGAGCATTAAGAATGTCTCCTAATATCCTCAATTGCTGTTCCCGTGTTTTAGCTTGCGGCATTACATCTTTGATGTATTCGTAGATGCCATCACGTTTGGCGCCATCTGATCCTGCATTCTTAAGATATTGCAAAACCATTTGTTTAATTTTGTCCTTATCAAGTCCTTTTTGCTTGGTGTAACCTTGCAATTGACGAGTAGCTTTAGCAACTCCTAAAGAAATTGTATAATTGGGAGCATCGCCCTCAATAAGTCCCCTGTTCAGCAAGTCTTTTGCAACATCTTCATGTATGAATCTGCCTTTCTGTACAGCGTCGAGAGATATGCAATCCCATAATGACAGAGTGTTGTCGGTCTTCAATAAATCCGTATATCGCTTATTGATCTCGTTACCATATATGCGTACTACAACCTTCTTTTTCGCCGCATCAATCTCGTAGTCCGGCATCGGAAAGTGTCTGCGCCATTGTTCATTAAACATTTTCTTGATGCCACGACTTACGGTATCAATCATATTGAAGTCCACCATTGCCTTGCATAGGCATTCATTGCGGAAATAGGTCTGAGATTCCTCATTTCTCAAAGCATTTTCCAAAGTTCCGGGGATGAAAGTACCGGCGTTGGAATAATATAGATAGCCGGGATTCTCAACGAAATTGACACGCTGTTGCATCGTGTAATCTTGATGAGCAATACAGTTATGAAGTGCTTCGCGTATAGTGTAGTCATCATACTGCTTCATTGTATCTGGGAAAAGCGTACCACCAGGCATTTCACGCAAAGTCAGATTTTCAATCTTTGAGAGAATTTCATCTACTGTCAGTATGAATGGAACAGTGAAATGTTCGTAGTCAACCACATCTTGATTTGCATCCCTGCGTGTCCAGGTTACCTGAGCGACAACAGGGCGCAGTTTAAAGGCTGATTCGTATTTGCCTAACAATATGATAGCGGCACGAGTGATGCTTCCATTTCTTGTTAGTCCGCATTTGCCAAGAAATGTCTGAATATCCCAAGCATTTACCTCGGATTCGGGAATACGGCTATGTACCTTCTTAAACATTTTGCGGGCTTTAGCTATAGCAACTTCGTCAAGGTCATCTATCGTTGCATCAGGAACAATCTGTGCAGACCAATCTGTTTCACCAAATATTGGCTCATCAAGAATGACATTCATGCGTTCAGTGGTCAACTCTACAAGAGAATCTTCAATTCGCTGCCATGCTTTGTTATGAGCGTAAACAGGCAATTTGGGACGATGCTTGGGAATATGTATTACCCAAACTTTCTTGTTAGTGTCATCGGTAACAAACTCTTCAATATCGAGACCTTCTGTCGAAAGATTAACACATCGTTCCGTTAAACGAAGAATTGCCTTTTGCCAGTCATAATTATAGGTATCCGTCCCGACAATTTCCAAAGAACTGTCATGTACCCCTATCACTAAATGGCCTCCTTCCATATTGGCAATAGCGACACATATGAGATGACATCGTTTTTCTCATCCCCACAGAACGAGTTCTTCAAATTCTTGAATTCCTTCCATTCGCAACGAGCATTCTCTTGTGGATAGTTGCGAAGGAGATATTGTTGTAGTTCTGACTCTTGCATAATTACCCAATTATACTTTCACTTTCATCATTATGTTTCTCAGCATTTCGGATGACGCATTCTTTACTTGTATTGGCATAGCAGTAGACACAGAAATGACGACAAGTATTATACATGCCGATGTCCTTGCTGACCATACATCCACATACCTTACGTTGCCCTGTATCCTTTACATTACGCACCTTCTCTGGTATTGGTGGCAAATTACCAAACAAGTCTTTTTCTGGTAATTTCAATGTATGTAGATAATAGACAAGTTCCTTATCGTCAGCAAAAATGCGTTTCATCAATTCGCCATCAATGCAACGATTGTGTTCTATCCCGTATTTTTCAAGGTCAATATTTTCAGCACAAGTGGCGATTTCAACATCCCAACCATCTTTGTGCCAAGCTTCACGAATCTTTTGAAGACCTTCTACAATTTCTATTCGTTGAGCAAGGTTGGCTTCGGCATTCTCCACATTCTCCTTTGTAAAGAGCATACTTTCCTTAACAAGATTGTTTTGAACCTTGCGATATGCTTTTACATCAACGAAACTGAATACAAGCTTATTTGTGTAACCTTTCAGTTTATTTCCAATGCGCCAAATGCGCGTCAAGAGGTCACGAGGAGCAATGTTTGGCGTAATTATTAAAGGATCAAAACGCCAGATTACTTTCTCCTTACCAATCATATCAGAAAGTTTCTTGAATGTCTCAACTCTGTTTTCGACAGACGAAACATTAGGCTCAAAACCTTCTTTTACATAATCGTTGAGTGTAACCTGAAAGTAGTAGTGTATTCCTTTTTCGTCAAGCTCATGAAGGTATGGGAGAATCGGCTTTGGGTTTTTTGTCCAGAAAATCACCACCTTGCAGTTTTTGAACGAAATATACATTTTCTGCTGGTTGAACGGATTATACCAAGCACAATACCCTTTAGCCAAGCGGTTGAAGAACCACTTGGCATAAAAGGCAGGAATATCGGTTGAACGACTTGCAGAGACAATGACAGGAGCTGTAGCTTCTACTTGTTCACCTGTATCGTTCGTGATAATAATTTTACCTATTGGCATAACGATTAAATAAATCTTGCATTAACTGCTCAAAGTACTGTTTATTCTCATAAGTTCCCTCTACGATAGGAGATAACCACCTTTATCATAAAAACACCAATGCTTAAAATGATCAATGGTTGATCTATTATCTGTAGGGTTATCCAATGGATTAGAACAGTATTTACCACCAGGAGCATAACCTTTTTGAAATGTTATTACCTTTCTGGAAAGCGTTTCTCGCATTTTTATAGGTAGGTAGTTTCTTGAAAGGATAAAATAGTTAACATTTGCATCCTCTACAAATTTAGATGATGTTGGATGTATTGGTTTCAGGTTTCGCTTTTCAACACCACCCTGCGAAATAACTTTATTTCCTTGTGGTTGTTGGATGCGAAGTCGTATTTAAACTTTTAATACTTGAAATTAGTTTCTCAATCTTCTTATACGCAGCATCAGTTGGTTTCAAGAAGTTGTCAAGGATGCTCAAGAACGCTTCTGGATCTTGCCTTTTACTCTCAAGTTCTATAGCTTTATCAATATTTTCTTTTTGGGTCTTTAAGCCTTCCTTACCTACAATCGAATAAATTTTACTACGGAATTGTTCTGGTGTATAAGAGCCTCATCTCCTGCAAAATTAACAGCATCAAGAGCTTTGTACGCTTTAGTTGTAGTAATACGTGAGAAACTACTAAAAATATACATAAAAGCTTTAGGACTTTGAACTATATTTTCAAGTTCAACAGCCTTATTTATTGCCTCAACAACTTTCTGCTGTTTTACAACTTTTGACTCTACATTATTTAGATTCTCAATAATCTTAGATCCCAACTGACTTTCTACAATAACTTGAAGTATTATTGTCTCGCTTTTGGTAAGACTGCATCCTTTATTTCTACTCCATTAAGCATTCGCCAAACATTACTTGCAAATGATTGATAATAATCCTTATTGCCATTAATCAATACAGACGTAAATGTCTTTGGCAGAGACGTAAAACCTCTTGTGGCACCATAGATGCCATAAGCTAACTTATAATTACAGAATCCTACTTGTACAAGGTACTCTACCAAGCGATCAATGTTATCGCCTTTCTGACAGAATGCAGCAAACGATGAAAGTACATCATTTTCAATAGCGAATAAGTCAAAGGCGGAGTTCTCCTGAAAATGATTAAGTAATGCTCCAACATAAGCAGATGCAGGATTTGAGTCCCATTTATCTCCAAGCATGTTCCTTAGAATCATACCTCCATTATATGCCTGTGCCAAAGGTTCTTCTACGCCATTTTCTTCCATTACAGATTTGTACTCTGCCATAAACTGGGAGCAAATAAGGTTCTTATAGAAAGAACTTTGGTAAGATGTGTCCAAAATATGCAAAGACAGATTATCATCAACATTCAGCAATTCCTCAATGGCATACTTTTCACGTTGAGCATTATCTTTTGCTTCCAATTTACGAATGGCGCTATTCATATTGTCTGTGACACGAGAAAACGTCTCTGGGGAAACATACTCTAACAACTCCACAATTCGTTTGCATCATAGACTCTACGAAGAGGAAGTTTGTTACAGAATGCGTCATAAACACCCCAGTAGTGCAAAAGATTCTTGGCATCTTTTGTAGAAAGACCTTGCGGATTGTCAGACAATTTTAACTCTAATAAATTTTTGTTCCAAATGGTATCTTCATCTATTGAAGAATAGATTTCATTAAACACTCTGATTCCATTCAAGATAGCATCGTCTTGTGCCTGAGTGGGTCTTTTATCAGGAGAATTTACAACAGCAGAAAGCGTGTTACGAAGTTTTCTTGATAAAGCTTTCAATTTGCCAACCTCGTTGCTGACCGAGCTATTAGCACCTATTAGATAACAATAAATGAAACCTTTAATTCTGTCTAGCAGAACGTCTCTACTAACATCTATAGGTTCATTCTTGATCTTGAAATTTACATATAAAGGATTCCATAAGAAATCATCTTTTTCAGATTGAGTAAATAAATCTTTGGCAACGCCAAAAAATGTTTTTTTCTCTTTGGGTTTAACACCTATGTTAGGAGCATAAAGCTTATAGAACTTATTCTCCAGACTTTGTTCTGCCTTTGACAATACACCCTGACGCTCCTGATAACTATTAAAATAGATACGACAATGAAAAGGGTTAAGGTTGATGGTATGATAGCAGAGATAGGCCTCTACTCCGTCATGTTCCTTAGCCTTCTCAAAGAATCCATCTTTATAGTCATCAGTTTCTATCTCAATAACCATAGGATAGTTCTCAAGGTCATTTTCTTCAATCTCGAACCTTGGATATTTACTGTACAATATTATTACTTGGTCTTTGTCGTTCGCGCAGACAGGATAGAAGCGTTTGTTACCAAAGCCGCGTCTTGCGTAAAATCCTAAGGGCGAAATTGACTCTGAAGACAATATGTTATTGAAATTCAGAGTACAGGTTGGTATGTATAATTTCATAATTATCCTCGTTTTTTAGGAGTTGACAAACCTCATAGTGTTAATTTGGGACCGCTCGTAAGACTCGTATCATAAAGCGAAGTAGGTACATCATCAAAAAGACTGGAAAGATTGCCTGAGTGCATTATATACAAAGCACGATAGGTTCTTGTTACGGCCACATATAGTGGATTTCGGTTTGCATCGTCTTCAACAGTACATTCAGGAATGAAAACATGTTCAAATTGAAGTCCTTTAGAACTATGGTAGGTCATCATCTTTGGATTGTCTGAAGAAAAATCTAGATCCATAAACTGTCCATACTTAGCTTCAACGTTAAGACCATGATTCTTGAAATATTCATATGCACGCTCTACTTCATCATTGTGTCTAAATAGGATGCCGACATCCTCCATGTTTTTGTTTTGAATAAGCGAAATGATGGCATCATACTGTTCAGTAATGTTATTGTACTTGATAATCTTTGGCTTTTCAACACCCTCTTCAGTACAACGCTCTTCAAGTTCGTCACTTTCGGAATTTAGATACTGTGCAAGACGGGCTATCTTTTTGGGTAATCGATGATTGAACACAAGCTGTTCGACAGGGAACTTAGTAAAATACTGTATATCCTCCATTGAAACAGTTTGCTTATCTTTAATAAAAGTATAAAGTTGTTGAGCCGAATCACCATACAACAATAATGCTTTTTTTGCCTTAGAACGGAATAGTTCTATATCCTCTTTGGAAAAATCTTGTGCTTCATCCACAATAATATAATCAGCACTTGGACATCCAGCTCTATTCTGCCAATGCCAATGATAATCAACATTTCGTTGTGGAATACCTACCTGTGAAATGCCATCAGCCATATATTGCATTAGTGCTTTAGTGAACACAATGTAAAGATAGGTACCCTTATGCTCATCTTGTATTTGTTTTGCCTTCCACAAGGCAAGAATGGACTTTCCGCTACCAGCACACCCTTTAACAATGTAGGAGTTATCTGTTTTCTTGTTAATCACCTTTACCTGGTAATCATCAAGTTCGGAATCTTTAACGTAAAAACTTCTCTTAGCCATGATTAGATTTATAGATTTATGTTAAAACTATCAATTATTATTTTATTGTTTTTAGATCGACTGCAAATTGCCAAACCATCATTTTGCTTGTATTTGGTGGGGTGTATGACGTGGATAAGGTTTGCTGTTTCCATCCCTTGCATGATAGCTGTCTTAAGCGGTTTCTTACACAGCACTCGATAACACACCCTGCTTTCGTCATTTGATTTGTGAGAATGACTTACGCTGAATGTTTGCTGCATAAAGCAAAAGTCTCTACATCCATCATGACAAGCACACGACAACGGTAGAAGCGTCTCAATGGTTCTGCTTTTACAAACATAGTCATTTATTGTATTATTCATCAATTGAGGATAGAAGTATCCTGAATGTTCGTCTTTAGTTGTTACATCAAGCATTATAAGCAAACCATTTTCATGAAGAAAAGCCGTAAGTTTCTTTGCCATTATTGCGTATGCATTTATTGGTAGGACTTCTTTAGAAATTAACTCACAAACCATCTTGTCACAGAGGATAAAATGATAATCGTTCTTTCCGAATGCAAGTTTTTCCACGTCTTCAATAGAGCCTAATGTTTGGCTAAATGTAGTTAGTTCGACTTGTATATTTTTATTAGGGTTACACTCTACTAAATCCTTGAGTATGGCTAAAGCACCATCATTGCCATCTATTGCTGTGATGCTTATCTTTGTATGAGGTAAATGTCTTCCAATTGCTGTAATCAAGCCAAGAATTTCCCCACCCGTACCGCAACCGTAATCCAATACACTAATCTCATCTTGTTCCAACGTTTTCTTCAGGCATTTATTCTGCAAAAGATTATCAGCAATACAAAACATTTCTGCATAACTGCGAGGAAAGTAAGTACCAAGATAGACTTTAAGTTCTTCTTCGTTGAGATCAAGATTATACTCATAACGCTCATGCTCTGGAGCATAAATAGCTTGATGGTCATTGAAAATCTTTTTGTCAAGCCAATGTGGCAGAATCGTCTTTGACTTTCGGAAACAAACGTTCGAATTAGTATTTGATAGTTCTTTTGATTGATGTTCTTCGACAACGCCAGATGAATTGTCACTTTCGGTTGCAATTCTCTCGCCTTCTTCCCAAAAGATTGTAGAAGGTGAAATGGCTTTAACAGCATGATTAATGAACTTTGCGAGTTTTGCACAATGTTCACCGATGCCATCTGCATTTATTGTCACAACATATTCTTGAGTTAACCTTATTCCGTGTGCTGCAAAAGATGAAGATGCCCTTGTGCTGTCAAGCACCTTGACTGTAAAATTGTCGAGCTTGAGCGATAATTTTACTATCCTTTCACAAAATTCGAAAGTGCAATACTATTTTCGTCCTCGACAACAAAAGAATCAAAGTTTAACATTACCTCTTTTTCTTTTGTTTTTCTCTTCAGTGTGGGGCTCGTACTTCTTTATATCTTCGATCAACTCTATTTTCTCAATTGGCTCTGCTGGTTTATCATAAGTAGCATTGCTGAATTCCGTCAGGTAGAAAGGATTTAGGTTGAGAGTTTCCGCAAGTTTAACGATTCCGAGTGGGGCAAGGTCGGTGTGAGGACAAGTGATGTCATCCAACTTTTCAATGAAATGTTCGCTATCAGTAATGTGAAGCCAAGACCTGTTGGTGGCACTTAAATTGTTCTCCAACTCTATTGGTTGATGAAAAATAATAAGGTGTGGCACGTCCTTGATTTGGTTCTTTACAACACCTAAGACTTTAAGTTCTTTCTTTACCGTGGAATGATTTATCCTAGCTTGTTGAAGAACAGTCTTTCTCGAACCTCCCTTAATAATTTTACCATTGCATGTCCATTCTCCATTTTCATTGGCAACAACATTACCTCCATAATTTTTGAATTCTATAGAAATAATAGCGTCCTTCTTTATAAAGAGGGCATCTAACTCACATCCAATATTATAGTTGCCTGCGAACACACAGAATTCATTCGAATCCTCATAGTGAGTTTTGAGTTGCTCACAGAGAAACCGAAACTGCTCACGTTCTGCTGTTGTGTCAAAGTTTCCGACTCTGAATGTTAAAAGTCCTCCCATTACAAAATATCAATGCTATTTATGTAAACTAAATGATCTTTATTTCTGTACTGACTTTTTCGATTAAGAATTGTCAGTTTTTGACTACAAAAGTACATAAAATATAGCAAATACTTGTATGTATAGATATGAATTTGCAATAAATATATTTACTATAAATCAACTATCTTCGTTTAATCGAAGTATGCTTCTTTGCTACGTTATCATTCCACGGAAGGTCAGACGATGAGCCACCAGTTCCTGTCCCGACATGAACCTCCGCCGGTCCTCCGGCGGCAAGGGTGAAAACAGCGCCCAGCAATTCCGCCTGTTTTCCGTTTACCTGTTCCTGCGGATCGAATACAGCGTTGACAAACTCCTCGTCCGTGATTTCGCCGTTAAAATGCTTTTGGGCCGTATCATAGTCTATCTGGAATTTGATATTCTCAAAAAGTTCCTCTCCGACCCGTGTCCAGATATGGAGCGACGGATTCCGATAGTTTGAGACATTGATACGTACAAGATTGGCACCGGATGAGAGGCTGTAATGCTGAGGATTGGCCTTGCGGTCAAGCAAACTTATCTGCTTTCGCAGCCTGTCTATGACTGTATCTTTCTCTTTTGACTGCTGTTCTGCCTCTTCAGCTTGCTGAATGGCCTTGTCTATTTCTTTTTGATAGCCATTTCGTTAGTTTTCCGATTTCTGATTTATGTTGTTCCTGCAACCATGCCTTTTCTGCCTGAAGCTCCTTGAGCCGTTTGTTGAGCCTGGCAATCTCTTCGTCCTTGTTCGAGAGTTCTTTCTTTGCTCTGGCAAGGTCTCCCTTGCCGAACCACGAGAGGATGGTGTTCCTGCCCTCCTGCGCCTTCTCCACATCTGCCTGCAACTTGGCTATGTCCTCCTCATAACGGATGACCTGCTGCCTGTAATAATCCGAATTGGCCTGATGTTTGGCGGTGGAGCCGACAATGCCCCGCTGCAGCCCGAACGGTTTCATGGTCTTGGCATAACTGTTCTGATATTCGTGTAGCTTGGTGCGCCGCATCACATCATCTGCCGATAAGCGTGCCCCGGATTTCGTTTCATACTTTTTCTCGCCCTCTCGCTTTTTACGAAGTCGTTCAGTGGTTACAATAGGTACGATAGTGGCATGTAGGTGCGGAGTTTTCTCATCCAAGTGCAGCACACATGATACAAGATTCTCACTTCCGAAAGTGTCTTTTAGCCATTTCATATTGGCATCTATCCATTTATCCAACTTGCCATCATCGGCAATCTTCATCATCTGCTCATGTGTTCCGGTCAGGATGATGCGGATAGCTTTCGTCTGATTCTTGCCGACTTTACGATGTAGTCCGGCATGGTCTATTCTGAATTGTATGGCTTCCGTCCTGTTTTTTACTCCATCTGGAAATTTAACCAATTCCCGATTAAGATGTGTCCTGTTCGCATCGGCATTGAAAGGTATATACTTCTTCCCCTTGGCATCCTTTCTTTCTATATGGCATGACATACCGGAGTCATTACCGCTGCCACGTTGCAGGTGACAGACTGCATATTGTGTATTACCCATATATCTTTCGTTTATGCTGTTATTACTCTGATTATTGGTTTGTAAAATCCCGTCCTACGTGCCGCAGACAACCGGGTGTCGAGAGGGTATCCCTTCGCTTATGGGATTTTTGACTGCCACTCGGAGAGTGAAAGCGGTGAAAATGCCCTAATAAGCTACGGGATTTTACAAACCCTTTTACACAGACAGCAAGCTGTCCGATTCTCTTGTCGCTCTACTCCTGCATTGCATCCATAAGTTCCAAGTCGAATGTATCTATCAAGGTCTGCAATGCAGGGTTGCGTTCTATCATCTTCTGTAGGATCATCTGCGGCGTATCTTCCATCAGAAGGAAATCTGCAATGTCCAATCCCTGACTGCGCTGTTCATCGGTCGCCATCTTCTCCAACAGGTCGGAACAAGTGGCACGCTTGCAGACGGATTGCAGCATCGGGACTTTGCGCCGCCATTCTTCCGTAGCCTTCAGGTCGGGAAATAGAATCACTTCCCGGCCTCTCAACACCTGCATGGCTTTGCTGTTGAAGCATCCGTGCATACCACCTGTAGCAAGCCAGATGAAGTCCGGAATGAACTGGGCGGCAACCAAAGCCGTCTTCTCGCTCTCGACAATGGCGACAGTCCTTGTCGAGGATGAGGCATCAGCCAACAGATGTTCACCGAACAGACATTGCTTCATATGGAAGTCCGGTATCTTTTTGACCGAATGTACCCAGCTTACCTGATTGAACGGATGCTTGATTCGATGCCCGGTCTTAGCATCATAACCCATAATCTTGCCTGCCCGCACATTACCGTTGATGTCTATCTGCCAGAAAACGGTTGCCCCGTTCCACATCTTGGATGTACCGACCTTATAAAGATTGAACAGCCTGTCAGTCTTCTCCTTGCCTGCCACTTTGGTTAGATATCGGTATAAAGGGTTGACGTCAAACTTCTGCATGGACTGGCTAACCCAATCAGAGGGAAGATAAGAAGTCTGTGGTGCAGAACTAGATAATGGCTTCGCTATTGGCTTGACGGCTCTTGATGGGGTGTCGCTTCTGTTGTTTTGTTCAATCATGGTTTCTTTGATGGTTGGATTATCCTGAAAATACTTCTTCGGGGTATAATGGTAGCCACAGCTGTTGATATGATCACATTTGCCCACATGGTTAGGGAATGTAATTTGCGCATTCCCGTCAACATATCGGGTAAAACAGGACTTTCTGCCGCACTTTGGGCAAACTGTTTTACTGCCCGGTCTGTATTTTTGAAGATGGAATCTGTACTCACTCATAATGCTTTCGTTTTTGATTACTGCAAATCCGAAAGACCATTTGCAGTCTGCAGTCCTTGCAGCTTTGCAGGAAAACATCGTTTTCAGAGCCCCCAACTGCAAGACTGAAGAAACTGCAAGCTGCAACGCGGGGTCATTCATTGCAGTTTTGGGTTGATGGTTCATTTTCGTTTATGGAATATTTACCGGATTCATACACCATTTTCTCGTAATGCCCGGCTTTGGACTTTTTCAAGAGCCTGCTGTGACACAACTCCCTGAGATAGTTCATCACCGTGCGCTCGCTGATGTTCTGCAGTTCCTTACCGACCGCTATGGCCGTTTTCGTATCGAAGGTATCGGGTAACAACGACAACAATACTTTGGGAGCTCTTCACAGGTATTGTCTGCCACGAAGGAACGGATGCGTATGTATGAATCCTCGAAATAGTCATTCAGCCGGATAGCGGCTTTCACCGACACCGGATCCACAAACTGCAGGTGGCTTTCATCGGAAGCATACCGCAGGACTTGGATAATCAGAGCCAGCCGTGCCACGTGAGACGGATGTTTCATCTCCCGGCTATCAACGTCGGCATCATCCTCTATCCGATTGATACGTTCCACTTTTTCGTTCCACCAGGAGAAGAAATACTCTTTGGCTTCACTGTTCATGGAAAGCACATGGGCAGCGTGTTCTTCCATTCCGTCTCCTTCCGTTTCTGTATCATAATCCAAAGCAAGCACCTTGTCCAGTATCTTTTCCCAACGTTTTGCAGCCAAAGAGGTCTTTTCTCCGTCATCATCCCGGTTTGTCCATTTTGATACTTCCCTGGATTTGGGAAGCACGAACAGGATACGGTCAAGCAGTCCGTTTTCCTCGAATCCTTTTTTGAGAAGTTCGTGAATACGTTTGGTCTGTGCAGTTCCGATGATGTTGATGCACGGGCGTTCTATATGTACAGGAGTGGAATTGCTTACCCTTATTACATCCAAGGCTCCGCCACTCCATGCGGTCAGCAATTGCTCTATGAGCTGCCCGTTCGTGTAGCGGTTGGCGGAATTGAACATGCCCATGATCTCATCCACCAAAATGGCAACGCTTCGAGGATTGCTGTTATGTGTCTGTAGAAGCGATTCGGGTGTGAAGTCGGATACGATAGTACGGTGAAGAACAGGTTTCTTTCCGTTTTCTCCTGCCGCTTTCCATGCTTCCACTTCTGCCTCATACGCCTTGAAAAGGGCATAGTCATGTTTACGGATTGGACGGTATGCGGCTTCTAGCGGTGGGGTCTTGCCTAGTCCGGGACGGCCCACCAGAATGATGTACAGTGCGCCGTTACTCTGCCAGTCGCTTTTGATGCGGATACGGTAAGTACCGCCCAAGGCTGTCGATGCTGCCGACAGCATGGACGTCGCAATGAACTCAATCATGTAGTTCTCGTATTTGGTCATGTCAAGTATAACGGACTGTACGGCCTGAGGGAATGCGTCCAAAGGAAAACCTGTGTCTTCGGTATGCTCCGCCTCCATGCGGATTCGGTTGCACAGTTCAAGCCGGCTGTTTTTCATGTCAGCCATTTTTCCTCTTGCAATAGGATGTTACACTTTCGGACTTGCCCCCTGTCTGCACGCGGCGTACATCGGACTTGGCATACATGTTCTTGTTGCCTACCTTGACAGGCACGAGGTAGCCGCGCTTCGCCCACAGGTTGAGCGTGCCTTCGCATACGTCCAGCAGTTCCCGGACTTGCTTCGTGTTGAGATAGACTTCTTCCGCTTCACGCAGCATTACTGCCTTCTGCTCTTCCTGCTGTGCCAGGATGGTACGCTGTACGATGGATTCGGCAAACATCTTGAGGTCCGAGGGAGTAATTTCCAGTTTTACATTAGCTCCCTGTTCGACCAGGGTTTCTATGGTAATCATAAATGTCAGTTTTGAAATTTATCACGACCATCTGTAAAAGTTCCCTGATGCCTCACTCCCGATGGCTTGTAAAAGAGAAGCACCGCCAACCTTCGGGGAAAGGATTGACGGTGCAAAAGTATGTATGAATTAAAACTAATTGATATATAATACTTTGTCTTAAATCTCATGACAATTTAAGACTGCATGACAATATAAAACAGCCTTATTTTACCTTATTCTGCAATATCTGTTTCTTCATCTGTTCTGATAATGCCACTGATTTCCTCTGTCAATGTCCGGAATAGTTCCCGGTTTTCGTCACTTTCTATAAGTGGTGCGGACTGGTCTTTCCCGTCCTTGATTATGTGCCTTGCCGTTTTCAGGGACCGACGGCCTGTCGTATGGCACTTTCGCTCTTCAAAGACGGCAAATCCGGAAATTGCAGGGTCAATCCAACGCTGTATTCTTTGGCGGTATGCATACCGTCCACCAGTCGCAATTCTTTCAGTACATAGTACGGCAATGCCTGATGGACGGCACTCCTGTTAATGGAAACAAAACTGCGGAGACATTGTAGGACCTCCGTTTTGTTCTTGCAATTAAGATAATCTATAAGAGGTCGTTCCTGTATCTTTTTCTTTCCGGCTGTACGCTGTATCTTTGATACTGCATCAATGCCGGAATCTGTTGATTCCGCGCCACCAACGTTCCTGTCTGTATCGGATTCCATTTCGGCTGTTGCGGATTGCAACGCCCATTCACCGATGCGATTTTCTTTAATGGCTTCGTTCATGGCGAAGTATTCGTCCCAGTCGGCACGGGTACGGAAACCACTTTTGATGGATACGCTAATGATTTGTCGGGTAACAAAAGAACAGCTTTGTCTGTCCGCTTCGTCTGCTTCCGGACTCCCTGCCTGTTTGCTGACCATGCTGACCATCGCCTCGAAACTCTTTCCGTAGTACAGCCAACTCAACACAAGAGGTGCTGAAAGGATAATGCGCGGTTCTTCGGGCTTGCTGCTGAAAATGGATTTTATCCTGTCCCATAATGTGGCCGGAGCTGTATCATGCAAAGGATTACTCTCCTCCCTCTGTTCATGGTATAACTCCACTATTCGCTTGGGTACTGCATCCTCTTTGAACATGAGGTCTATATTCTCAAAATTCCCCTTACTGTCATCATCCCAACATAACTCCCATTCAGTCTTGATTCTGGGCAGTTGTCTGAATATGGCCTTACAGATGTCAAGGTACTGCCTCTCGTCCCCGTTTGTCATCAGTCGCGCGAAACGGTTGTATTCCTCTCTGTGCGTGTTCTTCCAATGAAGGATATCCGCCTTGAACTGGTCGTATGTCAAATTTCGTTCATCCATATTCATAGTGTATTATATTATTGGCAAGTATAAAAGGGGATATTAGAAAAGAGGGAAACGGTCAATCCAATAGGTTTACCAGTTCTTTTTTCATATCGTCATCAATCTTGCGGTATCGTACAAAAGCCCGGCTGCCTTCCGAATGCCCCGACATGGAGGCGATCAGGTTCGGGTCTTTGACCTGCTTATATAAGTTGCCTATAAAAGTCTTTCGTGCCGTATGGGTGGTTACCACCTCGTATAGAGGCCGTGCCACATCCTCGCGTGTCTTCGGGTCGAGGACTCTCACCATACGGTCTATGCCCACATATTTGAGAATCTCCTTTATCTTCTTGTTGTAACCGAAATGAGAGAACCGGGGAAGTAATGCGTCTTCCAAGTCCTTATATCTCTCCAGTATGTCCAAAGCCTTTTGGTTGAGCGGAACTCTGACTGTATTGGCGTGTTCCATTTTGGTCTTCTGTGGAATATATTCCACACATCCGTCCACGACATTGGCTTTGGTCAGTCTGTTCAGGTCGCTGACGCGGCAACCGATCAGGCACTGGAACATGAATATGTCCCGATAGACCGGATGGGTGGCCCCCAGACCGCTCAGGTCGGCATAGTAAACCCTGTCCCTCTCTTCGAGGGTCAGATAAAACGGGTCGCCGTACATAGGTTGGGTTATCTGGTACTGGTCAAACGGATTGTTTCTTGTCAGCCCGCGCTTGATGCACCACTTGACAACCGTCCTTATCCGGTAAAATAGCCTGTAATGCTGTTCTCGGAGCGGATTTGCTCGTATTTCTGCTTTTCCACATCCTTATAGAACAATGGATATTGTCCGGCAAGATTATGTTCCTCCTGTAGCCAGCTCTTGAACTCCCGCAAATCATCGGCGGTAATCGTGTCAATACACAACTTAAAGCCTCTACGGTGCAGTACTTCATGCTGGAAACGCTCGTAACGGCTTATCTTGTCTATATTGCCAAGATGGTGCTTGTAGCTGTCGTCCGCCAAAGTGTTTTCTGCGATATACCGGCTGATCTGATAGACGAGATGGTATTCTTCGGCTTTGTTGCCGCCCCTTGCGTTGATGTCGGGGTGGTGGTATTCCTCTATCAGTCTTTTCAGCCAGTTCCCGTCCACACCACGGTGGTACTCCTTTGTGATAAGGTGGGTGATTTGCTGGATGTCCCTGTCAAAGTTCATCCGCTTCTCTTCCGATACCAGAGCCACACGTGGCTTGTAACCCTGTTTCTCCGCGCTCCAGTGATTGGGCTGATGGAAAGCTCGCTTGCCGCTTTTATATCACTCCGCCAATATCCCGGACACGGAAATAGACACGTGCCAGATCCGTCACATTGTTCTTGGCCGATGTCTTTCTGATGAATGCCGTTACTTTCATATATATTTCCTCCTTAGTTTATCATTTCTACCAGTTTTCGCTTCATGTCATCGTCTATGGTGCGGTATCGCCTGAACGCCCGGCTTCCTTCCACGTGTCCCGACAGGGAAGCGATCAGATTCGGATCGGGGACCTGTTTGTACAGGTTGCCTACAAAGGTCTTGCGTGCCGTATGGCTGCTGGCGATTTCATACAATGGTTTTTGTACGGTATTATAGCCGTGCGTGTCAAGGATGGTGACCATACGGTCAATGCCGCAATACTTCAAAAGTTCTCGTATGCCAAGATTATAGGTATGTATGGGCTTGAAAGGAAACAGCCTGTCCGCGTTTACATCATAGCGTTCCAGTATCTTCAAGGCCTTTTCGTGCAAGGGGACTCTGACTGTCTTTGCCTGACACTTTTTCGTTTTCTGTGGCATATATTCCAGAAAGCCGTCCTTGATGTTTTCCCTTGTCAGCCGGTAAAGGTCTCCGACGCGACAGCCGATATAGCAGTGGAACACGAATATATCCCGGATGACCGCCAGTTTAGGATTGTCACTCAAATCCGCATCGTACAGGACATTCCTTTCCTCCGAAGTAAGGTAGAACGGGTTCCCGTATGTCGGTTCCTTGCAGCCGTAAAGTGCATACACCTCGTTGTCGGAATACTTCATCCTCTTGCACCAGTGCAGGAATGTACAGAAGAAGTTCATGATGTTGATGACGGTCGTGTTGGAAAGCGGCTTGGGTTTGTGGTTGATAAGCATACGGGGAACATAGAACTCAGGATGCTCCTGACGCAGCAGGTACTCATTCGCGACATAATCCCGGAAACCGTTCATCTGTTCCAGTGTGACAGTCTCCACAAAGAGCGTGAAGTCACGATTGCCCAGTATTTCACGTTGGTAGTCGTGATAGCGGGACATCTTACGCTCAAAACGTATGATATGCTCTTTGGTTCTATCAGCCCCTTCGTACTTCTCCAGATATTCATGAACACGGTAGAGCAGGTTCGGATGGTTGCGTTCGAAGGCACGGGCAGGATACAGCACATCTTCGATAACCTGCTTCAGCCATTTGCTGTCCGCCTTGTCCGAAAAGGTCTTCTCCACTTTCTCGATAATGGCGGCAATCTGTTCGGGCAGGCGTTTTTGGTCGGTGGCAGGTACGGCTGTCGTGCGTTTATAACTTAGGGTATCTGCATCCCAGTACTTGTCATGAACTGTAAGAGACGAAACCACCTTTATATCCACATTCTTCTCACGGACACGGAAACAGATGTTCGAGGTCGTAGAGGAACACTTTTTCAGATAGACGGAAACTTTCATCGGCAATGCGTTTTTGGTTCATATCGCAAAGGTATATAAATTCCCATATATGTTCCCATATATCCCGAAGAAACTTGAAACGGATTAAAACAAATTAAGAAGTCAATCCCGAAACTGATACCACATAAAGCACTGTAAATTAGTTGTTATATTTGCTTTTGTTATGCTTTTCTTTTCAATTCTTACTTCTTTTCCCTATTTTCAAAACAGATATTGCAGTTCCACGCTTTTTTTATATATAGGTATTACAATTCTGATTTAACACATAAGAACCGTCCGGTTCGGGAATCTGCGGAAGGTCATTGGTTGACCCGACAGGCTGCATCTACATTGTGCGGATTCCCATCCTCCATTTGTTGAAATAGCTTTTCTCCGGTCAGCTTAATCACAAGAGGCCGATTCCTCTTGTATTTTACGAAACTTCTCGTAATTGATTGAATTACAGATATCTATCTGTATTTCAAAGCTCCATAACTATGTTCTCAAGTGAAAAAATGCAATGGTTTGCCATGCGTGCCACTTATCGCCGGGGGATGCAGATCAAGGCTTTGTTGGATAAAGAAGGAATCAACAATTTCATCCCCATGCGTTACGAAGTTCGTATAAGGAACGGGCGCAAGAGGCGTGAGCTGGTTCCCGTTATCAGTGATCTGATATTTGTTCATGCCGTCCAGTCCGAACTTCAGAAGGTGAAGTTTAAACTTCCGTATTTTCAATATATGATTGATATCCGCAACGGGCAGAAAATCATTGTGCCCGATGATCAGATGAGGCAGTTTATCGCTGTGGCTGGAACGTATGACGAGCATCTTATTTTTTTCAGTCCCGACGAGGTGAACTTACGGCGCGGTACGAAAGTCCGTATCACAGGTGGTGACTTCGAGGGCTACGAGGGGGTGTTTGTAAAGGTAAAAGGTGCTAGAGACCGTCGTGTGGTTATCAGTCTGCAAGGGGTGATAGCTATGGCCATGGCGACTATTTCGCCGGACTTGATAGAAGTGATAGAAGAGCCGAAGAAGAGATGACTTCATTTGCTACGTTAAACATTCTTATTCCTTGATTAATGGGGAAGTAAATGATCTGATAATATAAATCTTATGTATAATAATGTGTAGAACACATCCATGCCGTCAGGCATCCGGCTCCAGCAGCTGATTCAGAATCGGTATAAGGAAATTTTAGCCAGGGAAAGAATAATGATAAATTCATTCATCTGTATGACATTGACGCGTATTGGGTGGCTTTCGAGCGTTCCGCCTGTAGGTTGAGCGGTTTGTTTTCTAAAAGTGAGCTGACTTTGTTTCGTGTCCCGGATTGTGTGGAATATGTGGTGATGGTTTCTGTTCCTGCCGATGAGGCGGAGGGCTGTTTGGGTGAGTACATCATTTTGCACGATGGAATTTACCGGAAAGTGTGGTCGGAGCATGTTTTGCCGATGGGGGATTATCGTCATTGGCATGAGATGGCTGTGAGGTCTGTTTTGTTGTAAAGAAAAGTATGTGGACTTCGTGAGCCAAGTAAGTGGTGTTACTTTGTCTGCGGACATATATTACTTTGCTCAGAAGATATCTTACTTTTTTCAGTGGAATATGGTTATTGATCATGCTCTATAGGGAATACCCTGAAAAATCCTTCAAAAGCTTCAGCCTGCTCGCAAACGCCCTACCCGTGGGCATTCCGGCTGAAGGATTGGGTTCAGGAATCCTTCAGCTGGGGGTGGAATGTTTCAGCCGAACTGATCTTCCTCCGATTCTTAGGGAATCGTTTTTCCTGAAGGATATTTTCCGGCTGAAACATTTCACAATGCATATCCTTCAGCCGGAATGCCGACAGGCAGGGTGTTTGCGGAGTGGCTGAAAGATCTGAAGGAAAAGTAAGGCGTTTCGGCATGTAGATACCGTTATGGAAAAAACAACAGGTCAAATTTTTAAAAGCTCTTGTTCTTTCAATGAAAACGTCCTGTTCTTTTTTTTAAAGACCTTGTTCTTTTCGGAAAAGAACAGGATCTTTTAAGGGTTAGTAACGTATGGGGTGACATGTTACTAATGTGTGGGCTGTAAGATTATTAGTAAGCCCTCAAATTAGGGCTCAAAAATGCTGTCTATATCTTTGTTAGAAATTAAATCCAACAATTATGTATAGTAGCGAAGATCTTGAAAGATTTTATTTTCAGTACCAAACAGAGGCTGTTCCTCATGTAGTGTCTCTTCAGTCATTTTGTTTAACGAATAATGTTCTTTACAACATTTTTTATAAATGGTACAAGGATACTCGCAGAAAAATAGTGGAAGTTCAGGTGGACGGTGTTCCTTCGGTTCCAACATCGGAATCTGTGCCGTCTTCTTCTTTAGGAGCCCCCTTGGTCAAGGAGGACAGTCCTTCTCGCCATGCAGGACACAGAGACCGGAGCAGTGCAAAGGCCCGAGGCTTTTTCCCGTGTGTAGCGTGGAGTTGACCTTGAACAATGGCATGCATATCCTCCAAAAAGATCTGGATTATCCGAGTCTGTACCGTCTGATTCCAAAACTGGAGGGTCTAGTTGAGTATGACGGGTATAAATCGCTTCTATTACCTGCGTGGCTTTATGGATATGCGTTGTAAGCATTCACGTGTTCTGTCCGTCATTCATGAACAGTTGCACTGTGAGCCTTCAGACGGTGACATTTATATTGTTATGTCGAAAGATCGCCGTATAGTTTGCCTGTTCGCTTATGATAACCGTTCCTATAATCTTTTCGAGAAAAAGTTTGTAGCGGGCTATCAGTTTATGCGGATAATCAGAGATGACGAAGGTAACGAGGTTTCCTATCGGATAGACTTGAAGGATGTGGTCCTACTGTTAGAGAATCCCGTAGTTAAATTGTTAAGGATAAGGTAATTAATATGGTAGTATCAAGTTTTTTTGTATATTTATATCGCAAAAAGCAGGATACGGACAAATTACAACAGTTGATAGTTCAGAAACGCGAGCTTCTGGCGCGGGAAACCTTCTCGCGTCGTGCTTTTAACCGCTATGAGGATATGTCTGATGAATAACGGTTGCAGAGATTTTTTGAGTCTGGCACCGCAAAATATGAACTTGGCTGTATGCTAATAGTTAAAAATCAATCTTTTAGATAACATTTTTTTGTGAGGTACTTATTGGGGTGTCTTATAAAAAGGATATGCCCTAAATTGAGTACTAACTTTATAGACAAGGGATACTTTGAATTTAAGCACTGATAGAAAAAAGGAATAATTTCTAGATCAACCCTCTGAAATCAAAGATTATATGTCATCAAATAGAAATAACAGAAAAATAGCTAGGAACACAATGTTTCTTTATGCGCGTATGTTTGTAACAATGTTGTTTGGAATATATACGTCACGCATTGTATTAGAAGCATTAGGAGAAACAAATTTTGGTATATATAATGTTGTAGGGGGAATTGTAATAATTCTGAATTTCCTAAATGCTACATTGGTTGCAAGTACGCAGCGGTATATAAACATGTCTTTAGGAGAACGTTCAGCCAGTTATACAAAAGATGTATTCAGCGCAGCTATTAAAATTCACCATGTACTATCATTGATAATCGTTTTATTAGCTGAAACTATTGGATTCTGGTTTATGAATACAGTTCTGACTATACCCGAAGATAGAGTGTTCGCTGCAAATGTGATATACCAGTTTTCTATTGTTACAGTATTTCTTTCGATTAATACATCTCCATTGCAAGCAATGGTAATATCTCAAGAAAAAATGGGATATTATGCCATATTATCTATGGTAAGCACATTTGCTAAATTCTTATTCGCTTATTATCTTTTGGTGACAATGCAAGATAGATTAATTGTTTATGGCGGGACATTATGCTTGGTAGGGTTAATAGATTATTTGTTGTACAGAATAATATGTAGCAGAAATATTGAAGTGTGCAGGGGTAAACTTGCGGTAAAAGATAAGTCGATTTATAAATCAATGCTTAGTTTTTCTAGTTGGGCTTTGATTGGTAGCTTAGCTGGTAGTCTATCTAATCAAGGAATAAACATTCTTCTGAATATATTCTTTGGTCCAGCTGTAAATGCAGCACGGGGATTAGCAATGACATTCAATAATTATGTTTATTCTTTTGTTGCCAATTTTACAATTGCTGTAAATCCACAGATAGTAAAAACTTATGCATCAAATGAATACGAATCTATGTATGATTTACTGCTAAAAAGCATAAAGTTCTCTGTGTTTTTATTTGCCTTTTTGGCGTTTCCTGTGCTATTCGAAGCAAAGTTCATATTGGGATTGTGGCTGAAAGAAGTGCCTGAATATACAACTGCTTTTTGTCAAATTATAGTTTTGGAATCGTTTGTTTCGTGTGCAGAGAGGCCTATGGCAACGGCATGTAATGCTATAGGCTGCGTCAAGCAAGTTAATCTGTCCGTAGGAGTTCTGTATATGCTGTCATTTGTTGTTTCTTGGGGATTATTGCTCATGACTTCCAATGCTCTAATTCCATTTATCGTCCACTTTGTTACTATACTTATTGGTGTAATATGTTTTCTTCTTTTTATAGGAAAGTATATTCATATTAATAAGATATTCTTTGTAAAAAAAGTAGTGATTAAATCTATTGTTACATTATTACCTCCAGCCTTAATTCTAGCAGCTATACACTATAACATGGAAGAGGGGTGGAGACGTGCTATTACGACATGTATAGCTTCTTTTCCATAATCACCATCTCTATATATTATATCGGATTTGATAAAACAGAGAGGAGTAAAATAATTTCAATGATAAAACAGAAAATAGTTTCAAAATTATGATAGAACGATTGAGATATCTGAAACGAATGTTTCACTCGCACAGTTTTTTCGGATGGAAGGGCTATTTCCATCTAGTTGATTTACAATGTAAGATACAAAATGCTACAGGTACTGAATTGTGGAATCTTTATGAAGAACAGCACAAAATCATGTACGATTACATTGATAGAAATCTGAAACAGCATAGAATGATGGACTATACTGGATGTAGAGCCGTCAAAAATGATATTGATGATCAAAATATTTGGGTATGTTGGTTGCAAGGGGAAAGTGCTATGCCTAAAGTGGTGAGGATTTGCTATAACAATTTAAAGAAAAATGCCAATGGACATAAAGTAATACTTATTACTTGGAATAATTTGAATGATTATTTATCTGTTTCACCAACTATAATGAATAAAGTTGGAAAGGGATTAAGCCTTATTGCATATTCGGATTTTATTCGTCTTAATTTGTTGAGTATTTATGGTGGACTTTGGGTTGACGCCACTTTTTTAATCACTACACCATTAGATGAGAGTATCTTTGAAAGTCGTTTTTTTTCTATAAAAAACAATGTCCATTCTAATGCTCTTGTATGTAAGTATCGCTGGGCTGTCAATTTTGTATATGCTTCAAAGAATAGTGATATTATGAAACATATTCGTAACTTGTTTTGTGCTTTTTGGGAACAAAACAAAAGATCAATAAATTATTTACTAATAGATTATTGTTTTGAATATGAGGCTATTAATAATAGAATATTTACACAACTATTAGAAGATATGCCTTTTACAAATGAGCATAGTCATGACATACGTATTCATTTTAATGATGCTTTCGACCCCCAAAAATGGTCTGAATGGCTTAGCAATACTAACTTGTTTAAATTGACTTATAAAGGAAAACTAAAAAGTAAAACTTCTGATGGACAAATTACTAATTACGGATATTTGCTTCATAATTTCTAAATATATGCTGATTTGGAAATATAATGTTACTCATGAATATATTATTGCCTAGCTTTATAAAAAAAAGCAATGCGTTATTCATTGTTTTTTTTATACTACATTATTTGAGATTATATAATTGTGTCATTTACAAAATTCAAGCCCTCAAATATTTAGCTTTAATTATAGACATGCTTTTTTCATTTTATTTCCTTTTTTGCTATATACGGTATAAGAAAAAACATCATGTTTCGTTGCTGGAGAAAAGTGTAAGCCTTCTATTTCTTATATTTTGGGGCAGTTTGATTGTGGGCTCCTATCAAGGACAGAATTTTTTATATGCATTGAAACAACTTTCGATGTTATACTTGATATGGGGCTTTTACTATTATCTTAGACTTTATAATATAAAGGTTGAATTTCTGTTTGCATTGTTTAGATACATGTTTATAGGTTATTTACTAATAACTGTTATCTGCTATATATTGTTTCCTCATTTTTTATTTGGAATGCCATCATACGACAATGCAATTAAACACATGCTATCAGAGGCAGACAACAGAGGCGTTATGAGATTCAATCTTCCCTGTAAGATGCTAATACCATTTTTCATATTTTTTCAAATTTCCAAATTACAAATGAGCATCAAGGATATTTCCAATTTATTATTTTTGTTTGTATGCTTGTTCTTAATTGGAAATCGTTTTCCATTAGCTGTTACAGTGCTTTGTTCCTTTCTGTTATGTATGACATCAAAATCATTGAATTTATCACAAAAAGTAAAATTAGTTGTAATATTCTTTGTGTTAGGTGTATTAATTTACAACATACCATTTACGCGAAATATTGTTAACAATATGTTGGAAATAACATCGACACAGGCAGAATATGGAGAAAATGATATTCGTGTCATCTCTGCAACCTATTTTTTTACAGAATTAAATGAGGGTGATATATTTAAGAATATTTTTGGGAATGGTATATATACCCATGATCTAAGTCCCTACGGGAAATTGATGGATTATGCTCATGAAATAGGTTATTGGGAAAGCGATGTAGGCTATGCGGAGATATTTGTATACTTTGGCTTAATTGGCTTGATTGCTTTATTGATTTGGTTTATTGGTGTATTAACAGTGAGGATCCCGAGCGAGTATTTCTTTTTAAAGATATATCTTATTTTTATAATCATATCAATGATTTGTGGTGGTTATTGGTTTGAAAATATTGTTGAAATGGCAATTATAACATACATTTTAGTAAAATTGAATAGCGGTTATAAAGCAGATCTTATTGTTTTGGAAATCTTTCGATGTAAATCAAGGAATATTACCTAACTAAAATCAATTTATTATGTGTGAAATTAACTCAAAGTACCATGATGAGATAATTCAAATATATTGATGTACTTCTTAATCTTATAAGTGCGCTCTATTCAAAATTCAGTTCAATAATTAACAATCAACTCTAACATGAAAAAATAGCTATAATAGGTGCTGGTATCTCAGGCTTAAGTTCTGCTCATTTTCTTAAAGACCATTATGATGTTACTGTATTTGAAAAGAATCTACCCCGGCGGATTGATTCGTTGTGAACGGGTTGGTGA